>Ga0315283_10006797_pt1 | contig 10247 bp, 7 predicted proteins | sample YL17G09_0_MG_FD_204541 | JGI IMG/M metagenome (GOLD analysis project Ga0315283, IMG submission 204541) | Sediment microbial communities from Yellowstone Lake, YNP, Wyoming, USA - YL17G09_0 | ecosystem: Environmental > Aquatic > Freshwater > Lake > Sediment | place: USA: Wyoming | collected...
CCTCGGTTGGTCATGCCTTCGGCGAGCGTATACAATGACCGTTCGACATCTCACCGAAAGGAGCGCGCCATAAGCTTCCTCGGATTCCTGACGGGCTTTGGCGCCCGTGACATGGCGGTCGACCTCGGCACCGCCAACACGCTGGTCTATCTGCGCGGCAAGGGCATCGTGCTCTCCGAGCCCTCCGTGGTCGCTATCGATCACCGCACCGGCGAGGTCCACGCGGTCGGCGCTGAGGCCAAGCGCATGCTGGGACGCACGCCGGCCACCATCAGCGCCGTGCGCCCGCTCAAAGACGGCGTCATCGCCGACTTCGACGTCACCGAGCAGATGCTCCGGCACTTCATCCGCAGGGTCATGCAGAACCGCTGGGCGCACCCCAGGGTGGTCATCTGCGTCCCCAGTGGCGTGACCGGCGTCGAGAAGCGAGCGGTGGAAGAGGCGACCTACTCCGCGGGTGCCCGCTGGGCGACCCTCATCGAGGAGCCCATGGCGGCAGCCATCGGCGCCGGCCTGCCCGTCGCCGAGCCCACCGGCAGCATGATCGTGGACATCGGCGGCGGCACCAGCGAGGTGGCCGTCATCTCGCTCGGCGGCATCGTCGTCAGCCAGTCCATCCGTGTCGGCGGCGACGAGCTCGACGAGGCCGTCATCAGTTACGTGAAGAAGGAATACAAGCTCCTGATCGGCAGCCAGACGGCCGAGGAGATCAAGCTCGAGATCGGCTCGGCGCATGCGCTGCCGCAGGAGGAACAAGCCGAGATCCGCGGCCGCGACCTGGTCACCGGCCTTCCCAAGACGATCGTCCTCTCGTCCGAAGAAGTGCGCACCGCCATCGAAGAGCCTGTGCAGGCGATCATCGACGCCATCAAGGCGACCCTCGACAAGACGCCGCCGGAGCTCGCCAGCGACATCATGGACCGCGGCATCATGCTGGCCGGCGGCGGGTCGCTGCTCCAGGGTCTCACGGAGCGCTTGCGCGAGGAGACGCAGATGCCGGTGCACCTGGCGGAGTCGCCGCTCACCTGCGTGGCCGTGGGTTCGGGCAAGTACCTCGAGGAGTTCGATGTCCTCGTCAAGAGCAAGCGCAACTCCCGGCCGCGGGGCCGGTAGCCCCGCCCCTCGCTGACTCGTGAATCGCCGGCGCGTACTCCGGCGGCGGATCGTCGTGGCGGTCCTGCTGCTGCTCTGTGTCGCCATGCTCACGCTGTACTTCCGTGAGTCCGACAGCGGTTTCGTGCACGGTACGCAGAGCGTTGTGCTGCGGGTCGTCGCGCCGCTGCAGAACGGTACGGCGCGCGCCACGAAGCCCTTCCGCGACGCCTGGAACTGGACCGGCGACCTGTTCAGCGCCAAGTCCGAGAACGCGCAGCTGCGGCAGGAGCTCGAGCAGCTTCGCGCCGGCGTCGCCAAGGAGCTGACCACGCAGGATGAGAACGCCCAGCTGCGCGCCTTGGTCGCGTTGAAGAACGACAACATCTTCCCAGTCAACGCCCAGCTGGTGACGGCCCGCGTCGTAGCGCGCTCCACTACGGCCTGGTACTCCACCGTGACCATCGACGTGGGCACCGGCAGCGGGGTGGAGGTGTACGACCCCGTGGTCAACGGCGCCGGCCTCGTGGGCCGCGTGACCAAGGTCGACGCGAACGCGGCCCAGGTCACGCTCATCACCGACCAGCAGAGCTTCGTCGACGCCATGGTCCAGCCCGGGGGCGCCCAAGGTATCCTCTCCGGCAGCGTCACCGGCGACGTCACGCTGCAGTACGTCGACAAGAACGAGCGCGTCAAGGTGGGCCAGTACGTCGTGACCTCAGGTCGCCAGGGCTCCGTCTTCGTGCGCGGCATCCCCGTCGGCCAGATCGAGAGCGTCGGCAGCCAGGACGTGGAGCTGTATCAGAGCATCTCACTGGACCCGTTCGTCGACTTCCGCAAGCTCGACCTCGTCCAGGTGGTCGTACGATGAGGCTCGCCCGCACCGCCGCCGACAACCAGCAGCGCGAGTGGCCGTCGGGCGCCGAGATCGCCCGTCTCGTGGTCACGCTCGTGGTGGCGACGCTCCTGCAGACCACGGTCGCGCCCAACATCCGCATCCTCGGCGCCAACCCCGATTTCGCCCTGATCATCGTCGTCTGCGTCGCCCTGCTCAAGGGCTCCGAGATCGGCGCCGTGTTCGGCTTTCTCACGGGCACGCTCGTGGCCATCGCGCTTATGGAGCCTCTCGGCCTGAGCGCCTTCGTCTTCGTGCTCGTCGGCTTCCTGGCCGGGCGCTACGCCGAGACCGCCGACCTCTCGGCCGGTTACGCGCCGCTGGTCAGCGCCTTTGCGGCCACGTTGCTCGCCGACGTGCTTCTTGCCATGGCCCAGTTCCTGCTCGCGCGGGAGGTACCGCTCGGCTTCTTCCTGGGCCGCGTGCTCGTGCCTTCTCTCGTCCTCAACACGCTGCTGGCGGCGCCCCTGTACCTGGTCGTGCGCCTCTGGCTGCGAGGGGCAGGTGATCTGCGTGTTGCTCGGGCCCGGTAACGACGAAGGGCGCCGGAGCCGGCCGATCCGCACCGGCCGGCGCGACAAGCCCATCATCCAGCTGCCTTCCGTGGCCTTGCGGGTGGCGGTCATGCTCGGCATCGCCGTCGTGCTGTTCGGCATCATCCTCTTCCGTCTCTGGTTCCTGCAGATCCTCACCGGGCAGCAGTTCGTGGCGCAGGCCAATGACAATCGCTTGCGCTCGGTGAAGATCGTCGCGCTACGCGGCACGATCACCGACCGCAGCGGCGAGGTGATCGTGCAGAACCGCCCCGGCCTCGCCGTGGGCGTGCGCCTGATGGACGTGCCCGCCGGGCAGCTCGACAGCGAGGTCGTCGGCCTGGCCGGCGTGCTCCACATGAAGCCCGGCAAGGTGCGCAGGGACATCGTCGATCACCTGCGGCCGAGCTGGCCGACCGGCGTGCCGGTCGGCTGGGCGGCCGTCGTGGACGGCAAGGTGGCTTCTCTCGACCTCGTCGTCGTCAAGGAAGATGCGAGCCGCAACGTCGTGTCGTATCTGCTCGAGCACCGCCTCTCGTACCCCGGCGTCGAGATCCAGAAGAACTACCTGCGCGACTACCCCCAAGGCGACCTCGCCGCGCAGCTGCTCGGCAACATGGGCGAGGTCACCAAGGAACAGCTCAAGGAGCAGCGCTTCAAGGGGTACTCGGCCGGTGACGTGGTCGGCCAGGGCGGCCTCGAGTGGAGCTTCGACCGCTGGCTGCGTGGCCGCGACGGCGTGGCTAAGGTCGAGGTCGACGCCTTGGGCCGGCCCAAACAGCACGACCCCGTGCCCGGCGGCCGTCTACCGCAGCCGGGCGACACGTTGGTCACGACCCTCGATGCCAAGGTGCAGGCGAAGGCCGAGGAGGCGCTCCGGTACGCCATCGACCTGGCGCACAGCGACGGCCGCTACAAGGCGGCCGGCGGGGCCGCCCTGGTGCTCGACGTGAAGACCGGTGAAGTCATCGCCATGGCCAGCTTCCCCACGTTCGACCCGAGTGTGTGGGTGGGGGGTATCAGCACCAAGGACTACAAGCAGCTCGCCGACCCCCACGCCAACCGACCTTTGCTCAACCGCGCCATCCAGGAGCAGAAGGCCGTGGGCTCCACGTTCAAGGTCGTGGATGCCATCGCGGGCCTCGAGGAGGGCGCGATCTCGCCGTACACGAGCTTCTTCTGCGACGGCAGCTTCAAGGCGCCCATCGCCTACGACAACACGGTCTGGCACTGCTGGGCGCTGGACGGTCACGGCGGCCTCGACCTCTTGCAGGCCATCACCCAGTCGTGCGACGTGTACTTCTACAACGTCGGCTACCTCTTCTATCAGCGCAAGGGCACCGAGCTCGAAGACTGGGCGGTGCGCCTCGGCATGGGCAAGCCCACCGGCATCGACGTGCCCGGCGAGGTGGCCGGGCGCGTGCCCACGCCAGCCTGGCGCCGCTCCTACTTCGAGAGCGAAGTCGACCAGCAGTGGACCCCGGGCAACTCGATCAACCTGGCGATCGGCCAGGGCGACCTCGAGGCCACGCCGCTGCAGCTGGCCGTGACGTACGCCGCCATCGCCAATGGTGGCTACATCGTGCAGCCGCACGTCGCCAAGAAGATCGTCGATGCGCAGGGCAAGATGGTGCGCGACCTCCAGGCCGCCAAGCCGCGCAAGGTCGACATCTCGCAGAGCACGCTTGACGTCGTCCGCCGCGGCCTCTACGAGGCGGCCAACTCGGTGACGGGCACCTCGTCGGCCGTCTTCGCCGGTTACCCGGTGCAGGTCGCCGGCAAGACCGGCACCGCCGAGGTCTTCGGCTCCGACGACTACGCCTGGTACGCGAGCTACGCGCCGGCCAACGACCCCAAGTACGCCGTGGTCGTCATGGTGGAGCAGGGCGGGCACGGCGGCTCCGTGGCGGCGCCGGCGACGCGGCTCATCTACGACGCCCTCTTCAAGATGAAGAGCGCCAAGGTCCCCGGCGCCGTGAGGAGCGACTGAGCGTGGACTGGCGCGCCTACCTCAGGCACCTCGACTACATCCTCATCGCCGCCACGCTCGGGCTCATCGCCTACGGCGTGACGATGATCTACTTCGCCACGCGTCACGACATCGACGGGCAGCCGCTGCACTTCGTCATCCAGCAGCTGGTCGCCGTCGCGGTCGGACTGGTGGCCGCGGTCGTGATCGCGCTACTCGACTACGAGATCTACCGCCGCTTCCAGTGGGTGATGTACGCCTTCGCGGTCTTCATCCTCGTGGTCGTGCTGCCCTTCGGCCAGGTGGTGAACGGCGCCCGGCGCTGGATCGACCTCGGCTTCCAGAGCTTCCAGCCGTCGGCGCTCGCCCTGCTGCTGCTCGCTTTGAGCATCGGCGCGTACCTGGCCGATAGAATGGACATGCTGGGCTCGAAACGCGTAACACTCGTGGCGCTCGCCATGGTGGCGGTGCCCGCCCTGCTGGTCTACCAGGAGCCCGACTTCGGCTCCGCCATGGTGATGGTCGCTCTCACGGTGGCGATGCTCTACTTCTACGGCACCTCGTGGACGCACTTTGCGGTGCTGGCGGGGAGTGGGGTGGTGGCCCTCGTCATGGCCCTCAGGGTCCTGCCCCTGGCCGGCATCCATCTTGTCAAGCAGTACCAGATCGACCGTCTGTTCGTGTTCATCAATCCCGGCCACGATCCCGGGGTGAGCGGCTACAACATCATCCAGTCGATGATCGCCGTCGGTTCCGGGGCGCTCACGGGGCGCGGCGACATGGCCACGCAGACCGCGCTCGACTTCCTCCCCGAGCACCACACCGACTTCATCTTTGCGGTGATCAGCGAGCGCAACGGCTTCCTCGGGGCGCTGGTCCTGATCGCGCTCTACGGCGTCGTGATCTGGCGGTGCCTGCGCATCGCCACGCTGTCGCGGGACATGTACGGCAGCATCCTCGCCGGGGGCGTCGCCGTGATGTTCCTGTTCCAAGTGTTCGTGAACATGGGCATGACGATTGGTATCATGCCGGTGACGGGCATCCCGTTGCCGTTGGTGAGCTACGGCGGCACGGCCATGATCGCGTTCCTGATGCTCGTCGGCCTGCTGGAAGCCATCCACCTGCGGGCCACCGCCACGCCGAGCAACAGGGGGCGCTTTGTCCAGTAGCGTGAGCATGTCGAAGATCTTCAGGGCCGTCGCCGACGCGCGTCCCGGCGACTCCGAGGTCGCGCGTCTGTGCGTGGTCGGCGCCGGCCCCGAGCTATCGCGCGTGGCCCGCGCTCTCTCGGCGGGGGCGGCCGACGAGCGCGACGGCATCAGCGTCGCGCTCGACGCCCTTCCGCCGGCCGACTTTCCCGCGGACGAGCGACGTGCCGAGCGCTGGGACATCGTCGTCCTCGTGGCGGCCGGATGCGCGGCCGCGGACATAGCGCCGATCGTCGCCGCGGTGCGCGGCGCCGGGCGTCAGGTCATCGCGCTCGTCGAGGCTCCCTACGGAGACTGGACCGATGCGGCGGGGGTCTTCGACGATGAGGTCGCTCGCGGCCTCAGCGGCGATCACGCCGGCGCGCCGAACCTCGAGAACCGCATCGTGCGCGCCGCCGGCGACGGCGCCGCCGAGCTGGCGGTCCGCCTGCCCGCCCTGCGCCGTGCGTACTGCGACCGCGTGGTGCTGGCCAACGCGTCGCAGAACGCCGTGATCGGCGCCGTGATCATCATCCCCGGCGCCGACATGCCTGCGATGACGGCCAACCAGATACGCATGGTCCTGAAGATCGCCGCCGCCTATGGGGAGCAGATCGGCCTCGACCGCGCTCTCGAGATCCTCTCCGTCGTGGGCACCGCTTTCGTCTTTCGCACGCTGGCGCGCCAGGCGCTCGACTTCGTGCCGGGATTCGGCTGGGCTCTGAAGGGAGCCGTCGGATTTACCGCCACGGTGGCGCTGGGCGAGGCCGCCATCGCGTATTTCGAGGCTGGAGCGCCACTCCAGATCTCGCACATGCAAAGGATCAGTAGTCAACTTGAACACGCACGTTCCAGGCTCCCTGGATTCATGCAGCGAAGATTGGCTTCCGGATGAAGTAGCGAGACTGCTGGCGCGCGTCACGCGCCCCGGGCGCTATACGGGCGGTGAGTTCAACCTCCGCCTCAAGCCCGGGGCCAGCCCGCGCATCGTACTGTCCTACCCGGACGTGTACGAGATCGGCATCTCCAATCCGGCTCTGCAGATCCTCTATGCCCACCTGAACGACGCTTCGCCGGCGGCGGCGGAGCGCGCCTACTGTCCCTGGGCCGACATGGCCGCCTTGATGCGCGCCGACGACGTGCCACTGTGGACGCTCGAGACCATGGAGCCGGTCGCCGGTTGCGACCTTTGGGGCTTCACGCTGCCGCATGAGCTCACGTACACCAACGTGCTCGAGATGCTCGACCTGGCGGGCGTTCCGCTGCACGCCGCCGAGCGTGTGGAAGGGCACCCCATCGTGCTCGGCGGCGGGCCGGCCGTGGCAAGTCCGTGGCCCCTGGCGCCGTTCTTCGAGGCCTTCTTCATCGGCGAGGTCGAGCACCGGCTGGGCGAGATCGTGGAGGCCTTAGCCGCGCCCTCGCGCGCCCGGCGCCTCCAGGCGCTCGCCGCCGTGCCCGGCATATGGCTGCCGGGGGTGAGCGAGCGCCCGGCGCAGCGCCAGGTCTTCACCGCCTTCTCGAGCACTCCACCGGTGCTGCGGCCGGTCGTCCCCGTGCTCGAGGCGGTGCACGACCGGGCCATCGTCGAAGTGATGCGCGGCTGCACCGCGGGCTGCCGCTTCTGTCAGGCAGGCATGTGGTACCGGCCGGTACGCGAGCGTTCCGTCGACCTCGTAGTCGAGGCGGCCGAGCAGCTTCTCGGCGAGACCGGCTGTGACGAGGTCTCGCTGCTCTCCCTCAGCTCCTGCGACTACTCGGGCGTCGAGGAAGCGCTGACGCGCATCCGCGCCCTGCGGCCGGGGGTGCGCGTCTCCCTGCCGTCCCTGCGCATCGATTCGGCCGCCGAGGCATTGGGCGGGTTCGCCGCCGACCAGCGCGGTTCCGTCACGCTCGCCCCCGAGGCCGGCACCCAAGAGCTGCGCGACGCCATCAACAAGGGCGTGGACGATGCGCAGTTCGAGGAGGCCGTGCGGGCCACCTTCGGCGGGGGCTTCACCGGCCTCAAGCTGTACTTCATGATCGGCCTGCCCGGCGAGACCGACGCCGATGTCGCCGGCATCGCGCGCATGGCCGGCACGGCCGCGCGTCTCGCGAAGGAGATCGCGCGCGGCCGTGCCCGCCTCTCCGTCGCGGTGTCCTCCTACGTGCCCAAGGCGCACACGCCGTTCCAGCTCGAGACGTTCGCCGGCGAGGCAGTGCTGCGGCATCGGCAACACCTGCTGCGCGACGCCATGCCGCGCAACGTGCGCGTCAGCTTTCACGACGTCGCGGCCTCGCTCGTCGAGGCCACGCTGGCGCGCGGCGGGCCGGGCAGCGACCGGCTCGTCGAGGAGGCCTGGCGACGCGGCGCCCGCTTCGACGGCTGGAGCGAGCACTTTTGTTTCCCGCTCTGGGAGGCGGCGGCGGAAGCCTGCGGGATCGAGCTGGGCGCGGCCGGACCACGCAGTGCAGGGACCTTGCCATGGGAGTCCGCCGTAGATCCCCGTGTCACGCGAGCCTTCCTCACCGACGAGGAGGCGCGCGGCGCGCGCGGCGAGCTCACCGACGATTGTCGCGACGGGAGCTGCACGGTGTGCGGGGTGTGCGGCGACGGCGTCGAGATGGACCTGCTGCCATGACCTGGTGGCTGCTCACCTTCTCGCGCGGCGGTCCCGCCACGTACTTGTCGCATCTCGACACGGCGCGCGCCGTGCAGCGTACCTTCGCGCGCGCCGGCGTGCCCATCGCTTTGTCTCAAGGCATGAGACCCAAGCCGCGGCTTTCGCTGCCCTTGCCACTGCCGGTGGGCGCCGCGGGCTGCGAGGAACTGGCCGTCGTCGAAGTCCCGGACGATCTGCCGAGCCCGGCGGCGGCGCTGCGCGAGCTGCGCGCCGCAGCGCCGCCCGGCATCCTGCTTCTCGCGATCGTCGTCGTCGGTGACCAGCACCCTCGACCGCAAGCTCTCGAAGCTCGTTATGCGTGTCTGCTCGAAGGCGACGCAGGCGCCGTGCGGGCCGCCGTCGAACGCTACGCCACGGAAGTATCGGTCGTCCACGAACGCGTGTCCCCCAAGGGCAGGCGCACGCTCGACCTCAAGGAGTATGTCGTCCACACCGTCGCCGAGCCGGGGCCGGGGGGAACGAGACTCTCGTTCGCCATCCGGCACCGCGACGACGGCGCGGCGCGACCGCAGGAGTTCATCGACCTCATCGCCACCTGGGCGGGGGTCGAGCCTGTGATGCGCGGCCTGGAGCGCCGCCGCGTCACCTGGAGAGATTTGCCGCCGGGGCCAAGCCCCGGGGCCGGAAGGAGTGAGTCATCGTGAGCGCAGACAACAAGGCGCCGGCCGGCGACCAGCCGCCCGCGACCCCCCCCGAGCCGAAGACCGGCGGACGCGCGTCCGCGGGAGCACCGACGGGCAACGAACAGGCCGCCGCCGGTGAGGCCGGTGCCGGCCGCCGCAGACGCGGCTCTCGTGGCGGCCGTCGCCGGCGCAAGCCGGCCGAGCCACAGGCAGCCGCGGCTGCCGGGACCGAGCGCGAAGAGAGTCAGCCTGCTCCGCCGCGGCCCGCAGGCGCCGCGGCGCCTCTGAAGGGACTGCCGACCACGCCCCTGATCCCGATCGCCTCACCGTCGTCCGGCTCCCCGCCGCGCGGAAGGACTGGATCGCGGGCAGGCCGACCGGCCGCCGCCGAACCGCCACCCGCGGCTTTGACGGGATCGGCTCCGGAGCCGGCGCCCGCCGCGAGAGAGTCTTCGAAGCAGGGCCGTGCGCCCGCCCCCGTGCGGGCCGCGCCCACGAAGCCCGCGCCCGAGGCCGCGTCGACCGGTGGCGCACAGGCGGATGCCGGGACTGCCGGCGACGCGACGGCGCCGAAGCGGCGCCATCGTGGTTCGCGCGGCGGGCGACGACGCCGCAAGGCGGCCGAAGCCGTTCACGACGAAGTCGTGCGCGAGGCCGAGGACGCGGTGACCGACGTGGCGCCGGCGCCCGCCACGGCATCCGATTCGCCGGAGGCGGCTTCCGAAGGATCCGCACAGCGCGAGCCGCAGCCGGCGAGGCGTGGCCGCCGCCGCAAGCCCCCTGCAGCAGCAGTCGCGACCGCGCCTGACGTCGCAGCCGCGCCCACCGAGGCGGCGTCGGGGCAGGCTGCCGCAGCCGCGGTTCCGAGACCCGTCGAGCCGTCCGCGCCGGCGACGGAAGAAGAAGATGCCGGGCCGCCGTCGGACGAGGCCGGCCGGACCAGCGACGAGGCAGCGGCGCCCAAGCGTCGCCGCCGCGGCGGGCGCGGTGCCCGCGAAAAGCGCGCCGGCGACGATGAAGCGGCGCCCACGCTCGACGTTGAGGAGCCGAAAGCGGCGCCTGCGGCCGCACAGGCCGAAGCGGCCGCCAAGCCGGCGGCCACGGCGACCCGCGAGACCAAGTCTCGCGGGCGCGACCGCCGCCGGCCCAAGGCCATCGTGCGCCAGGACGAGGGCAGCGGCCTCGCGACGCCGATGACGGCCCCGCCGTCGCGGCGCCTGGGCGTGGTCGCTGACGAGCCCAAACGCAAGCTCATCCTCGTCACCGACGACGGCCAGGAGCTGCGCGT
>Ga0315283_10006798_pt1 | contig 10246 bp, 9 predicted proteins | sample YL17G09_0_MG_FD_204541 | JGI IMG/M metagenome (GOLD analysis project Ga0315283, IMG submission 204541) | Sediment microbial communities from Yellowstone Lake, YNP, Wyoming, USA - YL17G09_0 | ecosystem: Environmental > Aquatic > Freshwater > Lake > Sediment | place: USA: Wyoming | collected...
CAGCCGGCGGCAGCACCGAGCCCCACAAGGTCGTCGGCCTCCGCGCCGCGCTCGACCTGCACGGCGACGGGATCGTCCCGTTCCAGAACAAATACCGCAAGGTAAGTTTTTTCCTCACGTTTTTTTTAACTTTTTCCCGACCCTCGGCTCGATTTTTCGCTCATGCCTTTTCGCTTCTTCTTCTTCTTCTTCGCTTTCGTCTTTTCTCCCTCTCCCCCCCTCCGCTCCACTCCACTCCCAGGCGCTCCTCCTGGCCATCAACGACTCCGTACCAATCATCGAACTCGAAGGGCTGCAGCTGCTGTCCATCGAGGAGACGCTGCCGCTCTCGGGCCCCTCGGCGGAGCAGCTCGTCCGCGGCGGCGGCGCCTCTCCCTTCGCCCGCTCTCCCCCTCCCCCTTCCCCTCCTCCGGCGATCCCGCCTCGGAGGGCCCTGCGGCAGAGCGGCAGCGGCGGCGCCCCTTCCAACGGCACCATGGCGGAGGACGCGCACGTCCACGCGACGGTGCTCCTCGTGCCGAGGAACCCGCGCGACGCGCCCGCGGCCGCGCGGCAGCTCCGCGAGGCGGTTGGCGAGGGCAGCAGCCCCGCGGCGTCGCCGCTCGCGAGGGCGATGGCCGAGCGCGGCATCCCGGCCGAGAGGGTCGGGCTGATCTCGCTGACCAAGGGGTCGCTGGCGAGCTGGAGCGAGGGCGGCGGCGGGGGCGGGGGCTGGGGCACGTCGGTGGCGGCGGCCGCGGCCGGCGTGCAGCAGGAGCAGGAGGAGCAGCTGCTGCGGCGGGGCGCGGCGGCGTCGGCGGCGGCGGACGGAGGCGCCGGCGGGCTCTCGAACGGCGCCATCGCCGGCGTCGTCGCCGGTATCGTGGCCGTGGTCGCCGCCTCGGCGTGCCTCGTCGCGTTCGTCACCCGCGTCGCCGCGAGGAAGAGCGGCGGCGGCGGCGGAAGCGGCGGTGGCGGCGGCGGGAGCGGCGGCAGCGGCGCCGGGGCGGGAAGAGGAGGGGGAAAGGGCGAGAGGGGCGGCTCGAACAAGGCGTTCGACGCATCTTCTGCCCCCTTCTCCGCGGCCTCCGCGGCCAGCCCGTTCGCCAACGCGAAGCTGCTGCCCTCGGTGCGGCCCTCGACCGCCGGGAGCGTGGCCCCCTCCGCGGGAGGCGAGAAGGCGGCGCCCCTGGCGACTGCGGGCTCTGGCTCTGGCTCGCAGGGCCGCGCCCGCGCGAGCTCGCCTTCCCCGGCCTCCGCCGCCGCCGAGGCCGCGGCGCTCGACGTGCCCTTCTCTGAGCTCGAGCTCCTCGCCCCCATCGGTGAGGGGGCCTTTGGCCGCGTCTGGCTCGCCAGGTGGGGCGAGACGGCCGTGGCGGTCAAGGTGCTCGACGCCGCGGCGGCGGCGGCGGCCTCGGCGCCTCCGGGCGCGCGCTACCAGCACCGGATCTGCGGCGGCGGCGGCGATGCCGATCTGCGGCAGCAGCAGCAGCAGCGGCCGCAGTCCTCCGTGCCGCCGCTGATCTCGGCCCTCCGCCGGGAGGCCGGGATCATGGCCCGCCTGCGGCACCCGAACGTGCTGCAGTACCTGGGCACGGTCGCCGAGGAGGGGAGCGGCGGCGGCGGCGCCTCTTCCTCTCCCATCACGGCGGTCATCGCCGAGTACTGCCCCCACGGGTCCGTCGCCGACCTCCTGGCCGCGGCGCGGGAGGCCGTCAAGAGGGAGAAGAGTAGCTTGAGCAGCAGCAGCAGCAGCGGCAGCTGCGGCGGCGATGCGGCTGCCGCGGACACAGCGGTGGCGGAGGAGGGGGGCAGCGGGGCGGAACCGCAGCCCCGGCTCCTCGGCCGCCCGCGCCCCGACGCCCGCGCCGTCCGCGCCGTCCGCCAGTGGGAGACCAGGCTCGCCCTCGCCCTGGGCGCGGCCAAGGGCATGCTCTACCTGCACAGCAGGACCCCGGCCCCGGTGCTGCACCGCGACCTCAAGGCCGCCAACGTCCTCGTCGACGGCTCGATGCGCGCCAAGGTGGCGGACTTCAACCTGGCAAGGGAGGGCGGCCCGCCCTCCAGCGGCTCCCCCACCGCCGCCGCTGCTGCTGCCACGGCCGTCGCGGAGGCGCGGGGGGCCGCCTCGTCCGCCTCGTCCGCCTCGTCGTCGCTCGGCGGCGCGGCGAACCCTCGCTGGCTCGCGCCCGAGGTGCTCCGCGGCGACAGCGACGGCGACGGCGCGACGACGGCGTCGGACGTCTACTCGTTCGGCGTGTTTCTCTGGGAGCTCGCGTGCTGGGAGATGCCCTGGGCGAGGGCCCCCGTGCCGTGGGCGGTCGCGATCGGGGTCGTCGAGCGCGGCGAGCGGCCGCCGCTGCCGACCGCGGGCGGCGCCGGCGCCGGCGCGGCGACCCTCTCGGCGACGCCCGGAGGCGCCCCCGTTGACGAACCCGGTTACCTCTCCCTGATGGCCTCGTGCTGGGCGCAGGAACCCGGGGACAGGCCCGGGTTCGCCGAGGTCATCGCGAGGCTGCGGCCGATCGCGGCCGCGGAGAGGCTGCGAAGGGCTTCTTGACTCGAGAGAGAAAAACCCGACAACAAATCTTTTGAAGTGTCGGCGACGAAATCGGAAAAACAAAACTAAAGAACTCGTCTGAAAAACGACATTGAAACACACCTACCCTTTCTTCCCCCTCCCCGTGTTTCATGACGATGAACACCGAGTGATCGGGAGCCTTTCCTGGCCTCATCCCCGCGAAAAAACAGCAAAACCAAAGTTCAAGGAACCATCTTTTTTACCCCCCCCCACCCATCCGAAACAAGTTATCCCCTCCTCTCTCCCCTCCTACCCCCCTCTCCTTCTCTCTCCCTCACTTGCCTTTTTCCTCCTCCCCCCCGAAGAAGACGGTCTCCTTCGCTCATCCCTCACGGGATGGTGCGTTGGAGTCGTGCGAAGCTTTCATTGCTATGCATTACTATTCCTTACAAGAACGGGGAGAACAAGGAAGAAAGGAAGAAAGAAAGAAACGGCGACGACCACGACGACGACGATGAGAGCGAGACAGCGACAGAGAGCGAGAGCACAGGGAAATACAAAATAAAAAAACCAAGAAGTCAAGGAAAACGTACAAGATGTTTTCGCTAACGACAGAATCCATCAAGTAGTGTTTGTGTGTGTATCGTGTAATCTTACAGCAAAGAAAGGAGAAACGCATCATTCGCAGACAAGCGGGAAGAAACGGTTGGAGAATTAAAGAAGGTCGAGGTCGAGGTCGAGGCGTCACAGGCCCAACACTCATCGAAAAGAGAAAAAGAAAAACTCTCGTCCTCTCTTTTTTTTCCCGAAAGTCCCTCTTTTTCCTGTCTTTCATCTCTCGCTGCTCCATTTTCGTTCTCTGATAAAGAGATCGCGCAGCCATGTCTGGCATCGGCAGCGGGGTGCGTCGCCGCGCGTTCGCTGGCCACGAGACGGAGAAAGCAAAGCGGTGGCGAATGAAAAAAACAAAGCCGCCCTTCCTGCGCGATCGACGATTGCCTCGATCGTCGACCTTCCTTCTATCTCACGTTCTTTCTCCGCCTCTCTTCCTCTCTGCCTTCGAACAACCACCGCCAACAAACAATAACAGTACGACCTCTCGGTCGGGACCTTCTCGCCGGACGGGCGCGTGTTTCAGACGGACTACGCGCAGAAGGCGGTGGACAACGGAGGGTGAGAGAAACGAGCCTTTATTTTCTTTCTTTTTTGATGGCATCGATCCACCGATTGCCATGCTCATTTCTTTCCCCTCGGTCGTTCATCGCTCACATCCTCCCCTGTTTACCTCTGTCTCTTTTCCTCGCCAATCACAACAGGACGGTTATCGGCGTGCGCTGCTCGGATGGCGTCGTGCTGGTGCGTGTTCGATCAAAGGGACTTTTTCAGAAGCAGAGGAGAAAACCTCGGCGGTGAGCGGCGGCGAGCGCTCTCTTCTGCTCTTCTTGAACCTCTTCTTCTCTCTGCCCGCCCCACCTCCCCCACACTCCACTCACGCACCCCTCCCTCTTCTTCCTCTTTCCCCTCCCCCCCTCCCCCCCCCTCCAAACCCTCCATCTCGAACACCAGGGCGTCGAGAACCTCTTCGTGTCCAAGATGCTCGAGCCCGGCACCAACACCCGCACGCACCCGGTCTCCAAGCACGCGGGGGTCGCGCTCTCGGGCGTCGCAGCCGACGGCAGGCAGGTCGCCCTCCGCGCGCAGGGCGAGGCGCTCGGCTACAGGAACACCTACGGGTCGCCCATCCCGGGCAAGATCCTCTGCGACCGCGTCGCGTCGTACGTGCACGCGTTCAACCTGTACTGGTACGTCCGGCCCTTCGGGTGCGTGACCCTGCTCGCGACGTTCGACGACGAGGAGGGGCCGGCGCTCTACGCGATCGACCCCGCCGGAGGAGCCTTCGTGAGTGGAATTGTTTGGGGTCTTTTTTGGCCTTTTTGGGGGCTTGTTTTTTAGGGAGAGAGAGAGAGAGAGAGAGAGAGAGAGAGAGAAGAGAGAGAGACGATCGGGAGGAAGCGGGGGGGAGGAGAAACAGGAAGCGAGAGAACCCTCTTCTTGTTCTGCTGTTCATCTCTTTTCTTTTCTATCCCCCCCCTTTCCTCCAAAACCAACCAACCTTCACAGCGTTACTTCGGCACCGCCGTCGGGAAGGGGAGGCAAGCCGCCAAGACCGAGATCGAGAGGCTGAACCTGAAGGAGCTGAAGTGCGAGCAGGCGCTCGTCGAGGTCGCGAAGATGTGAGTTTTGCTCCTTTTTGCTTGTTCTTTTTCTTTTTTTCCACTTTCATCCGCCGCTTTTTTTTGCTCTTCTTTTCCTTCTTCTTTCTCATGTCTCTTCTGAATCTTCCTGTCTCTTTTTCCTTTTTAAAAACATATAAAAACCCACCCAAAAGCCTGCACTCGGTCCACGAGGGCGAGAAGCCCTTCGAGCTCGAGCTCTCGTGGATCTGCGACGCCAACGGGCGCAAGTTCGAGCGCGTGCCCGCGGACAAGGTCGCGGTGGCCGAGGCCGAGGCGAAGGCGGCGCTGGCAGAGAGCGACATGGACGACTGATGAATCGAATTTGATTTTTTTGTGTAAATACGCGGATGTCCATTCTTTCACTTGGTTTTATAAGACCATGGAGCAAGAGAGACGGGAGAGGGAGAGAGCGGAAGAGAGGGAGAGAGAATGAGAGGGTGGAGTTTCTTTTTTTATACATTTTTCAGTTCGTTTCGGTTCTAGTTTTTACATGTTTCCTCTCTCCTTTCCTTTCAGCCCGCGCGAGCCAATGCCGAAAATTGCAAGCGGTACGGCAGCGCCGGCCAGACCGAGATTGCGGCGGATGCAGCGTCTATGGCCTTGAGGCCCTTGAAAGCTCCGCCGCTCGCCGCCTCCTCCTCCTCGTCCTCCTCGTCCTCATCTTTCGTCCGCTTCCTCTTCCTCCTCTCATCCTTCTTCGTCGCCGTCTTCCTCCGCCACCGCCGCACGGCCACCTCCGGCGGGATCTGGCAGCCGTCCTCGGAGTCGTCCTCGAGCTGCAGCGGCACCGGCGCGGTGCTGTTGTTGTTGGTGTTGCTCGGGCCGCTGCCGTTGCCGTTGCGCTTCTTTTGCTGCTGGTGTTGATATTGCTGCTGCTGCCGCTGCTGCTGCTGCTGCAAGAGCATCTGCTGCCGCCGCTGCTGCTGTTGCTGCAGCCGCTGGAGCGCCAGCTGCCGCTGCCGCGTCGCGGACATCTCAGTAGGGTACGCGTCGCCGCCCGCCGCCCTCACCGCCGCCGCCGCTTCGGCATTGGAGGCTGCCGCGAGGAGAGCCGCCACGGCCTCTTGGGCCCCGGGCAAGGAGCCCGCGAGGCCGGCGGCGTCCCTCGCTGCGGCGGCGGCGTCCTCGGAAAGGTAAGACGACGATGGAAGGCCGCCGGCGCCGACGCCGACGCCGACGCCGACGCCGGCTCCTCGCCCCCCTCCCTCGCCGCCCGCGGGGCACGCCGCGGGGCACGCCGCGAACGGCCAGTGCGGCAGCGGCCTCGAGGCCGGCGGCGCCCTGTCGAGCGAGACCGGGAAGCCCGAGGGCGAGCCGCCTTGCTCGCGCGGGAGGGACAGCTCGCTAAGGAAGGCGAGGCGCGCGGCGCGGCGGGGCGGCGCGGGGGACGCCGCCTGCCGCCGAGCTTCGACCGCGGCCTCGGCCGCCGCCGCCTGCTGGGGGGGAGGGGGCTCCGCCTCCCGAGCCGCAGCCGGCGCGGCAGCCCTCTCCGCTTCTTCTTCTTCGTCGTCGTCGTCGTCGTTTTCGTCGTCGAAGACGGCCGCGGCGGATTGTCCGAGCGTGCTGGTGGCTGGAGCGGCGCGCGTCTGAGCGGCGGCAAGAGCAGCAGCGGCAGCGGCGCGCCTCGGAGCGGCGGCAAGAGCGGCGGCGGCAGTGGCAGCGGCCGCGGCCGCAGAGAGAGCCGCTGCGGCCGCGAGGACGGCTGCGTGGCGCAACTGCGCCGCGTGCCACAGGGTCACCATCACCAGGGCGAGATGGAGGGCCTGTCGTGGGCGGCGGAAGCAGGCCGCCGCCAGGAGGGCGGCGCGGGCGGAGGAGAACTCCATCGTGGATCAACAATGCAAGGAAAAACAAAAAAATGTCTTCAGATGAGGGGAAAAACACAAAACAAAAACCCTCAAAGCATTGGAAACGCGCCCAGAGAAACGAAGCGCCCAAAGGGACTCTCCGCCGCTACGACACCCGAGGAAGTGAAGAATGAAGGCTCTCTCTCGTGGGAGCGCAGGAGCAGCGAGAGCGGTGCGGCCAGGAGCGAGCGTCATCGCCTTCGCCCCCGCTCCTCCATGCCCGATGATTCGCGTCAGCAGCAGCAGCAGCGTCGTCGCCGTCGCCTCCCGTCGTCGCCGTTCGCTGCGGCGCGCCGTCTCCGGAAGACCCCGACAGGCCTCCGTCGTCGCCCCCTCCGCCCTCCCTCCCCCCACGCCCTCCTCCTCCTCCTCCTCCTCCTCCTCCTCCTCCTCCTCGTCCCCCTCCTCCTCGTCCTCCGCCTCCTCGCCCTCCTCGTCCAGCCCCGACAGCGGCGACGACACAGCCGACGAAGACGCCCCCCCGCGGCGGGGCCGCCCCTCCCTCTCGCTCGTCCGCGCCCCGGTCCTCGACCTCTTCGACGCGCCGCTGCTGCCCACGGCCAGGGGCGCGGTCCGCCTGTTCGAGCCGCGCTTCCTCGCGGCCCTGGACGCCGCCCTCGGAGGAAGCGAGGAGGAGGCGCCTCCCTCGGTCCTGGCGGCGCCCTCGAGCTCGAGCCCGGCCCCGGCGGCGGCGTCCTTCGTCCACCTCTTGTCCGCGGAGAGGGCCCCGCGCGGCCTGCTCTCCGACAAGCACGGCTTGCCCCGCGTCGGGTCCCTGGCCTCTATCGTCGCCGTGGACAGGTCTGCGCGAGACGGCAGCGTCGTGGTGACGTTCGAGGGGGTCCGGAGGGTGGAGGTCCTGGCCGTGGAGGAGGAGAGAGAGGAGGGAGAGGGAGGGAAGGAGGAGTTTGGCGACGACGACAACGGCGTCGCCGCCGCCGCCGCCGCCTCGCCCGCGGCTACCTCCCCCCGCCCCCGCGGGGGCTTCTCCTCCTCCGCGAGGCACAAAGTGGCGTCGTGCGTGTTCCTGGACGACGAGCCGTCCGTGGCCGCCGCGGCCGGGATCCCCTCCTCGGTGCCGCTGGCCCCTCCCCCTCCCCCGCCGACGCCGACGCCGACGCCGCGGGCGCCGGCGCCGCCGACGCCGCCGGCGCCCGCTCCTTCTCGAAGCGGCAACGGCGGCGACGGCGGCGACAGCGGCGACGGCGGCAACGGCGGAAGCAGCAGCAGGATGACGATCTTGATAGACAACCCGCGCGCCGCGGCCCTCGAGCGGGAGCTCTCCGCGGCCCTCGCCGCGGTCGTCTCCCTCGCCGCGAGGAGGGCGAGGGCGTCGGGCTCGCCGGAGCCGAGGCTGCCGGCCGCCGTCACCCTGCTCGCGCCGCCGCCCGCCGCCGCCGCCGCGCCAAACCCCAGAAAAGCGACGACGCCGGCGGCGCAGGGCCTTCGCGCCGGGGGCTTCCGCGCCGCGGCCTCGGCGGTGGACGCGTGGAGGAACCAGAGCGGGCCCTCCTCCGCCGCCGCAGCCGCCCCCTCCAACCCCTATGCCTCCGCCCTCGCGGCGCCCCCGGCCGGGGCGGACTGTGGCGGCGGCGGCGGCGGCTCCGGCTCGCTCCACCGCCGCCGAGAGCTTTTTTCCTTCGCGGCGGCCAGCGCGCTCGACCTCGACGTGCCCGTCGCCGCGGCGCTGCTCCTCTCGACGTCGACGGAGGCGAGGCTGGAGTTTGTTTTGAGCGCCGTGAGGGGGCACCTGGCGGAGCTGACCGCGAGGGAGGCGCTGCGCGGGGTCGAGGGGGTGAAGGGCGCGGTGCCGCCCGAGAAAGAGCAAGAGGAGGAAGGGAAGTGAGAGCCGAGTCGATTTCGTCTTTTTCGTTCTGTACAACGCAAAAACACGCGCACAATAAACTGCGATATAGAAACTCTGGGGCTCATGTACGTTAAAACGGGGAATTGTACGTTTTCTTTTCGTGTCTGTTCTTTTTAGGAAACGACGGAGTGTAAAGAGGGAGAAAGAGAGGGGGGAAACTCGATGACGATGATTTGATCAGAAAAGTTGGAGCTTTCGAAAAAAAGTTCAATCACCTGACCTTGAAACCCTCTTCCGAGACCTCTCCTTCACTCTCTCTCCCTCCCTCTCTCCCTCTCCCGAAACTCGGAATTGCTGAGATGCGACGCGGCGCCGTCGAACTTGCCGCGCGCCTCGCAGCGGCGGCGGCGGCAGGAGCCCGCAGCGGCTTGCTGCCCGAGGCATCGTCGACGGCGAAAAAGGCGATGCCATCGCATTCGACCTCCTACCTCCTCCGTCCCCTTCCGACCTCGCCGCCGTCCTTCTCCTCGTCCTCCTTCGCCTCCTCGTTTTCACCCTTCCCCCCTCCCCCGGCCTCCCCTCGACCGGAAGGGCGGGAAACGGAAACGATGTACGGCCTCGTCCCCATGGTCATCGAGTCGACCCCTCGAGGAGAGCGCGCCTTCGACATCTACTCCCGCCTGCTCCGCGAGCGCATCGTCGTCGTCGGGGGGCCGATCGACGACGTGAGCGCCGGGCTGGTCGTCGCGCAGCTGCTCTTCCTGGAGAGCGAGCACCCGGAGAAGCCTGTGAGTTTTATTTCTCCTCTTCGTGGATGGGGCTTCAGATGGAAGAATGCGGGAAAGAGAGAGAGCGCGCGGGCTCTTGCTCTTCTCTCTCTCTCTCTCTCTCTCTCTCTCTCCCCCTCTGCGCAAAAAAAAAAACGAAATACTCACCCCCCTCAACTCCGTTTCTTTCACACACATCCATCTTTCATTCTTTCCCTCTCCCAAAAAAGATCAACATGTACATCAACTCCCCCGGCGGCGTCGTTACGGCTGGATTGGCCATTTACGACACAATGCAGTACATCTCCAGCCCCGTCGCGACGCTCTGCGTCGGCCAGGCCGCGTCGATGGGGTCGCTGCTCCTCGCCGCGGGGGAGCCCGGGCACAGGCGCGCTCTCCCGCACTCGCGTATCATGCTGCACCAGCCCTCGGGAGGGTACCAGGGCCAGGCGTCCGACATCCGGATCCACACGGAGGAGATCCTGAGGCTCCGAGGAATCATCAACCAGATCTATGCGAAGCACACGGGGCAGAAAGTGGAGGAGATCGCAGAGACGTTGGAGCGGGACACTTTCCTGGCCGCGGAGCAGGCGAGGGAGTTTGGGATCCTGGACGAGGTGATCGAGAAGAGGGCCGAGGCGGCCGAGGCGGAGTTTTGATCGTGTGTGTAGTTTTTGAGGTGGTGTGCTGTAATTCTTGGTTTCTTTTTTCCCGCTCATCGTCTTCTATAGATTTTTTTGGTTCCTCTTTCTCTCTCTCAATCGCGCTCTCTCGCTCTCTCGCTCTGTGGCTCGTTTTGGCTGCGGCGACAGATGCGCTCCGCGCCCCCGCGGGGCGACACAGCGACGACGGCTGCAACGCCTGCAATGCGACGGAGCTTCCTCGCCGCGGCGAGGGCCGCCGCGCTGCTCTCTTCCTCGACGTCGACCGCGAATCCAAGATCGAGCGCCCCTTCTTTGCTAGTGGCCTCTGGAGGAGCCCTGTGCTCTCTTTCGCAGCGGCGTGGCCTGCTCGTCGTCGCCGCCGCCGACGGGCGCAAGAAGATCGCCAATTCGGTCGCTGCAGCAGCAGCAACAGCAGCTGCTGCT
>Ga0315283_10006801_pt1 | contig 10242 bp, 10 predicted proteins | sample YL17G09_0_MG_FD_204541 | JGI IMG/M metagenome (GOLD analysis project Ga0315283, IMG submission 204541) | Sediment microbial communities from Yellowstone Lake, YNP, Wyoming, USA - YL17G09_0 | ecosystem: Environmental > Aquatic > Freshwater > Lake > Sediment | place: USA: Wyoming | collected...
AGCGGGGCGAAGTCGGCATAGCCGCGCACGTCGATCGCATTCTGCGGGCAGGCCTTCACGCAGGAGTAGCACTCCCAGCACATGTTCGGTTCGATGTTGTAGGCACGCCGATAGGTCTTGTCGATGTGCATGATGTCCGAGGGACAGATGTCGACGCAGTGTCCGCATCCGTCGCACCTTGTCATATAGACGAAGGTAGGCATAGGCTGGCTCCTTGTTGTGTTCCGCCAAAACCTGCGGGCTGTCTTCTAATAGTGGCGCGGTGCTTCGCGCTTGATGCCGAGCCCCATGTCCATGGGGGCGTCCCGCAACAGTTCCATCGAGTGCCTTTCCCGTTGTGCAGGATCGTCCCGGGTCTGCGTCGGCAGATTCGCGCACGTGCCATTGGCCTTGGAAACCCGTTTCTCGAAGGCCGCCGCGGGCTTGAAGAACATGTGCGCGAACTTCGACCACGGCACCCCGGCGAACAGCACCGTGGTGGCGAGGATGTAGAGGCCGAACAGCACGCCCGCACCGCCGCCGGTCGCTGCCCAGACCAGGCCCAGCGTCACGCTCGCGAGCAGGGACAGGATGAACAGGTCGGCGCGCACGACGCGCAAGGGCGAGTTGCCCTCGGCGGCGACATCGACGCGGATGAAGAACCAGAACCAGTAGCCGCCGACGCAGACCATCAAGCCACCGATCCACCATAGCTGCGCCCAGAGGGCGCCTGCCGAGGTGTTGAACACCATCACGGCCGTGGCGATGACGTATAGGACGAATCCCCACATGCCGAGCAGGTGCGCGATGCGCCGGCGCGGATTGCAGAACTCCCCGGAGGCGAGTACATCGACGACGGCCGTCTGCACGGCGATCGAGACGAGTTCGCCGCCCCCGACCGGCTGCGCACCCTTCGTCTTGCGCATGTTCTGGAAGAAGTACTTCGCGCTGCCCTTGTGCACGACGTCGAACAGCGTGCCAGCCGCGACGAGGGTGATCATGACGACGATATAGGTCTGCATGACCGCAGGCGCAATGGACGCCGAAAGCGCAAGAAACGGATTGCTGGTGAACATTTGAACCCTCTCCTCGACCCGATAATTTTGAAGGCAATGACGCGGCGGACGCAAGAAAGGAACTATGTGGCCATAGAAAACACTTGAAAGCGCATCGTGGCCAGGTCACCAAGCGTCCAGGTCGCGGGCGCCGCGAGTCCAGCCACCGTCCCCGGATTTACCAGCCAGGTCGTGCCGCCCTTGACGTTCGCCACCTGTTCCACGCCCGCGGCATGCGAGTGGCCGCAGCACACGAGGTCCCAGTCGCCCGTGCAGGCCATCGCGTGGCCGTACTCGGGGTAATGCACGACGAAGATGCGCCGGCCGCCGAGCTCCAGGCGGGCGTCCGGGCCGTGGTAGCGCAGCAGACCACCGCTCTTGTGCATCTGGAAGTGCAGCGCCTGCGGGTCGCCGACGTTGTTGCCATGGATGAGGTGCACCGGCAGTCCGTGCACGAGCGCGGGCATCACGGTCTGCGCCCCGATCAGGTCGCCGCAGTGGATCACCGCTTCGGCGCCCTCGGCTTTCGCGTCGCGCACGGCTTGGGCCAGCGCGTCGGCGCGGTCGTGGCTGTCTGAAACGATGCAGACTTTCATGCGTTCATCTCGACGACGCGGTCACGCCGCCAGGCCCAGCGTCCAACTCGGCGTAATACGCGCGGAGAATCTCGAGCACTTCCGGACGGCTGAACTCGGGTGGCACCGAATGGCCTTCGGACAGCCACTTGCGCAATTGCGTGCCGCTGACCTGCAGGCGCTCGGCGTCGGAGTGCGGGCAGGTGCGACCGGAGGCCATGCCGCCGCACTGGTAGCACCAGAAGGCCACATCGATGCACAACGCGCGCGTCTCGAGTGCGCCGGGCGGAATCTCATCGAAGATGTGGTGCGCATCGAACGGGCCGTAGTAGCTGCCCACGCCGGCGTGGTCGCGCCCGACGATCAGGTGCGAGCAGCCGTAGTTCTGGCGGAACAGCGCGTGCAGCAGCGCCTCGCGCGGCCCGGCATAGCGCATGTCCAGCGGGTAGCCGGCCTGCACGATGGTCGACGGCAGGAAATAGTTCTTGGCCAGCTCGGCGATGGCGCGCGTGCGCACCTCGGCCGGGATGTCGCCGGGCTTGAGCGCGCCCAGCAGCGAATGCACGAACACGCCGTCGCACACCTCGATGGCGACCTTGGCCAGATATTCGTGCGAGCGGTGCATTGGGTTGCGCGTCTGAAACGCCGCGATGCGCGACCAGCCGAGCGAGCTGAACAGCGCACGCGTCTGTGCGGGCGTCATGTAGAGCGCGCCGTATTTCTCGGGGAAGCCGCCCTGGGACAGAACCTTCACCGGCCCCGCCAGGTTGACCTCGGGCTGCTCCATGACCATCTTCACGCCGGGATGGGCGGGGTCGGTCGTCCTGAACACCATGGCGCATTCGTGCGCCTTGTTGATCGCGTACTTCTCGGTCACCTGCATCGTGGCCAGCACGCTGCCGTCATCGGGGTCGAGCAGCGCGATCTCCTGCCCGGTCCTGAAGGTGTCCGCCGTCGCCGTGTCCACCGACAAGGTGATGGGGATCGGCCAGAACAACCCGCTGGCCGTGCGCATGCCATCGCACACACCCTGCCAGTCGGACCGCGTCATGAAACCGTCCAGCGGCGTGAAGCCGCCGATGCCCAGCATCAGAAGGTCGCCGCGTTCCCGTGAACTGACCCGCACCTGGGGCAGGGCCGCAGCATGTGCGAGCGCGCGCGCGAGCCCCGCGCCCTCGAGCAGCAGCGGCCTCAGTTCTCTGGCGCCGTGAGGGCGGACCAGGTTACTCATCGGCGTGCCGCGACATCGCAGGTCGAATCCGGCCCCTGCCGGCGGCCAAGTCTGCGCGCCATCGATTGGCACGCCACAAGCCAACATCATGTGCGGTCGCGTGGATCATGAGCATGTCGTTGCGGCGGCTGCGTGCACGATGCACTTCACCCTCAGCAGACCGGATTTGCGCAATCCTAGGCAGGTCAGTTCAAAAGAAAAAGCGGACAATTGCGGTCACGATGACCGAAAAATCAGGTAACTACAGGGCCACCCAGGCAGCCGCGCGATTGAGGCTGAACCTGCGCCAGCTCGAGGTCTTCGTGGCCACCGCGCGCGCCGGCTCGACGCGCGCCGCAGCCGACCACGTGGCGCGCTCGCAGTCGGCGGCCAGCTCCGCGCTGGCCGAGCTGGAGCAGTGCCTGGGCGTCGAGCTGTTCGACCGCGTGCGCCGGCGCCTGGCGCTGAACGAAAACGGCCGCGCGCTGCTGCCGCTGGCGGCGTCCCTGCTCGACCAGGCGGCGGAGCTGGAACATCTGTTCTCCGGCGAGCATGCCGCCCCACTGCGTCTGGCCGCCAGCCTGACGATCGGCGAGTACCTGCTGCCCGATCTGCTGGCTCGCTGGAAGCTGGACCATCCCCTGAGCCCGGTGCGGCTGTTGATCGGCAACACCAGCGAAGTCATTGCCGCCGTGGCGGCGTTCGAGGCCGATGTCGGCTTCATCGAAGGGCCGCAAACCCATCCGCAGTTGATCGTGCGGCCCTGGCTGAACGACGAAATGGTCATCGTCGCGGCACCGAGCCATGCCCTGGCCGGCCGGACCGCCAGCGTGCGCCACCTGCGCGAGGCGACCTGGGCTCTGCGCGAACCGGGCTCCGGGACCCGTGAGGCGGCCGATCGCTGGTTGCTGGAGCGCGTCGGGTCTCTGCGGGTCGAGTTCGAGCTCGGCAGCCCGGAGGCGATCAAGCGGCTGGTGGCCACCGGCAGTGCGCTGGCCTGTCTGTCGCGCGAGGTGGTGGCGCGCGAGTTGGCCCAAGGCACCCTGGTCGAGCTCGTGACGCGGCTGCCGCGTGCCACCCGCCGCCTGGCCATGGTGCTGCACCGCGACAAGCATCTCGGCCGCAGCACGGACAACTTCGTGCGGCACTGCGCGGCGTTCGCGACGACCGCGATGGCGACGCCCCAAGCGCCCTTGCGCGTCACCGGGCCGGGTCGAGGCTGATGGCGTGGCGACGCCAGACCGGTTCAAAATGCTGGCATGCAAGCTGATCGGCCCGTAAACCGCTCACAGCCACCACCGGCGGAAACCGGGCTGCTCGCCGAGATCGCAGCCGGACTGGCCACGGGCAGCGACCTGAACCAGTTGGTCGCGCATTTCCTCGACCGAATCGTCCGGCTGGCCGGTGCGCAGGCCGGTGCGGTGCGGCTGCTGTCCAACGCGGGCGACCAGTTGCAACTGGTCAGCACCCTGGGCCTGCCTGAAGACCTGTGCGGCCTTGGCGCGGCGGTGGACCGGCATTGTGGCCACTGTGGCGCCGCCGCCGATGGCCAGCAGATCGTCTGGGCGACAGACCTCAGTACTTGCTCGGACCGTACCGGCAGCGACTACTTCGGTCATGGCGGCCGGTGCCTGCTGGCCGTGCCTCTGCAGCATCGCGGCCGCACCTTGGGCGTCTACAACCTGTTCTTCTCCGGCGTGAAAGAGCCATCACCCGAGATCCAGGCCATCCTGCGCTCGATCGGCGAGTTGCTTGGCTTGGCATTGAACAATGCGCGCCTGGAACAAGAGCGCCTGCACACCACGCTGACAGCCGAGCGCCAGTTGATGGCCGCCGAGGTACACGATTCGCTGGCGCAGTCACTGGCCTTCGCGAAGATGCGCATGCCGCTGCTGCACGATGCAATGCTCGCGCACGACGACGCGCGCGCCCAGCAGTACTACGACGATGTGCGGCGCGCGTTGACCGAGGCCCACGCCAGTGTGCGCGGCATACTCACGCACTTTCGCACGCCGATGGACCCGCAGGGCCTCCTGCACGCGCTTGGCGCCAGCGCCGAGGACTTCCGTCGCAGCACCGGCACCGAGCTGGATTTCGTCAACGAGTTGCCGGGCCTGAAGCTTCCGGCCGAACAGGAAACCCAGGTGTTCCACATCGTCCAGGAGGCCTTGACCAACGTGGCACGCCACGCGGCCGCCCAACGCACGCGCTTGCACATTGCAGCGGCCCGGCCGGGCGAACTGGAGATCGTGGTCGAAGACGACGGTGCCGGTCTGCCACCGGCCGCCGGTGGCGGCACGCATTACGGCATGGAAATCATGGTTGAGCGCGCACGCCGGCTCGCCGGTACCCTCGAGATCGGCGCCCGCCAGGGCGGTGGCACGCGCGTGCGGCTGACGTTCCCGGTGCATGACGTCGATGCGGCAGTCGTGGCCGTGGGGGCTGCCTGATGGTCGCGCCGCGCGTCGTCCTGGTCGACGACCATGCGCTTTGCCGCACCGGTCTGACCGACCTGCTGCACCATCGCGGCAACATCGCCGTGGTCGCCGCGCTGGGCAACCCGGACCTCGTGGCGCCTGCGTTGCGCGAGCACAAGCCCGATCTGCTGGTGCTGGATCTGCGCATGCCGTCGATCGACGGCTTGACGCTGATGCGGCGGCTGCGTGCCGAGGGTTTCGACACCCCGGTGCTGATCCTGACGATGAGCGACTCCGAAACCGATCTGGCAGCCGCGTTGCGCGCCGGCGTGCGCGGCTACCTGCTCAAGGACATGGAGCCCGAGGACGTGATCGCGGCGATCGAGCGCGCGGCGCGTGGCGAGCTCACCGTGGCACCGGCGATGACGCCCAAGTTGGCCAAGATGCTGCAGACCGGATTCAAGGATGCCGGCCGCAAGGATCCGCTCAACAGCCTGACCGAGCGCGAGCGTCAGATCCTCGAGCATCTCGCACGCGGCGAAAGCAACAAGGCCATTGCGCGCACGCTGGACATCAGCCACGACACCGTGAAGCTGCATGTGCGCCACATCCTGTCCAAGCTCAACCTGAGCTCGCGGGTCGAGGCGGCCGTGTTCGCCGTCGAATCGCGCAGTGCGGCCGAGGGCCGCACATCCAGCGAAGGCCCGTCGGGCCGCTGAGAGCGCAGCGTCAGGCTGCCCGGGAGCGGCCCGACACCAACGCCAGGTTCCGATCCAGCGGCGGGCCGTCCGGATCGATGGCGGCGGCAGACGCGGCGCGCTCGTCGAACCAGGCCAGCTGGTCGTGCAGGCGCACGACCTCGCCGACGATGATCAGGCAGGGTGATTGCAGCCCGGCCTCGGTGACGCGCAGGTGCAAGTCGGCCAGCGTCGCGGCGACTACCCGCTGGTCGAGCGTGGTCCCCTGCTGAACCACGGCCGCCGGCATGCTCGGGGGCACACCATGCGCAATCAACTGGGCGCAGATGTCGGCCAGCCCGTTGAGCCCCATGTAGATGACGACGGTCTGGCGCGGCCGCGCCAGCGCCGGCCAGTCGAGATTGCAACTGCCGTCCTTCAGGTGCCCGGTGACGAACAGGCACGACTGCGCGCAATCCCGGTGCGTCAGCGGAATGCCGGCGTAGCTGGCCACACCGCAGGCTGCCGTGATGCCGGGCACCACCTCGAACGCGATGCCATGCGCCGCCAGCACCTGCAACTCCTCGCCGCCGCGGCCGAACACGAACGGGTCACCGCCCTTCAGACGCACCACCTGCCGACCCAGGCGCGCCTGTTGCAACAGCAGCGCGTTGATGTCTTCCTGCGCCATGCTGTGGTTGCTGCGCTCCTTGCCGACATAGATGCGCTCGGCCTGCGCGTTGATCATCTCCAGCACGCCTTCACCCACCAGGTGGTCATAGACCACGACATCGGCCTGAGCCAGCAGCCGTGCCGCACGCAATGTCAGCAGGTCGGGGTCGCCGGGCCCGGCACCGACGAGGAAGACGCGACCCACCTGGGCGCGATAACGCGCCAGCAGCGCCGTCATGTCGACAAAGGAGTTCATGGTCGTCCTCTCAGGTATCACGAGCAGCCGCTGCAGCCGCCACTGCCGCAGGCCTTGGCCTGCGGCTCGGACGCGGCGTCCACCGGCATGAAGATGAAATTGAAGCTGCCGGGCTCGATCTCGACGAAATCGAGCACCACGTCCTGCAGCATTGGCTGGCTAGGTGGCGCGATCAGCACGTCCACACCCCGCAGTTGCAGCGGCATGTCGCCCTCGCGCGGCTCGTCGAAGCCCATGCCGTATTCGACCGAGCCGTCGGCCACCTGGCGCGCGGCCACGCGCAGCGCCATGCCGGCGGCGTCGCTGCGTGCTGCCGCGGCGAGGATTTCCTGTGAGGCTGTTGGAGTGACTGTGAACACGTGGCAGGTCCTTTCATCTGGGGTCGGTGTTGGCCGTCAGCGGCGCCAGGATCGTCATCGGCGGCGGGCCTCAGGCAGCGATCACCAGGGTGGCAGCGGCAGGAGCCCGCGCTTTGCGCTGGCGGCGCACGAAGTCGACGAAGCGTGGCGCCCACGATGCGCCCGCGGCGCTGCGCAGATGGGCATAGGACGCCAGCAGGTTGTGCACCAGCACGCCGTCGCGCACACCGTCGATGCCGTGGCCGCGCTGCACGCGGTAGGCGAAGGCGACCGTCGGGTCGAGGTTCTCGAGGCTCGAATGGTGGAACTCGTGGCCGCGCAGTGCCTCGGCACGGTCACCGCCCCAGGGCATCGCCGCGGTCTGCTGCAGGTGCACGTAGCCGCGGCCGACCGGCCGCTCGTGCATCACCGCGTCGCCGGGGATCGCACCGACCATGCGCGCCGTGCGGCCCTGCCAGGTGATGCTGCGCGACAGGTACATCAGCCCGCCGCATTCGGCGTAGGTCGGCAGGCCGGCCTCGATGGCGGCGCGCAGGGCGCTGCGCAGGCCGGTGTTGGCCTCCAGCGCATCCATGCAGGCCTCGGGAAACCCGCCGCCGATGACCAGGCCGTCGATGGCCGGCAACTTGGCATCGTGCAGCGTGTCGATCGGCACCAGTTCGGCGCCCGCGGCCTGCAAGGCGACGAGGTCGTCGGGGTAGTAGAAGCCGAAGGCGCGGTCGCGGGCGATGCCGATGCGCAGGTCGGCCTGCCGCGCCGGGGCTGCCGCCACAGTCGCCCCCAGCGGGCCGGGCCCGGCCGAAGCCGCGAGTGCGCGCACGCGATCGAGGTCGACCTGCGCGCCGACGATCCGGCCGATGGCCTCGACGCGCGCCTGCGCATCGTCGAGCTCGGCGCAGGGCATCAGGCCCAGATGCCGCTCCATCACGGCCAGCCGCGCGTCCTCGGCCACCGCGCCGAGGACGGGCACATCGGTGTAATGCTCGAGCACGGCACGCAGCTTGGCTTCGTGGCGCGCGCCGCCGACGCGGTTGAGGATCACGCCGCCGATGCGAATCTCACGGTCGAAGGCCTGGTAGCCGAGGATCAGTGGCGCGATGCCGCGCGTCATGCCGCGTGCGTCGATGACCAGCAGTACCGGCAGGCCGAGCCGGCGCGCCAGCGCAGCGTTGCTGTTGCTGCCGTCCAGAGCCAGGCCGTCGTACAGGCCCTTGTTGCCCTCGACCAGCGCCAGCTCGGCGCCGCGCAGGCCGTCGGCAAAGCAGCGCACGAGCGCTGCATCGTCCATCAGGTAGGCGTCGAGGTTCAAGCAGGGCCGGCCAGCGGCACGGCTGAGCCACATCGGGTCGATGTAGTCCGGCCCCTTCTTGAACGGTGCCACCAGCGTGCCACGCGCGGTCAGCGCCGCACACAGGCCGAGCGTGACCGTGGTCTTGCCCGAAGACTTGTGCGCGGCCGAGACGAGCAGGCGGGCGATGGTCATGTCGTCAAGCCTTGGTCGACGCGACGTCGTCGGGCGGCAGGAAATCGAGCACGCGCACGCCGACCAGGGTCAGCAGGAAGGCCGCGCCGAGCCCGCCGACGCCGAGCAGCAGTTCGGGCAGCGACGGCGCGTAGCGCGCCGCCGCACCGTCGCCGAAGGGGCTGCTCACCACGTGGCCGGGGAAGATGTCGAGCGGGAACGCTTGGCCGCCGATGATGAAGACGAACAACCACGCGAAGGCGCCGAGCACGACCAGCGCCGAAGCCGCGAGCGTCGAGCGCAAGCTCGCCAGCTTCGGATGGAACAGCAGCAGCATCGGCAGCACCGATCCGACCACCACGTAGCCGCCCCAGAACAGCAGCGGGTAAGCGCTGCCGCCACCGCGACCGAGCAGGATGAAGGCCTCGAAAGCGCCCTGGCGGGCGTAGTACAGGTTGGTCAGGTGGTACACGGCCACCAGGTACAGCGACGCGGCGACGAAGATGCCGAGCAGCCGCGCCATGCGCCGCTCGATCGCGGGTGCGAGCCGGCGGCCGTTCCAGGCGAACAGCGTGGCCTGCACGATCAGGAACACCGCCAGCCCCCAGCCGAACGACAGCACGATGAACAGCGGCGCCAGCAGCGCCGACTGGTAGGCCTGGCGGGCGACGAGAAAGCCGAAGATCGAGCCGGTGCCGGTGGTCAGCACGAAGCGCCAGACCAGCACGGCCACGCCGGCCGGCTTGGCGTAGGCGTTGAAGCGACGCTCGAACATCGTCCACAGGTAGACCGCGACCAGGGCCACCATCCCCGAATAGAGGAAGATGTTCCAGGCAAAGACCGACTTGAAGTTGTAGTGGGTGGCCGCCACGATGATCCGCTCGGGCCGGCCGAGATCGAGCATCAGCACCATCAACCCACCCGCCAGCAGCGCCACGCACAACAGCCCCGACAGCGGAGCGTGCGGCTTGTAGGCCGTCTGGCCGAACACGGAGCCGATCGACGCGACGTTGAGCACGCCCGAGGCGGCCACGATCATGAAGATCGCGAATACATGCGGCAGGCCCCAGACGACCTGGTTGTTCATGCCGGTGACGATGTGACCGTGCTCCTCCATGAAGTGCGCCGCGGCCAGGCCGGCCAGCGTCACCAGCCCGCCGAGGGCCAGCAGCCCATAGAACCGGCGCTCGTCACGCCGCGGGTCGGGGGTCATCTCACGGGTCATGTCAGTGGCCCATTGCGCTGTGCGCCGCCCGCAACGGATAGGACGCCGTGGTGGAAAGGGCCGCTTTCGGCCCATTGCGGACGTTCGAAGCGATCTGTTGTTGCGCTCGCGTGCGCACAGTGGCGCGAGCCGCGTTCGTGGGGCGACCGCTTACGCTCATGTCCCCCGACGTCGGCCTGGCGGCCGCCGTCTCCTCCTTGACTTCGCTACAGCGGCCACCCCACGCCCGTGGCGGGCCGCAGGGGTGGCGTTCGACGATGGCGAACAGCCACTGCTGGCGGATCGGGCCGCTGGGGTGCCCTGCGCAGCGAAGTAAAGGAGGAGGCTTCGGCCGCAGGCCGAGGCCGGGGGACAT
>Ga0315283_10006802_pt1 | contig 10242 bp, 13 predicted proteins | sample YL17G09_0_MG_FD_204541 | JGI IMG/M metagenome (GOLD analysis project Ga0315283, IMG submission 204541) | Sediment microbial communities from Yellowstone Lake, YNP, Wyoming, USA - YL17G09_0 | ecosystem: Environmental > Aquatic > Freshwater > Lake > Sediment | place: USA: Wyoming | collected...
AGAAGGGGAGAACAGCGGGTGATTTGTTCGTTTATGAAAAGAGAGATTCGCAATTGTTATCGAAAGACAAAGGTCCGCGCGTCATTCTCCCGCGTTGACTGAAAGGATCCGGTGCCCATGGTGCGGCAAAAAGTTCTCTTCGTCTGTATTCACAACAGCGCCAGAAGCCAGATGGCTGAAGCGTATCTTAATCATCTGGGTGCGGGCCTTTTTGAGGCGGAAAGCGCCGGTCTTGAACCGGGCACGTTGAACCCCCTTGCGGTCGAGGTCATGAAGGAGGAGGGAATCGATATCTCGGGTAACAGGACAAAGGATGTGTTTGAGTTCCTGAAGCAAGGAAGGCTCTACGCATTTGTAATCACGGTCTGTGATGAGACGGCCGCAGAGCGATGCCCGGTATTCCCCGGACCAGCCACGCGGCTCCATTGGGGCTTTGCCGATCCGGGTGCCCTCTCGGGAACTCTGGAGGAACGCCTCGCCGCAACGAGAGTAATCCGTGATTTGATCCGGAACAAGGTTGAAGCATTTCTGCACAAGGAAGGGGTAGGTAGATCCGCCCAATTCCTCTGATGCGTATTCCATTCCAGCCCCAGGAATTCTCATTTCTGGGATGGTTCTTCCGATAGGTGAGATTTATCGGGGGGGTGCAGGTGCGCAAGAGTGCTCGTTTTGAGGGGAAAAACTGTGGCACGATATATGAGTACATGCTCATATAACTATTTACTCACAACATGGTATCAACACGCCTGTGAAGAAAACATCTGCTGACCTCAAAGCCGGGATCCTGGCCGCTCTGGCCCACCCGAACCGGATCAGGATACTGGAGTACATACGCCGGGACGTGCGGTGCAATTGTGAACTCGCTCCTGCGCTTGAACTGGAGCAGTCCAATCTCTCCCGCCACCTTAAAATCCTGGTGCAAGCCGGCATCCTTGTGTCGTGGAAAGACGGGCTGCGCGTAAATTTCAAGGTCACCGATGATCGCGTTTTTAAGATTCTCGATATCGCAACAGGCATCGCACGGCAAGAAACCGAAACGCGCGCGGAAGCGCTGGAAGAAGCATGACACTCTGGAGATGACTCTTATGACAATCAAAGTTCTCGGCCCCGGCTGTATGAACTGTAAAACTCTTGAAAAGCGCACACAGGAAGCCGTCGCCTCCCTCGGCGTCCATGCAACGGTGGAAAAGGTTGAGGATATCATGCAGATCGCCGTTTACGGCATCCTCCGGACACCCGGATTGGTGATCGATGAGAAGGTTGTGTCTTCGGGAAGGGTGCCGACAGTCGAGGCAATCAAGGAACTGATTCTGGGGCAAACAGTGCGGGCAACATCGTGACCCTCAAACCTCTCTGGCTGGCCGCACTGCTGCTGTTGGTCTGGCTGGTTGCCTACGTGTTTCTTCTCCCGGCAGTTGACGGACTTGTGTACGGAGTCCTCAAGCTGGAACCGGACACACGCCTGACTTCCGCGCTCCACTTTTTCCTGTATGAGGCGCCCAAGGTCTTGCTCCTGCTCACCATCGTGGTGTTCGGCGTGGGCATTGTGCGTTCGTACTTCTCTCCTGAGAAAACCCGGAAGATTCTGGAGAACAAGCCCCTCCTCCTGGGCAATGTTCTTGCGAGCACGCTCGGTATCGTGACACCCTTCTGTTCCTGTTCGGCGGTCCCGCTCTTCATCGGGTTTGTTGAGGCGGGAATTCCCCTCGGCGTCACCTTTTCCTTCCTCATTGCTGCACCCATGATCAACGAGATTGCCATCGTCCTGCTGTTCGGACTGTTCGGCTGGAAGGTCACGCTTCTGTACGTCAGTATGGGACTGAGTATTGCCATCCTGGCCGGGTATGTCATCAACAAACTCAAGGTGGAGCGCTATGTCGAAGACTGGGTATATACGATCCGGTCTCAGCCACTGAATATGCAGGAGGAGCAACTCACTCTCGACGACAGGGTGGAATTTGGCTTTGCCCAGGTGCGGGAGATTGTCTCGAAAGTCTGGCTCTACGTTCTCGTGGGCATCGCCGTGGGAGCAGGCATCCACGGTTACGTGCCCGAGAATTTCATGGCGGGCCTCATGGGCAAATCCGCCTGGTGGGCCGTGCCCGTTTCGGTGTTGATCGGCGTCCCACTCTACTCAAACGCTGCCGGCATTATTCCGATCGTCCATGCGCTGCTCGAAAAAGGTGCTTCACTGGGCACGACGCTTGCCTTCATGATGTCGGTGATCGGCCTGTCGCTCCCGGAAACAATCATTCTGAGGAAGGTCTTGAAGCTGCCGCTCATCTTCATCTTCGTGGGCGTCGTGGCCACGGGAATCCTGCTTGTGGGTTATCTCTTCAACGCTATTATGTGACACCAACCGACGGTGCTATGATGACAACGGTCAAAGTGCTCGGGGCGGGATGCACGAAATGCAAGGTTCTCCATCAGCGATTGCTGGAATTGAAGACTGAGAATAGTCTCGATTTCGATCTCGTCAAAGTCACAGACATCAAAGAGATTATCTCATATGGCATTATGGCAACTCCCGGGCTGATCATTAACGGTGTTGTTAAGAGCGTGGGAACCGTACCAAAAGATTCACAACTCATGCAATGGCTGAAGGAGCAGAGCAATGCATCATAAGGGATTCCGATTCATCGCTACCATGACGGCTGCTCTCATTTGTCTTGCGCCAGCCGTTTGGGCACAGTCAAAGTCTGACAAGCCCCAGGCGAAAGATGACGCCAAGGCGACAAAGCCGCTGGTGACATTTGTCGAACTCGGCTCGGTAAAATGTATTCCCTGCCGGCAGATGCAGCCCGTTATGAAGGCCGTTGAGGAGAAGTACGGCAAACAGGTGAACGTGGTATTTTATGACGTGTGGAAGGATGATCAGCGTGAGTATGGAGAGAAATACGGCATCAAGCTCATTCCCACACAAGTGTTCCTGGATAAGGAAGGCGAAGAGTTCTTCCGGCATGAAGGCTTCTTTCCCGAGGCGGAGATCGACAAGCTTCTCCAGAAACGCGGCCTGGTCGCCCGCAGCGGAGAATAGTCCGTGCTCGAAGAGCTCTTCACATGGTTGACAAGGGCAATGAGCGAGACATTTGGGATCGCTCTCCTTGCCGCGGTCGGATGGGGGATAGTGAGCATTCTGCTCAGCCCCTGTCATCTTTCAAGCATCCCCCTCGTTATCGGCTACATCAGCTCTCAGGGGCGGGAAGGTGTGAAGCGATCGTATATGCTCTCTCTTGTGTTCGCGATCGGGATTCTCATCACCATCGGCTTGATCGGGGTGCTCACCGCCTCTGTGGGCAGAATGATGGGTGATGTGGGTATGTGGGGGAACTTCATTGTCGCCGGGGTGTTCTTCGTTGTTGGTCTTTACCTCATGGATGTCATCAGCCTCTCATGGGGTGCGATCGTCCCACGTACGTCGTTTGCGCGAGGGTGGAAAGGGGCTCTCCTGTTAGGCCTCATTTTTGGTGTCGGACTGGGTCCCTGCACTTTTGCCTACATGGCGCCGGTACTCGGCGTGGCGTTCAGCGTGGCGACCACAAGTATGGTTCAGGCGTTCTCGCTTGTCGCGGCATTCGGAGCGGGGCACTGTGCGGTGATTGTGGGAGCCGGAGGTGCTGCAGGGACGGTGCAGAAGTATCTCAACTGGACTGAACAGTCGAAGGGTGCGACGTATCTGAAGCGCGTTGCCGGGATGCTTGTCATCCTGGCAGGTGTGTATTACCTCTACACGGCATTTTGATGGCAGGCACAAGAGGCCCTTGATGAAAGCGTGCATGCTGTCCAAAACCGATTGCGAGAGTCATCAAGATAGCAGAGTCCATAGTAAAGGCTGAAGACATGAACGTTCCCCGTGAGAAGATTCCGTGGTACCCCACCATTGAGCAGGAACTCTGTACGAATTGTGGCATTTGCGTGGGCTTCTGTACGCATGGCGTGTACTCAGTGGAAGATGTCCGGACTGTGGTTTCATCCCCATACAACTGCGTTGTAGGATGCAGTGGCTGCGAAAGTCAATGCACCACCGGGGCGATTCGATTTCCGGAGATGCAGGAATTTGTTCAGACACTCCGCGAGCTTCGTGCGCAATACGCCGGGTGAGTGCTCCGGCGTAATCGGGAAAACCGATAGTCTCCGAGTGGAAGCGCCAAGGGTGTCTCCAAACCAATGTTGGACATTCCCGGAGAGAGTCATCATGAACAGCCTTTCTTCAGGATTTGTCGGCGGGGGACGCGTCACGCGTATCCTCCTTGAAGGGTTCCGCCGTGGCGGAGCGCAATTCTCACAAGTGATTGTTACTGATCCTGCCCCCGAGGTTATGGAATTGCTGGAGCGATCCTTTCCGGGATTGCCGATACGGAAAGGTGGCCCGGCAGACATGTCTCAGGCGTCCATCCTTTTCCTTGCCGTGCATCCTCCCGTCTACGAAACCGTCCTTGCATCCCTTCGGCCTCTCCTGCACAAGGATTCGGTTGTTGTTTCGCTGGCCCCCAAAGTCACCATTTCAGCGATATCTCAAGCGCTTGACGGGTTTAGCCGAATCGTCCGGATGATTCCCAATGCCCCGTCGATCATCAACCAGGGCTATAATCCCGTCTGCTTCTCGACGGAACTTCCGGAGCCCGAGCGGGAGACACTCCGTGAGCTTTTCAGACTTCTGGGCCAAGCGCCTGAGGTCCCGGAGTCCCACCTTGAGGCCTATGCGATAATTGCCGCGATGGGTCCAACGTATCTCTGGTTCCAGCTTGAGGAACTCAAGCGGTTGGGCATGGAGTTTGGACTTCCCGAACCCGAAGCAGCAGGTGCGGTGTCGGCCATGGCGAGTGGGGCGCTGCACACTCTATTTGAATCCGGGCTGACAGCGGAGAAAGTAATGGACCTCATCCCGGTGCGTCCATTGGCTTCGTGTGAGGAAGCGATTCGGAATATGTACCGGAAGGCTCTGGAGCCCCTCTACGCAAGACTGAAATAACGCTGTGTTGTATGGACTCTCTCATAGATAAAGGCATCGCAATGGAACCAGTGAAGACTGCGACACCCATGGAGCTGCTGAAACAGGTGGCACCGGAGTTCGCCAAACATCAGATGGATGAACGGGCGCTCCTTTTTGAGCACCCACAGTATCAATCCGTACCCAAGAAATACAAACTCCTGGCAGGGATAGCGGTTGCAGCTGCCCTCGGGTCGGATACCTGCACGCAGATGTGGACCAAGATGGCGCGGGACGGTGGAGTCTCAACACAGGAGATTGTCGAAGCCATTCTCGTCGCCAGATATATGAAGCAGGCTACAGTCAACGACACCGCATCAGGCAGCCTACGACTCATGCAATGAGTGCACCTGCTCATCTCACTTTTCCTGACCGTGTCTGGAAATGAAAAAGAGGGCTGTTATTGGGAGAGCGGGCTGGATCGCAAAGTTGATCACGGTTTCCTTCATTGCGGTCCTTGCAGAAATCGCAATGGTTTTCGGAGGCGGGCCGCGCGCCTGGAGCATACAGTCGGATACAAGTGCGTCGGCTACAGACGATTCACTCCACGACAGATTTTGGGCCCACGTCAAGGATATGCGATGCGGGCCGTTGACACTCAGTTTCGGCGGACAACTACGAATGCGGTATGAATACTCTGATGGCCTCACCTTGAAAGGCTACGATCCTGGCAGTTCCGATGAACTCCTCCTCGAGCGAGTCCGTCTGGAGATTGCCACACGCCTCTGGGACAAGCCCCTCCTGTTCCTGCAGCTGCAGGATGCTCATGCCTTCCTCACGAAGTTCGAAGACAGCGACTTCCCCAAGAGCAACCCCATCGAAAACACGCTCGACATCCGGCAACTCTACCTGGAATACCTCCGCATCGGCGAAAGCCCGTTCGGGTTCAGGGTTGGCCGACAGCAGATTTCGTATGGCGACCAGCGAGTTTTTGGGCCGGGAAACTGGGGTAACACCGGCCGCTTCGCCTGGGATGCGGCAATGCTCAAGATCGAAACTGACTGGTTCTGGATGGATTTGTGGATAGGGAAGTTCCTGCAATACAAGACCTCCATCTGGCCTGACCGGTCGGTGGACGATTTCTGCACCTTCGTGACCTACACCGGGATTAAGGCCCTGCCACTGCGGCTCGATCTCTTCTACGTGATGAAGGATGATAAAAGAGAACAGGTCGCGGGCGAATCGGGTGCGGGGTATATCTCTTCCTCCACAGTTGGACTTCAGGCGGAAGGCCGGGTGGGGGACATCCTCAGTGGGGCCGCGACGGTCATCGGGCAGTTCGGCCGATATGGCGGCGACGAGATCCGCGCGTTCGGTGCAAACGTGAAACTCGGGGTCACTGTGCCTGTGACCTGGAAACCACAGATTGGCGGTCAGATCACGTATGGCTCAGGTGACCACGACCCCGCAGACGGGATACACGGTACATTCGACGGAGTCTATGGCGGACGTGACATCTACTTTTACGGGTATCTCAACCTCTTCTTCTGGGCGAATTTATGGGACAATGAGCTGGATCTCAGTGTGCGGCCTGATCGCAACCTCACCATTTATCTCGAGTATCATCATTTCGCCCTTGCAGAGGCACGCGATGCCTGGTACACAACCGGCCTCACGGCATATCGGCGGGACCCCACGGGTCAATCAGGCACGTCACTCGGCGATGAGGTGGATTTCCGCATCTCATGGACACTCGGGAATCATCTGGAGATTATGGGGGGCGTCGGAAAATTCTTCCCCGGAGCCTTCGTGTCACACACCGGACCCGCGAACAATGCCAGCTGGTACTGCCTGCAAATGGCTTATGGCTGGTGAGCGACTGCCGCGGATGAGCCCAATACGTGATGCAACTCTCGGCAATCATACGTCGGTCATGCCGAAACAAAGCATTATTACAAGCACAAATCGATGAGTCGATCTCATGAATAATCACGAGTTCACTATCCCGGCACTCCTTCGTCGGGCTCTTAGCATACCCGGCATCATGCTCGTTGGCGCATTTGTTCTCGTTTTAGTGGTTCTTCTCTCGGATGCCCTTGAATGGAATCACCGTCAAGATCGCCCGACACGAGTAAATGGAGCGGTATCCAAAGGCGTCTGTCCACCGTTCAATCTCTTCGACGAAGACGGAAACCTCATCGATCCCATTCACAACAATAACACCGGGAGGCCATATTCCCCCAGGCAAACGTGCGGGAAATGCCACGACTACAATAAGATCACCGAGGGATTTCATTTCCAGCAGGGGAAGGGGGAAGCCCCGACACCCACGATGGTCGAGCGCTATCAGTGGGTAACGAGTCCCGGGAACTACGGCGGAACTTGGTGTTCGCCGGCTCCCGTGTACCGGCAGCTCGCAAACAAGGTGAATGCCTCTGCACGGACAATCGACATGACGTCATTCGATTTTGTGACTGCGACATGTGGCACGTGCCATCCCGGAGGCGGTCCGCTGGAATTCGACCGGAATGGAAAGCGGTATGATCGGTGGATGAAGGATTCCTCATCCGGGCTGACTCCGGGCGGGGAAAATCATTTTGATGGCGACTACTTCAAAGCGCGCTGGTCAGAAACAGGCGTGCTGGAAGCAGACTGTATGCTGTGCCACCTTCCCGAATACGAATACAAGGCGCGCAACACGCAGCTGGAGAAGCTCAATTTCAAATGGGCGGCAACCCAGGGTTCGGGACTGGCATCCATCGAAGGCAGCATCAAGGACAAGTCCCCTATTGTCGTTCACTACGATCTGTCGAAGTTCGATACCACGGGGAAACTGTCGTTGCATCTTGTCCGGGAGCCGCGGAACGAGACGTGTCTCAACTGTCACGCGAAACCCGACTGGAAGAAGCGGGGGACGACATTTTCCGTCCGACGCGACGTACACATCGCAGCGGGTCTGAAGTGTGTCGACTGTCATCCGGCAGGCAGCCACGCTGCCGATGAGCGCGTGAGGGGGAAAGAGGTCCACCAATTCGGCAAGGGTGACGACCCCTCAGGGAACGTCCGGAACGACCTCGACAACACCGTGCGCGACTGCAAAGACTGCCATCTCACGGGTTACCTGAACGCGCCGATTGCAAAGCACGACTGGCTCCCCTCGCTCCACCTGGAGAAAATTGCCTGTCAGACGTGCCACATTAATGAACGACCGGTCAAATCAGCACTCGTGCAGGTGAGCGATGTGTACAACTCGGGGGCCAAAATCTCTCCGCCACCAAAGCACATCTGGACGTTTTACGACCAGAACATGAACTACTGGAACCACTACGGCGAACTGAACATGTTCACCGCGAAAGATGAGCCAACCGATCCGTCGCGGCCCATCGTTGCTCGCTACAAGGGCAAAATCTTCCCCGTCAATCCCGTTCATAGTGCCTGGCCCGCCATTCTTACCGAAGGAAAGCCGGGACTCGGCCAGCCGACGATGAAGGAAGTCTATGCAATGTGGACCGCCCACAATGCAGACTCGACGGTTTATCCACTTCTCTCGTCCATCAAGGACGACAACGGAGACGGAATACCGGAGGTGAACAGACCGGCGGAAATCGACGCAATCATCACATCTGTTGAGCAAGCACTGTCAAAAACCGGAAACGATCTTGCCGGGAGGCGCATCGTGTGGGTCAACAACGATCGGGTGTACTCGGATGGATCTCACTTTACGACGGTTCCGAAAGAGGAGTTTGAATCCTCGCCCTATGCGTCTGTGTACAAATACAGTCACGACGTTGCACCTGCCGGGGCTGCGCTCGGTGTGAAAGGGTGTTCGGATTGTCACTCGTTCGGCTCACCGTTCTTCCGGGCGGAGATTGTCAAGTATCCGTTTGGAGAGGACGGCAACCCCATCACCGAGCTTCAGTACACCCGTCTTGGTCTCTCCGCCCTCGCGGTAACTGCCGGTGCAGTGCGCGAACAGGTGCTCAAGCCCATTCTCTATGCCGGTCTGGGGTTGCTCGGAATCGGCGTCCTGGTCGGACTGGTCGCGGCTCTTCTGGTGAACGCATTCCGTCTGTGGAACCTGAACAACGCGTTCCGGTCCACCTTTGTATTTCTGTACGCCGCGGCAATTCTCACTGCCGGACTGATCTTCATCCGGCCGGATCTCTCCAGCATGATTCTGCCCGACAGATTGTGGCTGGATTCTCACCATTTCGTCATTTCCATGCTCGTCCTTCTGCTCGGCGTCTATGCGCTGGTGCGCATAAAGACAGCGTCTCCGGCCGGCACTCCCAATTCGATCTCGATGAAGCTGATCGGCACGTTTCTGAGTCTATCGATCGTGACCGGCGCGTTGATGCTGCTGAATGTGGATGCACTGAGTGCCATAACGTATAACCTCTTCGATCTTGGCATCGTCGGAATTCTGATAACCGTCCTGGTGATCCATGCGCAGAGCGTGGAGTTCATGTATCATACGCGAACTGCAATGTCAACCACCGACGGAATGTCGTGACACACACGAAAGGACACAACAATGTTTGCACTACCAGACTGGACATTTGAATTTCACGGGCACCGCTGTCCGTTCATGCCTATCGGTTACCGGATGGGCACAGTGATGCTGACAACACTTGGTGTACCGAGGGCACAAGATCACGACTACTTCATGTTCACGGAACTTGGGGTCGGCCATCCGCAGACGTGCATGATGGACGGCTTGCAGGCATCCACCGGATGCACGTACGGCAAGCTGATGATCGAGCGGCAGAACTACGGAAAGCTCGCAGCAACACTCTGGACACCTACCAAAAGTTCTGTCCGTATCGCCATCAAGCCGGAGTTCACGGACGCGCTTGGTAAATATGAGTTCTTTGATTACCGAAAAAAAGGAATCGAACCATCACAGATCCCCGAACCCGTTCGCCTTGAAATCATTCAGAAGGTACTCGCTTCGACAGATGAGGAGATGTTCTCAGTGAAGTTGTTGCCCGACTTCCAGCACAAGAAGATCCCCGGTTCCTTCAACAAAGCAAAATGCGAACTATGCGGCGAATATGTCTTTGAACGCTATCTGCGCAAGAAGGATGGGAAGATGACGTGTATTCCATGCTCGGGATATAGCGGATAGGAGGTCCTCTTCCGATGAAACCAATACGAGAATATTCAGAGATAATCAGAAACACGGTAGGATTGGCATCGCTTCCGGTGGGAGTAACATTTGTCGATGCGGTGGGAACGGACGGGCATTCACAGAACGAACACCGACTGTGCCAGGCAGTCATGGAGGCGAGAAAAGGGAAGCGGATAGTGCT
>Ga0315283_10006804_pt1 | contig 10241 bp, 6 predicted proteins | sample YL17G09_0_MG_FD_204541 | JGI IMG/M metagenome (GOLD analysis project Ga0315283, IMG submission 204541) | Sediment microbial communities from Yellowstone Lake, YNP, Wyoming, USA - YL17G09_0 | ecosystem: Environmental > Aquatic > Freshwater > Lake > Sediment | place: USA: Wyoming | collected...
CGGCGTGGGCAAGACCCTCCTCGCCCGCACCATTCCGCCGCTCCTTCCGGACCTGGACGACAGGGCGGCCCTCGCGGCCACAGTCGTCGCATCGGCGGCCTCCCCGGAGCCCGTGGAGGCGCTGGTCCGGCGGCCGCCGGTCCGGATGCCGCACCACACGACGTCCTACGCGGGGATGGTTGGCGGCGGGCCGCGTCTCTCGCCCGGCGAGGTGACCCTCGCGGACCAGGGAGTCCTGTTCTGCGACGAGCTCCCGGAGTTCGGGCGGGACGTGCTGGAGGCGCTCCGCCAGCCGCTCGAGGACGGCTACGTCTCGGTGGTGAGGGTGGGCCGGGCCGCGACGTTCCCGGCGCGGTTCACGTTCATCGCGGCGATGAACCCGTGCCCGTGTGGGCAGGATGGTGCCGCGGACCGGGTGTGTGCCTGTCCACCCCACGTGCCGGAGCGGTACCGGCGGCGCGTGTCCGGGCCGCTCCGGGACCGGATCGACCTGTGGGTCCGCATGGACCGGGTCGCGCCGGGGATCCTTCTCGGAGGGCCGGCACCGGAGGCGTCCGCGGTGGTCGCCGGAAGGATCGCGGCGGCCCGCGAGCGCCGTCAGGCCCGAGCCGGAGACATCGGGAACGTGCGCCTCCACGGCCGGATCCTCCGGGCGGCCTGCGCCATGGACGCCGTCGCGCAGGCCCGGGCGATCATCCTCGCGGAGCGGGAGGGGCTGTCCGCGCGGGGCATGGACCGCCTTCTTCGTGTCGCGAGGACCATCGCTGACCTCGCGGGAGACGCGGCCGTCGGTCCGGTCCACCTGGACGAGGCGGCACGGTTCCGGGCTCCCGTGGACCGGATGACGCTCCAGGAGGCGGGCTGATGCTCGGTGTGGGTCGGGCGGGTCCTCTTGGGCGCCTGGACGCGACGGAGCCCGGCGGCGCCGGGAACCCAGACGATGTCGAGCGGGACGCGTGGGTCGTGCTGAACGGGGTGACCGGCGTGGGGCCAGTCTCGTTCGGGAGGCTCGTCGCGTCATTCGGGAGCGCTGCGGCGGTCCTGTGGGCGGCCCGACACCCCGGGGCGGTTGCCAGGCTGGTCGCGGCGACCGGCTCGCAGGACGGCGGCGGCCCGACGCTGGCGCCGTCGGCCGGTGCCGCGATCGTGGCGGCCGCACGTGACCCAGGCCGACTGCTGGTCCCGGTCCGCCGATCCGGGCTGCAGGTGCTGACCCTCGCGGACGAGGCGTACCCATCGCGGCTCAGGCGGGTCGATCTGCCGCCGCCGGTCCTGTTCCTCCACGGGGACCCCGCCGCGCTGGACCGGGCGCGCTCGGTCGCGATCGTCGGAACCCGCCGCCCCACCGGGGTCGGGCGCGCGACCGCCGGCAGGATCGCCGAGGCCGTGAGCGGCCTCGGCGCGACCATCGTCTCGGGGCTCGCCCTCGGGATCGACGCCGCCGCCCATGCCGCCGCGGTCCGGCTCGGCACCCCGACCATCGCGGTGATCGGCGGCGGCCACGAGCACCTGTACCCGGCGGGCCACCGGGGCCTCGCCCGGGCGATCGCGGCCGGGGGCGGAGCGGTCGTGAGCGAGTTCGCCCCCGACACGACCCCCACGCGGGGGACCTTCCCGCGCCGAAACCGGATCATCAGCGGCCTCGCGGACGCGACCGTCGTGGTGGAGGCCGGTGCCCGGAGCGGGGCGCTGACGACGGCGGCGTGGGCGCTGGAGCAGGGCAGGGGACTCTACATCGTGCCGGGCCGCCTGGACGACCCGGCAGTGGCCGGCTGCCTCGCCTTCCTGCGGGAGGCCGGGCCGGAGGCTCGGATCGTGGCGGGGATCCCGGAGCTGCTCGAGGACCTCGGGCTCTTCCGGGATCCCGTGGCGGCGGCGAGCGATGTCGCGTGCGCGCCCAATGGCCCCCGCGGCACCAGCGCTCCCCGAACGTCGGTTCGCGCGGTCCTCACCTGCCTCGGGCCGCTCGAGCGCGCCGTGGCCCTTGAGGTCGTCGCTGGTCGCGGAACCGTGGACGAGCTCGTCCTGGCGACCGGCGCAGCCGGCGCGGCGGTACTGGGTGTTCTGACGGTGCTCGAGGTCCGCGGACTGGTCCTGGAGGCCTACGGAAGGTATCGGGCGGCAGGCCCGCTTGCTACCGCAGCCGACACGCGGCGGCCGCGGCCGGCGCGTGTCAGGGCGGCGTGACGGACCCGTGCCGGTGGCACCGGTCCCGCGTCACGCGACCCATGGTGGGCACCCCGGGGTTGCCGCCTCGTCAGGTGCGGTGCTACCCTCCCCGCAAGCCTCGGGGTCCGCGCACAGCGCGCGGGCGGTCGCCCGGGACCGGCGCCAAGCTCCCCGGGCGTCTGGACTCGACGCACTGGAGGACGAACTATTGCGGAAGTTCGGCGCTGCCCTGCTCGCGCTGCCCGTGCTCGCCCTCTTCTATCTGACGTCGTTCACGCGGCGCGGTTCGGGCAGCCGGATCGTCGCGGCCCTCGCCGCCAGCGCCGTGATCGGGCTCGTGGTCGTGGCCAGCGTCCCGCCTGCGCCAAGTTCCGCAACGCCCATATCCCGGCCGCAGCCCGTCGCCGCCGAGCTCCTCAACACCATCCGCACTGGCCACCCGCTCAAGGCCCCCATCGCCGTCGGCTTCGACGCCTCGATGGATCCAGCGTCCGTCGCCGCGGCGCTTCGCGTCACGCCCGAGACCGCGCTGACCTTCAGCTGGGACGCCACCGGACGCGTGCTCACCCTCCATCCCCTCGCGCACTGGTCCCCGGACACCCTCTACACGATCACCGTCTCGCCGGCGGCCCGAGGCGCCAGCGGAGGCGCGCTCGTCACGGCCGTGCGCGCCCTGGTGCTGACCGGGCACGCCGGGTCGGGGGAGCTCGTCGCCACGCGGATCTCGGGCGGCCGTGCCCGGCTCGACACGGAGTTCCGCATCAGCCTTGACCGCGCCGTGGAGCTCGATGCCCTTCGGGCGGCGCTGCGCACCGAGCCCGCGGTCGCGGGCGAGCTGACTCCGGGTGCGACCACCGGCGAGTACGTGTTCCGCACGTCGGGCGGCCTCGAGCCCAGCAAGGCATACCGCGTCTGGTTCGAAGGGCTGGCCGACACCGACGGCGTGGCGTTCACCGTCTCACCGGCGCTCGAGGTCATGACCGTGAAGGCGCCCTCCGTGGTCCGGTTCCGGCCCCGCAGCGCCACCACCGACATTGAGCGCGGAGCCACGATCTCCGTCCGGTTCACCGAGCAGATGGACCGCCCGGCGACCGCAGCCGCGTTCCACGTGACCGTGGGCGGCAAGGCTGTAGCGGGCACGGTCTCCTGGGCGGAGCAAGGCAAGGTGCTCCTGTTCGACCCGGCCGCGGCCCTTCCGTACGGCACCAAGGTCGTCGCCGCCGTGGATGCCACCGCGCTGTCCAGGGACGGCGTCCAGATCGCGAAACCTGCCTCGGGCACCTTCACGACGATCCCCAAGCCCAAGCCCAAGCCAGAGCCCAAAGCCGTCGCCAAGCCTCCGAAGAGCACGAAGAGCCCCGCGACGAAGCCGATCATCCGCTCTGGCGGCGGCGGTGCGGTCTCCGGGAGCTGGTCCGCGGTGGAGTCGTACTACCTGAAGCTGATGAACTGCACCCGGACGGGCGGTTGGGTCACCTCCAGTGGCAGCTGCTCCTCGCCGGGCGGTCGCGGCGTCGCGCCGCTGAGCCTCAGCGGACCGATCAGCGCCAAGGTTTCGAGGCCCTACGCCAAGCTGCTCGCGACGCGCGGGATCTGCAACCACTTCATCGGCGGCAACCCCGGCAACCGTCTCGAGCGGGCAGGCTTCAACAGCTATCGCTGGGCGGAGAACCTTGGCTGCCGGTCCGGCAACCCCTACGGCGCCGTCCTGGGGTCCCACCTGTTCTTCCAGAGCGAGAAGCCCTACAACGGCGGCCACTACCGGAACCTGATGAACGCCGCGTATGACCGCGCCGGCATCGGGGTCTGGGTCTACGCCGGCCGTGTCCGGCTGGTGGTGGACTTCTACCGCCCCTGACCGGTCGTCCGGCTTCCGGGGTGGGACCTTCGGGCGGGTGACGCGAGGCGCCGAACCGGCGAGCATCAGGCCCGTGATCCGCAACGCCCGCATCCACCTGTCCAACGAGCAGCCGCTGCTCGCCGACCTGTTCGACCTGCCGAGCGCGTCCGACGTCGGCCTGGTGTGCACGAACGTGCGCTCCCTGGACGGCAAGCGGCCGATCTTCATCGAGAGCACCACGGGGGTGTTCTTCTTCCCGTACCAAGTCATCCGGTTCCTCGAGATCCCGGAAGGTGCGGCTGACCCGGGCCGAACTGGCGGCGGCGCCGCCGAGCCGGGCTACGTCCCGGGCGCCGGCGAGGAGCCCGACAGCCGCCTTGCCATCGTCGTCGGGGGCCCGGGCGGTGAAGACCAGGACGAAGAGCCGGACCGCGAGATCGAGATCGACGAGGACTTCCTGCAGCGGATCCGCGACATCTGACGGTCGTCCGCAGGCCGTCCGCAGGCAAGCGGCAGGCAAGCGGCAGGCAAGCGGCGGGTGATTGGGCCGGTGCTACACTCCCGGCCGCCATGCCCAAGCATCTCGTGATCGTAGAGTCCCCCGCCAAGGCGCGGACGATCGAGCGCTACCTCGGCGAGGACTACAAGGTCCTCGCCTCGTACGGTCACGTCCGGGACCTGCCCGAGAACCCGGGCAAGGGCAAGTTCGGCGTCGATGTGGACCACGACTTCGCGCCGGAATACGTGATCCCCGACGATCGGAAGAAGCAGGTCGCCGCGATCGAGAAGGCCGCCCGGAGCGCCATCGACGTCTTCCTCGCCACCGACCTCGACCGCGAGGGCGAGGCGATCGCCTGGCACGTGGCCGAGGCGGCGAGCATCCCGGCCTCCAAGACCCATCGCGTCACGTTCAGCGAGATCACCGAGGGCGCCATCCGGGCCGCCTTCGCGAGCCCGCGCGCCATCGATGCGCACCTCGTGGATGCCCAGCAGGCGCGCCGGATCGTGGACCGTCTCGTCGGCTACACGCTGAGCCCGCTGCTCTCGCGCAAGGTCCGCGGGGGCTTGAGCGCCGGGCGCGTCCAGTCCGTCGCACTGCGCCTGGTCGTGGACCGGGAGCGCGAGATCCGGGCCTTCACGGCCCGCGAGTACTGGACGCTCGAGGCGCTCCTGCGATCGGCCGCGGGGGACAGCTTTGCCGCGGACCTCATCCGCATCCACGGCAAGACCGTGGCAATCGGGGACGAGGGGACGGCCGCGCACCACGCAGACGCACTGCGCGGCCTGCAGCCGGTCGTGGACTCGGTTGCCACCAGGCCCTCGAAGCGCAACCCGGCCCCGCCGTTCACCACGAGCACCCTCCAGCAGGAGGCCAGCCGCAAGCTCTCCTTCAGCCCCAAGCGGACGATGTCGATCGCCCAGCGCCTGTACGAGGGCGTGGACACGCCGGACGGTCACGCCGGCCTGATCACGTACATGCGGACCGACTCCACCGCGATCGCTGGGGTGGCGATGGCCGAGGCGCAGGCGGTCATCAAGGACCGCTTCGGCGAGAAGTACGGCACCGGCAAGGGCCGCTTCTTCAAGACCAGGGCGAAGGGCGCCCAGGAGGCGCACGAGTCGATCCGTCCCACCTCGTTCCGGCGGGACCCCGATTCCATGCGGGCGCACCTCAAGGCCGATGAGCACAAGCTCTACCGCCTGATCTGGCAGCGCGCGATCGCGTCCCAGATGGCGCCCAAGGAGCTGGAGACGACGACGGTCGAGCTGGTCGCCGGTGACTACCGCCTGCGCGCCTCGGCCACCAGGACGCTGTTCGACGGCTTCGCCCGCGTCTACACCGAGGGCCGGGACGACGGCGCCGACGAGGCCGAGCGGACCCTCCCCCCGCTCCGCGAGGGCGACACGACGGCCGTCGAGTCCGTCACGCCCAGCCAGCACTTCACCGAGCCGCCGCCCCGCTACACGGAGGCGACCCTGGTCAAGGCCCTGGAGGAGAACGGCATCGGCCGGCCGTCCACGTATGCCGCCACCATCTCGACCATCGTGGATCGCGGCTACGTCAAGGTGGAGGAGCGGAGGCTGCACCCCGAGGAGATCGGCGAGATCGTCACGGACCTCCTGGTGACCCACTTCGGCGAGTACGTGGACCTCGCGTTCACGGCCCGCATGGAGGAGGAGCTCGACGAGGTCGCCCGGGGCGAGCGCGAGTGGGTGCCGCTCCTGCGAGCGTTCTTCGGGCCGCTCAAGGAGCTCGTGGACGAGAAGCGCAAGGAGCTCAAGCGCCGCGACTTCACGACCGAGGAGACCGACGAGACCTGCTCGGAAGGCCACCCGATGGTCATCCGCCTGGGGAGGAACGGCAAGTTCCTCGCCTGCTCCACGTACCCGGACCACAAGGAGACCCGCCCGCTCCCCGGCGAGGAGACCCCGAAGCTCGAGGGTGATGGCGACCCCTGCCCGCAGTGCGGCGAGGGCGTCCTGGCCACGAAGCGCGGCCGGTTCGGGGCATTCGTCGGCTGCTCCCGCTACCCGGACTGCGCCTACATCAAGAAGGACGGCCCGCCGCCCCCGGACCAGCTCCCGTTCGAGGTGCCGTGCCCCAAGAGCGGCGACGGACGCCTGGTCGCGCGTCGCGCGCGGCGCACCGGGAACGTCTTCTGGGGGTGCTCCGCCTACCCCAAGTGCGACTTCACGACGAACCACGAGCCGACCGGCGGTGTTCACGATGCCCACGACGACGGCAGGGGACCGGTGGCCCGGAAGGGCGAGACCGGCCTGTGCCTGGCCTGCGGGGCCACGGTGGAGCTGCCGGAGGGCAACCTCGTCGGGCTGCGGCTCCCAGGTGGACCGGCGGACCCGTCCGCGCTGGCGAAGCCGGCTCGCGGCGGCGCACGACGGGGTGCACCGCGAACCGGTGGCACCGCCCGGCGCACGACGCGCGCCCCGTCCGCCGCGTCCCGAGCTGGGGGCGGATCGAAGCGAACCGGGTCGTGACCGGGATGGCGACCTCGTGACGGGTTCCGAGGCGCTGCGCCGGTTCGTGCGCACGCTCGAGGCGCGGGACGCCTCGCCGGACACGCGCCGCTCCTACGAGGCCACCGTCGCGGCCTACCTCGCCTGGCTGGACGCCCACGACGCCGACTGGCGGACACCCGGGCGCCAGGTCCTGCGCGCCTACCTTGCGGAGCTGTCCGAGGGGCACGCGAAGACCTCCGTGGCGCAGCGGCTCGCGGCCCTTCGCGCCTTCCACCGGTATGCCTCCCGCGCTGGCCTCGCCCCGGGCGACCCGTGGGGCGCCATCGCCACGCCCCGCCTGCCGAGGCGCCTGCCGCGCGTGCTCGAGGTGGAGCAGGTGGAACGGCTCCTCGGCGCCGTGGACGCCGACCTCGCCGACGCCGCGAACGGAGGGTCGGCCACGGCCCGCCGGGACCCGGATCTCGCCCGGGCCCTGGGCCTCCGGGACAGGGCGCTCGTCGAGACGGCGTACGCGGCCGGGCTCCGGATCAGCGAGCTGGCCGCAGCGGACCTGGGCAGCCTGGACCTGCGGCGCGGGGAGCTGCGCGTGCTGGGCAAGGGCCGCAAGGAGCGGATCGGGCTGCTGGGCCGTCCGGCACGGGAAGCGCTGCGCGGCTACCTGGACGAGGGCCGGCCGGTGCTCCTGGGCCGGCTACCGCCGCTCGAGGCCGTCCCGACCGCCGTGTTCCTCAACCACCACGGCGCCCAGCTTGGCGTCCGCGGCCTGCGCGGCCGCCTGGACCGGCTCCGGCGCCTGGCCGGGCTGCCCGAGGGCGTGAGCCCGCACACGCTCCGCCACAGCTTCGCGACCCACCTCCTCGAGGGCGGCGCGGACCTGCGCGTGGTCCAGGAGCTGCTGGGCCACGAGAGCCTCGCGACCACGCAGGTGTACACGCACGTCTCGCCCGCCCGACTCCAGGACGCCTACCGGTCGGCACACCCCCGCGCCCGGGCGACCTGATGGACGATGCGGATGTCCTGACCGGGGTCGTGGCCGACTCGGAGCCGGGCCTGCACCCCGCGGCGGCAGCGGCGGCGACGCGCATGGGCGCGTCGTCCGCGCGAGCCCTGGCCCGTGCCGGGCTCATCGTCACGACGCTGTTCATGGCGTCCCGCGTCCTGGGCTACGTCCGGACCGTCGTCTATGCCGCCGCGTTCCCCGACGTCGCCCAGCTCGCGCCGTTCTACGCCGCCTTCCGGATCCCCGACTTCCTGTTCCAGCTCGTTGCCGCCGGCGCGCTCTCGTCGGCACTGATCCCCGTGATCGCCGGGCTGTTCGCCAAGGAAGAGGATGCCCGCGCCTGGCGCGTGGTCTCGACGGTCACGACCCTGATGCTCTCGGCCCTGCTGGTGCTGGCGGCGCTCGTCCTGTTGTTCGCACCAGGGTTGGTCGGGTTCATCGCACCCGGGTTCAACGCCGCGCAGCTCGCCGAGATGACGGACCTGACCAGGATCATGGTCCTCTCCCCCCTGCTCCTGGCGGCCGGTGCCATCGCCACGACCGTGCTGAACTCCCGTGAGCGGTTCGGGGCCGCCGCGCTCGCGCCCCTCGTGTACAACCTGGCGATGATCTTTGGCGCCCTGGCGCTGGTGCCGGCGTTCGGGGTGCAGGGCCTGGCCTACGGGGTGGTGCTCGGCGCCCTGGGCCATGTCGCGGTCCAGGTCCCGTCGCTGGTCCGGCTGGGTGCCAGGATCCGGCCGTTTGTCGACCTCCGGGACGACCAGGCGCGAACGGCGCTGCTGTTGATGGTGCCTCGAGCGATCGGCCTCGGTGCCACGCAGATCGTGTTCCTGGTGATGACCAGCTTCGCGACGACGCTGGGCGCCACGGCGCTCCCCGTGTTCAACTTCGCCTTCGCCATGCTGCAGATCCCGATCGGCATCATCGGCGTGCCGCTGGGCATCGTGCTCCTGCCGTCGCTGTCCCGGGAGGCGGCCCTGGGGGCCGGTGAGGGCTTCACCAGGCTCGTCACCCGCGGTCTCGCCCTGCTCGGTTACGTGATGGTCGCGATCGCCGCCCTGGGGATCGTGGTCTCGGAGGACATCGTCCGCCTGTTGTTCGGGGTGGCGCGCATGCAGGAGAGCGTGCTCGTGGCGACCGCGGACGCCCTCGCCATCTTCCTGCTCGGCCTGACGGCGCATTCCCTGATCACGGTGCTGGCGCGCTCGTTCTACGCCCTCAAGGACACGAAGACGCCGGTCGCCGCCGCGCTGGTCGCGGTGGTCGCGAACATCATCGTCGCGAACCTCCTCATCGGGCCGCTGGGGCTCAACGGCCTCGCCGCCGCCATCGCGATCTCGGCGTGGCTCGAGACGCTCGTGCTGGTGGTCCTGCTCGTGCGGCGCGTTCCGGCACTTCGCCCCGGGATGGGTCACGTCTGGATGGTCATGGCGAAGACCTTCGCGGCATCGCTTGCGGGTGCGCTGGTGGCGTTCGGGATCGAGTCGGCGCTGGTCCTCGCCTGGGGCCAGGACCCTGGCTTCATCCTGATCCTGGTCCGGACGACGGTGGCCATTGCCGCCGGCGGGCTGGTCATCATCGCGGGCTCCCTCGCGTTGCGGATCGGGGAGCTGCGGACTATCGTCGGGGTCGTGATGGACCTCATTCGCCGGCGCGGGCGCGCATGACCGGCCGCATCGCCGGCGCGGACGTGGCTGTGCCCGCCTCGGCAACCCGGGACGCCGATCCCGCCGACTGGGACGCCTTCGTCGAGGCCAACCCGCGCGGCTCGTACCTCCAGCTCAGCGGCTGGGCGCGGGTCAAGGCGGTCAACGGGTGGTCCTCGCGCCGTCTCTACGATCCCGGCGCTGCGAACGCCGCCGCCGGGGGCATCCAGGTCCTGCTCCGCCGCCCCGGTCCGCTCCCTTGGGCCTTTGCCTACGCTCCGCGCGGACCCGTGCTGGATCGCTGGGACCCGGAGGCCATCGCGCGGTTCACGGGCCTGGCCCAGGCGGGCCTCCGGACGGGCGGCCGCGTGAGCCACCTGCGGATCGACCCGGAGATCGAGCGGGATACCGGTCCGGACGAGGGCGGCGCCGTGGGTGCCGGGCTGCGCCGTGCCGGGTGGCGGGCGGCGCCGCCGATCCAGCCCTCCTCCACGCGCGTCGTCGACCTGACGGCCGACGAGGACGCCCTGTGGGGCGACCTCCGCAAGAAGTGGCGCCAGTACGTCAACAAGGCCCGCGCGGGCGGCGTGCGGATCGTGGACGCGGG
>Ga0315283_10006806_pt1 | contig 10240 bp, 7 predicted proteins | sample YL17G09_0_MG_FD_204541 | JGI IMG/M metagenome (GOLD analysis project Ga0315283, IMG submission 204541) | Sediment microbial communities from Yellowstone Lake, YNP, Wyoming, USA - YL17G09_0 | ecosystem: Environmental > Aquatic > Freshwater > Lake > Sediment | place: USA: Wyoming | collected...
CGCTGCCCCAACTGCGAGACGACGCGCACCGTGCAGCTGTCGCGCGAAGAGGTCGAGCAGTACAACCGGGTGCTCTACGAGGGCACCGAGACGCTGGCCCGGCAGGCCGATCAGTTGACGCGCCGGCATTTCCAGGAGGAGACCGACAAGTTCGTCGCCGCCCTGGAGGCCGACCTCATCCTGCCGATAGACTTCTAGGTTCGCTCACCTTCCGGTTCGTCAGCCAGACGCCCGCGATCACCACCCGCGCCGACGCCGCTTCGCCAGCCAGAGGCCGGCCACGACGGCCGCGCCGGCGATGAGTCGCGCCCACATCGGTCGCCGCTCTCTTCGAGATTTGGAGGATAGTCTGGCTCCCGAGACCGAGCGCCCTGCGAATCTCGGCACGGGCAGCATGCGCTAGAATGGGAGTGGCGAGCCGCGAGGCGTCGCCTCGTGCCGCGAGATCGAAACAGCAGGGGAGCTCTCGACTGCGCATGTCGGGCAGGACGGTCGTTTTGCGAAAAGCCACACCCTGGGCGGTCGGCAGCCTCATGCTCGTCGCGGCCGCTGTCGTCCTCTACGCGTTCACGGGCGCCGCCGCCAGCGAACCCTCACGCGCTCAGCCGATCGGTGCCGGAGACATCACCTATGGGCCCCCGGGTGCGCCGCTGGTCGTCATGGAATACTCCGACTTCGAGTGTCCGTTCTGCGCCGAATACGCGGTCATCATGGCACAGCTTCGGGAGAAGTACGGCGACCGGGTCCAGTTCGTCTTCAGGTTCTTCCCGCTCAACAGCCACCGCTATGGCATGATCTCCGCACAGGCGGCCTACGCAGCGTCCCTGCAAGGCAAGTTCTGGGAGATGCACGATCTCCTGTTCGAGCGGCAAGAGGAATGGGCGGGATCCTCCGACCCTCGCCCCTACTTCGAGGCATACGCGGCGAGCCTCTCACTTGACGCCGAGCGGTTCCGCGCCGACATGGACGACCCCGCAACGACCGACTTCATCACGGCGCAGCACACGGAAGGCACCGATGCGGGCGTCACGCACACGCCGTGGTTCGTGGTGGGCGACTCGGCCGTGCTCCCCCGCAGCCTCGAGGACTTCGAAAAGCTTATCGAGAACGGCCTGTGAAGCGTCGCCGCCGATGGGTGCCGTGGTTCCTGACGGCAGCGTCATACGCCGGGTTCGCCATTTCGGTGTATCTGACGTTCGTGCACTACCGGGGATACGTATCGCCTTGCTATGTGGTGCACGGATGCGAGCAGGTACAGACCAGTCGCTTCTCCGTCATCCTGGGCGTACCGGTTGCGTTGTTGGGCACCGCCTTCTTCACCGTCATGTTCTATCTGGGCATCGCGCTTCTGACCAGGTCCGGCGTGAGGCTGGTGCGCACCTACAAGGTGCTGGCCTACCTCGCGGCGCTTGCCGTGATCCCGCTGTTCCTGCTGCAGGCGATCGCCCTGAGAGCCTTCTGCTCGTATTGTGTCGCCAGCGAGGCCATCATGCTCTCCCTGTGGATCGTGAGCTTCCTGCTTGCCTCGCCCGACGGACCAGCACGACGGCCGAAGCGTGAGACGGCACGGCAGAGCGCCGGCGGCTAGCACGTTGCCGTCAACCAGACGACGAGAGCCCGGGCACTTTCGTGCCCGGGCTCTCGTTCAGCCGGTTGCCTGGAATGTCGACTCTACGCGTGCTCCCCTCTCATGGAGCCGGTGCCACGCTGACTGGATCCGACCACACCGTCCCAGCCGTGTTCGTCGCCCCGACGCGGAACCACCACGTCTGCCACGCGATCTCTCCAGTCGTGAAGGTCGTGACGTCGGCGCCGACCGCGGCCGACCCCTCCACGGTGGCGAAAGTGTTTGTGGTGCTCCACTCGATAGTGTAGCCGGTCTCGCCGACGACATCGCCCCAGACCGCCGTCACGCTCTCGCTGAGGCCCAGACTGAAGGCCAGAGCCGAGACGATCTCAGGCTTGGCGAGCACGATCACCGTTTCGGTGTTCGAGTACGAGGACGGACCGACCGTGTTGACCGCAGCCACCCGGTAGCTGTAGGTGTTACCCGCTGCGATCGTGGCATCGTTGTAGGTCACTGTGCCGGTGCCGGCAAGAGGACCAGGCGCGGCGATCTGGACGAAGGCTCCACCGTTGAGCGCTCGCTCGACGATGAACCCGGTCTCGTTCGTGGCGGTGTCCTGCCAGGTCAACTCGATCTGGGGCCCGGGCTGAACCGTAGCCGTCAGGCTGCTGGGGATCGCCGGCGTGGGGCCGACATCGATCGGGTCAGACACCGAGCGAGCGGTCGTGGTCGGGAATCCACCGCTGACGATGTTGTTGATAGCGGGATCCGCGTAGTCCGTGGTGTCACCGACTGTATTCAGCGCGATGACCCGGTACTGATACGCCGCGATCAGGGGGAAACTCCTCGGGTCGGTGAAGCTGAGCTGCGTCCCGCTGGTGTTCGCAACGTCGAGCGGCGCGTCGATCTTGCCGATGTCCACCCAACCGTTGCCAATATTCCTCTGCACCACGTACGACGTCTCGGCGATCGAGTTATCGTACCACCTTAGCACTACGGGATGAATCTTCCTCTTGCCTCTCCCGGGAATCGAGTACGAAAGCCTGTCCGGCTTCACCGGCGCGTACGCCAGAGAGACGGGCCGCATCATGTCCATCTCCTCGTGGCTCAGGATGTGGCAGTGGTAGACGTACTCGGCGCCGTAGTTGATGTAGTGGTTGTAGATGTCGACTGGTTCGCCGTTGGGAGCGAAGGCGATCGGCGCGAGTCCGAGCGCGATGGCCACCGAAGACAGGCCCATCGGCGCGCCGTTCGTCTGCATCGGACTGAGCAGCCGGACGCTGTTGGGAAGCTCCCAGGGCAGCTTCGGGGTGACCGGCCGCACGGCGAAGTAGGTGTCCTCCAGCGGGCTGACCCGCACCGTGTCCTTCCAGCCCAGCTCGTTGGCGTCCGGCGGAATGATGATGTTGTCCCAGGTGACCCGGTTGATCACCTGCGCGTCGAAGGCGTGGAAGTGGATGGGATGAGTGTCCACGCCGTTGTGCGTGATCTTCCAGATCTGGGTCCCATCGTTGCCCTTCGAGATCGGCGTCACCTTGACGTCGGCCGACGGAAGACCGTCGGTGTTGATGATCTCGGTCGTCGGGTAGGTGAAGGGATGCAGGACGATGTTCTGCAGCCCCGGCGTCGCCGGCACGACCTCGAGTCCCAGGTTCGCCTGCATCCTGCCGAACTCGTCGAAGCTCGATGCATTCTGCTCGTCGTGGATGGCCTTGGGTTCGATCTTGACCGAGACCTTGCCGTAGCCTGCCGGGTAGGTCCCGCTCGACTTCATCCTCAGGGTGTCGAAGGTGAACATGTCGCCGCCCTGCTGGTTGATACGGGCGTAGCCGTCACACTTCTTGGTCGATGTCTCGGTGCAGGGGCCGGCAGCCGCGAAGCTCTTGCCGTACGTCGCGTTGTAGGAAGCCTGTCCGACGACGATCGGATGCTGGCCCGACTCGAACACGCCGGAGCCGTTGGCCTTGTGCGTGAACGCGCTCTTCAACGCGGCCAGGTTGAAGGCCGGAGCCGGCGTGCCGGCCACCTTCACCTGCATGATGGTCCGCGTGTTCGGCCCGTATCCGGGCAGGATCATCGCGGGGCCGTTCGGGCTCTGGTCGGGATAGCCCGTGTAGTAGTCGTACGTCGGGACGCGCGCCGGCCAGGCGGCGGGCGCGTCGTTGTAGAGGATCAGGGTCTGACCGGCGTACTGCGAGAAGTCGACGATCACGTCGGCCCGCTCGGCAGGCGCCATGGCCAGCGAGTGCTGGTCGACGTTGCCGACGTCGAACCTGGTCGGATCGGTGATCCAGGTCGTGACCTGCTGGCCGTCGATGACCGCCGGGGCCGGCAGGAAGCCGCCCTCGGTGCCGATCTGGACCCAGTCAGGGCCGGCGGGGCTCAGTCCGAGGTCCGGCGACGGCACGACACCGGCGGGATCGGTCTGTGCCGCGGCGACCTCAGAGGCCTTCAGGGCGACTTCGGTGCCGCCGATGGGCTGACCCGCGGCGTTCAGGCCGGTACTGGCCGTGCCCGCGTCGGCGACGTACCACTGGAAGTTGAAGAAGCGGTCGTTCGCCGCGTTCAGCATGCGCAGACGGTACGTCTTGGGCTCGACCGTGATCGTCGGATAGGCGACCCCGTTGACGAGCGGCGTGTCGTTGAACTGCTCCATGCCGGCCGAGATGTTGGGCGTGCCCGGGATCTGCTTGGGCTCGCAGAACGGGTCAGTCTGGTACTGCCAGGTCGCCGGATCGTCGATGCTGCAGGCCGGGTCGTAGTAGGGATTGTCGATCGGACCGTACTTGGCGTCGCCCGCCGGCGGCCAGAACCAGGGCCCGTACATCCAGCGCCCATAGGCGCTCATGCCGCCCGGGTCGCCGGGGTTCTGGGCCGGCATGTACACGTGGTGGTACCAGAGACTGCCGTAGCCGCCCCACCTGTCCTTGTCCCAGGTCGGGTCCTGGCCATAGGTGGTCGCCGTGTCGTACATCTGCGAGTCCTGCGGCACAAACGTCTTGTCCTGCACGATGAGCGGGATCGTGTCCGCGGCGCCGGGGATCTTGCCGCCGGCGATGAGGGCCTTCTCCGTGTCGTCCGAGATCAGGTAGCCAGCCGCCTCGCCGGCGTAGACGTTCAGGCGGGTGATGCCCCAGGCGTGGTCGTGGTAGAACATCAGCCGCGCGCTCTGCTGGTTGGTGTAGTAGAACGTCTGGCAGCCATCGTCCGCGGCATCGCAGACGTCCATGTCGGGCACGCTCCGGACGCTCACGCCCTGAGGATAGGCGGCCGTCTCGCCGGCCGGCGTGATCCACTGGTGCGGGGTACCGTCAGAGATCCATGGCGTGTTGCCACCGTGCAGATGGAGTGTGGCCCGGTTCTTGGTGAAGCACATACTGCCCATGCCCCTGGCGTCGGTGCACATCGGGTTGCGCACCATGTCCATGACGGTGCCACCCGTCGTCGGCGTCGGATCATACGGCTCGTTCATGTCGGTCATGCCGGAGCCCATTATCGTGGTGTCGACCGGCAGGAAGAGGTCGCCGCCGTCACCCGTGGGCAGCAGGTTGCGGAAGACGATGCGCACCGCCTTGTCCTTGGTCGCAGCGATGACGGGACCGAGGTACTGCGGCGGCGTCACGGCGAGGTACTGAGCGCCGCTGCTGTCGAGAACCGGGACCTCGCTGCCGTCCAGCATCGTGTTGGTCAGCGGGAAGTGCTGGCTGATCGCCGCGTTGGCGGCCGTCTCGAGCTGTACGTAGCCTCTGACGAGCGTGCTCGGCAGGCTTGACGAAAAACTCGTCTTGTACTGCACGAGCGCGATCTCGTAGGTGTCGGAGACATCGGGCGCCGTCTGATACGGGCCTGACGTGTCGGGCACGCCGAGGGGGATGTACTTCGCGGTCGGACTGGTGACGTAGTCGGGACAGCTGCCCGGCACGCTCGGGTCACAGAGCCCGGGCAGCCCGTCGACGAACTTCTTGATCCCGCCGGCGGTGATGTAGCCGGAGCCGCCGGTATCGACCGTGACGCCGGTGACGGCGCCGGTGTCGATGCTCGCGTCGGCCGTCGCGCCCGCGCCGCCGCCTGAAGGAGAGTCCTCGGTGATGGCGACGGACGGTGCAGACGTATAGCCGGCCCCGAAGGTGTCGAGCATGACGCTCGTGACCTTCAGCGTGGCCTTGGCTGTAGCCCCCGATGCGCCGTTGTTGATCGGGTCCTCCAGCGTTCCGTCGCGAACGACCATTCCGGGAGCCGACGCATAGCCAGACCCGGGCTCGTCCAGGTGGACGGCCAGGACCTCGCCGCTGGCACTCAGGTCGGCGGGGCCGATGTGGCCGGTCGCCTGCACGCCGGCCGGGTCGTCCGGCATGTCGAAGTCGACCGTCGGGAACGTATAGCCGCTGCCGCCGTTGGTCAGAGTGATCGCGTCGACCGCGCCATAGGCGGTCGCCGTGGCGTCGGTGGTCGCGCCGCCGCCCGAGATCGTGACGACGGGGTGCGTGTACGTGGATCCCGCGGCAGTGACGGCGATGCCGGTGACGACACCACTCGTCGTGACAACAGCTGTCGCGGACGCACCCGTTCCGGCTCCCGTGATGTTGACGGTCGCAGCCGTGTACCCGGCTCCGGGGTCGGTGACGGCGATGCCGGTGACGGCGCCGTTCGCCCCGACCGTCGCGGTAGCCATCGCTCCGGTCCCGTCACCCGCGATTCCCACTGCGACGTCGGGCTGCGTCACCGGGCTCAGCGCCCAGTTGGGCCACGGCCCAAAATAGTGAGGAACCTTGGATGCATCGGTGGGCGAGGTGGGCATGGCGAAGCCCGGACCCATCGCCAACAGGAACACGGTCGTCACCAACGCCAGCACCACGAACCCCAGGACACTGAGCTTGGCCGGTGACATCCGTCCAATTGCTGTTGCCTTCGATCTCACGATTTCTCCCCTTCGAATCGCGGTGGCCAGACTTCGACATGCACACTTCAGCAAGATCCATCAGGGCCTCTGAGACCCCCAATTCTGTGTCTGCGGCCTCCCCTTCCACAAAACGCTTTGCATCGTGCACGCAACTTGGACCCTTGATGTGGGCCCCTACCCCCAGAACACAGAGATCATTGCCGTAGCGCCTTGATCATCGTCAACTCGCCGTCCGCGGCGTGGTCAAAGGCAGACAGACGTAGGCTTCTTTTCGATGGTCAGTATAGTCGGAAGCACTCGAACTGTCATCACCGCGTTCCAGAGACGCGCCCGTAGCGTGGTTCGGGCTAATCGAGGTGGGCGGGCGCGATCCGCCCACCAGCCGCGGTCGTTTCGCTGGGCCTCCGTCGGTTCGTCAGCCAGACGCCGGCGATAACCACCACTCCCGCCGCGAACTGCGCCGCCGTCAGACGCTCCCCGAGCACCAGATAAGCGGCCGACACGGCGACCACCGGCACCAGGTTGGCGAACGTGCTCACCTTGTTGGCCGGCACGTGGCTGAGCCCGTAGTTGACCAGCAGGTAGGCGCTGACCGAGCAGCCCAGGATGAGGTAGACGAGGGCGGTCGAGGCGGTGGCGGTGGGCGTCTTGACGCCCACTACCGCCGCCTCGACCGCGACCAGAGGCACCATGAACAGCGCCCCAAAGAGGTTCTGCCAGGTCGTCACGTACAGGGCCGGGCGCTCGCGCAACAGATCGCGAGCCATGATCTGATAGATGGCGGCCGCCAGCGCCGCCCCGAGCACGAGCACATTACCGACAAGCGTGGCGCCGCCCTCTCCCCCGCGGCCCAGTCCGGTCAGCGCCACGACGCCCGCGAACGACAGGCAGATGCCGGTCCACTCCAACGTGGTATTGCGCTCACGGCGCAGTGCAACGTTGAGCAGACTGACGAAGATCGGGATGGCGGCGATCAGGATGGCGGCGCTGCTGGCGCTGGTGCGCGCGATACCGGTGATCTCGAGGCTGAAGTAGACGGTGAGTGAGACGAAACCCAGCCCGGCGATGCGGCGGCGGTCGCCGGGGCGAGCGCCGCCCTCGCTCCCGCGCCAGCGCCAGATCGTGTAGAGGATCGCCCCGGCGGCGCTGAAGCGCAGCAGCGCGAGCTGCAGCGGCTCGAAGCCGCGCAGCGCGTACTTGGTGGCCACGAACGAGAGGCCGAACAAGAAAGGCATGCCGACCAGGGCGGCGTACGCGCTGCGTGGAGGCGAAGGGCTGGAGGGCGTGGGTGCAGGGACAGTCACGCCGCAACTCTACCGCAGGGACAAACCGATGAAGCCTCCGTCAGACCCGGGGCAGTCCAGAGCCAAGTTCACGATCGCCCCGCCGGCCCCCGACCGTATTGGCAGCGGTCGAGGCACGAATCGTACGCACCGCGATCGATGGGAATCCAGTCTGTACGGTCGATCCCCCGGCGATTGCGGGTACCCTGCCCCACCGGGAACGCCGAGACCATCTTGACCCAGCGGCGCTGCTCGGCGGCGATCTCGCGCGCCTCACGGGCGAGCTCGACGAAGTCCTGGTCCTGGCTGCACAGCACAACAACGTCGCACTTACGGGCAAGCAGAGCGCGAGTGACGTCGATGGCGATGCGCACGTCGATGCCCTTCTCGTCGGCGACGTCTGAGCTGCCCATCGATCCGTCTGCAAGACGCACTCGCCGCACCCGATACCGCAAGGGCCTAGTCACGACAGTGACGCCGGCGTGACCCATCGCGCCCAGCTTGCGCGACCACAGCTCGCGCCAGAACGGCGCCCGACCATCGGGAAGGGAGGTGTAGAAACGCACACCAGCGAGAGCCCAGTCGTGCTCACGGCAGACCCACCGCGCCAGGGCGGTCACGTCGTAGTTGGGAAGACGATAGCCGAAGGCTTCGCGGGCGGCGTGATAGAGGTTCTGTCCATCGACGAACACGAGCGCCCGTTTGTGCTCGGGCTCAAGCAGCACGAACATGGGCCCCTGAAAGGAATAACCCCGCCGGAGGGCTTGCGCCAAAACCAGCGGGGAGCAGATACAGGGCAAGCTTAGCACAGGCGCCAAGATGGTCAAGGTTGACGTTGCGGCAACCCCGGGCGCCGCGGACTCTGTTCTGGGGACGCGTCCCCTGACTCGCAGTGGCAGGATGGATCATGCGCCGATGCTACGGGCGGCGCCCTCCTGGCGATAGATGACGATCGGCCGGAGCGGGTGACGTTTACCCGACCGCCCGGGCTGGATCAGCCGGCCTCGCCCTGCACTCGAGCGCCGATCACGAGATACGAGAGGCCCTCAGGCCCGGCGTCCACCCGGCGCCGCGCGGACGGCTGCACGAGCACGTAGCGCCCCGGCTCCAGGTCGAGGGTCTCGCCGTCGATCTGCAGGTAGCCCGTGCCACGAAGCGGCACGAAGAGCTCCTCCTGGCCCGACTTCAGCTCGTCGTGCTCGTGGCCCAGCTGACCGGGCTGTGAGTCGAACTGGTTCGCCTTGATCGCGAGAGCGCCGAGGGCTTGCGCGACGGGCTTTCGCCGGCCCTCGAAGTCCTTGACGTCGATCACCGTGTAGTTCATCGCGCGCCTCCGATCGGTCACGAGGAATCGTCCGCGAGACTCACTCTAGCAGGCGCGAAGACCGCGTGAGCGCCGGTGATAGTCTGACGCCCGACCACATCCCGAGGGAGAACACATGGAACCGATGAAGATGACACTGCGCCGCGCCAAGGAGACCAAGAACACCGTGCGCTACGAGGAGCCCGAGAGTGACCAGCCCCTCGTTATCGGCACGCTCTACCTGCAGAAGTGGGCCCTGCATCGCCTCGGCGACCCGCAGGAGATCACGGTGACCATTGCGCCCTCGTGAGCGACTCAAGAACTTGGCCAATCGGGCAGGAAACGGCCGCTGGGACGAAGAGGATGCGCCCCTCTACGGGCAAGATGTGGCGCCCCTTACTGGACAACTCTCGAACCTGCGGCTCGAGCTGCGGCGGCTCTTTGATGCTCAGTAGACGGCCTGGCGGAAAGTCGACCTGATCAGGCGAGCAGCAACTCGTCCAGTCTCCCTACGAGCGTCTCGACCTCACCAGGCGTCGTCATGCGTCCCAGGCTGAAGCGGATCGCGCCTGCCCCGCCCTCTAGAGGCACTCCCATGGCGTCCAGGACCGGCGAGAGCGTGACCGAATCCGCATGGCAGGCGGAGCCGGTGCTGGCGGCGACCTCGGGCAGCGCCGCGAGAATGTCGGCTCCGCGTCTCCCGACGAAGCTCACATTGAGCGTGTTGGGCAAACGCTTCGTGGGGTGACCGTTGAGGACGACCTTCTCGCCCCAGCCTCGCACCAAGTCGTCCCACAACCTGTCGCGCAGCGCGCGTACACCGTCGGTCCACGTCAGGTCGGCGGCAAGCTCAGCGGCAGCACCGAGACCGACGTCGAGCAGCACGTTCTCCGTGCCGGCACGTCGGCCGCTCTCATGTCCGGCTCCGTGAACGAACGGTTCCAGCTTCGTGCCTTCGCGGATGTACAGCGCGCCGACGCCTTTCGGGCCGTAGAACTTGTGCCCGGCAAGGGAGAGCAGATTCACGCCGAGTTCATCCACCTTCGTCGCGACCTTACCGACCGACTGGGCAGCGTCGCTGTGAAGCAGGACGCCCGCTTCACGAGTGACGCGGGCGATCTCGGCGACCGGCTGTATGGTCCCCACCTCGTTGTTGGCGTGCATGACCGAGACGAGGATGGTGTCCG
>Ga0315283_10006808_pt1 | contig 10237 bp, 8 predicted proteins | sample YL17G09_0_MG_FD_204541 | JGI IMG/M metagenome (GOLD analysis project Ga0315283, IMG submission 204541) | Sediment microbial communities from Yellowstone Lake, YNP, Wyoming, USA - YL17G09_0 | ecosystem: Environmental > Aquatic > Freshwater > Lake > Sediment | place: USA: Wyoming | collected...
GATCGGGACAGGGCTCCCGGTCGTGGCCGTGGCCGGATTGCTCGCACTCGGCGCCGGGGGCATCGGCCGGGCGTTCGACGCCCTCACCCGTTTCGAGCGGGTTGCGACGCGCGTCACGGGCGGGGCATTCGTGCTGGCGGGGATCTACCTCGTCCTCACCCACATCGTGGGCCTGTCGATCTGAGGGCCGGGAGGACTTCCTTGGCGAAAGACCTGAGCACCATTCCCTGGCACAAGGTCCCGCGCAGGGAAATACCGTGGTTCCCGACGGTCGATTCTGAGAAGTGCATCGGCTGTCAGCTCTGCTTCGTGACCTGTGGACGCGAGGTTTATGAGATCGGCCCGGCACCCGACTACGAATCCAGCGTCGCCCGGCCGTACAACTGCATGGTTGGGTGTTCGACCTGTGCGGTCGTGTGTCCCACCGAGGCCATTGTGTTCCCGGCTCGCGACCTCGTGCGCCGGGCGGAGCGCGAATACGGCGTGCTCAAAGTGGCGCGACGGGAGGCAACGGAGAAGCGGGACCGGGCGGCGATCCTCGAGGAGCGCAGTCAGGCGGAGGCCAGCGTCGGGGCGGTTCGCAACCGGGCACAGGTCCGCATCGCCGGCCTTTTTGGCGACAAGCGTCTGCTCGTGCAGCTCGAGGATGTCATCCGTGATCTCCCCTGCGACATCGTCAACCTTCGGCTCGAAGTGCCAACGCTGAAGGGTCTCCTGCAGGGCGCGCCCGGGCATCTGAGCTGTGAGGTCTGGGCCGAAGGCATGGCTGACGTGGCGCCATTCGTCGCGGAGATCAAGAGACTCGTGCAGCGCGAGGGACTCGTCTGGATCGAGGACAGCCATGTCGGTTGAGGATCGAGGCGCCCGTGGCGCATGAACACGCGCATCCGCCGACGGAGAACGGGGTCCGCACCGCCTTCCTCGTGGCGGTGGGGCTCAATGCCACCTTCATCGTCTTCGAGGTCGTGTTTGGGTTCAGGTCCGGCTCGCTCGCCCTGCTCTCGGACGCTGGTCACAACCTTGGCGACGTGCTCGGTCTACTGTTGGCTTGGGGGGCAATCCTACTGGCCCGGCGCGCACCGAGCATACGACGCACCTATGGGCTGCGGCGCTCCACCATCCTCGCGGCTGTGGCGAACGCTGTGGTGCTACTGATCGCGGTCGGTGCGGTTGCACTGGAAGCGGTGCAGCGCCTTCGCCATCCGACCCAGGTGACGGGGCCCACGGTCATCGCCGTTGCCTCGCTCGGTATCCTCGTCAACGGTCTCAGTGCCTGGCTCCTGGGTCGGGGACATCAAGACGACCTGAACGTGCGCGCCGCCGTCCAGCACCTTGTCGCCGACACGGCCGTGTCCTTTGGAGTCGTCCTCGCCGGCGTGATGCTCGTCTTCACCCACTGGCTGTGGCTCGACCCCCTTGTCAGCCTGCTGGTGAGCGCGCTCATCGTGGTCAGCACCTGGAGGATCCTGCGGGAGTCGCTCGACCTGGCGATGGACGCGGTGCCCGAGCAGATCGATCCGGTGGCGGTCCGGAAGTATCTCGAGGCGGTGGCAAGTGTCGTCGATGTGCACGACTTCCACGTCTGGGCCATGAGCACCACCGAGACCGCGCTCACGGCGCACCTCGTCACCGACCGCGCGACCTTTGATGACGAGCTCACCTCGCGCATCGCTCACGACCTCTCTGAGCGTTTCGGCATCGTGCATCCCACGATCCAGTGGGAGAGCACGGCTCGCACGCAGCCCTGCCAGCAGGGGCGGGCCACTCTGCCCGGACCGGCTGACGCAGCGATGGCGCCGACGCCCGTCGTGCCCGAGGCTGGACCGCCGCGTAGGAGCGAGGAACAGGAGGGCGCACGACATGACTGAGGACCGGCTGGCCTTTATCGGCGCCGGACGGATCACCCGCATCCTGCTCTGCGGCCTGCGGCGGGTCGGCAGGCTCCCCGGGCGGGTGATCGTGTGCGACACGGATCCCGCGGCTGTCGAGCGGCTGAGGTACGCCCTGCCCGGTTGTGACATCGCTCCGACCAGGCTGAGCGAGGCTGCTGCAGCGGACACCGTGTTCCTCGCTCTCCACCCGCCGGCGTTCCCCGCCGTGCTGGCCGAGCTGCGGGGCGCCCTGCAGCCGGATGCCGTCCTCATCTCGCTCGCCCCGAAGTGGGGGTCGGCGAGGATCAGCGAGGCTCTGGGAGGCTTCGAGCGCGTGGTGCGCGCCATCCCCAACGCTCCGTCAATCGTGAATCGGGGTTACAACCCGATTTCCTTCGCGCCCGGGCTGCCGGAGCCGGGGCGGGGACAGGTGCGTGACCTGTTCCTGTGCTGGGGCGCCGCACCCGAGGTGCCGGAACAAGACCTCGAGGCGTACGCGGTCCTGACCGGGATGGGTCCCACGTATCTCTGGTACCAGCTCTACGAACTCGCTGATCTGGGCCGGTCGTTCGGCCTTGCGCCCGAGGTGGTGACAACCGCGCTCTCGGCGCTGGTCGAAGGCACGTCGAAGACGATGTCAGAGTCCGGCCTCTCCCCCGCGGAGGTCATGGACCTCGTCCCGGTGCGGCCACTCGCGGCAATCGAACCGACCGTGAAGGAGGCGTACGTCACCACGCTGACGGGGCTTTACCGAAGGCTAACGGGGTAAAGCAATCGCATCGACACCGTCGCACGAATCAGGGATATAGCGACCCAAGCTGCGTTCAAGGACCTTCAACGAAAGGACAGTGGACATGAGTGACATCGCACAGCCGACCCCCATGGACCTGCTGCGTGCCGTCTCGCCCGAGGGCGCGAAGACCTACATGGAGCACAAGACGGCGACGATGGAGAATCCCGCCCTCCAGGCAGTGCCTCCCAAGTACAAGCTACTCGTGGGCATCGGCGTGGCGGCCGCGCTTCAGTCGAGCACGTGCACGCTGATGTGGACGAAGCTGGCGAAGCAGGCCGGCGCCACCGATCAGGAAATCGTCGAGGCGATCCTCGTCTCTCGGCTGATGAAGATGGCCACGGTCAACGACACGGCCGCCGAGGCATTCGCCTGGCTGAAGGAGTCGGGGAAGTAGGCCAGGAACCATCCGGTCGGCGATCGGCGGAGCCTCCCGACCTATCACGCTGGTCGCGTACAGGTCTTTATCGAGCGCACGTCCATCGACGCCAAGGGAGCGAACATGGGAAGGACGCCGAAGCAGGGTTCCTGGAGTAGGCGAGGGTTGCTACTTCTTGAGGTGCTGCTGCTCGTTGGCGTGGCTGGCTGGTCCTCTGCCGGTCGTGCCACCGTGTCCGCACCAACGGGTAGCCCATCGAACGTCCGCGCCATGGGCGTGTGTCCGCCGTTCCCGCTGCGCGACGAGCAGGGCGCGGTCATCAACCCGGTCGCGGGCATCAACGATCGGGTGCCCTACTCGCCGCGCCAGACCTGCGGCGCCACCGGCTGCCACGACTACGCCAAGATCACCGAGGGCTTCCACTTCACCCAGGGCAAGGGCGAGCCGGTCCCCGCGAAGTTCGCCGCGCGATACAACTGGGTCAGCTCGCCGGGGAACTACGGCGGCACCTGGTGCTCGCCCGCGCCGCTCTACCGGCAACTGGCCCCGAAGAAGAACACCAGCGCGCGGACGATCGACATGACCTCGTTCGACTTCGTCACCGCCACCTGTGGGAACTGTCACCCGGGTGGGGGGCCGCTCGAGTACGACCGGGACGGCAAGCGCTACGACGAGCGCATGCGCAACCCGGCCTCGGGGTTGACCTCCGGCGGGGAGAATGGTCTCGACGGCGACTACTACAAGGCGCGCTGGGCCGAGACCGGCGTGATCGAGGCCGATTGCTTCCTCTGCCATATGCCCGAGTACGACCTCAAGAAGCGCAACGCGGAGCTCGCCAACCTCAACTTCCGCTGGGCAGCCACGGCCGGCGCGGGCTTCGGCTCGGTGAGCGGCAAGGTGGCGGCGAACGAGCGGCCGACCGTCGTCTACGACAAGAGCAGGTTCCATGCGGACGGGAACGCCATCGTCCACATCGCGCCCGAGCCGCGGAACGAGACCTGCCTGGGGTGCCACTTCAAGCCCGACTGGAAGAAGCGCGGCGCGGCCTACTCGGCGCGGACCGACGTCCACATGATGGCGGGGTTGCGCTGCGTGGACTGCCACGCCGCCGGCAGCCGCGCCGCTGACGCGCGCATCCGTGGCCATGAGGTCCATCAGTTCGGCAAGGGCGATGATCCATCCGGCTGGGTCCGCAATGACCTCGACAACACCGTGCGCAGTTGTGAGGACTGCCACCTGAAGGGCTGGCGGAACGCCCCACGGGCAACTCACGCCTGGCTGCCGCCGCTGCACCTGGAGAAGATCTCCTGCCAGGCCTGCCATATACCGACCCGCGCGGTGAAGAGCGCGCTCGTCCAGGCCAGCGACGTCTACAACCCGGCGCCGCGCATCTCGCCACCCCCCAAGCACATCTGGACCTTCTACGACCAGGAGATGGCCTTCTGGAACCACTACGGAGAGCTCGAACTCTTCACCGGCAAGGACGAACCGACCAACGTCACGCGGCCGACCCTCATTCGCTACAAGGGGAAGATCTACCCGGCGAACCGCGTCCACAGCGCCTGGGTGGGCTTCGAGGAACCGGGCAAGCCGGGCCTGAACCAACTACTCATGAGGGACTTCTTCCAGATGTGGACCCAGCATCGGGTGGACACCGCCGGTGCCTATCCCGCACTCTCGAAGATCACCGATGACGAGCTCATGTCAAGAGCTGGGTAATCGGCGTCAGGCGGCGGCCCTCCGCATGGACTTGCTGACTTTCACTCCATCCTCGAACTTCGTGCCGCGATAGACCTCGGCCGCCAGGTGCGGCGCGTCGATCTTGCGGAACCGCGACTCGGCAATGCGCAGCAGACGCCAGATCATCGCCGTCGCGTTCTCGACCTTCTTGAAGCGCTTCGCAGCCTCGGTCCGCAGCCGCACCGCGGCGAACGGACTCTCGACCACGTTGGTGGTCCGCAGATGCTTCCAGTGCTCCTTCGGGAAGTCGTAGAACGCCACCATCCGCTCCCAGTCCTGGAACAGGATCTCCACCGCCCGGGGGTGCGTGCGTCGGTAGGCCTTCGCGAACCCGTCACGGAGCCGTACCGCCTCGCGCCGCGTCTCCGCATAGGGGATCGCGCACAACTGCTCGCGCGCCATCGCCTGCAGCTTCACCGGCAGCCGGTCGAGCACGTTCACGAGCTTGTGGTTCCAGCAGCGCTGCTCGTGGGCCTCCGGCCAGATCTCCGCTGCGGCGGCCCAGGCGCTGATGTTCCCGTCCGCGACCATCAACTTCGGTGCCTCGAGTCCGCGGTCCTTGAGGTCCTTGAACACCGAGCGCCACGACTCCTTCGACTCGCGATAGCCCGGCACCACCGCCAGCACTTCCTTGGTGCCATCCGCCAGCGCGCCGATCACCACCAGCAGCGCGGCCTTCTCCTTCTCCAGCCCGGCCTTCACGTACACCCCGTCCGCCCAGACGTAGACCAGCTCGCGGTCCTCGAGCGAGCCCTGGGTCCAGACCTGGTACTCGCCCTGCCACTTCGCCTTCAGCCGCCCGATCGAACTTGCCGACAACGGCGCCCCGTCCCCCAGCAGCCCGCGCAGCGCCAGCTCGAAGTCGCCCTGGGACAGCCCGTGCAGGTAGAGCTCCGGCAGCAGTGCCCCGACTTCCTCGGTGCGGCGCTTGAACAGTGGCAGCACCCGGCTCTCGAAGCGTTCCTCCAGGTCCTGCACGCCCCGTACGCGCGGCCGGCGCACCCGCACGGTCCCGCACGACAGCGCCACGCGACGAGACTCCCCGTAGCCGTTCCGATATCCCGACGAACCATCCACCGCGGCCCGGCGCACCGAGGGTGCACGGCCCAGGAAGGCCGCCACCTCTTCCTCCAGCAACTCCTGCAACGTGCCCTGGATCTTCGTGCGCATGAACGTCTCGAGCGTCTCCCACGTCGGCATTGACGGAGCAGGGGCTGCGGGTGTCTTCTTCTTCACGGCGACTTCTCCTTCCGTTGCGGGCACTCGGCCCGTGGTGGTGGTTAGCCACCGGAAGGTTACGTCGCCTTCAACCTTTTACCCACCCCCTGAAGGTAGCTCCCGATGACAACCAGGACGGCGTCATCGAGGTCAATCGACCAGAGGAGATCGACGCGCTGCTTGCCTCGGTCCGCTCGTACCTCACGACGACCGGGTTCCCGATGGCGGGGCGCCGTCTGGTGTGGGTCTCGGACAGCCGCGCGTACTACTCGCCGACCGAGTCCCGCGCGCTGGAGCACGAGGAGTACGAGGCGACCGCCTACGCCTCGGTCTACAAATTCTCGCACGATGTCGCCCCGGCGCGGGCCGCGCTGGGGGCCGGCGGGTGCACCGACTGTCACCGGGCAGGGTCCCCGTTCTTCGAGGGAGCGGTGCTCGATGCGGCCTTCGCCTCGAATGACGCCCGCCCCCGCTGGATGCCGAACTACAGGATCCTCGGACTACCTGCCATCTGGGTGAGACTCGGGGCCTTCCGTGAGGGGACCGTAAAGCCGCTGCTCTATGCACTGGTGGGGTTCATGGTCCTCGTCGCCCTCATCGGAGGCTCGCGCCGGTTCAGCCTGCGCAGCCACGCGATCCGCGAGGGCTTCCTCAGCCCCCGCCATGCGACCTTGATCGCCTGGCTGGTCCTCGGTGGCGGAGTGGTCGTCGGCGTCGTGGCGGCCGTGACTCCCGGACTCATGGAGTACATGACGGTCCGCCGCTTCGACCTCGACGCGAGGCACTTCTGGGTCGGGGTCGCCGTTCTGATTGCGGCGGTCCTGATACTCATGCGGAGCCCGGAGTCCGCTGTTCCACTCCGTCGGACCGCCTGGGTGCTCCGACGGATCGGCTGGTGGCTGGTCGCGATCTCCGCCCTTTCAGGGTTCCTGATGGTGACCGATCTGGCCTGGCTGCGGACGCCCACGAGAGTGGCCTACACCAGTTTCGACCTTGGCATCACGATGGTGGCACTGATCCTGTCGCTGCTGCTGCTGCTGAGGATGCTCAAGTCCCCGCCGCCGAGAAACACGCAGGAGCAGCCGAGGGTCTGACACGCCGCATCAGCGCCACGAGCGCCACCGGAGTGGCCAAGAGGGCCAACGCCTGCCAGGGGGCACAAAGGCTATCGGCCCCGAAGACCGTCAGTGGCGGAAGTTCCCAAGACTGTGGCTTTGGGGGGCTCGTCAGCGGAGGCGAGCGACAGACGCTTGCTTCCGCCCGTCTTCGAGACTGCGCGTCGGTCGTTGCCTTCCTCAAGGAGTGGCTGCGTGTTGTGCGAGCCGCACCGGGGTCCGTTGTCGAGACATCCTGAGGGCCAAGTTGCGCCCCGAGCCCGTCTCCCGTGCTGCATGGTGCGGGCCGCCTCGATGGCGGATGGCTGAAGCGGCGGCGGCCTCGGCCTCGGCGACGTTCGTTGGTCGCCGCTGCAACGCAGTGTTAGGCGAACTGCTTACCCAGGTTGTAGGCGCGCTCCAGATAACCTCGCCTGGTGTCATCGTCGGCTACCGGCACACCATAGAAGTAGACATGTTCGACCTGTCCGACCCCCGGATAGCGCAATCCCCAGTCATCGATCATCCGCGCCATTGGAGCCTCCCAATCGGCCTTGTAGTCCGCTTCGCTGAACAGCGTCGTGCTGATGACCAGGGCCTTCTTGTGGTGAAGCAGTGGCACCCGGCCCCTCGCTTCACCGCTCCAGCCCTCAGACGTCAAGGCGTAGGCGTCACCGTAGGCGAAGACCCGTTCGAACCACCCCTTCAGGATCGCGGGAAAGTGCAACCAGAACACCGGCGCAATGAACGCAAGTCCGTCAGCGGCCTTCAGTTTGTCCCACTGGGCAACAACGTCCTTCGGCCTGTGGTTGTGGATGAACCTCGCCACCGTGCGCGGATCCTTGTCGCGGAGCCAGCGTGCGGCGAGGAACCTCGGAATCGGCCCTCCCGCCGACTCCAGCACACGCTGCTTCAGGTTCATCTTCTCGAGGATCTCCAGCGGCATGCTGTCATGCACGTAGCTGGCGAAGTCCCGGGTGCGAAAGACCGGGTCAAATCGAATGGCATACAGGTCGACAACTTCACTGGCGTGGCCGGCGTCCTCCAGTCCCTTGGTGAATCGCTGGAGAACTGCGCGGCAGAATGACCTCGGATTCGGGTGCGCGTACACCGTCAAGACTCTCATCAGACAGTCCTCCGGCACGATCAATAGAGGAGCGGCACGAGCTTGCGTACGCGCCGTTGATAGTCGGCGTACGCCGGGAACCTCTCGGTCAACCACCGTTCTTCACGCCGAGACTTCAAGTCCAAGAACGCGAACAGGACGCCGACGTACCCGACGGTGAGCCAACTCCGAGTGCAGATGGCCCAACCGAGAGCGAGAACGAGCCCACCGCCGTACATCGGGTGTCGGACCAGCGCGAATGGCCCCGTCCGGATGAGTGCAGCCCCTTCCTTGGGATAGGGCAGCGGCGTCAAGGTGCGCCCCAGGCAGATGAGCCCGGCGGCTAGAAGTGCGCCATCGGCGATCATGAGCAGGCTACCAACTGCCGGGCACGCGCTGGGGAAAGGGAATGTCCACGTTGGCTGGCCTGCCACCGTGCGCGGCCCGAAGAAGACCAGTCCAATCAGCGCAACCTGCGCGACGACCAACCATTCGCCGCGACTCCCTCTCCACCAGGGCTTGCGGTTGCCGGACACCACGCTCGGTGAGATAGCCCGATTCGTCATGGAGTGACCCGATGCAGCGTATCTGCGGCGCCGCGAGGCGCTGTCCAGGTGCCTCGACGGATGATATACCTCCGTGGCGCAGGTGCAACCCCACGCCACTCTCCGCAGCCTGCGGCATGGTGGGTGATTCGTCAGAGACGATGAAGATCCGAGGTCTGGTAGCCGTTTGGTAGCCACGTCGCGGTCCATTTCCCTCCCACGCTGACCACACCTGTCCCCCAGAGACCAAGCGCCCCAAGAGGAGCTAACCCCCTGGGGCGGCTGGAACTTCTTGGTGGCGATGCTGCTACGGCGTGAGTGCTGTAGAACGTGTGCGGGAGCTTAGGAAACCACTGCTCTATCCGTCTGAGCTATGGGGCCACGCGGCAACAAGATAGCGCATTGTGTTCAGCAAGGGAATCACGCAAGCACGCGGTCACGCAGACCGCCGCTCTCCCGGTTCCAGCGGACCGGAAGGCAACATCTCCACAAGTGCGTTCATGACACCAATAGCCCCCAGTCTCTATGGGTAGATCCAGCCGCGTCGACACCCGTGTGCTAGCAGCGTCCCGGCGATGAGTCCGACCACGTAGCCATTGGGAAGGCCGATCACGGCAGCCCCCACGAGCAGCGCGATCCACAGTTGGCTTCGGTCAGCTGCGATGTCCGCGACGAGCAGCATCAGACTCACAGCTTCAAAGAGCAGCACGACGCCGAGGATCGGCATCGGGAAGACACGTACGACCGTGGCGAATCCTGGCGCAAACACGAGACCGAGAAGGACGTACATCGCTCCGTAGAGGATAGGGGCCCCGCCGGTCCGGGCACCGAAGGCATAGAAGCCCGCCAGCCCGCCGCAACCGTGACAGACGGGCAGGCCTCCAAAGAGCGGCCCAACCACATTCATCAAGCCGTACGTAAAGCCGATCTTGCGGACGCCCACGGGGCGTTCGGGGAACAGGTCGCGCGTAGTCTGGCTGGTCGCGAGAACCGAGTTGCCGAGCGAAAGTGCCAACTGAGGCAGGGCGAGGAGCAGCGCCCCGCGGCGCAGTTCTTCCGTCGTCGGAACCGTGAACGTAGGTAGCCGAAGTCCGACGAGCCCGGTCCAGGGATGGGAGTCGAAGCTGAAGAGGAGCGCATAGACTCCGCCGAGCGCGATGACGACGAGTGGCCCGGGGACGCGATGTTGCCTCCGCAGCAGAAGCAAAGCCGCTACCGCCACGGCCGCGAGTACATAGCCGCGCGCCCCGTCGGCCCCAGCGTAGTCTCCGAGCGCGAGGCGGGCCAGCATGAGGCCCAAGCCCAACTGAATGCCCCGGACGACCGCCAGAGGGATCACTCTGGCGATCCAATCGAGTGAGTGCGTCGCGGCAAGCAAGAGCATGGTGATGCCGATGACCAGGCCGCCACCCGCCATCGTGCCGGGCGAGAGGCGCTGCGCCAGCATGATGACTGCCATGGCCTTGAGCGGCTGCACGGGCATGGGGATTCCGTA
>Ga0315283_10006809_pt1 | contig 10237 bp, 10 predicted proteins | sample YL17G09_0_MG_FD_204541 | JGI IMG/M metagenome (GOLD analysis project Ga0315283, IMG submission 204541) | Sediment microbial communities from Yellowstone Lake, YNP, Wyoming, USA - YL17G09_0 | ecosystem: Environmental > Aquatic > Freshwater > Lake > Sediment | place: USA: Wyoming | collected...
GTCTTCTTCGAAGTCGATGCAAAGAGCGCCCGGCTTCACATCAAGCTCGCGTACGCTTCGCTGGCCCGTGCTTACAAAGCGCGCGCGGCCCATGCTCAAAACCAGTTGCCGGCGGCCTTGCCTGCAAGTCCGTATGCACATCAATACGTCTATCTGGATTTCCAGGGGAATCACCTGCGCCTGCTGTTCTGGCATCGACCTTCGCAGGGCAGTGGCTGCAGTCGCGGGTTCAACTTAGTCACGACGTTTCCCGCTACGTGCGTTTCGCCGGATGGTTGCTGCAGGGCCGGGCCTTGCGCGGCGAGCGACTCGATGCGCGTTCCGAGCTTGGGTCACGCCATTGTTCATGAGGCATCAGATCGTCAGGTTCCTGGTCGTCGGAACGCTCAATACCTGCATCGGATACACGATCTACGCGTGTTTGCTGCACGCGGGGCTCCCTTACGCGGCGGCCAGTCTCGGGGCGCTCGCGCTGGGAATTCTTGTCAGCTTTCGCACTCAGGGCGCGCTTGTCTTCGGCAATCGAGACGGGCGGCTGATCTTTCGGTTCGCGGCCTGCTGGGGCGTCATCTACCTGGTGAATACTGCGTTGATCGGGTCGCTGATCAGGCTCGGCCTTGACGCCTATTACGCCGGCGCACTGGCAATAGTGCCGGTCACGGTATTCTCGTATCTGACGCAAAAACTCCTGGTCTTCAAAGTGACCCGTCCGCACACAGTCAATGAGCCTTAGGATGCAGCACCATGCCAATTCAGCTCGCGATCGTGGTTCCGTGCTTCAATGAGCAGGAGTCCCTGCCAGAGACCAATCGGAGGCTGATGGAACTGCTGACGGGTCTATGCGGGAAGCAGTTGATAACGGCCACCAGTAGCGTTCACTACGTGGACGATGGCAGCACCGACGGCACGTGGGCGCTGGTGGAGTCGCTGGCGGCGGCCGATGGCCGGGTACACGGGATCAAACTTTCGCGAAACAGGGGGCACCAGTTCGCCGTGCTTGCTGGATTGCTGACGGTGGAGGGTGACGCGATCGTCAGCGTCGACGCCGACTTGCAGGATGACGTGTCGGTCGTAGAGTCGATGGTGACCGAGTTCATGGGCGGCGCCGAGGTCGTCTACGGCGTTCGCCAGTCGCGCCGGACGGACAGCGTGTTCAAGCGCAACACGGCGCTGATGTACTACGGACTGATGCGGCGAATGGGAGTCGATCTGGTGCGCGACCACGCCGACTTCCGCCTGCTCGGTCGGCGCGCCGTAGATGCGTTGCGGCAGTACGGCGAGGTGAATGTATTCCTGCGAGGAATCGTGCCGTTGATCGGATATCGTGCGGTGACGGTCAGGTATGACCGCGCCGAACGGTTTGCCGGCGTCTCGAAGTACCCTTTGCGCAGGATGCTGTCGTTCGCATTGGAAGGCATCACGTCCTTCAGCATCGTGCCATTGCGACTCATCACGCTGCTTGGCTTCCTGGTTTCTGCGTTGAGCTTCCTGATGATCCTGTTCATCATCTATGGGACTCTGGTGATGAAGGCAGTCGTGCCCGGCTGGGCGTCGTCGGTTGTGCCGATCTATTTTCTGGGCGGAATACAACTGCTTTCGATCGGCATCCTCGGTGAGTACGTTGCCAAGATCTACATGGAAACGAAGCGGCGCCCGCGGTACATCGTGGACCGCGTGATCTGAGCCGGCGTCCCGTCGAGAGCAAGACCCTACTTGTTGCCTGTGGCGTCTGCGCGACGAATGAATACTCTCAGCGGTCCAATCGGTGCTTGCTCGGCGTAGTTGCTCCAGATCCGCTTGAACCGCGGATCTTCCTGATAGAAGGCAAGATCATCAAACTGACGGCCGTTCATCCCGAAGCGCAGGCGTTGTCGTTCCGCAAAAACAATTGATGGCGGGCGGAGTTCGAAGTCCTCGATGACCATGTGCCGCTGCAGGTTGGCAGCCGAGACAACTTTCTTCTGCAGTACGGGATCTGCCAGTTCGTCCCGACGCGCATAGGCTGCGACGATTCCCTGGGTTGCGGACCTGCTGGACCAGTCCGCTTTGGTATAGGACGCGGTCGGAAACCCTGGGTATAGATGGGTGCTGAATGCCATGAAGTATGACTGGCGTGTCGGCGCATGCTGGTTGACGAGCGCAATGATGGCTTCCCGATAGCGCCCGGTGCGGCCCCACGTCGTGTTGTATTGAACGTACCAATCGACGGTGGCATCGTGCGTCAGCTTGATGGGTGGCAATGTCAGCAGCAACATGCTCGAGACGAGTGCAAACCGGAGCGGCCTGGTTACGGTTTGCCGGTCGTTCCATACGTGGCCCAGTCCTGACGCGAGGGAAACACCAAGAAAGGCGTAAGCGCACATCAGGACGGGGAACGCGTGGTACACGAAGCCTTTCGACTGGATGAAATAGCTCACAGAATACCCAGCGCCGCCCAGCAGCAGCACGGAGTGCTGCCGCGTCCAGCGCCGTGCCAGCAAGGTAATCAGTGCGCCGTAGATGAATGGCTCCGAAGCGGCTCTATACCTTGCAAGGACGACGGCGAAATCGGCGGTGTCGAAGGCCCAGTAGATGGTCCTCAGCAGGGGGAGCGTGAACTCCAGATACTGTGGCACCAGGATCACGATCAGCAGGGCATAGGCAACGAGCGTCAGGCCGAGGATCAGATTCTCGATGCGAAAGAGTGAACGCCAGCCGAGTCGGGCGATGACCAGTGCCTCCACGAGGAGAGGCACGGCCAGGAAATAAGGCTTGAACGCGAAGCCTATGCCGGCCAACAGGCCTACGGCCGCATAGACCATCCTGCTGGGGCCCGTCGTTCCTTGCAGGCGCAGGGCGGCCGCGGCAAGGTAGGGCATCGCAAACAACACGGACACATACTCGCGTTGCCCGAAACTGGCCGCCGGTGCCAGTGTGGCGACGACGATGAAGGAAACTCGCCAGCCAATCGAGGCGGCTCGCTCACGGCGCTCCAGATGGGAGAGGACGCCGAACAGCAACGCAGCGCTGACGCCGAAGTAGGCCCAGAAGACGAGCCTTACGGCCAGCGGTTCACTGGCCACCTGCATCTTCACGAGTAAAGCAGCCGGCAGGGATAGCCACCAGATCATGGGTGGGTTGACGTCGATTACGTCAATGCCGAAGCGCCGACCTTCGAGCAGCCACCGGGCTGAATGCGCGATCCAGGAAACATCATGGTTGAGATGGGCGCTGGACTGCAGCCAATGCCCGAGAACGGTCGCCGCAAGTGTCGCCAGTATCCAGACGATGCCGGGTGGTATCGGCCTGTCGAACAATCCTTCGCTGCGCATCACAGGATGCCTGCCTTGCCAGAGTGGTTCGCCGTGACGATGTCTCGTGGAGAATTGGCTGTCCAGGCTGCAAGCTTCATGCGCAATTGATCTCCGAGTATGCCGCGGTATGGTGGTTGCTCATCACCAGGAAAATGAACATCCAGGATGTCGGGGGGCCGTGCCTGTGCAGGGCACTGTTCGAGCGTCGCAGTCTCGCCCACTTCATCGGCGCGGTACTACGACGAAGTAGGCTGGGCGAACGAAGTGGGTCCGGCTTTACGCAACACGTACGACAGGCTGCCGGACGGAGCCAGTCGCGACAGGATCAGGCCCGCGGGCAGCGCGGCCAAGTACAAGGCGTGGCGGTAGCGTCCCGCCACTACGGACACGAGGCTCGCGGCCGACGTACTCGGGAACGCCACGCAGCGTGTTGTCTCGAGCAGCAGGCCGGCATCGGCGGCCAGCGTCTGCATGACGGACGGCGTGGGGAAGCTGATGTGCCGGGGCGGGTCGAGTCCATGCCAGCGGCGCGCGAACAGCCGGCCCTCCCACGATTCGACGTTCGGCACGAGGATGTAGAGCAGCCCGCCCGGCGCGAGCAGTGGCGCGAGGCTCGCGAGGGTCGCGCGCGGATTGGCCACGTGTTCGAGCACATAGTGCAGTGTGATTGCCTGGTATGCACCCGCGCGTTCGCGCGCGAGGTGATCCGTTTCACTGAAGACGGGCAGGCCCAGCTGCGCGGACAGGCGCCGGGCATGGTCGGGCTGGAACTCGTAGCCTTCACACCCAACGCCGGCCTTCTTGATCGAATCGAGGAACCAGCCGTCGCCGCATCCGAAATCGAGCAGGCGCGAACCCGCCGGCAGGTTGCGCGGATCGAAATAGACGCCCTTGAGCACGACCCGGCGGAACCACTCGTGCAGGCCGGACTTGCCCGCGTGGATCGGATAGTCAGCGTAGAGCGCGCCGAGATCGGTCGGCACGGGATGTTGCTGGACGAGGCTGCATGCGGAGCAGCGGGCGTAGTCAACGACCAGCGGATGTCCAAGGTAGAGGTCGCGACAGCCGGTGAAGCGCGGCGAGAATGCCGTGCCGCCGCAGGCGACGCACCGGAAGGCCCGGCCGGTCATGGTCCCGTCACCGCGGCGTCTTGCGAGCGCCACCACGCGATGGAATCGTCCAGTCCGTCGGCCAGCGAAAAGTGCGGTGCCCAGCCGACCTCATCGCGCAGACGGGCCACGTCGGGATACAGCGCGTCGGGATCGTCAGGCCGGGCGGGCAGCGCGCCGGCATGCAGGAGCGGGATCCCGTCGAGCCGGTGTGCGATGTGCGTGGCCACGTCGAGCAGACGCACGGGTTCGCCGGAACCGATGTTGACGGGACCGGTCACGGCACTGTCGAGCAGGGCGGCGAATGCGTCCGCGACGTCGGCCACATGGAGAAAATCGCGCCGCTGCAGGCCGTGAGTCATGGGGGCGGGTCGTCCCGCGAGCATCGCGCGAACCAGGCTCGGCACGAACCGCGCGGCTCCCTCGTGCGGGCCGTGCAACAGGAAGATGCGACCCCAGGCCAGCGAGATCCCGGCGAGTGCCGCATGGGCGGATGAAACTTCGAAGAGCGCCTTCTTGCAGGTTCCGTACAGCGTGTGCGGGCGCAGCGGCGTGGAGGATTCGCAGCAGGGCTGCGGTGCGGACCAGTCGTATTCCGTGCACGAACCGGCGATGACCGCGCGCCGGCCGCCCGCGGCGGCGAACGCGTCGACGAGTTGCACGCTGGCCGCAAGCCACGGCAGGTTCTCGCGTCCGTTCCAGAATCTGCCATGTTCGGTATACCAGGCAAGGTGCAGCAGATGTGTGGGCTGCGTTTCCGCGATCAGCCTCTCTGCGGCGCCGGCGGCGAGCAGGTCGCAGGCAACCCAGCGTACGACCGGGTCGCCGCTGGACGGGGCGCCCGAGGTCGGTGCGACGATTTCGTAGCCGCGCTCCGCCAGCGGCCGCAACGCGTGGCGACCGATGAAGCCGCGCGCGCCGGTGATCAGCACGCGATTCATGAGGCGAAGTCGGGCCAGGTGCGGTCGCGCTCCGACAGCGCGCGCGGTCCGTCCGGCCAACGGATGCCGAAGGCGGGATCGTCCCAGCGGACACCGGACGAGAAGCCCGGCTGATAGGCGGGTGTGATCTGGTAGAACACTTCCGCGCCGTCGGTCAGCGTCTGGAAGCCGTGGGCGCAGCCCTCGGGAATGTAGAGTGCCCGGTGGTTCTCTGCCGTCAGTTCTTCGGCGACCCAGCGCTGGAACGTCGGCGAGGTGGGCCGAAGGTCCACGACGACGTCGAAGATCGCGCCGGCGGTGCAGCGGACGAGCTTCGTTTCCGCATGCGGCGTGGTCTGGAAATGCAGGCCGCGGAGCGTGCCTTTGATCCGGTTGTACGAGACGCTGCATTGCGCGAAGTGCCGGCAGAGGCTGCGGACTTGGGCCTCGTCGGCGCACCATGTGCGGCCGAACAGGCCGCGCTCATCGGTTTGCGCCTCGACCTCGACCACGTGTACGCCCGGAAGAACCGTGGGGATGAACAGCATGGCAGGCGGTCAGACGATCCGCACGCGCGGAATCGGGATGATGAACCTTCCGCCGCCGCGGCGGTAAGCGTCCTGCTGCGCGAGGATTTCGTCGGCGAAGTTCCAGGTGAGCAGCAGCACGTAGTCCGGGCGGTCCTGCAGCAGCAGCTCCGGGGCGTGTATCGGCAGGTGCGTGCCGGGTGCGAACCGGCCCTGCTTGTAGGTGCTGCGGTCGACGATGTAGTCCAGCACGTCCGCGCCGATGCCAGAGAAATTCAGCAGCGTGCTGCCCTTGGCCGACGCGCCGTAGGCGGCGATGCGGGCGCCATCCGCCTTCAGCCTCCGCAGCGTATCGGTCAGCTCGTCGCGCAGGGCGAGGACGCGGCGGCCGAAGTCGCGGTAGGCCCGGGGGTCCAGCACGCCCCACTCCTTCTCCTCCGTGAGCAGCGCCGCGACGGCAGGTGCGGGCGGTGGGTTGCCGGTGAGCTGGCGGCGGGCGAACAGACGCAGCGAGCCGCCGTGGATCGGGATCTGCTCGACGTCGAACACCTCGAGGCCGGCGCGGGCGAACAGGTGCGTCAGCGCGGTCAGCGAGAAGTAGCAGAGGTGCTCGTGGTAGATCGTGTCGAACTCGAGGTCGTCGAGAAACGGCTTGAGGTACGGCGCCTCGATGACGGCCGCGCCGGAGTCTTTGAGGAACCACGCGAAGCCCTCGACGAAGCCGTTAAGGTTCGCGACGTGGGCGAGCACGTTGTTGGCGTGGACGACGTCGGCGCGCGTGCCTTCGCCGTGCAACTTGCGGCCGAGTTCTGCGCCGAAGAACTCCTCGATCGTCGGAATGCCGCGCTGCTCCCGGGCGACGGCCGCGACGTTGCGCGCCGGTTCGATGCCCAGCACGGGCACGCCTTGCTCCTTGTAGAACTGGAGCAGGTAGCCGTCGTTGCTGGCGACCTCGGCCGCGAGGCTGCCGGGGCCGAGGCGCAGCCGATCAATCATCCGGTGCGCGATGGCCTTTGCGCTCGCGAGGGCGGTGTCGGAGAACGATGAGAAGTAGAGGTAGTCGCGGAAGAGCTGTTCCGGCGGCACGGTCTCGGTGATCTGCACCAGCGAGCACAACGGGCAGAACGCGAGGTCGAGCGGGAAGCGTGGTTCGGGCTGGTCGAGTTGGTCCCGCGTCAGCAGGGCGTTCGCGAGCGGCGTCGAGCCGAGCGAGAGGACCGGCAGGAGTTCGGCGTGCTGGCAGGAGCGGCAGGCCATGGCGTCACTCGGCGAGGAAGGCGCGGTACCAGTCGATCGTGCGGTCGAGTCCGGCTGCGAGGTCGAACAGTGGGGCCCAGGACAGCTGCGTCCGGGCGCGCGACGCGTTCAAGCACTGCCTGCGGATCTCGTTGCTCGCCGCGTTGCGGACGTCGAGCTCGAGCGTGGAATTCATCGCCGCGAGGATCCTCCGCGCGAGGTCCAGCACGGTCAGCTCGATCTCGTTTGAGAAGTTGAACGCCTCGCCCGGCTTCGCCCGTCCTGCGGCGAGCGCCTCGGCCAGGGTCAGGTAGGCGTGGGCGCCGTCCTCCACGTAGAAGTAGTCGCGCACGTAGAGGCCGTCGGACCGGATGACTGGCCGTTCGCCGCGCAGGATCGAGCGGATGGTGCCGGGCACGATCCGGTTCCAGTTCAGGTCGCCGCCGCCGAAGAAGTTACCGCAGCGCGTGATGCCGACGCGCAGTCCGTACGTCTGCGCATAGGTGTGCGCGATCAGGTCTGCGCAGGACTTGCTGACATCGTAGGGATGCCGGCCCTGCAGTGGCGTGGTCTCGTCGTACGGCAGATTTTCCTGGTCGCCGTAGGCCTTGTCGGACGAGGCGACAACGATCTGCTGGACCCGGGGGCTGCGGCGCGCGGCCTCGAGGAGGCTCCAGGTGCCGCGGATGTTGGATTCGAACGTCGATACCGGGTTGCGGTTGGCGATGGTCACGATGGTCTGCGCAGCGAGGTGGAAGACCGTGTCGACCTCGTATTCGCCGAGCGCGCGCTCGAGCAGGGCCTGGTCGCAGAGGTCGCCGGCCACGACGCGGACGCGATCGACGAGACGCGAGCGGTACAACTCCGAGGTCGGCACCTGGTCGCGGACCAGGCAGACGACGTCGGCGCCGGCCTCCACCAGCCGCCGCACGAGCCAGCCGCCGACCAGGCCGGTGGCGCCTGTCACGAGCACCGGACGATCCCGCCAGAACCCGTTGTTCACCATGTTTTCCACGGGGCTTTTCCCTGTTCCCAGAGCGTTTCCAGCAAGCGCTTGTCCCGCAGAGTGTCCATCGACTGCCAGAAGCCGTCGTACCGGTGCGCGACGAGTTCGCCGTCCTGGGCGAGCGCCTCGAGCGGCTCGCGTTCAAAGATGGTGTGGTCGCCCTTGATGTAGCGGGCCACCTCGGGGTTCAGGACGAAGAAGCCGCCGTTGATCCAGCCCTCGCCGATCTGCGGCTTCTCGTCGAATTCTACAACGCGGTCGCCCTCGATGCGGAGGCCGCCGAACCGTGCCGGCGGGCGCACCGCGGTCACTGTCGCCAACCGGCCGTGCGCCCGGTGGAACGCCAGCAGCCGCCGCATGTCCAGCGACGTCACGCCGTCGCCGTAGGTCACCATCAGCGGCGCGCCCTTGGCGTAGTCGAACATGCGGAGAATGCGGCCGCCGGTTTGCGTTTCGGCGCCCGTGTCCAGCAGGTGGACCTTCCAGTCCTCCTCGGGCGGCGCGTGCAGGTCAACCTGGCCGGTCCGCAGGTCAACGGTCATGCTGCTGGCGCGGCGGTTGTACTCCGCGAAGTAGTCCTTGATGGCTTCGCCCTTGTAGCCGAGCGCCACGATGAATTCGCTGACGCCGGCGGCGGCATAGCCCTTCATGATGTGCCAGAGGATTGGCCGACCGCCGATTTCGACCATCGGCTTCGGTTTCACCACGGTCTCCTCGGAGAGCCGCGTGCCCAGACCGCCCGCAAGAATCCCAGTAAGCATCGGTGTGTCGTCCTTGGGGTATTGAATCAGTTTCGGGCACGGCCACCGAAAAGCAAGCGGTAAAACAGGCCGCGCAGTTTCGCGAGCAGTCGCGCCCTGCGAATCGCCCGCGCGGCGTCGACCTCTGTGACCAGGCCTGGAAACCGCTGCACGGCCCCGGTGACGAAGCGCTCGAATTCGGCGGCCTGTCCCGCACCCAGCGCCGTGCTCCACGAGCCCGGACTCACCCGGAAACTGCACAGCGCCCCGCCCTGGATCACCGCATCGCCCAGGGTCAGCAGCCGGCACCAGAGGTCGACGTCCACGCAGAACTTCCAGTTCGCGTCGAACCCACCGAGCCGGATCACCGCGGCCCGGTCCATCAGCACCGCCATCGGCTCGCCGACGGGGTTGGTCCCGGACCGGATCACCCGCGCGATGGCCTCGCGTCCCGGCACGCGCCCGGCGTGGCCTGGAAAACGCCGCACCATCCAGCCCTTGCCGCGGTGATCGACGATCCGGCGCGCGCAGCACGCCAGCACCGCGCCGGGCGCGGCGTCGAGCGCCGCCACCTGCTCCTCCAGGCAGGTCGGGGCCAGCAGGTCGTCGGCGCAGACGACCTTGACCCGCTCGCCGCGGGCCTGGGCAAGCGCGGCGTTGAAGTTGCCGATCGCGCCGAGGTTCGTGTCGTTGATGACCAGACGGATGCGCGGATCGGTGAATTTCCTGACGATCTCGACCGTTCCGTCCGTCGACCGGTTGTCCGTCACGAGCAGTTCGAAGTCGCGGAAGGTCTGCGCCAGGATCGAGCGCAGCGTCTCCCCAATGAAGGCGCCGCCATTGTAGACGGGCACGCACACCGAAACCCTTGGTGCGCCGCCCGCATATTGTTCTCCGGCATCCCGCATTCGTCCACTCCCGTGCCTTTAGTGTAGAACATCTCGCCGCTCAGCAATCCGTTGCGCAGCCTGCCGTTGAAGGACTCGCGCCTCAATCGAGCGAAACCTCGCTGCTATCGAGGCGTGACCCTCTGGACGGCCGCTGCGGGGTGCTCACTCTTGCGGTCGGTCCAGCTTGCATGCTCGAAGCTGTTCCATGTCAGGTGCTGACGGGACCAGGCCAACACTCTTCACACGATCGTCATGTGACTGGCCTGCCAGTGATTCCGGGCGCCTGTTCTGGACAGGTTCAGGACCGGCGCATTGGCTCGGACGGCCTTGGTTGAGGAGATGCTATCGCCTCTGGAAGTGCCGGAACACGAAAGCGCAGCAAGTGCCCGACAGCAAGGCCATCAGCAGGCTCGGAACCAGCGAACGCGCGGTCTCTCTGAGCGACCCGAACTGGAACCCGAAGTAGCCTGACACAAGGCCGCCGTAGATCGAGAGTCCGAGTTTTGCAAAGAAGCC
>Ga0315283_10006812_pt1 | contig 10236 bp, 11 predicted proteins | sample YL17G09_0_MG_FD_204541 | JGI IMG/M metagenome (GOLD analysis project Ga0315283, IMG submission 204541) | Sediment microbial communities from Yellowstone Lake, YNP, Wyoming, USA - YL17G09_0 | ecosystem: Environmental > Aquatic > Freshwater > Lake > Sediment | place: USA: Wyoming | collected...
AAACAGATAATAGTGTAACTCCTTTTACAGGAAATCTCATGACAGTCATAACCCTCACCACTGACTTTGGCGAAAAAGATGGATTCACGGGTGTCTTGAAGGGTGTCATCTGGGGAATTTGTCCCGATGCACAAATAGCTGATATCACCCATGCTATTTCGGCACAAAATGTATTGGAGGGGGCACTCGCTCTGTGGCGTGCGGCAGCATTCTTCCCGGCAGGGACGGTCCATATCGCGGTCGTGGACCCTGGGGTCGGCACAAATCGTCGACCGATGGCAGCCAAATTGGGCAGCCATTTTTTTGTGGGGCCCGATAATGGACTCTTTACGCCTATGATTGAAGAGGCACGAAATAATAACCAAGATGTGGTATTCGTTCATCTCGATAAACCGAAGTACTGGCTGGAAAATGTCAGCCACACGTTTCATGGAAGGGATATATTTTCACCCGTCGGTGCTCATTTGGCAAATGGGATTTCCATCGCCAAAATTGGGACGCCGTTTTTAGACCCTGTTATGCTTCCAATGCCCAAACCTGTGCGAACGTCAACCGGTTGGGATTCACATGTGACCATCATCGATGTTTTTGGAAATATCACAACCGACTTGAGGTCTGATCAACTGGAAAATCGAACAAAAGTCCTTTTTAATGTCGGTGGGAGAAATATATCCGGTGTGGTGGAATCCTATGGGTGGCGAAATTCGGGAGAATTGGTTGCGCTTGTAGATAGTGAGGGATTCGTCGAGATTGCGGTTGTAAACGGCTCTGCAGCGCGGGAGTTGGGCATAAAAGTTGGGGACCCGGTTCAAGTCAGGTTTGGATAGTAGATCTTCATGACCGAACTGCCTTTGGTTGTTGAAAACCTTTCTTTTCGATACCGTCGGCGTACAGAACCGGCTATAGAGAATATCAGTTTCGGTCTCCACCCCGGGCAGATCATGTTGATCGCAGGCTCGAGTGGTTGCGGCAAGACTACCCTGATGCGCTGTATCAATGGCCTGATACCCCACACCTATCATGGCGAAATGAGCGGTGATATTCTTCTCTACGGAAAATCCGTGAAGACCATGGAATTGGTGGAGATCTCACAAAAAGTGGGGACGCTGCTCCAGGATCCCGAACGCCAAATCCTGGGAAGTTATGTGCTAAACGAGGTGGCTTTTGGTCTTGAAAGCCTGGGATTGCCTCGGGATGAAATTAGGCAGCGTTCGGAAAAGGCCCTGGATAGGTTGGGGATCTTATCCTTGAGTGAACGTGAGACATTTGGGACCTCAGGCGGGGAAAAACAAAAGATCGCGCTTGCGGGAATTCTGGCCATGGAGCCAAGGATACTGCTCCTCGATGAACCGTTGGCGAGTCTTGACCCTGCATCCGCCCACGAAGCGTTGGCGGTTTTTAGAGATCTAGCGGATGAAGGTTACTCGATAATGCTGGTCGAACATCGGGTCGAGGACGTTCTGACGATTGATCCTGAGGTTGTCCTCTACATGGAGGAAGGGCGCGTGTTATATAACGGGGATTCGGCTGGAATGATCAGCGCGGTTGATTATCAGCATGTCAAGCTCCCGGCTGAATTGGTCATGGAAAAAGCGCGTTTGGATACGCCTCCGGTTTTCGAGATGGCAGTGAAACCCGCAGAAGGTGCTTCGCCTCTGGTCCAATTTGAGAATGTCCACTTCCGATACGGGATCGATCATCCGGAAGTGCTTAGCGGGCTCAATTTCCAGATTAACAAAGGGGATGTTATCGGCATTTTGGGTCACAACGGGTCCGGCAAGACAACCTTGGTAAAGCACGCCCTAGGCCTGTTAAAACCGACTGAAGGAAGGGTGCTTCTGGACGGAAAGGATACCCGCAAAGTCACAGTAGCCCAGGCTGCGCACACTTTAGGGTATGTGTTTCAAAGCCCGGCACAGATGCTATTCGCGCCAACCGTATCTGAAGAATTGTCATTCGGCCCGAGGAATCTTGGATTCTCGAAGGAAGTCACCGCCCGTAATGTCGACTGGGCAATTGATACGGTCCATTTGAGAGATGAGATGGCTACGCCTCCTCTAGCGCTTTCGTTTGGCCAGCAGAAACGAATTAGTATTGCGGCTATTTTGGCGATGCGATCACGGATTTTAATGATGGACGAGCCGACGGCTGGCCAGGATTACTGGAATTACACCGCGTTCATGGATGCGATTCTGCAGATGCCCGGTTTTGATTCAATAATGTTCATTACCCATGATCTCGACCTGGCCCTGATCTATGCCAACCGGATTCTACTGGTTTATAAGGGAAAACTGGTCGCTGACGGTCCTCCGCACGATGTGCTGGCGGATGAAACTTTGCTGCGTTCTTGCCGGATATTACCGACATCCCTGTTGAGAATCAATAGATCCATGTTTTCACGAACTGGGAAATTCCAACGGGCAGAAACTCTGGCGCATTTCCAGAGTTAATACAATAGGTAACACCATTTTATTCATCCTAAAGGAGGCTAAAGATGGAAGAAAAGAAATCGTTATGGAAGTTTGGTACAAGGGAAGTGGTCAATTCGGCAATTGGCGCGGCATTGTATGGCGTGCTGAGTTATGCCACCTACTTCCTGCAAATTCCGAGTTCAGGAAATGTGGCTTTTCGCCCGGCCGTTGCGATTCCCCTGTTTTTCGGTGTCGCCTTTGGACCATTGGTGGGTTTTCTGACCGGTTTCTTTGGCAATATGATTGCGGACTTGCTGGGCGGGCAAATTTGGATCTGGTGGGATCTTGGCAATGGCATTATGGGTCTGGTTGCTGGTTTGGTTGCCAGCCAGATCACCAATTACCGGGACGTAAAGTCAATTCTTAAAGCGGAATTGTTCTGTACACTTGGTATTCTTGCCGGCATGGGTGTGGCGGCTATCTCGGAGATGTGGGTATCCGGTGCGGACATCAACACTGTTATTTACGCGAACTTCATCCCTGCCGTAATTCCCAATCTGATCAACGGTTTGATCCTGGTTCCCATCCTGATGGTTGCTTATCAAGCTATCCTTTCCCGTTCTGGGAGATAATTCTCGTTCTCACCCTCCTCCTGAAATAGAGGAGGGTGAGAACCCTTACTTTTTATGCTTATCGCCTGGGGTTATCGTCTTCGTGACAGCATAATGGAGCGCATTGATACGCGCGCGCGCTGGATATTTTCTTTTGCTTTCCTTTTTTCTATCACAATGTTCTGGGACGCACGTTACTTGATTTTCTTTTTTATCCTTGGTTTCAGTTGGTACTCTTTGGCTGCAGTTAAATGGAAAGAAGCACGCAGAGCCTGGATAATGGTTTCTCTTATTATGTTCACAATGGTCGTGGTGAATACCATCATAACCGGTGGTGGCGCTGGCGGGATTGTCCCTCCTGGTGGTCACCTGGTCTGGCCGCAAGGATTTACCGTTCCATTCTTTGGCTGGACATTTTATTTTGGGTTGACCTTTGAACGCATTTGGTTTGCTTTCTGTCAGATATTGCGTATTTCCTCGATATCTGCTGTTTTTATTATTATTCCTTTTTCGATGGACCCCCGTCTTTACGGGGTCACTTTTAAAGGTCTGGGATTTCCCGATAAACTGGCCTACACTCTGGAACTGGCATTTCGATACGTTCCAACACTGGCGAGGGATTTCAATGTCACCCTCGACGCCCAGAAAGCCCGAGGCTATGAACTGGAACGGATGGGCGGCAGCCTTTTTCAACTATTGACGCGTATCGCACCATTGATTGTGCCGGTCACCATGAACTCCATTATCACGGGGGAGGATGTGACCAATGCGATGGACCTGCGTTGTTTCGGTACCCATCCACGAACATGGTTGATCAAGTTGACCTACGCCTGGTCCGATTACCTATTAAACGCAGCCTCAATAATGATTTTGGTTACAAGTTTCATACTAACCACTGTGCTGGGTATTGGTGGATTCACTGTGCCCGATTGGTTTCTTTCATTGTTTGGAATCTAACTCGAAGAATATCAATTAAATCAAACAGGACAGGTGGTTTCCTGTCCTGTTTGATTTATAAAATATAAAATATTCAGTCCTTGCTGATAACGATCCCAACTCCTACGAGCCCGGCACCTGAATGAACCGATAAGCCTGGTGTTAATTCACAGTGAGTGATTTCGTCGGGACAGGCGATGTTCTCGCGGAGAAGAGATTCAAACTTCCGCGCTGAACTGGCCGCAGCAACATGTGCGATCGCCATCCGCTCTACGGAATGACCATTGGCTTTTTCTTTTGTCAGCTCTATGAGCCTTGCCCAAGCCTTGCTTTGTGTACGGACACGTTCCAACATATCCAGCTTGCCGTTCTGGATGGTCAGAATGGGTTTGACATTCAGCAGGTTGGCGAATCCAGCTGTAATTTGCCCCACACGGCCACTCATGGCGAGGTACTTTAAAGTTGATAATGCTGCGAAGAAATGAGTCCTCTCGCCAACGGATTTTGCAATTGCGATCGCTTCTTCTTTAGATGCTCCGCCATTTATTGCTTCAGCAGCGTAGAGGACTTGGAATCCCTGCCCCATAGAAAGACTTTTAGTATCAATGACTAATATATCGCGACCTGGAAAATCTCCGGAGGCGGTCTTAGCTGCAGCGTAAGTGGCACTTACCTCACTGCTCACTGTAAAACAAAGAATACTATCTGCACCCAGGTCGAAGGCGTGTTTAAATTCCTGGGAAAATTGACCGGGTGAGGGGGCGGATGTTGTGGGGATCCTCCCGGATGAATCTATTCGGGAAAATGCCTTTACATCGTCGATATCGTACACAGCACGAAAACTCTCCTCCCCAAATTGGATGATTATGGGGACTTGTTGGATTGATAGCTTTTCTGATAACGTTAATGAGATGCTGGCATCAGTATCTGTGATTACGGAAATACGCGGCATATGGTTTGTCCTTTCCAATTGAATTCCAAGATAATAACACGCGAAACAGTTAAATGGTTTCTGGAGGATTGTACTCTCCTCGAATTCCTGCCCGGAGCTGAATTTGCGGTTGACACGAAATGACAGCGTGGTATATAATTGGCCTACCCTACCCCCCTGGGGGGGGTGGGGTAGGGATGAGATTATGAGGGATGATCAAACATTGAAAAGGCTAAAAACAATTGAGGGACACATGGGCGGAATTATCCGCATGGTGGAGGAGGATGCTTATTGTATAGATGTGATCAGGCAAATCCAGGCGGTCCAGTCTGCGCTCAACAAGGTCAGCACGGTGATCCTGGAAAATCACTTGAATTCCTGTGTGACGACAGCTATCCAGGGGGACAACCCCAGGGAGCGTGAGCGCGTATTAAAAGAAATTACCGATGTTTTTGAAACAGCTACCAAGGTGTGAATCAGGAACCAACCCAGATTGATTTGTGAAACAATATTCTATCAAGGAGAAAAAATGACGACCGTTACCTATTCTGTTCCCAATATTTCATGCGATCATTGCGTCCACACCATCCAGACCGAGGTTTCAGATCTGGCCGGTATCAGGTCCGTGAAAGCGGATGCCACGTCCAAGAAGGTGGAAATTGAATTTGATGCTCCTGCCAATGAGGATGCGATCAAATCACTTCTCAAGGAAATCAATTACCCTGTTGCTGTGTAAACCATTTGGAAATCCTTAACGAGTAGGGTGTTTCTGTCTGTTTTATTGGTGGATTAATGGCTGAATCAAAGCAATTGACGTTACCTATCACCGGCATGACATGTGCCAATTGTGTTGTTACTGTCGAGCGCAATCTTAAAAGGCTTGACGGGGTGCGCTCGGCAAATGTCAACCTTTCATCCGAAAGAGCCTCTGTTGAATTTGATCCGTCTCTCTTGTCGTTGCCCGACCTGGTATCGCGTGTCGAACGAGCCGGATATGGCGTGGCGACCGGCGAAGCGGATCTGGTTATCAAACGATTGGCGGATGATAACGATGCACGCCGGCTCGAGAAGTCGCTGTCTGGCATGGACGGCGTCCTCGAAGCCCAGGTTAGTTTTGCGTTAGGGAAAGCGCGGGTCAAATATGTCCCGACCGTCATTTCGCAGGCAGAACTTCGCCGGGCGGTCGCCGCAGCAGGATTTGAGGCCATCGAACTCGGCGGAGACGCGGAGGATGTCGAGGCACAAGCTCGGGAAGCGGAAATAGCCGAACAGCGCCGTCTGCTGATCATCGGATTGATTTTCACCATCCCATTGTTCCTTCTGTCCATGAGCAAGGACTTCAGCCTTCTCCCCGAATTCTTTTATGTAACCGGTCATGACGCAATGGCCTATGCCATGGGTGGTATGCACCAGGCGCAATGGTGGTTTGATTGGATTCTATTTGCGCTTGCCACTCCGGTTCAGTTCTATGTCGGCAGGCAATATTATGTCGGGGCTTATAAGTCATTGCGGAACGGATCGGCGAACATGGATGTCCTGGTCGCCCTCGGATCCTCGGTTGCCTATTTCTATTCCGTGATCATCATGCTAGACTGGCTTCCCGGGCATGTCTATTTTGAGACCTCTGCCGTCATCATTACTTTGATCATCCTCGGGAAATATCTCGAAGCGCGAGCCAAGGGTCGCACCTCTGAGGCGATTAAAAAGCTGATGGGTCTGCGCGCGAAGACCGCCCGGGTGGTCAGGGATGGTGTTGAGTCGGATATACCGGCCGACGATGTAATGGTTGGTGATATTGTCATTGTTCGGCCTGGAGAAACAATTCCCGTGGATGGAGTCGTGCTCGAAGGACGCTCCGCTGTGGATGAATCGATGCTCACCGGAGAATCACTTCCAGTGGAGAAGCGTCCCGGCGATCAGGTGATCGGTGCAACACTTAATAGACTTGGCTTGATTCGCTTCGAAGCGGTTAAGGTCGGGAAGGAAACTGCCCTCGCTCAGATCATCCGGCTGGTGGAGGAAGCCCAGGGGAGCAAGGCACCCATCCAGAAACTCGCCGACCAGGTGTCTGCGATATTTGTGCCAGTGGTCATTCTCATTGCTGCCCTCACCTTTGGAGGCTGGTTCTTTTTTGGCCCACCATTGCCGGTTAATGCCGATGTCGATAATCTAACCCGCGCCCTTGCCAATATGGTCGCTGTTCTCGTGATCGCCTGCCCTTGTGCCATGGGCCTGGCAACGCCAACGGCGGTCATGGTTGGGACTGGTAAAGCTGCTGAGCACGGAATACTTTTCCGCAGCTCGGAAGCTTTGGAACGGGCTGGCAAGGTGGATAGTGTCATTTTGGATAAGACGGGAACGATCACCAAAGGGCAGCCGGCAGTCACCGATATCATCTCTGTGGAGGGAATGCCGGCGGATGAATTGCTGCGTCTAGCAGCCTCCGTTGAAAGGGGAAGCGAACACCCCCTTGGAGAGGCGATTTGGGCGGAAGCTACCAACCGCAACCTGACCCTCGTTTCCCCAGAGGGTTTCAAAGCTGAGGCAGGACTTGGCGTCGAGGGTGTTGTGGATCATCACGCTGTGGCTGTCGGAAATGTTCGCATGGTTATCAGTCGTGGCTATTCCCTTAAGACTCTCGAATCGATTGTGCAACGCCTTCAAGGTGAAGCCAAGACCGCCATGCTGGTGATGGTGGACGGGGAAGTGAGCGGTGTGATAGCAGTTGCCGATACGGTGAAGGAAAGTTCTTTAAGCGCCATTTCAGGCTTGCATGATATGGGATTGAGTGTCGTCATGATCACCGGTGATAACAAGAAAACAGCTGAAGCCATTGCCGGCCAGGTAGGTATCAATACGGTTTTAGCCGAAGTCATGCCGGATGGCAAATCCTCTGAAGTAAAAGTGATGCAGGAAAAAGGTCTGGTTGTGGCCATGGTTGGAGACGGGGTGAATGACGCCCCCGCCCTGGCTCAAGCAGATGTTGGGATTGCCATTGGAACAGGTACAGATGTAGCCATGGCTGCCGCACCAGTCACCATCATCAGCGGCGATTTGCACGGGGTCGGAAAAGCGATTGCGGTTTCCCGTAAAACACTCAGAACCATCAAGCAGAACCTGTTTTGGGCTTTTTTCTACAACGTGATACTCATACCCGCTGCTGCATTGGGTTATCTCAATCCTATGCTGGCTGCCGGAGCGATGGCTTTTAGTAGCGTTTTTGTTGTGTCCAATAGCTTAAGGTTGAGAAAAACCAAGATTTAAGGAGGTTTACTTATGAACTCAATTCGCTTTAGTCGTACAGTGGGTTTGGTAGTGGTTCTATTGGCTGGGCTGGCCGCATGTGCACCTGCGCAAGCAGGTCCTGCGAAAGCAGAACTTCCGGCCGGAAAAGCCTTTGCGGAAGGAAAGGAAATTTATTTTGTCCACACTGAAGTTTCCGACAAGGATATCGCTTCGTTGCTCACCAAAATGATGAATTCTCCTGTCCTTGAAGTTCCTGGGCTGGCCGAGGTGCCTGACAGTGCACTCGCGAATGTGTATGTATTTGAAAACGGCCTGAAGGGGATGGGTCCCTTGGGTTTTCAAGCGGATGTGTTCGATAACCCGCCTGGCAGCGACGGGTACTCTCCGTTGCGCCGGTTAAATGTTGTGACATGGACTGATGCTTCCAAGGCTCGTGAAGTTAAGTCGGTTGCTGAAATCCTTGAAGCAGTAAACGCTGGTGAAATAACAATTTCCCAACCTGGCGTTGTGGTCAATATGCCTTTTGTAGTTTGGGATGGGGGGCAGAGGTAAATGAATCCCTATATGGTGGCATTCATCACAGGTCTCACCACAGGCGGATTAAGCTGTTTGGCTGTTCAGGGCGGGTTGCTGGCGAGCTCGATCGGTCGGCAGCTTGAGCAGGATGTCATAGCTCAGAGCGCAAAGAATGGCAAAGTGAATATAAGTATTGCCAGCCAAAGGACTCGTCGCGCGATACCCATCTTGCTCTTTCTCATCGCCAAAGTGATATCTTATACCTTGCTGGGTTTCCTGCTGGGAGCCTTAGGGTCAGTATTATCCTTGAACTCAACTGTAAGGGCCTTCCTGCTCATTGCAATTGGCATCTTCATGATCGGAAATGCCTTGCGCATGTTGAATGTGCATCCCATTTTTCGATATTTTGTCATCGAACCCCCGGCTTCGTTGACTCGCTATATCCGGCGGAAGTCCAAAAATGATATGGATTTCTTTACGCCCGCTGTCCTGGGAGCGTTGACAGTATTCATCCCTTGTGGTGTAACGCAAGCCATGATGGCAGTTGCCCTTGCCACCGGAAGCGCAATTGAAGGGGCAGCTATCATGTTTGCCTTTACGCTGGGAACCACCCCGGTATTTTTCGCTGTGTCATTATTAGCCACTGAACTGGGCTCAAGGATGCAAAAGACCTTCATGAGCTTTGTGGCCGTGGTCGTTCTGATCGTCGGCCTATTTACGATTAATTCCGGACTGACCTTGATGGGTAATCCTTATTCGTTCGCCAATCTTTTCCAATCTGAAAAAGCAGCGCCGCCATCGAGCACAACTCCTTTTGTCTCCGCCGAAGGTGATTTGACCCTGGCTGCAGAAAATAATGGGTATTTCCCTGGAACATTATACGCAGCAGCAGGCGTCCCAGTCCTTTTGAACATTGTCACAGACAATACAACCTCTTGCGCTCGCGCGTTTGTCATCCCTGCTCTGGGGGTGGAAACCATATTGCCAAGATCTGGCGTGGTTCCAATTGAAATCCCGGCTCAGGACGCCGGCACGGTATTGCGTTTTACCTGCTCGATGGGGATGTATACCGGGCAAATTATCTTCAACCAGTGAGGTAATTATGACCAAAAGAACCTTCCGGGTGTTGGATATGCATTGCTCAAATTGCCCAATGAACATTGAGAGCATCGAAGATGATTTGCCTGGAATCTTCAATATCTCCGCGAGCTATCATAAACAACAAATGGTGGTCGAATTTGATGACTCACTTGTAACGGATGAATTGATCCTATCGGCTGTCAAGAAAAAGGGTTATACGGCTGTTCCCGTTTGACTCCATCTCGTCATGATTGCCCCTGTTGCTTATAGGCAGTAGGGGCATTTTCTTTTTTAATGTGTACAGGGTGTATACTAGCCCATTGCAAAGTGTAAAAGAACAGGGAGTTAGGTAATGAAGAACAAGGGAATCTGGTTTGCCGTAGGTGCTTATGTCATTTGGGGTTTGTTCCCAATCTATTGGAAGCAGCTTCAAGGTGTGCCGGCATTACAGCTTCTTGGACACCGGATTGTCTGGTCTTTCTTATTTCTTTTCGGTGTTGTAATT
>Ga0315283_10006813_pt1 | contig 10235 bp, 8 predicted proteins | sample YL17G09_0_MG_FD_204541 | JGI IMG/M metagenome (GOLD analysis project Ga0315283, IMG submission 204541) | Sediment microbial communities from Yellowstone Lake, YNP, Wyoming, USA - YL17G09_0 | ecosystem: Environmental > Aquatic > Freshwater > Lake > Sediment | place: USA: Wyoming | collected...
CTGCGTCCGCCGCCGGCGCCCCCGCCCGCCGCCCCCTACCCATCGCCGCCGCCGCCGCGCCCACCCCTCCCTCCGGTCTAGGGCCCTCCAGTGCTCCTAGTGGTCCACTGCGCTCCATTTTAGCGGCGGCGGCGTCCACCGTAGCTCCTGGAGCCGCGGCGGCGGGCGCGGGCAAACGCTTGGCCGGCAGCGAAAAAAAGGCCGGCAGCGCGCCCGCGCCCGCGCCCGCGCCCGCGCCCGCGCCCGCCCCACCGCCGCCACCGCCACAAAAGGATCCCGCCGCCGCCATGCTGGCCGGCATCCAGGTCCAGCGTGCCCGGGCCCGCCTTACACGCCAGGTGGAGGCGGCCGCTGCGTGCGTGGCCTGCGAACTGGAGGCCGCGGCGGCCGCACTGGCGGAGATGGAGGAGGCCGAGGCCGCGGAGGCCGGCAAACGGCGGCGGGAGATTGCGGAGACCGCTGCTGCCTCGACCTCTGGCGCCTCTGCCGCGGCCTCCACCGCCCCGCCCAAGCGTGGGCGTGGCCGCCCCAAAGGCACGCCCGCCTGGAACAAGGGCGCCGTCCTGCCGGAGGTCACGCGGTCCAAGATGTCGGCCGCCCAGGCCACCCGCCACGCGGCCGACCCGTCTGCGGCAGCGCGCTCGGCAGCCACCCAGAGCGGGCGGGCGCCCTGGAATAAAGGGTCGCCACCCTCGCCCGAGACTAGGGCCGCCATGGCGGCGGCCGCGACGGGGCGGCGGGTCTCCCGGGACACGCGGGCCCGCATGGCGGCGTCCGCGCGGGGCCGGTCGCCCCCCAGCCCGGCTGCGAGCGCGACGCTCTCTGCCGCCCTGGCTGGCGTCCCGAAGGCGCCCCACCACAAGGCCGCCATCGCGGCCTCCCAGCGGCGCCGCCACGCGGCGGAGCGGGTGCTGAAGGCGGTGCAGGACGCGTACGCGGGCTTAGACCCGGGCGCGGCCGCCCCGGCCCGCCTGCCCCGGGCCGCGCGCATGAGGAAGAAGGGGGGTGGGGGGGGGGGGGGGGGGTCGGCGTCCGCGTCCGCGTCCGCCTCGTCTGCCTCCTCCCAGCAGCGCCGCCCTCCCCAGCCGGCCGCCCTGGCGGGCGTCGTCAGCGGGTACATGGCCTCCTTGCACGAGTTCCGGGCCCTGCAAGCCGAGCTCGCGCCCTGGACCGCCGCGTTTGCGGCGTCCCACGGCCGCAAGCCGGGCGTCGCGGACGTGGAGGCGACCTGCATCCCCTGGCTGGGGCTGAAGTTCAAGCAGTACGTCCTCCTGCGGGAGCGGGTGCTGTCAGACACGCAGGGTCTGCGCGGGCGGCTGTACGAGGTCGGCGGGAGCGGCGGCGTGAGCGGTGTGCACGTACAGCCGCCGCCAGAGAACCCGGCCCCGCCGCCGCCCGCCGCCACCCCGTCCCCCGACACGGTGCGCGGGCGCATGGCCGCGGCCTCCCTGGCCGCGGCGGCCGCCCGGACCGCCGCGGCCGCGGGCGCGGGCGGTGGGGGCGGGGTCGCGCTGGGCGGCGAGCTCATGGCCGGGCTGGCGGGCGGGCGGAGTCCTGCTCCAACCGCCTCCTCGTCCGCCTCCTCCGCCTCGGCGGACGGCGCCCGCCGCATGGCCGCCGTCGCGGGCCCGCCCCCGCCCGGCAGCCTGCGCGATGTCGCCACCCGCCAGTACGCGGCCGACCTGGCGGCCACCCGGGCCCGGGCGGGCACCAACGCGGCGCCGCCTGCCTCCTCTGCCGTGCCTGCGCCGCCCCGCCCGGGCTTGTTTGGCGGCCGCCGCCCGCTATCGGAGAGCGGGGGCGCGGTGACGCCTGCGCCACCATCGCCTCCGCCACCAGCTCCTCCTCCTCCATCCACCTCGTCCCTGGTGGCCCCTCCTGGCGCGTCCCCCCGCCTGCAGGCGGCGGTCGCGGCGGCGGCCGAGTACAGAAAGGCGGCGGCCGCCGCGACGGCCGCGGTCGTCTCGACGGCCGCCGCGGCGGCGGCCGCCACGCCCGCCGCCAAGAAAAAGGGCGCGCCCCCCGGTTTGGAGGAAGAGGTGGCCCGGGTGGCTGAAGCGGATGCGGTCGCCGTGGCGAGGGCGGCCAAGGCGAAATTGGTGGCAGCGACGGCGGGCCTTGGGAAGGGGGGGGCCTGTTAGTTGCAGTTGGGTGGTGGTGATGGGAGAAGAGTTTGTATTTTTTTTTATGAAAGGCAGTTCCTTTTGAGCTTCTACACGCACGCACACGGACGCGCGCACCATTTGCTACCTCTCTCTACTCGTAGGGGCGGTGGGGAGACGACGACGACGCTTTTTGCACTCACACCAAAAGGGACACGGGGGGTGCCAAAAAATCCCAAAACCTAGGAAGGCCTGCCCCCTTTTTCTCCAGCCGCCAACAAGGCCCCAAACTCGCCCACCGTCAGCCCATTCTCCGGTTCCGCCGCGTACGCCTCCATGGCCGCATTGGCCGCCTCGCCCGCGTCCGGCACTGACCGGGGCAGGCTGGCGGCGAGCTCCCTCACGTCCAGGCGCCCATCCCCGTTGCGGTCGAGGACGTCAAACAGAAACGCGCACCGGTCGGCCCTGGACGCGGGCCGGGCGACGCCCGTCAGCGCCGCCACGAGGTCGGCCTCGCTCAGCTCCGCGTCCGGGTCGCCAGACGTGAGCACATCCCACACCGATTTGAAGAGGGGCGTGCCCAGCTCGGTGGAGGCAAAGTCCGCAAACGAGAGGCGCCCTGTGCCCGCAGAGAGGCGCTCAAACCGACGGGACACGCGGGCGCGTTCGGCCTTACTGAGTGCCGTAGCTTGTGTGTGAGGAGCGTGTGGAGGGGTGGTCGAGGTTGACATGACGTCGGGACGGTGCGTGGTGCGTGAGCGCGCCGCGGGACGAGAGAAAGGAGAAAGTGGGCTGCATGCGGCGACGGGCGCGCGCTCCGACCGACCGACCGGCCCATGACAAACGACCTCCTCTCTCTCTCGAACTCGTCTCGCACAGTCGCTCCTTTTTATGTGTCACTCCTTCTTGTACGCCACGCCCAGGCGGGGCGCCCCCGGCCGGTTGGGCTGCCGCGTCTCGCTGACCACCCACGTGCCCGGGTCCAGGCCCCCTAAGAACGCACTCACCGAGGCCGCCTCCTCCAGGCCGCCCGGGTGGCCGACGTATGACGCGACCGTGATGACCCCGCCGGGCGCCAGGCTCGCCGCTGCGGCTGTCAGAGCTGGCATGGTCGTGGCAGGGGACGTGGCAGTGGCGGCCGCGACCGCCGTCCCGCGGCCTGCCGTGCCCGCAGCGGGAAGGTAGCCTAAATTAAAGTTCGCAAGGAGCGGGCGTTCACGCGCCGCCAGCAGCGCGCTCAGGGTGGAGTGGCAGGCCAGGACAAGGTCGACGGGCGCGAGGGGTGGAGACTCCGGGTCGGCACCGGCGGCTACGAGCGCTGCCGCCGTCGCGGCCAGGGCGGACGGCTGCAGGTCGAGTGCCAAGACGCGACCGGTCGAACCCAGGCAGCGAGCGAGCCCAACCGTATCGCCGCCCAGTCCTGCGGTCGCGTCGACGGCAAAGACGCCACTGCGTCCGTCCAGGACGGCCGCCCAGATGGCGTGGGCGGCATTGGAAGTGCGCCCCGTGCGGAGGAGGTAGAGGAGGGACGGGGGCGGAGGTGGGAGGCGGCGGAGGTCGGGTGGAGGAGGAGGAGCGACCGGGCTCACCGGCCCACCACTTCCCGATGCGGTTGCCCTCGTCGCGGTGCCACCACATGCCCAGGTCTCCCGCGCCCCACAGGTGGAGCGGGCGGCCAGGCAGGTGGCACGCATGGTTTTTGGTATGAAGCGAATTGAGTTTTTTTTTTTTTTTTTTTTTTTCCACCCACCTAGCCGCCCTACTCTGCCTGACGCGCGTGTCAGCGGCCCGCTCCTCCAGCGCCAACACGGCCCGCAGGCACACCCGCGGCCACGACCGCCACCGCATCCGCCACTGTAGATGATGCCCCACACCCACCTAGCCGCCCCACTCTGCCCCAACTCGCGCGTATGCGGCCCGCTCCTCAAGTGCCGCCAACACGGCCGCAGGCACGCCCGCGGCCACGCCCGCCACCGCATCCGCCACAGTAGATGACGCCCCACCCCTTTCAAATAGCCCAAACAGCCCCCCACCCCCACCCACCCGCTCGCCGCACTCGACAAAGCGAGTGGCCGGCCCAAACTTCTCGCTCAAAATTTCCCTCATCCCACCGAGGCCGTCGATTAGCCCCATCGCCGCCGCCTGGCGCCCCGTCCACACCCGCCCCGAAAACAGGTCTTCCTCACTGACGGGGCGGGGCGCGGCTGCCAAGGCCGGCCCGCGGGAGGCCTTGATCGCTCCAATGAAGGAGGCGTGCAGGTCGGTCAGGACCTCTTCTAGGCGGCCCGCCTCGGCCGGGTCGACATGGCGGAACGGGTCCAGCCCGCCTTTGGCCCTGCCCGCCGTGTACAGCCGCCGCTCCAGGCCCACTTTTTGCAGGGCTACCACTGCGCCGAAGGAGGGCGAGGTCACGCCGATGGACCCCACAATGGAGGTCGGCAGCGCGTAGGAACACCCCGCGTCGGCCGCCCCGGACAGCAACCACTGGCCGCCCGAGGCCGCCACGTCCTCGGCAAAGGCGTAGATCGGGATCTGCCTCTTCCTGTCGGCGTGCGCCCGGCGCCGAATGTCGGCCACGAGTAGCTCCGTCTGGGCGGGCGACCCGCCAGGGCTGTTGATGCGCAGGGCGACGGCAGCGGGTGAGAGGCGAAACGCTGCATTCAGCCAAGGCCGCGCGCGGTCGGCGTTTAGCCGGCCGCGGCCCGCGGGCCCGCGCCCAGGGGGCGCGATGACACCTCGTAGGTGAACCACCGCAATCAAGGGGTCGTTCTTAAAGCCCCGGGCGAGGGCACGGGCGAGCCAGGACGCCATGGCCTTAGTTTTTTTTGTCTGTTTGCATGGAAACTGTCTGCGAGGGACAGTTTTGTGATGATGGCTAGTTTCTCCCTCGCAACGCTGACAGGCTACACAACGCACACACGACGAAAAGCAATGCGCGTCGCCCGCCCAATGCCTGCTCGCCAAGGAGCCTGCTGCTGCGACTTAATGAGCAGGCGCGGGCACGCAGTGATGGTGGCAGCCGCCGCCGCTGCCAAGAATGATGACCCATCGGCGGCGGCGCAACCGCCGCCGCCCTCAACCTCGTCACCGCTCTCCATTCTCTCCTCGACTTACTCCGCCACCATGGCCGCCGCCATGCCAGGCCCCGCCCTGACCTACGACCATGAAGCCGGCATGAACTGGAACCCCGCGCCCTGGGCACCAGACGCTGTGCTGGTGGGCTCCTGCCCGCAATCGCCCGCGGACGTGTTCCGGCTCGCACAGGACGCGGGCGTGACCACCATCCTCTCCCTCCAGGAACCGTCGGACTTGGCCCACTTTGGCATCGACGGCGACGCGATCGCCCGGGCGGCCCGGGACGCCGGCATCACGCTCTACCGCGTTCCCCTCCGCGATTTCGACCCGGCCAGCCTGCGGGCGGGCCTGCCGAAGGCGGTGTCGGTGCTGGAGGCGGCGCTGGCGCGGGGTGGGGCTGCCTACGTCCACTGCACCGCGGGCATGGGCCGGGCGCCCGCGGTCGCCCTCGCCCACGCGGCCTGGGTGCGTGGCGAACGCCTGACCGAGGCAGCGGCGGCGCTGCGCGCGGTGCGTCCGTGCAACCCCCGCCTGGCGGTGGTGCGAGGGGCGGGCGCCGACCTCGTCCTGGGGCCGGGCGCGCTCGTCCCCACGACCGTACGCATTCCGGACACCGACCTACCCCCAGGCACGACCGCCTTGTCGATTGCCGGCCTAGACGTCGGCTGGGGCGGGCGCTTGCGCGCGGTGAAGAGTGATATCCAGAGTGCGGGCGGATCGGTTTCCACGTCTTTTTGGACACTCACCCGGCCGCTGGCGCCTGGGCGCCACCCCTTCAAGCTGGTGGTGACGGTTGGGCCCGGCGGTCCAGCCGCCGACCCGGCCTGGCTGACCTCGCCATCCTACCCGACCGTCGACGAGGGCGGTAACCTGAACAATGCGCTGGACGTGGCGTCGCCGGCGGGCGGCGTGGCCGGGTTCACACGGCATAGGCTGCTGAACGATGAGCTGCTGCCGGACGAGCAGGCGGCGGCGGCCGCGGCGGTGCGGGCGCTGGCCGGGCAGGCCGTGCCGGCGGCGGAGGCGGCGGGCCGGCCCGCCCCGTGGAGCGTGCTGGCGGGGGTGGGGCGGGGGTGGGCGTGGCTGGTGGAGGTGGCGGAAGGGTGTAAGAGCAGGGGTGGTGATTGTCCTCTAATTGTGTGTTTTTTTAATTTTTTTCACGCCGCCCCGCCCTTTCTCTTCTTTTTCTTCTTCTCCTGTGTGTCTGCCTGCTGAGTGTCTGTGTCGTTGTCGACAGTGGTCGTTGTGACAGCCAGAGACACCCGCCCCTTCTTATCCACCATGAAACGGGAGGAGGCGGCCACCGCCACGGCCAGCGCGGCGGGGTCGGCCCGCAGCGACGCCGCAAGGTCGCCGGACGCCAGGCGCCCCTTGGCCGCGCCGCCCAGCACAGCTGCCGCAGCGGCCCTCCACTTCTTGGGCAGGGACGCTGCTGTGGGTGGTGGTGCAGGGAGGGCGGGAACCTCTCCACCCTCTTCACCATCCTCCCCCTCATCAAAGGTTGTCTTCTTGCCTTCCCACGCCGGCCCGCCGCCGCTCCCACCACCACCTTTCTTGGCGCCCAGCCCCCGCCGCCAGGAAGACTTGCCGGCCTCCGCCCGGTCGACCAGGCCCTCCTGGTCGGCCTCAATGAAGCCGCGGGCGGTTTTGGCGTCGGCAGTCCCTGCCAGCGCGGCCGCCTTTTCGGCGCCCACCCCGCCCAGCGGGCCCGCCCAGATGAAGCGGCCCGCACCCCACCACCCGGCTTGGGGCGGGGTTGGGGCGGGGCCGAGCTGGGGCTGGGGGGGCGGGGTGGGCGGCGCGCGGAGCGGCGGCGGCCGCGCCTTCTTCGCCCCCTCCGCCTCAACGGGCGGTTGTTGAAGCACGGCCGCGCTCCCCGCCGTCCTCGCGCCCGCGTCGCCCCGCCCGTGCAGCAGCCTCTCCCGGGCTGCGCCGCCAAGCTCGGCCTCCTGCGCCCGCAGGCGGGCCAGCTTGCCGGCCCGCCCGCCGAAGGTCGCCCCGCCCCGGGGCGTGGAACGGGAGGAGGTGGCGGCCGCCGCAATGGCGAGCTCCGCGGCGCTGCCCGTCGCGGCCGTGCCGTCCCCGTTCAGGCGGCGGCGGCGGACGCGGGGAGCGGGGGCGGGGGCGGGGGCGCCCACGGCTTCAGCCAGGCGGGCGGCGTGGTCGGGGTCGTCATCATCATCGTCGGGCGAGGACGACGAGGAAGGCGTCTCCGACCCTCCCCCTCCCCCATCCCCACCGCTGGAGGAAGAGGTTGAGGTTGACGCCCGCCCCGCCGTGTCTGTCTTCACGCCCGCCGCGGCCTTGGCGTACGCGCCCTCCCACCACTTGTCCGCCCAGTCGACGGTGGGGGCGGCGGGGTCGACGCCGATCTGGAAGGGAGAGAGAGAGGGAAGGCGGGGATGAGAGGTGGAGGTCGGGGTCGGGCCGGCCGCCGCCCCGCCGCTAGCCGCCGCACATGCACCTCCGCCCGCCCCCGCCCCCACCCCCTCCCAACTCACCCCCGCCAGATCGGCCTTCTTGGTCACCGTCACCGCGTCCGCCCGGCCCTGGCCGTCCTTGCCCAGCCCCTCCCCGTCCGCCCAGCCCAGGCGCCGCAGGAGGCGCTCGCCGAAGCCGCCCCGAGCGGTCGGCGCGACGACGCCGACGCCCGGTACGTAGCCGGGGGGGAGCTTCATTGGGAGAGGGAGAGGGTGTGGGGTGCACGCACACGTGCGCAGGTGTGTGTTTGGTGCGGTGCGCGTCCTCAGACGGGGACTGAGAGATGTGCACAGACACCCTCACCCTGGCAGAGCAACATTTATTGCACACCTCGCATTTGTTGCTCCTTCTGCGCCTTGTGTCTCGTCTCTCTGCCCCGGGGCGCCCACACGCAAATGCTAGCCATCCTTGCCGCCCGCGCCGGCCGCGCCGCCGCCCGTATTGCCGCCTCGGCGGCGGCGTCCACGTCCGCATGCGGTCGAGGGGCCGTCGGCGCCTACTCCGCGACCAATGAGGTGGCTAGTCGTGGAGGCGGCCTGGCCCGGTCTGCCTGGAGCCCCCCGCCTTCCATGCCTCTCTTCACGTGCAGGGGGATGGCCACAGGACCCGTCGACCCGGCCAGTCCACAGGTAAGGAGAGGGAGAGAGAGAGGGAAGAGAAGAGGGAAGAGAGAGAGGGCACGAAAGAGGACACGACCGGCGAAGAACGCACGCGCCCCCCGCCCTCACACACAAAAAACCTTCAACCTCTCTCTCAGGCCCTCGCCCGCCTGGCCGCCTCCCGCCCCGCGTCATTGGCAGTCCCGGCCAGTCCCCCAGCCGACGCCCCCGACCCTTACGCCCAACCCCCCGGCCCCCTACGCCGGGCCCTGCTCACCCTGGGCGGCTTTTACTCCGCCGAGTCGCGCTCGATCCGGGCTGCCCAGGCCTGGCACGCGTCGGTCGTGGCCGCCGCCGCCGGCTCGGGCGCCCCGCTCGCCCGGGCGGCGGGGCTGGACCCGGTCCGCTTTGCGGACACGCACGCCCTGCTGGGCCTGCACATGTGGCTGGCCCTGGTGCGCCTGCGGGCGGAGGGCGAGCCCGGGAAGGCGATCGCGCAGGCGCTGTACGAAAACTTTTCAGACGACGTGGAGGTCCGGGTCCGGGCGGCGGGCGTGCGCGTGCGCGTCAGCAAGTGGCTGTCTGAGCTGGAGCGCATGTTTTATGGGGCGGCGACCGCGTACGACCGGGCGATCGGGGCGATCGGCGGCGGCGAGGAAGGAGGAGGGAAGGGAGGGGGCGAGGCCTCGGCACCACCGCCCCCTTCGCTTCCCGGCGGGTCCGCCAACGCGCAGGCCGCCCTGACGGCCGCCCTCCTGCGCAACGCGTACGCGGGCGACGCCGCCCGCACCGCCGACGCGGGCGCCCTGGCCCGCTACGCCCTGCGCGAGCTGGCCTGCCTGGCGCTGACGGACTCGGGCGCGGTCTTGGAGGGGCGGGTCCGCTTCAGTGGGGGGGGGCGCGGGGAGGAGGGCGAGGGCGGGGAGGAGGTTTTGGTGGCGGCCGCGCCCAAAGCTGCTGCGTGATGGCGAGGGTGTGCCTATGTGTGCAAGGCTTATTCTTCAAACCGTTCGTTGGTCGTTGTTTGTGTGGGGGCCCGTATTGAAGAAAAAGGATGGAGAGAGGAAAAAAGCGAGAGAGAGCCAGAGCGCAAATTCTTTCTCGTCCGCCCTCTTCCGTGCCGAGCGCATAAAACAGGGCGCGCCTGAAGGGCGCGCGTGGAACGCCGCACACTTCCACGCGCACGGGCACACGCATCCGCATGGCGACTCGCCGCCGGCGTGACTCACGGTAAAAGAGTGCATTGGGGCCGGGCGCGTCGGGGGAAGAAAACACACTCGCTGTCCCGCTGCAACCTCATCCCCTCAAAAATCCTCGATCCTCACCCGCATTTCACCAGCCCCGCCGACGCTGGCACGCTCCCCGGGCCCGCCCTCCTCGCCATCGCCGCTGGCCTCCTGGGCATCTTTTACTGGCGGCGACGCGGTGCCAGCGATGGTGGAGGGGGTGGTAAGGCGCCCGCCCGCCGCCCCTACAGCGCCGCCCCGACCAACCCGGCCCACTTTCCCAAAGGCACGGGCGGGGCGGCGGCCGCCAAGCGGGCAGCCGCAGCCGGGCGGCGTGGCCAGGCAGCCCCTTCTCTTCCTCCGCCACCAAAGGGCCGCCGCGCGACGAAAGCCGCGGCCAAGGCGGACAAGGAAGCACGGAGAGCGGCCGCGGAGGCAGAGGCGCTCCGTAAGAACGACCCGGGCAACGACCACCTCGTCCTCAACTATTCCTATTATGAGGGCGGGCGGCGGGACACGCACGCGGTGGCGAGCCGGAGGCCGGCCGCGGGCGGGGCAGGCGAGAAAAAGGATTTCTTGAGGTGAAACGTGGTGGCGTGCCGGCGGCCGGCAGCGGGAGGGGCGGGCGAGACAGGGATGTGTGTTGCAGCAGGCAGGTCGTTTTTTTCTTTCAGGGACCACTCTCTCTCTCCATTTCCATTCCACCGCATTCCTGTTGATTTGTTCTCACTCACCCCTCCTCCATCGCATGT
>Ga0315283_10006814_pt1 | contig 10235 bp, 5 predicted proteins | sample YL17G09_0_MG_FD_204541 | JGI IMG/M metagenome (GOLD analysis project Ga0315283, IMG submission 204541) | Sediment microbial communities from Yellowstone Lake, YNP, Wyoming, USA - YL17G09_0 | ecosystem: Environmental > Aquatic > Freshwater > Lake > Sediment | place: USA: Wyoming | collected...
GCACTCGAATCGACGTGAGTTTTTCAAGTCCGCTGTTCTCGGAACAACGTTGTCAACGATTCAGATGCCCGGGCGATCCATATTTGGCCGCACTGCCGTTCACGAAAATCTCGAATTTAACGTAGATCTATCGGTGATTCGTCGAGGTTGGGACGGAGTGAAGTGCTACGTCCACTCACGCGCTGGATCCATTCCGCCGCGAACACCAGCGAATCCGGGGAATCGTCCGATTGTCGTGCTGACGACACAGAAGCATGCCGTTCACGGGAACGATATCTTCGATGGACTCGAGCAGATGCGGAGTGATGATGAGGGAGAAACCTGGTCTGGACCCTCCGCTAGTTCCGGTCTGGTTCGCCGTAAAAATGATGAGGGGATAGAATCCGTACCGTGTGATTTCACCCCGAAATGGCATTCGAAATCAGGAGTCTTACTCGGAACAGGTAAGACGTTTTCGTATCGGAACGACAATCAGTACGAAGGTTCGCCAGCTCAGGCAATATATTCCACCTATAATCCTTCGGAAAACGTCTGGGCCAATTGGAAAGCAGTCGGGTTCCCGCAGGATCCGCGATTTCATCACGCCTGTGCCGGATGCTCACAGCGATTCGATCTTCCGAATGGTGATATTTTGCTACCAATTTATTTTCAACCGGAACCGGGCAATTGGGATTTGAGAACTACGGTGGTTTATTGCACGTTTGATGGGCAAATACTGCGCTACGTCCGACATGGTAACGAATTTGAATTACCCGAAAAGCCCAGCCATCATGATGGTTTGAGCGAACCGTCACTGACAAAGTTTGATGACCGGTATTATCTGACGCTTCGGTCAATCGTTCGCGGATATGTGACCGTGAGTCAAAATGGGGAGAGCTTCGCCCCTCTCAAACCGTGGTGTTTTGATGATGGTCAGGAACTGGGCAACTACCAGACTCAACAACATTGGGTGACTCACTCCGAAGGTTTGTACTTGGTGTACACTCGTCGAGGAGCAAACAATGATCACATTTTTCGTCACAGGGCACCTCTTTTTATGGCGCGTATTGATCCGAAAAAACTGGTCGTGATTCGCGAAACAGAACGAATCATTGTTCCGCAGTCGGGAACGCGATTAGGGAACTTCGGTGTTGTGGATGTCAGTTGCGATGAGACTTGGATCATTACCACAGAGTGGATGCAGCATCCTCCACCGGGTGGATTCGAAAAATATGGAAGTGACAATCGATGTTTTTTGGCCAAAATCCGGTGGAATCGACCCAACCGTTTGCTGCAGTGACGTGTGAAATGAATGTGTGATTGGCAGGAGCGATATCTGCCACGTGCTTGTCGCGAGGTCGCAACGAATGGGGGCGAACATGAGTTGAGCCGGCCATTGTTTAGATCGATCAACGAACGAGGACGAGTTGGTCAATACGATTTGCCTCGCCAAGCGGGTTGAGCTAAATTGCCTCGATTGACTGTTTGGGTTTTGCGCGTCACTTTCTTGGAAAGACTTGCCATGCCTTGCTGTGTGCTCGCTTATTCGGGCGGATTGGATACGTCTGTTATTCTCGGTTGGTTGCAGGATGAAGGATACGATGTCCACTGTGTCTATGTCGATCTGGGGCAACCGTGCGAAGACCGCGAGGCGATTCTGCAAAAGGCTCACACCTGTGGAGCAAAATCGGCTCAAATCGTCGATGTCCAAGAAGAACTCTGTCGCGACTTCGCTTTCCAGGTTATGCAGTGGCAAGCGCGATATGAAGGCGTCTACCTGCTCGGAACATCGATCGCACGTCCGTTGATCTCCAAGGTCTGTCTCCAAATCGCCAAGGATGTTGGAGCGGACGCTTACGCACACGGAGCGACCGGCAAGGGAAACGATCAATGCCGATTCCAACTGGCTGCCGAGGCACTTGAGCCCGGAGTGAAGATTATTGCTCCCTGGCGCATTGAGAAATATCGAGCCAAGTTCCCCGGTCGCACAGAAATGATCGCTTACTGCGCTGCCAAGAATATTCCGGTCAAGGCCTCGGTGTCGAAGCCTTATAGTTCCGACGAGAACTGTCTTCATATCAGTTATGAAGCGGGCCTCCTCGAGGATCCCAGAGTGACGGGAGTCGATATTCCAGAGTTCGGGATGACGGTCTCACCCCAACAGGCCCCCGACAAAACCGAGCAGGTGACGATTGGATTTGAGCAGGGAGTTCCCATCCTGCTCAACGGAAAGAGGCTCAGTCCATTGTCGATGGTGTTGGAACTCAACAAGATCGGCGGTCGTCATGGGGTCGGTCGGCTAGATATGATCGAAAATCGTTTTGTGGGGATGAAGAGCCGTGGCGTCTACGAAGCTCCGGGAATGACGCTGCTCTACGAAGCGCATCGCTACGTAGAGCAACTGACCCTCGATCGTGATCTGCTCCACCTCCGTGATCGCCTCTCTCCAGAAATTGCCGAAATGGTTTACTATGGATTCTGGTACACAGCCAAGATGGATGCGCTAATGGCCTTCAATAAACAAATGCAGTCTGTCGTTACAGGGGAAGTAACTCTCGGTCTCTACAAGGGGAACATCATTGTCTGCAGCCGCACCAGCCCAAACAGCCTGTACGACGACAAGATTGCCAGCATGGAAGCGGGCGGCTCCTACAACCAAACCGACGCCGAAGGTTTTCTAAGAATCATGGGCCTCCCTGGCCGAGTCCAAGGGCGTGTCCGACCACGCAACTATTGAACGGGAAGGCCGACAGGCAATAGACGGCATGTGGACGCGGATCTCACCAAACGGAACTCGTCGTGGAATTCTGACGAGAATGAATCATTGCGGTGAGGACCCAAGACGACCCCGGTCTAGCGAGGACTCGACCTGAGACCTCAAATGCGGGGCTTATCTGTTTGCCGAAAATGCGTCGCAAATAATTTATCGAACATCGGTACTCCAACCCCTCTTTTTCAGGCTGTCGGTACCGACAGTGGTCGTAATTTGCAGACGCCGATTTTGGAGTCTCGATGAGTGTGCCTCTTTTCGTTGGTCTTGCTTCGTGGCTTGGCTTGGCGGCGACAAAGCCTAGGGTCACGCCGAAAGTTGTCTCGAGTCACTGCCTCGACAGGGATTTGTTCGGTGACGAGATCACGTTTTCCACGGAGGGATCAGCAGCGATTCGGTCAGACAGCAGAATGATACCGATTGTTTCAGTATTTGTTTTCACAGACAACAGTCGATTCATCGGGGAACAGGATCTCGTTGTTCTCGTGGAAAGTGACGGTCAGTCGATTGAGTCTTTTACGGAGTTGAACGTTTTTCCGCATCCGTATTGGCAACCTCAAGGCAAGACAATTTTTGTTTGCCACGTGCGGGATTTCGGATGCGCACACCGTTCGGATTGTCTCATTGTAGCCTAGAGACGATGCGCATCTGAGCAAAGTCCGAATTGTCGCGTGTCAACCTTTGCCACAGTTCGAAGCGGGCTTCGGCGGAGTGTCTTGGGATGTGGTATGGAGGAAAGCGGGAACGCCAAACGCCACGTCATTCCCAGGAGCCGTATCATCAGACCGTCTCGGAAAATGCCATTTCAGAACCGTTTGTGATTCAATCCGCTCCAGCACGCAATCCGAAAGGGGCCAACGTCGACACCGATGACGTTCGCCCGAATCAGCAATCCGTTGCCAGCTGGCCGAGACACGGCCAGCAATTAAATTGGGTGCGTTGGGGCTCGAACCCAAGACCTACGGATTAAAAGTCCGTTGCTCTACCAACTGAGCTACGCACCCGAAGCCTGAAAACAGGCTTTTTTCTTCAGAACCTAGATTTGTTAGTCTTCCACGACACCCATTTTTACATGGAAAGTAACGAATATGGACGACAAGGAAGTCTATCCAGATTTCCTAATATTTCCACACGTCATACAGTGTTCGACAACAAGAATTACAGATCGACTCATTCGTTCGGATCATCGTTTGATCTGAACGCGACGGAGGGAAAGTATCTTGACCAGCGTGACGATTTGCAAGCCGGTCGAAGTCTAGAACTGACACTTGCGGTTGTTCGGTGCAGGACTTGACGAATCGAGTTTTCATCGGTGCTAAAATCTGGGGGTGGAATCGCCGGACTGTCGCCGTTCCGTCTGCATCCATCGTGTTCGAATTCCGGGACGAATTCTGGAAAATTTTGGGATTTCGCGACCGTTTCGTTGGCGGACAGGTAATCCGACTGTCATCTTAGCGGTTGGCCACCGTGAACAACTCAACCACACTCCCAATCGTTTTTAAAACGAAGTTTGTTTTATTTCTTCGAGTCCTCGTTGACGCCGCACACTCTGGTCAATCGTGGTACCTGCAAGACTCTCGGCAGGCCCTGTCCACGTTTTTCGGGAACATCGCATAAAAACGAGGAATACTCATCGTCTTGCTTGATGTGATGATCGGCGCGCACGCCAGATCGGATTTGTGCTCGACTCTTGAGGCTGAGTCGAGATTCCCTCGGCGTCTTTCCGGAGAGGATCGCGTGCCAAGCTCCCACTCCACCACGTCAAATGTTATTCTTCCCCATGAGTCAGGACCGCTTCATGGAGATCGCCGCGTTTGAAGCCCTTTCGCAGACGAGTGGATGCGGAAGGATCTGTGGGTGACGTGCCGAATCCCGGGAGGGATTTCTTTTCTGCATCCTCGGCTGGGCGGAGTGGAACTGTAGGGGACGCTCGGGGAGCCTCAATCGTCAGCCGCAGGTATGGTATGACGGTGATACGCCTCCCGGAAAGGGGACGTTCGATGTTGAAAAAAAGTGCGATCGGACCGGCGTTTTTGATGATAACGCTTGGCCTTGCCGGCGCGGGAGATCGTATGACATACGCACCAACACAAAAAATAGATCACGTGGAACAGATCCATGGGGTTGCCATATCGGACCCGTATCGCTGGCTCGAAGAAGACGTGCGGGAATCGAAACGCGTTGCCGATTGGGTCACCGCGAAGAACCAAGAAACGTTTGCATATTTCGCTGCGATTCCGCAACGCGAGGCCATCAAGAGGCGTCTCACAGAGCTGTGGAACTACGAGAAGTTTGGTGTGCCGTTCAAGGCCGGTCGGCATTATTTCTACTTCAAAAACGATGGGCTTCAGAATCAGTCCGTACTTTACAAACAGGAGACCCTGAACTCCGAAGCATCGATCGTGATTGATCCCAATGAGTGGTCGACTGATGGAACGGTGGCTCTCAGTGACACATCGTTCAGTGATGACGGACGCTTTGTCGCCTTCAGTGTTGCCGACGCCGGTTCGGACTGGAACACGTGGAAAATTATTGACATCGAATCGGGTCAGCGATTGAAGGACGAAATCAAGTGGGTCAAATTTAGCAGTGCGACCTGGACCATTGACAGTCAGGGATTTTTCTACTGTCGTTACGACGAACCATCCCCCGACGCCGCATTTCAGAAGACGAATCTCAATCAAAAAGTCTTCTATCACCGAATTGGAACCGACCAAGCGGAGGACGTGCTCGTGTACAAGCGTCCGGATGAGCCAACGTGGGGTTTCGGCTTAAAGGTTTCGGAGGACGGATGCTATTTGGTGATCAATATTTGGAAGGGAACGGACGACAAGTATCGGGTTCTCTACAAAGATCTGACCGAACCGTACGGGCTGCCAACAGACCTGATCGAAAATTTCGATCAGGAGTATTCATTTCTCGGTAACGATCAGACGACCTTTTATTTTGTGACGGACTTCGAAGCCCCTTGCCGCAGAATTGTGGCCATTGATATCCGCAGTCCGCACAGCATTCGTGAAGTCATCGCTCAATCGGTAGAAACGCTGATTCATGCCGATCTCGTCGGCAATCAATTCGTCCTGACGTATCTGAAGGACGCCAAGACACAGGTCAAACTGCATACGATTGATGGTACGTTCTTGCGTGAAGTTGCCTTTCCCGGCATCGGTACCGCCAGCGGATTTGTTGGCAAACGGTCTGACACCGAGACATTTTACTCATTTTCAAGCTTCGCTAGGCCGCCTTCCCTCTTTCGTTACGACCTGCAGTCTGGTACGAGCACTTTGCTGCGTCAGGCCACGGTGACATTCCATCCGGAGGAGTATACCGTGGAGCAGGTTTTCTATTCGAGCAAGGATGGCACAAAGGTTCCGATGTTCATCACGCGGAAGAACTCCACCAAGCTCGACGGTCTGAACCCGACGTTGCTGTATGGTTACGGTGGCTTTTCGATTTCTCTAATGCCGAGCTTTTCGGTGGCGCGAGTCGCGTGGTTGGAAATGGGTGGCATCCTTGCGATCCCGAACCTGCGTGGCGGGGGTGAGTATGGTGAGGAGTGGCACAAAGCGGGTGTCAAACACAACAAGCAAAATGTTTTTGACGACTTCATCGCCGCCGCCGAATGGCTGATCGCTGGCAAGTACACGTGTCCCGAGAAACTTGCCATTCAGGGGGGGAGTAATGGTGGGTTGCTGGTCGGAGCTTGCATGACTCAGCGTCCGGAACTGTTCGGCGCCTGCTTGCCGGCTGTGGGAGTGATGGACATGCTGCGCTTTCATAAATTTACGGCGGGCCGCTTTTGGGTGGATGACTTTGGCAGCGCGGACAATGCCCAAGAGTTCCGAACGCTCTACGCGTATTCTCCCTACCACAACATCAAGCCGAATACGAAATATCCCGCGACCCTGGTGACGACTGCCGATACAGACGACCGAGTTGTCCCCGGCCACAGCTTCAAATTTGCCGCCCGCTTACAAGAATGCCAATCAGGAGACGCTCCGATCTTGATTCGAATTGAAACTCGAGCAGGTCATGGTGCCGGAAAGCCGACGACAAAGTTGATCGAGGAGACGGCCGACATCTGGGCCTTTCTCGTGAAGAATTTGAGGATCGGCCTTTGAATTCCGACGCAACGTTGCCCAAGCAAGATTTCCTGATCGATCGCGGAAAAGGATCCGAATCGCGAGATCCTTTTTTATCGCACGACGAAGTTCACCATCCGGCCGGGGATGATGACCGACTTCACGAGTGTCTTCCCTTCGAGTTGACTAGCGATTAGGGGGTTTGATTTGGCGGTGGCTTCGATGACTTGCGGATCGGCGTCGGCGGGGACTTTCACTTTGCCTCTCAGCTTCCCGTTGATTTGAACCGGTATTTCGATTTCGGTCTCGATCAGATGTTGTTCGTCCCATTGCGGCCAAGGTTCATAAGCCAAGGTTGTCGTGTGGCCGAGCAATTCCCAAAGTTCCTCCGCGAGGTGTGGGGCGAAGGGACTCAGGAGCAAGACAAAAGGATCCATCACCGCGCGGGGGCGGATTTCGATGGACAGAAACTCGTTGACGAACTCCATCATCCGGCTGATGGCGGTGTTGAAGCCGAGTGACTCGATGTCATGAGTCACCGCTTTGATCGTGCGGTGCAGAATACGAAGTTGCTCGGCGGACGGAGGCCGGTCCTGCACCGCCGGGTTCAGTCGCACGGCGTCCTCATGCAGTTCATCGGCGATCATGCGCCAGACTCGGCATAGGAATCGCGAGACACCTTCGACACCCTTCATGCTCCACGGCTTCACGGCTTCAAGCGGCCCCATGAACATCTCGTACAACCGCAGAGAGTCCGCGCCGAACTGATCGACGACCACATCGGGATTGATGACGTTGCCACGCGACTTCGACATCTTCTCGGCTCGGCCAGTCTCATCGACTTCGCCGAGGATCATGCCCTGATTCACCAGCCGCTGGAACGGTTCGCAGGTCGACACCAGTCCGCGATCGAATAGGACTTTGTGCCAGAAACGTGAGTACAGCAGATGCAGCACCGCGTGCTCCGCCCCTCCGACATAAAGATCGACAGGGAGACACGCCTTCTCGATGGTCGGATCGAGGAATTGTTTGTTGTTCCTCGGATCGGCGAACCGCAGGTAGTACCAGCACGATCCGGCCCACTGCGGCATCGTGTTTGTCTCGCGTTTGAGCCGCACGCCGGCCGCTGTCGTTTTCCAGAGCCAGTCGGCGGGTGCCTTGGAAAGCATCGGCTCGGGAGTCCCCGTCGGTTTGAAGTCGGCCATCTCGGGCAGCAGCACCGGCAGCGAAGCCTCATCATCCGCCTGCATCAATCCGGTTCGCTGGCCATCCGAGTCGAGTTCATGCCAGATCGGAAACGGCTCACCCCAATACCGCTGCCGCGAGAACAGCCAGTCACGCAGGCGATAATTCACCGCCTTGCGGCCGATTCCCGCTGCGGTCAGATCGGTGGTGATGATCCGTTTCAATTCCAGGCTAGGAGTTCCCTGATACTGTTTCGTGGAATTCATCGCGTATGTCGGGCCAATAATGGTGAATCGCTGTTCCTCAAACACGAGATCCATGACCGCGGAGTGATCCAGCACGCCCGTAAAAAAATGTCGTCCATTCAACAGGGATTCGCGCCAACGTGTGTGAGTTTCCGCACTCACGAAAGCCTGATGGACGTCATGACTTGGCATTCCAACCGTCTGCGCGGCAGGCGGCTCCACAACGCAAATCTTAGGGATGGAGTACTTCTCGGCAAATTCAAAATCGCGTTCGTCATGCGCCGGCACGGCCATGATCGCGCCCGTGCCGTAGCTGATCAGGACATAGTCGGCGATCCAAACAGGAATCCGCTGGGCGTTGATCGGATTGATTGCGTAGCCACCTGTAAACACACCGCTCTTATCTTTGGCGAGGTCAGTCCGGTCGAGGTCACTCTTCAGCGCTGCTTGCTGACGATAAGCCTCTACGGAGTCTCGTTGCTCGGGCGTCGTCAGCCGATCGACGCAGGAGTGTTCCGGCGAGAGGACCATGTACGTTGCTCCGAACAACGTGTCAGGACGAGTCGTATAGACACGAATGACGTCGTCCGACGGCTCAGCTGGAAAGCCGGAGGTTGCGCGACAGGCTTTCCAAGTGTCATAGAGTGAACACGGCTCACCGCTGTTGGAATCGTCTCCGGAATTGGTGTGAGGAACCGTTCCGACAGGACCGATGAAAAAATCGACCTCCGCACCCTCACTGCGGCCGATCCAGTGGCGTTGCATCAGCTTGATCGACTCGGGCCAGTTCAGGTCTTCCAGTTCGTTCGCGAGTCGATCGCCATAGGCCGTGATCCGGAGCAGCCACTGACGCAGCGGCGTTCGTTCGACCGGATGGCCGCCGCGTTCGCTCTTGCCGTCGATAATTTCTTCATTAGCTAGGACCGTCCCTAATGCAGGACACCAGTTCACGGGGGCCTCGTGTTGATAGGCCAGTCGATGCTTGTCTTGGTGACGCCGTACCGCCTCGGGACCCTCTGCGGCGACATCGGCGGGGATCGGTAACTCGGCGATCGGCCGTCCTCGACCTGTCCGGTTCAGGCCATCGGGACCAGTCCACGTCTGTTCGGCATCGTACCACGTATCGAAGATCTGGAGAAAAATCCACTGCGTCCAGCGGTAATAGTTGGGGTCAGTCGTGGCGAACTCGCGAGACCAGTCGTAGCTGAAACCGAGTGACTTCAGTTGCCGCTTAAATGTTTCGATGTTCTTCGCCGTCGTGACGGCAGGATGAGTCCCCGTTCGAATGGCGTACTCTTCGGCCGGGAGGCCAAACGCATCCCAGCCCATCGGGTGCAGCACCTGCTTGCCGCACATCCGACTGTAGCGACAAACAATGTCCGTCGCGGTGTATCCCTCAGGATGTCCCACGTGTAGTCCGGCACCCGAGGGATACGGAAACATGTCGAGGACGTACATCTTCGGCTGATTCGGATCGAAAGAACGGATTTCAAAAGTCTTATGCTGATCCCAAAAGTCTTGCCACTTGGGTTCGATTCGCGTCGCGTCATATCTGGGCATGGTGAACGGCGGTCTTGAGGAGTGGTGAAAAACGGCATCATATCGCGTCTTGGAGCAAAACAGAGTCGTGTGTGGTCTGTCGCGGTTCCAAGGCAGGGTCTCTGATCCAGAGCCGAAGAATGTCAGTGTAGGGCGAACGTTCCACGATTCAAAGTGGAGCTTTCTCAATAACAAAGTGAATGAAATAGTGCCGGCAATCGCATGCGAACTCCATGATTGACAAACAACGGAGACGAAGGCCAGAACGGTGGGAGTGACGACCAAGAATGTGGCATAGGATCAACTTCGCCTGACGCCACGATCGTGGTCCGGCAACACGTCACGGCGCATCCGCTCCGAAGAACAAAATCCTCACCATCTGTTGTTCAGAGCGGATGTTGACCGAAAAAAAACTCCCGCGGCACAGCTCCGCGG
>Ga0315283_10006816_pt1 | contig 10234 bp, 10 predicted proteins | sample YL17G09_0_MG_FD_204541 | JGI IMG/M metagenome (GOLD analysis project Ga0315283, IMG submission 204541) | Sediment microbial communities from Yellowstone Lake, YNP, Wyoming, USA - YL17G09_0 | ecosystem: Environmental > Aquatic > Freshwater > Lake > Sediment | place: USA: Wyoming | collected...
CCAGGAGCGCCGAAGCAGAACGGAGATCCGATACCTCTCCCAGCCGGCGCCTCAGTTCCGCGAGTCGTTCGTCCACCACTGCTCCTCTCTCGAAGGGTACTGGTCGAGAGCCTACGCGGTTAGCGGCGCCAGGCGGGTGACTCGTCGGTCCAGACGCCGCTCGTGAGCACGTGAACGGCGCTGCCGTCGGCCCGCATCTCGAAGATGTCGGAGTCGCCGTCCCGGTCGCTCGAGAAGGCGAGCATCGACCCGTCAGGCGACCATGTCGGGGCCTCGTCGGTGATGCCGTCGTTCTCGGTGAGGGGCGTTACGCCCAGCCCGTCGACGCCCACGGTGAAGATGTCGCTGTCGCCGTTTGCGTCGCTGACGTACGCGATCGTCTTGCCGTCGGGCGACCAGGCAGGAGACGACGAGAGGGTCTTCAGGACCCGGCGCTCAGCGGTTCCGTCGGAGTTCATCTTCCAGACATGTGGAAAGCCACCGCGGCGGCTCGTGAATGCGATCTGCGAGCTGTCGGGTGACCACGACGGCTCGGTGTCCTCGCAATGGTTCGAGGTGAGCTGCCGCAGGCCGCTCCCGTCCGGATGCACGGCGTAGATCTCGAAATCGCCGTCTCGATCGCTCCCGAATGCGATCCATTTCCCGTCGGGCGACCAGGCCGGCTCCTCGTCCCACGAAGCCCCTTCGGTGATGCGCTTGCGGCTCGACCCGTTGGCGGCGATGACGGCGATGTCGAAGTTTTGCCCGGACGCGTCGGAGGTGGCGATAGCAAGGTGGCGCCCGTCCGGCGACCAGCTCGGCTCGACGTCCATGCCGAGGCCGCGGGACTGGAGTACACGCCTGGTGCCCGGCGTGGTGCCGAGCACATGAATCCGGAACGGGCCGCCGCGCTCGCTTCCGTACGCGATCACCGGCCCCGGCGCGGCGGCGCCCGCGACGCTGCCCGAGAGCCCGATCAGCGCCGCCAGGCCTGTAGCGACGGCCCACGCCGACATCGCTTCGCGCTGCGATCGAAGCCCCTGCTTCGCTCTTTGACCGAAACTGCCGCGCCAGCGGTGGGGGGCTACTGCCTCACGCATCGTGTCCGTCTAGATCGGCATCAACACGATCGGGCTTTACCGCCGATCGAATCGAACACGCTGCTCGGTGCGTGCCCTTCCCGACGTGCACGCCTATTTCACATCGAGCCCAGGAGGCTACCGGCGCGGGGCGCGGAACAGGGCCGTCGGTTCGAACGCGCCGCCGCGCCAGATCCGGGTCTCGATCAGAATCTCGGTCTCCGTCCAGCGGACGATATGGAGGCCGTTCGCCTCGCCGAGCCGGTGAGGGCGCGGGCGGCCGAAGCCCGGAGCTGTGGCGAGCACGAGTGAGCCGCGCGCATCGTCCTCGAGAGCCTCAAAGGCGTGTCGTTCGACCGCGGTGCTCTGGTGGATATGGCCTCCGAGGACGAGCTCCGCTCCCGCGGCCGCAAGTGACCGCAATGTTGCGTCGCGCTGCTTGAGGGGAAACTTCCGCGAGGCGCGCCAGGGTGCGCCGGCGAGGTGGTGATGGCAAACGACGATGCGAAGCGCGTCTGCTGGTGCATCTCCCAGCGCCGTTGCGGCTGCCTCGAGTCGGGTTACGTCGAGCCGACCACCCTGGTGCCGCCACGGCCGCGCCGAGTTGAGCCCGCAGACAACGGCACTCGCCGTGCGCAGGACAGGGTCGGTCGTGCCGAAGACCGCCGCGAAGCGATCCCACGGCCGCGTGACCCGGGCGGGGAACGTGTAGGGAATGTCGTGGTTTCCCGGGACGGCCAGCGTTGGCGCCGGCAATCGGTCGAGGAGCACTTTCGCCTGCTCGAGCTCCGTGACGCGACCGCGATTCGCAAGATCACCGCTTGCAATCACGAGCTCGGGAGAAAGCTCGTGACAAAGTGTCACAAGCGCCTCTTCGAGCGCGGGCGCCTCGCGGGCGCCACGGTGGAGGTCGGAGATGTGGATCGCGCACGCGTTCACGGCCGAGTGAGGCTATACACTCGGAGCATGTCCGAACAGTCTCCGGAGATATTCGACGACCTCTACCTCGGCCTCCAGGCCGGGGGCGCCCTCCGCAAGCAGCGGCGTGGGGAGGAGTTGACCGAGCAGGAGGAGGAGGCACTCGGTCGCTGGCAGCGTCTGTCCGTCTGGCGTAAGGGGATCGCGGTCGGCGCGTTCGCATTCGGCACCTTCGGGCTCGGTTTCACCCTTGGCGGCCTCATCTTCGGCCGCCGGGGGATGATGCGATGAAAGAGCGTACCGCATCATCCCCCGGCGATCTGTTTCTGCGCGCTTCGCGCGGATCCTGAAGGGGCCCGTCCGCAGGCCTGCTCAAGTCGAGGTGTTGCCGTTGGCTGCCGGTGACCGGAGGCTTCAGCCGGTCGCCCGGGTTCCGTTGCTTGGCTGCAATCGAGCGTAGGCAAGTTCGCAGCCTTGTTCTGTGCCCCGGCTCTTGGTCCAACAGGTAGCCAGCGGCCGAAACGGCCCGACGCTCTTCCATCGCAGCGCCTCCCCTCGAACACTTGTTCGATCGAGGCAGACGCGGTAAGCTGACTCTCATGCCCGTCGAAGAGCTCGTCGTCCACGGCGCCCGGGAGCACAATCTCAAGGACGTCACCGTGCGCCTCCCGCGCAACGAGCTGATCTGCATCACCGGCCTCTCGGGCTCGGGCAAGTCCTCCCTCGCGTTCGACACGATCTACGCGGAGGGTCAGCGCCGCTACGTCGAGTCGCTGTCCGCCTACGCGCGGCAGTTCCTGCAGATGATGGAGAAGCCCGACGTCGACTCGATCGACGGGCTCTCGCCGGCGATCTCGATCGACCAGAAGACGACCTCGCGCAACCCGCGCTCGACGGTCGGCACGGTGACCGAGATCTACGACTACCTGCGGCTGCTCTACGCACGGGTGGGCCGGCCGCACTGCCCGGTCTGCGGGCGCCCGATCGCAGGGCAGAGCCTCGATCAGATCGTCGAGCAGATCCTTACCCTCCCGGAGGGAACGCGCTTCACCGTCAACGCGCCGATCGTGCGCGATCGCAAGGGAGAGTTCCGTGATGTGCTCGAGGAGCTTCGCCGCGACGGCTTCACCCGCGTCAAGGTCGACGGCGAGCAGCGGCTGCTCGAGGAGGAGATCGTCCTCGACAAGAAGTTCAAGCACACGATCGAGGTCGTCGTCGACCGGCTCGTACTCAAGCCCGACCTCCGGCAACGGCTGACCCAGTCGGTCGAAACGGCCACCTCGCTCGCAGAGGGGCTCGTCGGCGTCGACGTCATCGACGGCGAGAGCCACCTCTACTCGGAGAACTTCGCCTGCCCCGAGCACGGGGTCTCGCTGCCCGAGCTCGAGCCCCGCATCTTCTCCTTCAATGCCCCGCACGGCGCCTGCCCGCGCTGCACCGGGCTCGGTGCGCAGCTCGAGATCGACCCGGACATGCTCGTTCCCGACTCGTCGGTCTCGGTCGCGGACGGTGCGCTCGTGCCGTGGTCGGTCGGCAGCTCGAGCTTCTACGAGGGCGTTATCCAGGCGATCTCCGACCGCTACGAGATCGATACCGACCTGCCCTGGCGCGACCTGACGGAGGAGCAGCAGGGCTGGTTCCTCTACGGCACGAACGGCGACCGCATCCTCGTCCAGTACAAGAACCGCATGGGCCGCAAGCGCCAGTATGCGATGGCGTTCGAGGGCATCTTGCGCAACCTCGAGCGGCGCCACCGGGAGACGGAGTCGGCCCAGCAGCGCGAGCGGATCGAGGAGTACATGAGCTTCCGGCAGTGCCCGGACTGCAAGGGTGCCCGCCTCAAGCCGGCGGTTCTGGCCGTGACCGTTGGTGGGCGATCGATCACGGAGTTCACCCGTCTCTCCGTCACGGCCGCGCTCCGCTTTCTCGACGATCTCGGTCTGACGCCCACGGAGGAGCTGATCGGCCACAGGATCGTGAAGGAGATTCGCGAGCGGCTCACGTTCCTCTCCGACGTCGGTGTCGGCTACCTCCAGCTCGACCGCGCGGCGAAGACGCTGTCGGGTGGTGAGGCGCAGCGGCTCCGGCTTGCGACGCAGATCGGCTCGCAGCTCGTGGGCGTGCTCTACATTCTCGACGAGCCGTCGATCGGGCTTCACCAGCGCGACAACGACCGGCTGATCCAGACGTTGCAGCGCCTGAAGGCGCTCGGCAACACGGTGCTCGTCGTCGAGCACGACGAGCAGATGATGCGTGTCGCCGACTGGGTCGTCGACATGGGCCCCGGTGCCGGCGAGCACGGAGGCCACGTCGTCGCGGAGGGCACGGCGGAACAGGTGATGCGCACGAAAGGCTCGGTCACGGGGGACTTCCTCTCCGGCCGGCGCACGATCGCGATCCCACCGCGGCGTGAGGACGACCGCGGCGTTTTCACCGTCCGCGGCGCCGCCCAGCACAACCTAAAGGCAATCGATGTCGAGTTCCCCGTTGCGAAGTTCGTCTGCGTCACCGGCGTCTCGGGCTCCGGCAAGTCGACGCTCGTGAACGAGATCGTCTACAAGGCCCTCGCGAACCGCCTCAACAAGATCCGCGTCAAGCCGGGCGAGCACGTGGATGTCGAGGGCATCGACGTCTTCGACAAGGTGATCGACATCGACCAGACGCCGATCGGTCGCACGCCGCGCTCGAACCCGGCGACGTACACCGACCTCTTCACCCACGTCCGCGACCTCTACTCGCTCACGCCCGAGGCGAAGGTGCGCGGCTACAAGCCCGGGCGCTTCTCGTTCAACGTGCGCGGCGGTCGCTGCGAGGCCTGCAAGGGCGACGGCCAGATCAAGATCGAGATGCACTTCCTGCCCGACGTCTACGTGCCGTGCGAGACGTGCCATGGCAAGCGCTACAACAAGGAGACGCTCGAGGTGCGCTTCAAGGGCAAGTCGATCTCCGACGTGCTCGAGATGTCGGTCGAGGAGGCGCTCGAGTTCTTCGCGCGGATCCCGAAGATCCGGCGCCGACTCCAGACGCTGCACGACGTCGGGCTCGACTACATCCGCCTCGGCCAGCCTGCGACGACGCTGTCGGGCGGCGAGGCGCAGCGGGTGAAACTCGCTTCGGAGCTGTCGAAGGTTGCGACCGGGCGGACGCTCTACATCCTCGACGAGCCCACCACTGGGCTGCATTTCGCCGACATCGAGAAGCTGCTCGAGGTGCTGCAACGGCTCGTCGACACCGGCAACACCGTGCTCGTGATCGAGCACAACCTCGACGTGATCAAGCAGGCCGACTGGGTCGTCGACCTCGGCCCGGAGGGTGGGGAAGAAGGAGGCGAACTGATTGCCGCCGGAACGCCCGAGGAGATCGCCGCGGTGGACGAGTCCTACACGGGGCAGTTCCTGCGCGGAGTGCTTGGCGGCGGCCGCGTCGCCGTCGCCGCCGCGTAGGGGCGGGACCTGTCCCGCCCGACCCGGCGCTCGATCTTGCCCAATACCATCATTCGTGGTATAAAAATGCCATGAGATCGACCATCGACAAGGCGGGGCGGGTTGTCGTCCCGAAGGCGATGCGCGACGAGCTCGGGTTGGTGGGAGGAACCGAGATCGAGATCGGGCTGGTCGACGGCAAGATCGAGATCGAAGCTGCACCTGGCGACATTCGACTCGAGCGCGGAGCGGACGGACGCCTGGTCGCCGTCTCTGATCGCGTTCTCCCTGTTTTGACGGCCGAGAGGGTCCGCGACGTGCTGGAGCAGATCCGGCGCTGAAGGTCGCCGACTCCAGTGTCGTGATTGCCGCGTTCGCGTCGTGGCACGGCGAACACGACGCGGCGCGCGCCTCGCTGCTCGGCCGTCCGGCGATCGTTGCCCATGCGGCATTCGAGACCTACTCGGTCCTGACCCGAATTCAGCCACCGGAGCGTGCGCATCCAGGGGATGTGCGCGTGTTCATCGACGAGACGTTCGGCGATCGGTGGCTCGGCCTGACAACGACGGCTCTCCGGATGTCACTCGAGCGCCTCGAACGGCTCGGGGTCTCGGGCGGTCAGACCTACGACGGGTTGATCGCGATGACCGCCGCCTCGCATGACGCGACGCTTCTGACACTCGACCGACGGGCGCGACGGACGTACGCGCTCGTCGGCGCAGACGTCGAGCTCGTCGCGTGATCCGCTAGCGCCAGGCGAACACGGGCTGCTCGAAGCCGTCGACACGTTCGTCGATCCGGCCCTCGATCGCGACCCAACGGAACTGAACGAGCATCGCTGCGGTGGGCGCGTAGATCAGATCGCCGCCCAGCGGAACCTCCACGACGGGCCGATCGCTCTCGGCGATCGTGGCGAAGCGGGGAGAATCGGGCCGACACAGCTCGTGTAGCCCGATCCGATAGGCTTGCGCAACCTCGGCCGGGTCGGGGACGAGGTCGACGTCCCCGCCGCCCCAGACGACCACCGGCGTGATCACGTACCCGGAGCGCGTGACGTAGTCGTCGAGCAGGCCGAGGACAGAGTCTTCGCCGAGGGGCAGTCCGAGCTCCTCACGGAGCTCGCGCAGCGCAGCCTCGGGGGCCGTCTCGCTGCCGTCGCAGCGACCGCCTGGCAGCGCCCACTGTCCAGCGTGCGCGCGCAGCTTCGACGCACGGCGGCACAGCAGGAACGCCGCTCCGCCGGCGACACCCGACATGCGTCCGTCGAGGCCCGTCACGTCGGAAGGAAGACCTGCGAAGTAGTCGGGCACGATCGGGAAGGGGTCGTGGCCGTCACGCTCGGCGTCGCTGGCGACGACGACGATCGCGACGGCGGCGTGACGCCGTCCGTCGAGCGCGTGCTCGCGTCGGGTGTGTCGTGCCAGATTGCCGGCGAGCCGGTCGCGCAGGGCGGGTGTGAATGGGATCACGTGGGCGACGCGTGATCCTGTACGCGAGGGTGGCTTGACGTTGTCGCTCCCCTGAAGGTCGCCACCGGATGGATGTCTCGGTCGTCGTCGATAGAGAACTCGTACCGACAAGGTCGGATGGCGTCCGGACGACCGAAGCCACGAGTTCGAATCCGGTTCTGCGCCGCCCCACACCGGAAGGGCGAGGCGGCGCAGAGGCCGATCGCCAACCTGTCACTCGCAATCGGAGTTGGTGTGGCGATTCGCGGTTGCTGTGGAGCGACGGCTGGTCGTGTCTACGCGCTCGCGGGACAGACGTCGAGCTGTCGCCTGGATCGCGCCCGGGAGCCCCGTCGAACCATCACGTCGCCGGAAGCAACTCGAGGGCGTTGCCGTCCGCGAGTCGAACGATCGTGAAGTGGCGGCGGTCGAGCGAGGCCACCGTGTGCGCTCCTTCACGCTCGGCGATCGCGATCACGCTCGCGTCGACCTGATCCAGAGGAAGGTCGCGATACGTCGCGCAGAGGCGGGCGACGCGCCGGTGGTCGGCGGGCTCGAGATCGAGCACGTCGAGCTCACCTGCCGCGATGCTGTCGAGGAAGCGCAGGTGCCGCTCCTGCCCGTAGCTCCGGATCAGGAAGAGGGCGATCTCGGTGACCACAGGCGCCGGAACGGCCAGGTCGCCGGCGAACCGCCGAAGCAACTCCGCGCATGTCTCGTGATCGCGGTCGCGCGCGTCGAGGGCAGCGAGGATCGGCCCGCTGTCGCAGATCAGCACCGATCGAGATCCTCGGCCCGGCCCGCAGCAAGCCGTCTGTAACGCTCGATCTCATCGCTCGTGGGCGGCTCGGTTCGAAACGGCGACAGCGGCGGCAGTTCCCGAGCGCTGGCCGCAGCAGACGTCTCCGCCTCACCGCCCTCGACGGCGATGAACGACAGCATCGGTCGAGGCTCGGCGTCAGCGGCCTGCGTGAGGGCGTCGCGGATCACACGGGCGAGTGGAACGCCGTGGCGGCGAGCGATGCGCTGTAGCCGCTCGTGGGTCTCCTCGGGAAGCATCACCGTGGTGCGGATCATGGTCGTGATTGTACCAGGGTTCATTGAACCATTAATCTCACCTCACTGTCCTCTCCTCGACCAACGATGCAAGCGCCGCGTCGGGCGTACTGCCTGTGCCGACGTTGAGGACCCGGCAGCGCCTTCCGCGGGGGTCGTTCTGCTCTGGCGGGGGCGCCTCCGCCCAGGCGCGCCAGTCACTGATCTCGTACCTGCCGGCCCGGGCGAGAGCCCAGAACTCGGCACACTCGACGTCATCGCCGCTGGCACCCTCGGGAACCTCCTCGTGCGAGCAGTCCGACGCTGCCCATCGCCCTCCCTCGTAGACGCCGCCGTACCGCGAGCGAATGATCGTCACCGGGTAGATGTCGCTTGCGTTGTCCATAGAGAAAACATATCGACCCGGTCGGACGGCATGGTGGCATCGGGTTGATCGCGATCACCACAGCGTGACGGGACGCGAAGCCCGTGACGCTCGACCGGCAAGCGTTACCGGCCTACGTGCTCGCCGGGGCCGAGCTCGAGCTCGGCGTGGAGGCAGCTTCGAGCCGTTCCACTCGCTCGAGTCGCGGTTGTGCGCGTAGCCGCTCGAACACCTCGCGTGCCTCGGCGAGCAACGGGCCGATCTCGTCGTCCTGGTCGTGCCCGGCAAGCCACTCCGCCTGCTCGAGCAACGCGGTCGCGATCCAGAACGGCTCCTCGACGTAACGTAGCGCGGCGACCGCGTCATCGAAGCGCGGCTCGGCCTCCCCACGGAGGGCAGCGAGTCGGGCGCGCTGCAACAGCGTGTGGGCCTCGAGCGACGGTGATCGGCCGATAGGGGCCGCGGTGGCTAGCGTCAGGAGTTCCGCCAGGGCGTCGGCATCGGCGCTCCCCACGGCCGACTCGCAGCCGACGGTGAATAGGGTCTCGACCGCTTCGGGGTCGGCGTTGTGGGCGTCGTCCCGGAGGCAACTCGCACACTCGGACGACGCGTCGTCATGCCGGCCCTCGGCCTGTGCGATCAGGGCGCGGGCCCAGATGCGCACGCCGGCCGCCGACGCGTATCCGGTGTCGCCCCACGCTGCGTACTCGGCTGCGAGCTCGACCACACGCTCGAGCTCCCCGCGAAAGATCGCCATCTGCGCGAGGTCGAGCATCGTCGACGCCTGCACCGGATCGGACGTGAGCCGTCCTTCCTCCGGCATCTCGGCCACTACTCGCTCGGCCTCATCCCAGCGTCCGGATGTGAAGTACTCGCTGACGAGGTTCGTCGTCAGGGCGAGTTCCCAGACACGATCCCCGCGACGGCGGGCCAGCGCGAGCCCATGCTCGATTACCGCCTCTGCCTCGGCTCTCTTCCCCGCGAGCGAGAGGAGATAGCTGAGGTTCATGCACACGCGCAGCGCGCCCCGGGGAACGCTCGCCTCCTCGGCGAGGACAAGCGCCTGGCGCATCAGACCGAGGCTCTCGTTGGGCCGCGACCGGAGGAGCAGCGCCTTGTTGTTGAGCGCCTCGACGATAACGTCCGGCAGCCGGAGGCGCTCGCTCAGCTCGAGCGCGCGCTCTACGTGGGGCATCGCTTCCTCGCGGCGCGCCTCGAAAAACAGGAACCGGCCCAGCTGCGCCGAGACCGTCGCGATCGCAGCCTCGTCGCCCGCGGCCTCGTGCGCGGCCAGCGCGTGCTCCAGCTGCGCCACCGCGCCCTCGATGCGTGCGGTCGCGAAGAGGACCTCACCCAGGCGCGCCTGGGCGCCGGCCGCCTCCGCTCGTTGGTCGGAGTCCTCGAAGATCGCGATCGCCTCCTCGAGCAGAGGCTCGGCCTCGTCCATCCGACCCCCCATCACCGCGAGCTCTCCTGCGCGGGCGAGGGAGCGCCCACGCTCGACACCTTCGTCGGTCAGGCCCGCTGCGCGCTCGAAGGCCCGCTGGGCCTCGAGCGAAGCTGCGAGCGACGCAGCGCGATCGGCCGCGCGCGTGAACCACCGCCGCGCCTCCGCCTTGACCTCGCCGGCGTCCGCGGCGTCAGGGTCGGCCTCGTGCGCGTCGAGGTAGTGGGTCGCGATAACTTCCGCGATCTCGTCCGGATCGATGCCGGCCTCCGTGGCGAGGTAACGGGCGACCGCCAGGTGGCGGGCCCTCCGGTCTCGCCGGGCGATCGTCTCGTACGTGACCCGCTGCACGAGCGCCTGGAGGAACCCGAGCTGGCCGCGTTCGGGAGAGAAGGGGTCGGTCTCGACGGCGAGCAGTTCCTTCCGTACGAGGCTCGCGACCACGCGATCGACCTCGGCCTGTGGGAGCCCCGAAAGCGCGGCGAGCCCGCGCGTCGTGAACGTCTTGCCGAGGACGGATG
>Ga0315283_10006822_pt1 | contig 10228 bp, 6 predicted proteins | sample YL17G09_0_MG_FD_204541 | JGI IMG/M metagenome (GOLD analysis project Ga0315283, IMG submission 204541) | Sediment microbial communities from Yellowstone Lake, YNP, Wyoming, USA - YL17G09_0 | ecosystem: Environmental > Aquatic > Freshwater > Lake > Sediment | place: USA: Wyoming | collected...
GCGAATTTGCATATTTTGGGGAGCCCATTGGATTATTGATAATTGATGATTGATGATTCCGGCTAACGCCGTTTTTGAGCAATATCGGCAGGCAAATTACTGCCATCTGTTCTCCGCTTTACGTTTTCTCCCTCTCTTTTTTCTAATGTCATTGCCGTGATGGGCTTGTTGCTAAAATAGAGATTGCTTCGTCGCTGCGCTCCTCGCAATGACAGAAAGTGCGTTCACGTGTCATTGCGAGCGAAGCCCGCTTCGCCCGTGAAGCGAGGAGAGCGAAGCAATCTCGCCTGCGGCGGATAAATCTCTGCCGCCGAATATCGAGTTCGGCAACAGGCCCGCAAGCAGGAATCCAGTTTTACTTTTTACTTTCTTGTTCCCGAGAAGTTACCTCCTTTGGTCTCGCAGCAGGGAATCCAGTTTTATTTTTCAGATTTGTTTGTTATCCTTCTGCTATGCTTGGTTTACTCAAAGGCCGACTGATTCCTGTAAGGGTTGTGCTTCTGACGGCGACGTTATCGCTTGCCCTCATAGGTATCGCGACCATTTACGCAGTGGGGCATCCGGCGCAGGCGGATTTGGCCGACCAGTCCGCCCAACGACCGGCGGATGAGTCCGGGGAACTTTCGAGTTTGTGGAAGAAACAGGTCGCCTTTGCGGGGCTGGGTATTGGAGCGTTAATCCTCGTCAATCTTGTCAACTGCCGTCGGCTCGGTGAGGCCGGCTACTGGATATACGCGGCGGTTCTGCTGCTGCTTGTGGTGCTGCTGATTTCAAGATATGTAGTTGATTTGTCCTTCGCGCCCGAAACCAAAGGCGCTCACAGGTGGATAAAAATATCCGTCGCCGGCTTCGACCTGCCGAGCATCCAGCCCTCGGAGATATGCAAACCCGCATATATCATTGCCCTGGCGTGGTATCTGCGATACCGAAGCAATTACCGAAAGTTCGGCGCTCTAATCGGGCCTTTCATCCTCACGCTTTTGCCGATGACGCTGATTCTGCTTGAGCCGGACCTGGGGACGGTGCTTCTTATGATGCCCGTGTTTCTCGCTATGCTGTTTGTCGCGGGGGCAAAGGTCAGGCATCTTGCGCTTGTTTTGTTTATCGCCCTGCTTATAAGCCCGCTTATGTGGCTCAAGATGCAGCCCTATCAACGGCTGCGGATAAGCAGCGTGCTGCTGCAAAGCGAATGGCTTCGCCAGAAGGCCGAGCAGCATCCCTCGCTCGGCAAGCTGCTCGTGGGGGGCTCCTTCTCATCCAAGAAATGGAAGGAAAACTGGGGCTATCACCTCATCCGGTCAAAGTACGCAATCGCCTCGGGCGGGACGACCGGCTACGGCTTTCGTCACGGCCCGTTCGTCAAATACAACTTCCTGCCCGAAAGGCACAACGATTTTGTGTTCTCAATAATCGCGCATCAGTGGGGTTTCGTCGGGTGCGTCGCGGTTCTTTTGCTTTATGTGATACTGCTTGTGTGCGGGCTGGAAATCGCAGGCGAGACCACCGACCCGTTTGGCCGGCTGCTGGCCGCGGGAATCGTAATGATGTTCGCCATTCAGGTCATCGTAAACGTGGCGATGACCCTGGGGCTTACGCCTATTACGGGGATTACGCTGCCCTTTATCAGCTACGGCGGGTCGAGCTTGGCGGTCAGTATGCTCTGCGTGGGGCTTCTAAACAACGTCGGCCGATGGCGACCTTTCTCTGTCGCGCCGAGACGATAACCATTCTTTTATTCTGTTTCCTCTACGTTCATTGCGGTCTCTGCGGTGGAAAGCCCGCCGCGAAGTTCTGCGATTTCCGGAGCGCCTAACAGCCAGACCGTGCCGACAAAAACGACCGCGCCCGCCGGCACACACGTCACAACCACTATCCAGTTTCGCGTATCCTTCATACACAATTGCAGCAGATAAATGACCGCCGACATAACAGCCGCTGCGATAACGCTGCGCACGACACTGGCGAGAATCTTGCGACCACCGAACAGTCCCAGACGCTTCCGCAACAGATAAACAAGAACGACGGCGTTAATCGCGAAAGTAATCGCCGTGGACAGGCCAAATGCGCCCGCCCCAAGCCATGGTATCCAAACCATTGTTACCAGCATCAGCAGATTAACCGCCACAAGGGCGCAGGAGACCCTCAAAGGCGTTGTAGTATCCTTCATTGAATAGAATGAGCGGGCGAGAATCTGGTAGCTGCAATAGGCCCACATACCGAGGACATACATCTGCAGAACAAACGCCGCCTGGGCCGCGTCGGCAGGGCTGAAGTTGCGCCGGGCGTATATGACCTTTACAATCGGCTCGGCGAGAATATAAAGACCGGCGCCCGTGGCGATACCTTCCATCAGCGCAAGCCGCAGGGCACGGTTAATGCTGTCCCGCAGATTTACAATATCGTTGCGTGCGGCGTAACGGGTCAGCAGCGGGAAAACCGCAACCCCAAGCGAAATCGCCAGCACACCCATCGGGAACTGATAAAGTCCACGAGCGGCGTTCACGCGGGTGATAACGCCTTCGGTCAGAGGCCTATGCAGCACCCAGCCGAATATGTTGATATCCGGGGCGGCGGCCGTAGCGGTAAGGTTCCAGGAAATTATCGTCGCGATAAGCTCCGAAATTTGCAGAAAGCCCAGCCCCAAAAGCACAGGTATAAGCAGCTTGAGTATCGGGACGATGCCCGGCTCAATCGGCGTCAGGCGCACGCGAATCGAAAAGCCGCTTTTGCGTAAAAGCCACAAGACCGCGATAAGCTGGATAAACCCCGCTGCTATCACGCTGAAGGCGACAATCTTAAGCTGACCCGACAAATTACCCTTAAGTATCGGGGTAATCCACCACGCGGCTATGATTCCTACTATATTAAATATGATTGGGGCGGCGGCGGGAAAAGCAAAATGCCCGCGACAGTTGAGCGCAGCCGAACCAAGCGCAAGCAGGCACACCGTTACCATATACGGAAACATAATCGTCGCCAGCGTCAGCAGCAGCTTTCTGTCCTCCGGCCCGGGTAATAACGCAGCGACGACGAAACCAATCCCCACCAAAAGCATAATGGCTGTCAGAAATACCGCCAAAAGCGCCATCGCGTTGGCTAATAACCGGGATGCCTTTTCGAAACCGCTTTTTTCAGCCGTGTCGGTAAACACAGGCACAAAAGCGGATGACAACGCCCCCTCTCCGAAAAGCCGGCGAAAAAGATTCGGTATCTGAAACGCCAGACCGTATGCGTCCGTGGAGCGGTTCGCGCCCAGCGACGTTATGCCCATATCGCGGAAAAGACCAAAAACGCGGGAAATCAGCGTTATGCCCGCCACCACTTTGGCGGCGCTGAAAAAATGCTCCCGCTCGCGGTTATCTTGTCGAGTCCGCTCCTGATGTTCCTGGCGGGTTTTGTCGTTCATAGGGACGAATTATACTCCAAACCATCAACAGTTTCCAAAAGACCTTCAACTCAACATCGGCAAACTGCCGCGTCAAAGCCCTATAAATAATTGAATAATAAACCTGATGACCCGCACCCGCCACCCATACAACACGTATATACGCCATTGCTCCACCATCAGGCACATAAATGGGTAATAACGCTGGACTTACGCGAGGCATAACACCTAAAGCAATATGCTTAATTACCCGAAGTATTCGTTAATCAGCGATATGTTTAAGTGCGGACTGTAGATGCGAACGCTTGTCATCAGATTTGCGGCAGTTTTGACGGTAGTTTTGGCATTGTCCGGCCTTGTGGTGAGCCAGTCGAACCAACTGGTATCAGCCCAGGAGCCGAACAAGCCCGACCCTAATGCGCCGGCTTATAGAACATCCCAACCAACGGGCACAAACCTGTTCACCCCGCCCCCTGAAAAACTATTCTCGCCTTCGGTCAGCACGTTGTTCTACGAAATGGCCTATGAGATTACGCACCGCGAAAACATCACCGACGCCCAGGCGGAACAGGCAATTATGCTGCTGAACGCCGCTACGGAACTCGACGCCAGCGCCGGTTTCATCACAGCCGATATACTCCAAATAGCATCACGACCCGGACCTGAACGCCATTTACAGATACTGTATTACACGCTCATACAATACACCGATAAAAACGCTGATTTGCTGGTCGCTGCAAACACCGCTCGCTACCTGCTCGACCAGCTTGACTCGCGCCAGCAGCGAGAAACACTGCTTCGGCGAATGATACAAGACATAGGCGAATCCAATCTTTCCGTCAGCTCCGAACTCGCCACTGTGCTTGGGCTTTTGTGCGCCGAGAAGGCAGACAACTTCGGCGCAATCAGAGCTATGGTTGCGGCCTACAGCTGGGACAAATACAACCAGCTTGCCTTTGAGAAACTCGTTGAGTTGGCGCCGGACCAGATCAGCCCCGTATTGAATCTCGAATACCTTCGACTGAAACTCCGGAAAAACCCACTCGACCTCGGCGCCGCCCTTGCCCTTGCGCAATACGCCCAGAAAACACAGCTTTATGAGTTAGCTGTCGGAAGCTATCAGTACTGCGCCGATTTATTTCAGTTCCTGTACCCCGACCAGGATATCCCCACCGCCATTTATGTTGACTGGATGACAAGCTGCTACAACGCCTCGCGAGGCCAGCCAAAATGCCTGCAACTTGCCGAGCAGTTCCGCGGCTCGACTGGGCTCGCCGAAGTCAAACAGGGCCGGTTCGACCTGCAAATGGAAGTCCTCGCTGCCAAAGCCGCCGCCAAAACAGGCGACATCGAAACAGCCGGCCGCATCCTCGAAACTGCCGAACAGAAAGCAATTCAGAACGCCATCCGGTCAGCCGACTACAAAACACTGGCCTGGTTCTACTGCTTCGTGCGAAAGAACTCCGAACGAGCCGTTGACTGGGCCAACAAGGCCTACGCCGCCGAGCCGAATTCACCGATTACCGCGGGCCTGCTTGCCTGCGCCTTAGTCGATAATAACCAGTTAGACGCCGTCAAGCCGCTTCTCGAAAACTTCCCCCAGACACAGTTTGCCGACTTCGCAAAGGCAAAACTTCAGTTCGCAACGGGCCAGAAACAATCGGCGGCGGAGTCGCTACGAGCCGCCATCGACAAGGCCCCCGGCTCAATCGCAGCCGAACAGGCACTTATGCTGCTGGCCGAACAAAAAACAGAGTACATCCCCATATACGATACCAACGTAATCATAGCAACCGTAAAGCAAACCGTCGGCGAGCAGATTATACCACAATTCGTCAGGCCCGACCGGATGCTGTCCTTCCAGCTTAACGTCCGCGGCAACAGGTTTGCCTACGGCAGCGATTTCACGGGCGCAATTTCCATCACAAATAACTGGTATGAGCCGCTGGTTATAGCCGAAGACGGGCTTTGCAGAGGCCGCATATTAATAGATGCCGACGTCACCGGCGACCTCAACCAGCGATTTGAAAAACTCGTATCGACCACGACAAGACCGGCGCTGCCCATCGAGCCGGGGCACAGCGTCCTTGTCCCTGTCCGACTGTGCAGCGGCCCGCTCAAACAACTGCTGCTTAGCCACCCCCAGGCCTCGCTGAACATCCGGTTCACCGCATACCTGGACCCTGTCATCACAGCCGATGGCAATATGGCAAGCTCAATACCCGGCATAATGCCCGCGACGGTCGAAATCGAACGCCCACGGGTCGAAATCACCCAGGATTACCTGCAAAACCGCTTCAATTCACTGTCGCAGGGCAGACAAGGTCCGAAAATCAAAGCCGCCCAGCTCTTCGCCGGATTGCTGATGGAGAACCGGGAAACGGCGAATCACGGGCAGCCATATAAATTCACCTCCACCGACCGAATGAACTCAATGCTCGAATCGGCCCTGGTCCAGAGTTTAACCGACAGCGACTGGGTGGTCAGGGCACACAGCATAGCCGCGATTGCCGAGCTGCCGTTAAATTATGAATTGACCAGCGCCGTCGCGAAGGGGCTAAACGACCAGCACTGGCCCGCCCGTATGATGGCCGTCTGGCTGCTGGCGCAAAAACAGGGCTATAACTTCGCAAAGGTCCTCGACCACACTGCCCAGTACGACGATAGCGGATTTGTCCGCAATATGGCCGTCGTCCTTGGCGCCACAATGCCCCCGCAAAAGCAAAAACTCGAACAGCCATTCCTCGACCTGCTAAAGCAGGACCCCAACTCCGACAGCAACGGCCTTCCCGCCTTCCTGCCAAAGCAATAACGGCTAATTGGCCTGTCGCCCCCTAAAATTCCGCGAAAATTTCAAAAAAATTTGCTTTGTATTGCGATTGCGATTATGTAACATTTCGTCCGTCGTGCCCGGCCATAGTTCTTTCGGCAAGCTTGTTCGCCGGACAGATGGCGGATAAATCCGCTGGAACTTTGGTCAGGGCAAATACGTAGTTATTTTTTGTTGGTTGTATTTAGGTCGTTTTTTTGAAAGGGTTGTGTGATGCCAGCACAAATTGACAAGGAAAAATGCACTGGTTGCGATTCCTGCGTCGAGGAATGCCCCAGCGAGGCCATCTCGATGGATGAAGGAAAAGCAAAGGTCAATCCGGAGGCCTGCATCGATTGCGGCGTGTGCGTCGACGCCTGCCCGGAACAGGCAATCAGTATGCAGTAAGGAATATTGGTTGGCCCCATCGTCTAGGCCGGTCCAGGACACCGGGTTTTCAACCCGGCGACAGGGGTTCGAATCCCCTTGGGGCTATTCGATTTATGGTTGTTGATTTCTGATTTATGATTTTCAACTTAGGGCTTGCCTACCCCCGCACGTTTTAGGCGGGGGTCCGCCGAAGGCGGATTCGAATCCCCTTGGGGCTATTCGATTGATGATTTATGATTGTTGATTTCCGATTTGCAATCAGGAAGCGGAAAAATTATAAGTCTAAAATTACTACTGTCCGGTTGAGCAAAGCTGATTTTACTATAACTTACTTAAACATAAAAGGTTGCGAATAAAAATGATTGTTTTCGATTTCAGCTCGGCTATAAGCAACAGCCAAATTTGGTGCACTTGTGCCAATAGAAGGCTGACCAATGAATACCGAGCGTACCGTTTTTTCGCAACTGATGGACTTCATTCCAAAACACCAATTCAATCAATGCGTGCGTCGTTACCGCGGCAATTATCGCATCCGGAAATTTTCTTGCTTCGATCAATTCCTCTGCATGGCATTTGCACAATTGACCTTCAGAGAGTCGCTTCGAGATATCGTTACCTGTCTGCGAGCGATGACACCCAAACTCTACCACGCCGGATTCCGAGGCCACATCTCCAAGAGCACGCTGGCCGACGCCAACGAAAAACGTCCCTGGCAAATGTACGCCGACTTTGCACAGATACTCATCGCCAATGCGAGAAAACTTTACGCCGACGAGAACTTTGGTGTCGAACTCGACAATACCGCGTATGCACTGGATACAACAACCATCGACCTGTGTCTGTCCCTGTTTCCGTGGGCACAGTTTCGCAAGCACAAGAGCGCCGTCAAAGTGCATACACTGATGGACTTGAAGGGCTCTATACCCTGTTTTATCCGCATTACAGGCGGTTTCGTCCACGAGGTCAATATACTCGACGAACTGATTATCGAGCCGGGCGCCTTCTATGTTATGGATCGCGGCTTTACCGATTTCGCACGCCTATTAACATTTACAGAGAGCATGGCCTGGTTCGTAATACGTGCAAAATCAAACCTCGATTACACACGCATCAGCTATCGGCCGGTAGACAAAACCACAGGCCTTCGCAGCGACCAGACCATCTCGCTGAAAGGCCCGCTGACATCACGCTATTATCCGGTCCCGTTGCGACGCATCAGCTATTACGATGTCGACAAGCAGCGAAAACTGATATTCCTTACAAACAACTTCACGCTCGATGCGTTGACGATAACAAAACTTTACAAGTGCCGATGGCAAATCGAACTGTTTTTCAAATGGCTAAAACAGCACCTGCATATCAAGGCATTTTTCGGCACATCCGACAATGCAGTGAAAACCCAAATATGGACAGCCGTGAGCGTTTATGTGCTCATCGCCATTATCAAAAAGGAATTGCAGCTTCAGCAAAGTTTGGCCGAAATCCTGCAAATTCTCAGCATTACACTTTTCGAGAAAGTGCCGCTGCAACAAGCACTTACAGAAATTCTTATGCAAAACAAAATTAACCAAAATTATAACCAACTGTCCCTGTTCAACTTATGACCGGACAGTAGTAATTGGGAATGAAAAATTCTCTGCCTGCCACGGCGAAGCATAGCGAAGCCGGGTGGCTGATTAAAAATCAGTGTAATCTGTGTAATCTGTGGTTAATGTCACAGCTCTTCCATTAACTCGTAGAGCTTTGTCAGCGCTTCGTGCTGAATCTGCCGGATTCGCTCTCTGGTTAAACCGAGCTTTTCGCCGATTTCCTTGAACCCCATCGGCGGTTTGCCGTCAATCCCGTAATGCAGCCGCAAAATCTCCGCGTCTCTCGGGGCCATCTGGCTCAAAAACCCAATCGCCTTGGCCTTTTCCTCATCCTCAACCATATCGTCTTCGGGCTTACCAACGCTCTGGCAGCTGGTGTTCGCGTCGAATATCTGGCTCTCCTCCCCCGCTTCGGGAAGCTGGTTGTCCTTGACCGAGCCGAGAACCTTTACCGTCTCATCAATAACCTTCGCCTTCTTCGCAGACATACCCATCACGTCCGCCATTTCCTCCAATGTCGGCTTTCTGCCCTTCTTGTTCTCCATCTCCGCCATCGCATGACGCCACTGGTTAATCAGCCCAATCATATAACCAGGCACATGAATGGGCCGAACATCCCCTAATTGTGCGCTCTTTATGCCCTGCTTTATCCACCACGCCGCGTATGTGCTGAATCGCGTCCCTCGATTCGGGTCAAAATAATCTACCGCTCTTATCAATCCGAGGTTGCCTTCCTCAATCAGGTCGCCGAGAGTTAACGCGCCCCTGTTGGAGTATTTCTTCGCGATATTCACCACTAACCGCAGATTGCTGCGAACTAACAGTTCTCGCGCCTCTGGGTCATTATCTTCAGTAATCCGCAGGGCAATCTCGTGTTCCTCTTCCGCCGAAAGTAGCGGCGCCTCGTCTATTTCTTCGAGGTACCCTTTAATTGTTACATCAAAAGCCATATTTGCCTCCACTCTACATCCTATACACTATCCGCTATACCCGCCATTTGGCGAGCCGCAGGCCTCGCGGCCTTCGAGCCGAGGGGTCTCGCCCGCCTTTGGCGAGGCGGACGCTACCCGCTTACACGCTATACGAATATCGACAGAGTTCGTCCCTTGGTTTAGATGAAAGAAAAGGGGGTCAGAAGCATTTCTTACTATCCCCTGCCTCCTGATTATCGGTCATTCTATCGGCAATAACTTCCTTCCTTATAATATTTAGCCCCGGCACTTGTCCGCCGAAGGTGCGATTTATGCCGGGGTCTTTATTGCAGGGTCATTGCGAGGAACGTAGCGCAGTTTACCTGCCGTCTGTGTGACGGGCGAAGATCCCCGCATTGTCTTTGGCTGGGACCAGAAACCACTGTGTCCTCCGTAATGGGCTTGGCCATCCCTTTCGGGAGGAGTCCCTATGACTGAGCGAGGTCGAAGGGCTGAACGCTACCAGTTGTACGCTAAATACGAACCTAAACTTTCCCTTGCAGTTTTGGGTAAATCCGTCATACTACTCCAACAAACAGTTGTCCCAAACATATTCATGGCTTGTGTGGAGATATTCAAATGGCAGACAAGAAAGCAGATTTGGCCGGGCCGGGTATTGGCGATTACGCAGAACTGGAGAAAATACTTCCGCAGGATTACACCTCGTTATTGACCCCGAAAGAAACGCAGCTGGCAACTTATGCCGCCAAAGATTACATCGAGAAGAATCTTTGCAAACAGCTAAATCTGATTCGCGTCACTGTCCCTTTGATTGTGGATGTGGACAGCGGCGTCAACGACTCCCTCGACCGCGACGGTTCTCGAACGCCCGTCGGCTTCCACATTTCAAATGACCATGACAAAAACCCCGTCGACGCGCAGGTCGTGCAGGCCGCAACCAAGTGGAAACGCATAGCACTCAAGCAGTTCGGTATGAAAGTCGGTGAAGGGCTCGTCACCGATATGCGGGCCGTTCGAAAAGATTATTTCCTCGACCACGACCACTCCGCCTACGTTGACCAGTGGGACTGGGAGTTGGCCATAACCAAAGAGCAGCGAAATCTTAAATTCCTCAAAAAAGTCG
>Ga0315283_10006823_pt1 | contig 10227 bp, 7 predicted proteins | sample YL17G09_0_MG_FD_204541 | JGI IMG/M metagenome (GOLD analysis project Ga0315283, IMG submission 204541) | Sediment microbial communities from Yellowstone Lake, YNP, Wyoming, USA - YL17G09_0 | ecosystem: Environmental > Aquatic > Freshwater > Lake > Sediment | place: USA: Wyoming | collected...
GGCTCGTCGGCGTGAAAGTGCTCGCATCCGCATCGCACACGGAGGCATTCGGCGAACAGGCGGTGAAGATGGCGCGCAAGGCGGCGGAGCTGGTCGACCGGCCGCTGATGCTGCATATCGGCAACGCTCCGCCGGTGATCGACGACGTGCTCGACCTGCTGCGGCCCGGCGACATCATCACGCACACCTATCACGGCAAGGTCGGCGGCGTGCTGACGTACCAGAACAAAATACTGCCGGCGTTTCGCGCGGCGATCGAGCGCGGCGTGTACGCCGACATCGGCCACGGCCAGGCGTCGTTCAGCTTCCGCACGTGCGAACTCGCGCTCGAGCAGGGCATGCCGGTGCACACGATCTCCAGCGACCTGCACGCCGGCAACGTCAACAAGTACGCGTTCTCGCTGTCGCGCACCATGAGCAAGCTGTTGGCACTGGGCCTGTCGCTGGCCGACGTGGTGCGCGCCGTCACCGTGACACCGGCGAAGATGCTGCGCCTCGATGCACACGGCTTAGGCACGCTGACGTTGGGTGGGCCGGCGCATGTGACGATCTTCGATGTGACGGACGAGGCGCACGAACTCGAAGATGCCGAACGCGACAAACGCGCGGTCAAACAATGGATCGTGCCGCGGGCGGTGTACGTTGATGGGCGCCGTCACGAGCGCACCGCGGAGCTTTGACATGAAGGACAACATCTATCGCAGGTTCGGCCTCGACGGCGTGATCAACGCGGCCGGCAAGATGACGGCACTCGGCGGCACCGCACAGAGCGAAGCGGTGGCGCGTGCACAGGCCGAGGCCGCACAACACCACGTCGATCTGGATGCATTGCGGCGTGGCGCCGGTGAGCGCATCGCGAAATACACCGGCGCCGAAGCCGCGTCAGTCACGCCCGGTGCGGCGGCGGGTCTCGCGATCTGCGTTGCCGCGTGTATCACCGGCACCCACCTCGAGCATGTGTTGCGCGTACCGAACACCGACGGCCTCAAGCGCCGCGTGCTGCTGCAGGCCGGCCACGACGTCAACTTCGGCGCATCCGTCGTGCAGATGATTCAGCTCGGTGGCGGACGACCGGAGACCATCGGTTGGGTGAACAGCGTCCCGAAGGCGCTGCTCGAGGAAACGCTCGAAAATCGCGACGACGTGGTCGCGATGGTATTCGTGAAATCGCACCACAGCATTCAGGAACAGATGATTTCGCTCGAAGACTGCATCGCCTCGGCGCACCGTCATAACGTGCCGGTGATCGTCGATGCGGCGGCCGAAGAAGATCTGCGGCGCTACATCGGCCTCGGCGCCGACCTGGTTACGTACTCGGGCGGCAAGGCGATCGGCGGCCCCACGGCGGGATTCATCGCGGGCCGTCGCGACCTGATCGCCGCATGTGAGCTGCAGCAGCGCGGCATCGCGCGGGCGATGAAGGTCGGAAAGGAACAGATCGTGGCCTTGCTGGTTGCGCTCGAGATCTACGCGCAGCGTGATCCACAGGTGCAGCACGCGCAGCTTGACGCGCTCGTTAGCGGAATCCTGGAACGCCTGGCAGGAATTGCGCAGCTGCGGGTCTATCGAAAACCCGACGAAGCCGGGCGCGGTATCGAACGCGTAGCGCTCGAGCGCACCGACGGCGGCGATATACGCGAGCTCGTAAAGTCCCTCGCCGCGGGTTCGCCGAGCATCCGCACCCGCAATCACCACCTCGACGACGGCGTCGCGTTGATCGACCCGCGCGAGATCGATGTTGGGCAGGCGCGCGTGATCACCGATCGCGTCCGCGCATTCTTCAAAACGGTGTGAGTGCGATGCAGAAGATCTCGTCCAACGAACGTGAACAGCTGATTGAACAGGGCTTTCTGGTGATCCCCGACGTCGTCCCGAAAGCATTGTGCGAACGATCCGCCGCGGCGCTGTGCGAGTTCATCGGCGTCGATCCGGAAAATCCGTCGACGTGGCACAACTACGTGACGCACGGCCACGGCATCGTACCGCTGCATCACCATCAGGCGCTGTGGGACGTACGCCAGCTGCCGCAACTGCATGAGATCTTCAGCGCGATCTACCAGACGCAGAAACTGTGGGTCACATTCGATCGCGGTTCGTTCAAGGTGCCGAGCAGCTTTCACGAATCGGACTTTCGGATGAATGCGGTGCACTGGGACGGCAATCCGCGCGCGCCGAACGAAATGGCGGTGCAGGGCCTGATCTACCTGACCGACACGCCCGCCGAAAAAGGCGCGTTCGCGATGGTGCCGGAGCTGTATCGCACGCTCGATCAATGGATTGCCGCCGGCCGCAGCGATCAGGAAGTACGCAGACCGGACGTTTCCGGGTATCCGCTCGTTCCCGTCGGCGGCGCGCAGGGCAGCCTCGTGATCTGGCACCGACGTATGCCGCACACCAGCCTCGCCAACAATTCGAATGAGCCGCGATTGGTGCAGTACGTATCGATGGATCCTGTCGGCAGCGAAGAGTCTCGCGAACGCATTGCACGCGAGTGCATCGAGAAGCGCCCGCCGGCGTGGGCGATCCGGCAGCTGGTGGCCGGCCAGCTTAATCCGGAGCCGGGTCCGCCGGTAAAGCTGACGACACTCGGCAAGCGGCTGGCGGGAATCGAACCCTGGTGAGCCCCTGCTACGTAGCGATATTCAGAAATATCGTAATGATGATCGCGTTCGTGAAATCGATGAAGAACGCGCCAACCATCGGCGCCACGAGGAATGCGTGCGGCGCCGGTCCGTAACGCTCCACTAACGTGCGCATCACCGCCATCGCGTTGGCTGTTGTGCCGAGCATGAAGCCGATGAAGCCGCCGCTCATCACCGCGCTCTCGTAGTCGCGGCCCATCAGCGGGAACACCGGCCACAGGCAAAAAAGACTCACGAACACCACCTGCACCAGCAGGATCGTCAGCAGCGGAACCGCGAGTCCCGACAGCTCCCAGAGCTTCAGCGTCATCAGCGCGACCGCAAGGAACAGCGACAGCACCACCGCGCCGAACTCGTTGATGAATCGTTGCGACAGACCGAACCAGCCGGTGACGTTGTCGACGTTGCGCATCACCGCCGCAACGAGCATCGCGCCGATGTATGCCGGCAACGTCATACCGAGCGCAGCAAAGCCCTTGCTCACCCACGCACCGATCCACATCGCAACCAGAATCGCCGTGAGGTTTTTCAGCACGGCGAGCGGATCGGTTTCGTCGTCGAAGTCGACGACCTGCTGCTCGGCCCGCGACGTGACCGTGTCAACTTCACGCGCAGCCGACGCTGCGCCGCGCGGCGCGCGCAACTTGTAGCGTTCGATCAGCAGGGTGCTGACAGGCCCGCCGGCGATGCCGCCGAGCACGATGCCGCCCATCGCCGCGGCCACCGCAATCGACGCGGCGCCGACCACGCCCGCCTGTTCGAACAAAGGCGCGAACGCGAGGCCGGTGGCCGGTCCGCCGGTCAGCGTCACGGATCCCGCGAGCAGACCGAACAGCGGGTTCAGGCCGAACAGCACGGCTACGAGCATTCCGATCAGGTTCTGCAGCACCGCAAACACCGTCGCGATCGCGAAGAAACGCAGTACCGCAGGGCCGCCAATCTTCAACAGCGGCAGGCTCGCGCCGAAGCCGATCGTCGTGAAGAACGCGATCATCAACGGGCTCTGCAACGTGGTGTCGAATTGAAACAGCGTCACGTCGTGATTGCGCGCGAACAGAATGACCAGCGCCACGACCAGACCGCCGATCACCGGGGCCGGCAGGTTGTAGCGCGCGAGGATCGGAATCGCATGACGCAATGCGTAGCCGCCGAGCAGCACCACTCCGCCGAAGGCGAGCGTCTGAATCAGGTCGAGCTGGAACACAACGCCGCTCCCGTTGCTGTTGAAAAAAACTGTCCGATACATCGTTCGGCCGCGGATCACCTCGGCGCGGACGCCTTGATGCCGCAATCCATCGACGACTGCAAGCCAAGACCCATCGATTGATTGCACCGCCCGCTGCCCACACGCGCAAAAAACGGGTATTTTGCGAATGGGATCTTGCCGACACGCTGCGTGTCGATCCTTGGGGCTGTAGCTCAGCTGGGAGAGCGCTGCGTTCGCAATGCAGAGGTCAGGAGTTCGATCCTCCTCAGCTCCACCATCCTGCTCATGCGCGTTGGCAACACGCCTACAAAATGTACCCATCACCCGAAGCGCGCACCGTGATATCGCCGATCGATACGCCCCACGGCTGATTGATCGCATAAACGATCTGATCGGCGAGGAATTCCGGTTCCAGCGCGTAGTACTCGATGTGATTCGAATCCGAAAACTCCGGCGGCAGTTCACCGGCCGCGTGGGCCTGCATCGTCTGCAGGTACCGCGGCGCGTTGTGTCCAAGAATTCCGACGATGGCCGCCGGATTGACGATCCCCGCTCCCAGCGCGGTGCCCGGCACACCGGTGGGTTTGACGATGGTCACTTTGATTTTGCCTTGGGATTCCATACGCAACGATTCGGACAGAAAGTTCACCGCGGCTTTGGTTGCGCCGTACACACCGGCACCCACCACCGGGAAATTTCCGTAGATCGACGACAGGTTGACGATGTGTCCCCGTCCTTGCGCGATCATCACATCGTGTACCGCGAGGATGCCGTTGAGCACGCCCTTGATGTTGATGTCGATGCAGCGGTTCCACGCCGCGGTCGCCTGGGCGTGATCCGCGTAGAACGCGAGCGGCATGATGCCGGCGTTGTTGACGAGCACGTCGATGCGGCCGAAGCGCTGCAGCGCGTGTTGGGCGAGGGCGTTCATCTGATCGAGCTGCGTCACATCGGTGACGACACCTTCCGCCACGCCGCCGGCGCTGGCGATGGTTGCCGTCACCGCGCCGAGCTGCCGCGCATCGATATCCGCGCACACGAGCTTGCCGCCCAGCGCGGCGGTCTTTTCACTGACGAGGCGACCGAAGCCGCTGGCTGCACCCGTGACGATGATGACCTTGTCTTTGACGTAGTTCGGCATGGATCGGATTCCTTAGTCACGATTGGGGCGGATGGTGGAGGAAGGCGCAGGATCGTCACTGTGCCACACCGCGGCTCACAGCGTAGTGTGAGGAACGCTCAACGACTGCAGACGCAGCGCATCAGACCGCGGACGATGAACTGCGCCGCCGCAGCGCGAGAACCGCCGCCAGCGCGAGCGCCGGGAACACCAATCCTCCCGGTGCAGGGAACAACGGCCACGCCTCCGGTCGCTCGAGCAGGACAAGCCCGGACGCGACGAAGCCGGTGAACATCAAGTTGGGCGCCGCATGACCCGCCGCGGCGGCAAGCCAGGAGTGCGAACGCTCGACGAAGCGCGTCAGGAGTTCGCGATAGATCAGGCACGCAACTACGAACGCCACCAGCATCAGCGGCGGCGCAGCCTCGAGTTCCGGAAACAGCCCGACCGCAAGGTAGGCGGGGATCAGGTGCCACGCGGCCCAGACCAGGCCAAGAATCAGCACGCCCGCTCGTCTTCCGAAGGCCTTTAGCGCCAGCGCCAGACCGCCTCCGGCCCAGCCCAGTTCCTCCAGCACGCTCGTCAGCATGGTCGCGCCCAGCGCCGCGGCCGCGCTCGCTGGCGCCATCCGTTCGCCACCAAACACCGACACACCGGCGACAAGACTCGCTGCCAGCGCCAGCCCGGCGATGGTCAGCGTGATGAGCGCCGCCACGCCGACGCCGCGCCATTGGACGCGCTCACCGCGACTTCCGAGCCCGACATTCAGCGCCAGGCCTGCCGCGGCGGGGCTGAGGATCAAAGCAAGCTTACCGAGATCAACCAGCTGCGGATCCCCCAACACCATCAATGCGCCTGGCAGCACCAGCACGATGAGGCAGAACACAACGAACCTCACGCGTGCGGGCATACTTTTAGCAGTTCGAGCATGGTTCGAATCGGACTGCAGGCGAATTCACCCGGTGCCGAGCTTCGCGCGGTGATCGGACGGCGAACTTCCGGTCCAGCGTTTGAATGCGCGGCTGAAGTTGCTGATGTCGGAAAAACCCAGCAGATAGGCCATTTCCGAGATCGACACTGCTCGGTTTTCCATATACGCAAGCGCCAACGCCAGGCGCGTATCGTTGATCACCTCATAAAAGCTGGTGCCGCGGTCTGCGAGTTTGAGCTGCAAAGTGCGTGCGCTCATGTTGAGTTTTGATGCCACCGTGTCCTTTGTGGTGGCTCCTGCGGCCAGTTCCCGTGTCAGCACGGCGCGCACACGGTGTTCGATGTCGTCTCGATCGAGCTTGGCGAGATAGGCGATGACGAGCTGATCGTTGACCTCCGCGATTTCGCGGCTCGCGCCAGGAAGCCTTCGGTCGACGATGGCGGCATCGAGGTGGAATGACACCCGCTCACAGCCGAAACGCACAGGGCAGCCGAAAAACGCCGCGTGGTTGCTGCCTCCGTCAAGCGGGGCTGCACGATGCAGATCCACCCGCGACGGGCCGAACTGATGATTGGCAAGGTCACGCATGAAACGTGTCAGGAAGCCGAACCAGGCGTCTTCGGCCTCGGCGCAAACGGTGGCGCGCAGGTCATAGATTTCGAGGCGCGCCCCATCGGGCGACTCGACGAATTCGACCTTCGCGGCCATCGTCGCGAAGCGCGCGAATCGCGCCAGCCGTTCGCCGAAGTCGCGCAGCGTTTCGCTGGCGGACAACGAATAGCCGAGTGCATGCATCGAGATCGGTCGCATGTGCTGTGCCACTTTGAGACCGAAGTACGGATCTCCTGTGGCCTCGACTGCCGCGGCCATGACGCGCGCCACGTTCGACGGTGCCATTCGGTCGAACGGACTGTTGGCCGGCATTCGGCCAAGACCGGCCGCACGGATCACGCGCTCGATCGAGATGCCGTGATCGTCGAGCGCATTGCCGACGGCCACGATGATGCCGCCAATCGTGGTCGGTTCGTCGCGGGAGGGGTTGTCCATAAGCATGCCGAAGGGTTCGAATGCTCGAACGGACGGCCATTCTGCTCGAATGGATCAGCCAAACCAACTCTCCATCGACTCGCGCATCGATCTGTGGTGGCCGACGGCATACGACTGCCCCTGCGCTGGACCGTTGGCAGCGAAACGCATACCCGAGGCTTCGGGGCGGCTCCGCCGCCTACCGTGCGAGCGGGTGCGGCGAGACGGTCCGCCAGGCGTTCTTCATGCGGACCACCAGCCCGACGCGCGGCCAGGCCAGCGAATTTTTCTCGAAGGGCTTTCGCCGCATCAGCACATAAGGCCTATGCTGCCCCACTGCCCATCAGTTCGCCTGGTTGAGTTGCTCCTGGATCTTGCTCAGGTTGAACGAACCGGCCGACTGGCTCGGGGGAAACTCCTTCATCGTCATCAGGAACTTGGCGGCCATCGCCTGGATCGGCACCACCACGAACGGACGCTCGAGGAACCAGTCGTTGTAGGTGTTGGAGTTGTGCTGCGCCTTCTCGAACGGGTCGCGGCGCAGGTTGAACAGCAGCGGAATGCGCAGTTCGACAAACGGCTCGCGCCACACGCCGAAGGCTTCGCCGCGGTTCTCCAGAAAGACCACCTTCCAGTCTTCGTAGCGGGCAGCGACGATCTGGCCGTCGTCGTTGACATACCAGAACTCCTTACGCGGCGATTCCTTCACCTTGCCGGTCAGGTAGTCGAGTTGGTTGTAGCCGTCGATGTAGTTCTTGTAGTTGCGTCCGTTGATGGTCGTGCCCTTCAGGAGCTTTTCCTTCACATCCGGCGCGCCGGCGATGGTTGCGAAGGTCGGCAACCAGTCCTCGTGCGAGACGAGCCCGTTCAGCGTTGCGCCCGCTGGAAAATGGCCCGGCCAGCGCACGAAGGTCGGCACGCGGTAGGCGCCTTCCCAGTTGGAGTTCTTCTCGCTGCGAAACGGCGTGGTGCCGGCGTCGGGCCAGGTGTTGTAGTGCGGGCCGTTGTCGGTGGAGTACATGACGATCGTGTTGTCTGCGATGCCCAGCTCGTCGATCGCCTTCAGCAACGCGCCAACATGCCCGTCGTGCTCGACCATACCGTCGCTGTACTCGTCCTGCCCGGACTTGCCGCGGTTGGCTTCCTTCACGTGCGTGCGAAAGTGCATACGCGTGCCGTTCCACCAGACGAAGAACGGCTTGTCCGCCTTGACCTGGCGCTGGATGAACTCCTTGGCGGCATCGACGGTCTCGTCGTCGATGGTCTCCATCCGCTTCTTGGTCAGCGGCCCCGTGTTCTCGATCGTCTGTCCGCCGTTGCCGTCGGCCTTCGTCCTCAACACGCCGCGCGGACCGAACTTTTTGCGGAACTCGGGGTTCTTCGGGTAATCGATGTTTTCCGGTTCTTCCTCGGCGTTGAGGTGATAGAGGCTACCCACGAACTCGTCGAAGCCATGCATGGTGGGCAGGTGTTCGTCACGGTCGCCCTGGTGATTCTTGCCGAACTGGCCGGTGGCATAGCCCTGGCCCTTGAGCACGGTGGCCATCGTCACGTCGGTCTTCTGCCAACCTTCCTTCGCACCGGGCAGGCCGACCTTGGTCATGCCCGAACGCACCGGCACAGAGCCGCTGATGAACGCTGCGCGTCCTGCCGTGCAGCTCTGCTGAGCATAATAGTCGGTGAAGCCCACACCTTCCTTGGCAATACGGTCGATGTTCGGTGTGCTGTAGCCCATCATGCCGCGGTTGTTGTAGCTGATGTTCCAGGTACCGATATCGTCGCCCCAGATGACGAGGATGTTGGGTTTTTTGTCCGCCGCTTGTGTCGGCGCGATGGCGCCGAGCAATGCCGTGCCGGCGATCAGCAGTGATACCGCGCAGTGGATGAGTTTGTCTTTTCTTGTCATGTGCATTGCTCCAACAAACATAGGATGGATCCGACTGGAGGTCGGCCGACACGAGTGTAGTGTCCTGCGGCCCGGAGGGCTTATCCCTTCGAGCAAAGGCGCATGCCGCGTCTTGAAAATTGCGCGTCGATTCCATCGGGCGCGTCCGACGATTGCGCACCTCTGCACACCACCTCGGCTACGATACGACCGATGACTGCCGACGAAAAACCCGAGGCCCTGCTGCGCAACCTGTCCGTGGTGGGTCTCTGGTTGCTCGTCATCAACGGCATGATCGGCGCGGGCATCTTCGGTCTGCCCGCCGAAGCGGCGCGATTGACAGGGGTTTGGAGTCCGTTGGTGTTCCTGCTGTGCGGGCTCCTGATCGCACCCGTGATGCTGACTTTTTCCGAACTTTCGAGCTATTTCGGCGGCACCGGCGGGCCGATTCTGTACGCGCGAACAGCGTTTGGTCCGCTGGTCGGATTTCAGACCGGCTGGGCGTTCTACGTAGCGCGCGCCACCGCGCTGGCTGCCAATCTCAATCTGTTGTTGAGTTCCGCCGCGTTCTTTTTCGCCCCCGCAGATCAGGGCGCTGCGAGGGTCGTCGGATTGTTCGCACTGTGTGCGCTGCTGACGGCGATCAACGTCGTCGGCACCCGCCACGCCATCGGCTCCGTCGGTGTGCTCACGGTGCTGAAGATCCTGCCGCTGGGCGCGCTGGTCGTATGGGGCGCTCCTGATCTCGCCACCTTTGTTGGTGCGCTCGGTGACGCCCGACTGCCGGAGGCGGGATCGTTCAGCGCCGCAATGCTGTTGCTGCTCTACGCATTCGTCGGCTTCGAGTCGGCTCTGGTGCCGGCCGGTGAAGCACGCGACCCGGCGCGCGATATGCCACGGGCACTGTTGTGGAGTCTTGTTATCGTCACGCTGCTGTATGTATTGATCCAGGCCGTGTGCGTGGTTGTGCTGCCCGACCTCGCCGGTACACACCGCCCCTTAGTAGATGCGGCAGCGGTGTTGTTCGGTGAGGCGGGGACGCTGATCATGACGGGGTGCGTCATCGTGTCGGTGGGCGGCAACGTCGCGGCCGCAATGTTCTCGACACCCCGCATGACCTACACGCTGGCCCGCGCCGGGCAGCTGCCGGCTTTTTTTGCCGCCGTGCATCCCACTTTCAAAACCCCGAGTGTCTCGATCGTGATCTTTGGCGGTTTGGTGTTCGCGCTCGCGATCGCCGGCAGTTTTGTATGGCTCGCGGCGATGAGCGTGACGATCCGTCTGCTCATTTACCTTACGTGTATTGCGGCCACACCACGGTTGCGTCGTCGGTTCGGCGACTCCGCACGCGCGGTACGCCTGCCCGGCGGCTACACGATTCCCGCGGTGGCCGGCCTACTCTGCGCCGGGTTACTG
>Ga0315283_10006825_pt1 | contig 10227 bp, 6 predicted proteins | sample YL17G09_0_MG_FD_204541 | JGI IMG/M metagenome (GOLD analysis project Ga0315283, IMG submission 204541) | Sediment microbial communities from Yellowstone Lake, YNP, Wyoming, USA - YL17G09_0 | ecosystem: Environmental > Aquatic > Freshwater > Lake > Sediment | place: USA: Wyoming | collected...
CCGGGCCAGGCCGACAGCCTCGCGTTTCAGGGACCCCGCGGCGCGCGCGCCCGCCGCGGCCGCCCGGGCCGCCCGGCGCGCGGCGGCCAGGTCGAGGGCGGCCCCGCGGGCGGTCGCGTCCTTGGCGACCAGGTCAGCGCGGGCGGCTGCCAGGGCGGCCTCCTTGTATGCGACCCGGCCCTCCGCGGCGGCCGCGGCGGAGAGGGCGGCCGACGTTTCGGCTCGGGCGGTGTCCCGGGCGGCCGCCGCGGCGTCGCGCTCCCGCCCCGCCGCGGTCGCCCGCCCTACCTCCACGTCCGCCGCCTGCTCTGCCGCGACCGCCGCGGATTTGGCTTCCGCCGCGTCCGCCCGGGCTGAATCCGCGGCGGCTTGGGCGGCAACCGCCAGCGCGCCCGCTGAATCCCGGTCCCGCACCGCGCACAGGGCGCGCGCCTCGGCGGCCGTCCGGGCGTTCGCCTCGGCCGCCGCGGCCGCGCGGGCCTCATCCGCCGCCCGGCCCGCCGCGTCAGCGGCGTCCCGGGTGGCTGTCACGGCGGCCCGGGCGTCGGCCTCACCCCGGCGGGCCGCATCCCTGGCGGCGGTGGCTGCTGCGGCCGCCGTCTCAGCGCGGGCGGCCTGCGACCCCGCCCGCCGCGCGCTCTCCAAGCGGGCGGCTGCCTCGGCTTCCGCTGCGGCCGCCCGGTCCAGGGCGGCGCGTAAGGCTGTAGCTGAACTGGAAGCGTCAGCTGCCCGGGCCGCCCGCTCCCGGCTGAGTGCCGCCCCGGCCGCCACCCCGGCCGCCGCGCCCCGGCGGAGGGCCTCCACCTCCGCCTCGGCCGCGGCCAGGGCGGCGAGGGCAGCCCGCTCCCGCTCCGTCGTCGCCTCCGACGCGTCGTCCGCCTTGGACCGGGCGGCCCGCTCCAGTGCAGACGTGCGCTCCGCGGCTTCGGCGCGGGCTGCCGCGGCCGCCGCGGCCGCCTGGGATTCGGCCGCCGCGGCCAGGGCGGCCCGGGCGGCGTCCTGGGCGGCCGCTAACCCGGCAGCAGCATCGTCCAGCGCCGCCTTCAACGCCCGTTCTCGGGCGGCCGAGGCAGCCAAAGCCCGAGATTCTAGAGTCAGGGCGCGCTTGGCATCGGTCGTGCACGCCACAGCCCCCGCCTCAGCCCGCCGGGCGTCGGCCGCGTCGTCCAGGGCGGCCGCCCGGGCGGTGACCGCTGCGTCGCGCTCGCGCAGAGCGGCGGCCGCCCGCACGTCCGCGGAAGCTGCCGTGCGACGGGCCGCGGACGCGTCGGAGGCAGCAGCAGATGCCTGGCCCAATGCGTCAGCCGCCCGGCCCTCCACCTCCGCCAGCGCCGCCCTCGCCGCGGTCGCCGCGGCCGCCGAGGTGTCAGCTGCGGCCGCCGCGCGTTGTTCCGCCCGCCCCGCTGCGGCTGCTGCCCGCACAGCCGCGTCCGCGTCCGCCCGGGCGGCCCCCACTTTCACACGCTCGCCTTTGAGGGCGGCCTCTGCCGCCTTGTGGGCCAGGGACTCGGCCTCCGTGGCAGCCTGGGCGGCTGCGGTCTCCCGCTTGGCTGCAGCGGCCTCGCTCGCGGCTGCGGCCGCGGCCGCGCGCGCCTGCACGGCGGCCGCCTCCGCTGCTGCGGCCGCCGCGCCCGCGGGGCCGCCCGACTCTTCCACCGTTTTCTCGAGGGCTGCTATGTCGACACGCAAGGCGGAAAGCTCCTCCAAGGCGGCCGCTTCCTGGGGAAAGATGAGGAGCGTGGGGGGGAGGGCATGATGAGATGAGAGAGAGAGAGAGGGCTGTTGGTCTCCCCGCATTTTCCTTCTGTGCCCCACCTGTCCCTTTCTCCTCTTACCCGCTCCCGGGCCGTGTCCGCAGCCTCCCACGCCCTGGAGACCTCTTCGCGGAAGGTTGCTTCTATGGCAGAGGAAATGGCCGCGGCGTCGGGGTCGGACTCGGCAGGCGTGGTGGGCGTCGGCGTGGGCACAGCAGCGCCCTCCTCGTCACCGTCCTGGACGCGGGCCAGGCGCGCGCGCGCGTCCGCCTCCACCGCGTCCGTCGCGGCGCGGATGGTGGAGGTTGAAGGGTCGTCGGGGAGGGTGAGGAGGGTTGCATCCTCCTCTTCCTCCTCCTTTACGCGCTCCACGTCTGGGGCGGGGTCGTGGGTGGCGGGTGAGGCGGGCATGGGGGTTTTGGGACGGACGCGGGCGCGAGTGTGGGGAAGAGGAAGGAGGCCAAAGTGAGTCGCGGTCCAAGAGAGGTCCCCTCTTTCATTTCTCGCCCCAAATGCTCCGCGCTATCCGCCACTCTCGCCTCGCCTCTTTCGCCGCCCAGTCCACCCGTCGTACTCTCCACACCACCAAGACCGTCATGGGCGTCGACATCGAAACCCTCTCGCCCGGTGAGAGAGAGACAATGGGGCCCGGGCGCTAGCTGAGGGCGTAAAAAGCCGGCGCACAATCAGGCGCTAACGCTAGCCGGGGGCGAAAAAAGCCGTCACACAATCAGGCGCTAACCACACGCTGCCTGCCCATCCTCTCACCCACCTCTCATTCACTTCACACCGCACACAGGCGATGGCGTGACCTTTCCCAAGAAGGGCCAGGTGAGTTTACTCAGAGAGAGGGAGTGGCCGGCCGCGAGTTTTTGTTTGCGGGGGCAGGGAAAAGAGTCGATCTGCTCACACGCGAGAGCAGACCCGGAGGACCGTTCCCGACCTCACACACACGCGTGCTCTCTCTCCCGTCCAGACCGTCATCGCCCACTACACCGGCACCCTGACGGACGGCAAGAAGTTCGACTCGTCCCGCGACCGCAACGACCCCTTCCGCTTCACGATCGGCATGGGCCAGGTCATCAAGGCGTGGGATGAGGGCTTTGCCCAGCTGTCCAAGGGCCAGCGCGCCAAGCTGACCTGCTCGCCCGACTACGCGTACGGCGACCGCGGGGCGGGCGGCGTCATCCCGCCCAATGCGACCCTGATCTTCGATGTTGAGTTGATCGACATTCAGTGAGAAGGGGATGATGAGAGGGGTGTGGTTTCTATAAACCACCTCATGAGAGGTAGGGGTGTGTGGGTGGGTGTGCTGCTTCTCTCCAGGAAGCGTACGCCATCTACGCCTCCTCCGACCGTGCTCATTCTCGTTGATTTGGGTCTTGGGCAAAGGGTGAAGGACCCCCCCAGGGTATGCGCATCCGTGTGCTCTCCGGCGGCGGCGGCCTCTAATATAATGTGGAGTGTAAAGGACACAATAACTCTCACATACGTATTTGCTGGCTATAAACTGCATGCGCCGCACGCTCGCGTCGCTGGCATCTCGGGCGACACACGCACTCACCACCACACACACGATGCCTCCCAAGCGCATGGGGGCCAGTGCTAGTCCCAAAAAAGGCGCGGCCGCCCCCGCTGCCAAGCGGGTCAAGGCCGAAAAGCCGGCCGACGCGGCGCCGGCGCCCCACAACCCGCCAGCTGCTCCAGGCAAACGGCAGAAGGCGGCCGCCCCCGTCAAGGCCGAGGCCGCCCCATGCCTGCCCGGCCCCTACCCCCGCCCCGCCTGCGTCTCCCCAGACTGCGCTCCGCTGCCCGTCCGCGCACCCTGTGGCCGCCTCCGCTTTGCCGACCTCGACCCGGCCCTCGCCAAGGCCTTCCGACCGCGCATGACGCCCGAACAGGTCGTCCGGGCGGGCTCCTTTGGCGGCATTTACTTCAACCCCGTCGGCGGCAAGCCCGGTATTCACGGGCGGCACGTGGCCATCGATGTGGCCGAATTCCCGGCGGCCTGGTTTGCGGGGCTGGACGTCGACGCGTACGCCGGCCGCCGGTACAACACCCAAAAAAACAAATTCCGCGTCAAGGCCGGCCAAGACCAGGCCTTCTGGGAGGAAAAGGGGTGGATGCGGCGGGACCTCGACCCGCGAGGCTGGTTTCACTGGTATTGCCGCTTCTACCTCGGTCGGCGCACTCTGGACGGCGAGGACGAGCGCCAAATCTCACGATGGGCCGGGGTCGCCGGCGCAAAAGGGCGCTGGCGGCGGGCGCTGGCGAACAAGGCCGCAGCCAGGAAGGTGCCCGCAGACAGGGCACACGAGGCCTCGCCCGTCATCTCCCAGACATTGCTGCACTGGGCTGACAAGGTGACGGACAAGGACGTGGAGGAAGCGTTGCGGCGGGCTGGGTGATGATGAGAGAGAGGATGGGATGGGATGGATGGGTTGGGGGGCAAAAAATGGCTTGTGGTGTTACACTGTTGTTATTTTTGGGCTGGCAAAACGCACACACACGCACACGGTAGCCTCTCATGATTCATTGTTGGAGAGAGCTCTGACACATCACGCGGGCAAAAGAAAAGGGCTTCGTCTCTCTCTGTCGGTCTGTCGGTCAAGGAATGTAGGTCATCATTTCAAGCTTCAACCTTTTTTTCTTCTTCTTCTCAAGGTTCAGCCCCGGTCGCCACCGCCGACAGGTCGAAGCCGCCCATCATGCCGCCCGCCTTGCGCAGGCCGCCCAGGGGAGGCAGGGAGGGGACGGGCGGCGGCAGGGCCGCCGCGATGGCGGCGGACAGGGGGCCCGACGCCGCCCGGGCGGCCAGGCCCAGGCCCGCGTGGGCGTCGACGGGGCGGGCCGCGGCGGCCGCATCAGACACGGCAGCCCGCGCCCGCAGCTCCGCGCCCGTGCCGCCCACCCCGGGCCCCGCCACCAGGGCCGCCAGGTCGGCTGGCGTGAACCGCCACCGGGCCAGGGCCGCCCGGTCCGCGGCGGACGCCCAGCCGGCGGCCAGGGCGGCGTGCTGCCAGGACACCGCACTGGCCAGCAACTCCCGGGCGGCCGCCCGCTCGAACGCGCGGCGGGTGGTCGTCAGGGGCAGGCCCTGGGCAGAGAGCAGGCGTTCATAGTCGCGCGGGCGCAGGGCGGCCGCCGCCCGGATGGCGGCCGCCGACTCGCCGTCCAGCTCGGCCAGGGCTTCCAGGGTCGGGTCAAAGGCCCGCCCCGCGGCCAGCTTGGCGAACAGGAGGGGTGGGAAGGGCGCCCCGCCCAGCGGCGCGCGCGCGGCCAGTGACTGGGCCAGCAGCCAGCCCGCCAGGCGGTAGCCCTCCGCCGCGTCGGCCGTGGGCTCCAGGCCGGGCGCAAACCAGAGGGCGCCGGCCGAGGGGGCGTACGCAAACAGGCCCGCGCCAAAGGGGGGCGTCGGCGTGCCGCCGCTTGCGCCGCCTACAACCCCATCCTCGCCGGCCACCACCAGGCCCGCCAACTCCCGCCCGGCCAGGGCAAAGCATTCCACGACCGCCGCCCGGCCCGTGAGCGTGGGCCGGCCGCCGCCGATGAGGGTGGGCCGCAGGGTCCACGCCCCGCCGCCATCCAGGGCCCCCGCCACCCCGGCCGCCGCGCCGATGGCGGCCAGGACCCGGCCACGCACCGCGGTGAAGCGCAGGGCCCGGCGCGGGCCGGCCGCCGCGCCGTGTGCTTCGGCGACGGCCGCCCGGGCGGGGGCAGACAGGGCGACCGCGATGGTCGAGGGGCGGGCGCCCAGGGCGGCGGCCAGGCGGGTCCACGCGCTCCACCGCCCGTCCTGTGGGGCGGCAGTGCTGGCGGCGGCCGTGGGAGGGGCGGGCGGCGGGCAGGAGGGGCCCGCCGCGCCTCCTGCGTCGCGCGTGGGCGCCGGCTCCAAGGCAGGCGGCACCTGGGTGGAGGGGGAGGCGCCCCCCCCCTCCTCCTCCTCCTCCTCCTCCTCGCCGCCCCCCTCCTCGCCGGCGGCGGCCGCCCCGGCATCTGCGCCAGCCAGACCGCCATCCACCAGGCGGGCCAGGCGGTCAACGGCCGACACCTCGAACAGCTCGGGCGGGCAGGGCAGGCCGGCCGACGCCGCTGCGCGCTCCAGGGCGTTGAGGTAGGCAAGGCACCGGGCGACGGTGGGCCCGGGCGCGGCGGCGGCCGCGGCCGCGCCCGCCTCCTCGGGGGAGGGCAGGGTGTCCGGCGTGCCCTTGGCGGCGGCCGCTGCGATGGCGGCGGGCACGGCGGCGGCCAGGGCGTCCAGGTGGGCGGCGGCCGCCCCGGCACAGGGCGAGGCGGCCGGCCGCCGGTGAGAGGTGGCGGCGGTGGGCGGGTGGGCCGCCATGCGCGCACTGCTGCTGGCGGCGCCCGGGAGGGCGTCCAGGACGGGGTCCAGGATGGCGTTGATGGAGGCCTCCAGGGAGGTGGCGCGGGCCCTGCGAGGAGGGGGAAGAGAGAGAGAGTGGTGGGCGGTGAGGTGGCAATAGAGGGGGGGCGCGCGCGCCTTGCCATCGTTCCTGCCAAAAAAAAAAACGGCCCGGCAGGCTCGACGCAGCGCGCGCGGCGGGCTTTTTTGTGGTCACGCTCTCCTGTGTTTTTGACCGGCACTTCAGCCGGTTGCCTCCCCATTTCCGATCCTAGATGGGGTTGGGCAGGGCGTGCGAGTATACTGCCCGGTGTGGTGGGGGCGGGCCGAGGGGCATTGCACCCCACGGATAGGGGGTGACTCGCTTTTTTTGCCACCGATGGCCGAGACGGCCCCCGCTGCGCGTCGCCCCCCCCCCCCCCCCGCATGCACAACAAGCCCCTCGCCACCCCTCCCACGCCACACTGCACCCCGGCCCGCCACCACCCTGTGCGCCATCCACACTCACTTGACCATGGGCAAGTCCAGGTTGTGCGTGTAGGCCTCGATGTCGGCCCAGTCGGCGGGGGCGAGGGCGGAGAAGGGCGAGGAGGGCGCGCTCCCGCCGCCGCCGCCGCCGCCGCCGTCGCCCCAGCCCTCACCCCGCCGCGCCCGGCCGGGGGCCGACCCGGGCGAGGCGGTCGAGGAGGCCAGGCCATCAAAGTCGATGGGGTCCCCGCCGTGTAGCGGGGAGGAGAGGCAGACGCCCATGTGGGGCTTCTGTATGGAGGTGCGCTGTGTGAGGTTGGGGAGGGGGGGGAAGGCGCGCACTTTGTGGAGAGGGCGCGGGCCGTGTTTCAGGAAAAGATAAATGAACGCGCAAAAATTATCCCTGACGCAATTGCTTTTTTTTTTTTTCGCCCGCTCGGGGTGAACGGACCGCCCCGCCCTCCAATTGCCGCGCCCGACCACACACGGCCACACGCCTGACCGCACGCCACCCATAAGTTGCCTCCTGGCCGCCGTGCACTGCCTCTTGGGCTCGTGACCATGCCCCCCCCGCCCGGCCCGGTCGTCGCCGACGAAGCGGGTGGCGGCGGTGGTGGAGGCTCGCCCCCACCCCCGCGCTCGCCCGCGGCCCGCACCACCTCCCTCCTCTCCGAGTGGTTGGAGGCCAAGGGCGAGCTGCGCACGGAGGAGGAGGTCCTGGCCTCGCACCTGCCGCCCGCGACCGACCTGCGGCCGCGCGTGGGTGAGCGGCGCCAAAAGATTGGGGGGGGGGGGGGGGGGGGGGGGCGGGAAGGGAGGGCAACCTTCCCTCTCGACAGTCCCGTTTTTCACCCCACGCACGCTCTCCTCATCCCTCGCTCCTCACCCCACCAGGCAAGCTGCCCATGCTGACCAAGCTAGCGTACGGGGCGCCCTCGCTTGCGACGTCCTCGCTGTCCTTCCTTGTCAAGTAACTTTAAGAGGAGGGAAAGAGAGGAAAGGAGAGCGGGGACGCCCTTTTTTCTGCCCTTTCTCCAGGCACGCGCCCAACCCTCACTTTTTCAACCATTCACTTTCATTCGACTGATAGCGTCTACCTCACCGACTTCTACATCTCCCTGGGCGCCCCGCTCGCCTTCATCACCTTCTTCATCGCGGTCGCCCGGTCGATGGACATCCTGGTGGACCCGATCATGGGGAACATCACAGACCGCACGCGCACGCGGTGGGGGCGGCGCCGCATCTTCACGCTGTGCGGCTGCCTCTTTTACGGGGCCTTCTTCTTCCTGCTCTTCTCGCCGCCCACGGCCATCATCATGGGCGGGCGGGAGGCGGGGTCCGCGCTCGGCGCCGACATCTCGCCCGCGCGGGGCTCGCACATGCCCATTGTCCTGTGGTTTGGCTTTTTCTACTGGCTGTTTTACCTGATGGATTCCTTTTCCAACGTGCCGTACGAGGCCCTGGGCCCCGAACTGACGGACTGCGAGGCCGAACGCAACAACCTCTTTTTCATTTCGAAGCTGTTCAACATGGTAAGAACGGAGGGAGAGGGAGAGGCATGGAAGAGAGAGAGAGAGAGAGAGAGAGCGCGCGCGTTGCCACACTCGTCGGGCAAGGGCAAGGGAACAACCCATCCTCCCATCCATTCATCCCTCCCTCCCTCTCTCCGTCAGGTCGGCATGCTCCTGGGCGCCGCCCTGCCCTCCATCCTGCAGGCCACCGTCCGCAGGGCCGGCTCGGTCGGCGGCCTGAAAGCCCTGTGCTCCGCCCTCGTCGCGGGCGCCGCCCCCGCCCCGCGCGGCGGCATCCGCCTCCAACCCCCCTCCTACCTGGGCACAGGGGACAACGGCGCCCCGGCCGGCACCTGCGCCGCGGCGTCCGCCTGCGCGGGCGGGGCCGGCAAGTACTGTTTCCGGGATGGGCGGGGCATCCACTTCGAGACGGCCATCCCGTCCGTGACGCACGCGTGCAACGCGTCCCTGGCGGCCGCCCTGAGCGCCGCCCCGCCCCCACCCCCGCCCTGCGGCTCAGTCGTCATCGGCCTGGCCACCCCCTGCCCGCCCCTCGCCGAGTGCGTCGACTTCACCGGCTTCAAGCTGTCCGCCCTGGCGGCCAACCGGGTCGCCTTTGCGGCCCTGGCGGGCGGGTTCGGCCTGTACTACATCACCTCTATCCTACTCATGGTGTGGCGGGTCCGGGAGCGCCCGCTGCTGGGCGAGGCGGCCAACAAGGTGCCGCTCGTGCCCTCCTTCATGCGGGCCTTCAAGAATGACGCGTTCCGGCCCCTGTTGGTGGCGTGGACGCTGGAGGCGTTGGGCCTGAGCAGCCTGGTCACGATGGCCCCCTTTTTCATCCGGTAAGGAGAAGTGGAGGGGGGGGGGGAGGGTTCCGCGTTTGTGCGCTTTCGACCACGTCCTCAACCCGCTCTTATTTCTCATTCTCCCCTCCCCTCCCCTCCCCTCCCTCCCTCCTTCCTTCTCCCTCAGCTACGTCGTCGAGGCGGACGGCCCCGAAGCCACCGCCCGGGGCCAGGCCATGGACCCGACGACCGTGCTGGGCGCGGGGACGATGGCGATGCTACTGGTCGGGATGGCCGCCTCAGCCGGCTGGCTGGCGGCCGTCAAGCGGTGGGGCAAGTACCGCATCTGGATCGTCGTCTCGTCCATCGGCATGTGCATCCCCCTGTTCCTGTTTATCCCGCAGACGGGCAGGCCGCACCTGACCATCCTCCTGATCGCGCTGAACGGCATCACCGTCTCCGCGGGCGCCTTCATCACCTCGGCCCTGCTGTGCCAGGTGATCGACGTGGACGAGTTCATGAACGGGTCGCGCTCGGAGGGCGCGTTCATGGTGTTTTCGACCCTACTGCCCAAGTTTGTGGCCATCCCGGCGTCCGCCCTGCCGCTGACGTTCATCAACTTGCTAGGTGGGATGAGGCATGGCGCGCGAGAAATTGGAGAGCGAGAGAGGTGCTCGCGGCACATGTTTTTTGCCTCCCTGTCCACCACGTGTGCACGCCCCCCCCCCCCACACACACACACACCCTCTCATCCCCCCCCCCCTCCATTTCGTTTTCTCTCTCTCTCGCTCTCGTTCAGGCTTTGTCCCGCCTGTCCAGGGCGTCTCCCAAGACCAGCCCAACGGGGTGCGCTGGTTCATCCAGGCCGCCTTCATCGCGCTGCCCGCCCTGTCCGCCGCCACCTCCCTGATCTTCAAGCTGCGCTTCCCCATCAAGACGGAGGCCATGGCCGGCGCGGTCCAGGCCGGCATCGCCGCCCACGCGCGAGGGGAGGCGGTGCCCAACCCTCTGAGCCCGCCGGGCGCCCCGCCCACCCACCTGCTCCGCCTGGACGATGAGCAGGAGCGGCGGGACGTGTGGCGGTACGAGTGCTTCTCCGTGCGCCTGCTGGACGAGCTGCTGGCGACCGGGTCGCCGCGCGTCGTCGTCCGCGAGATGGGCATCCACTGCGGCCTGGCGGTCTTCAGCGTGGCGGCGTCGCTCACCCTGACCGGGTGCACGGCCCGCTACATCGCGCACCCGGCCCTGTCCATCCTGCCCGTCCTGGGCGCGATCGCGACGGGCGCGTCCTTCTGCTACGCCGCCATCTCCGTCGCCCGCCTGCACGCCGCCCGGGAGCTGAG
>Ga0315283_10006826_pt1 | contig 10227 bp, 9 predicted proteins | sample YL17G09_0_MG_FD_204541 | JGI IMG/M metagenome (GOLD analysis project Ga0315283, IMG submission 204541) | Sediment microbial communities from Yellowstone Lake, YNP, Wyoming, USA - YL17G09_0 | ecosystem: Environmental > Aquatic > Freshwater > Lake > Sediment | place: USA: Wyoming | collected...
CGACGCGCTCGGGATGTCCGGGCTCGAAACTGTCGCGACGGTCGGACCACTCGGCCACCGCGGCTGCGACCTCGAGGTAGGGGGCGGGCGGCTTCACGTGGCGCGGCAAGCGAGCCTGGAGGAAGGACGCCAGCGCGGCGCTCCACCGGCCGCGGGCCGGAATCCCCTCGGCGTCTTCGCTCGAGGTGCGTCTCTGATGCATCACGACACGACGCACTCGGATCAGCGCGTCCACGCGGCCGAGAAACTCCTCCGCGGCGAAAGGAGAGGCGATCCGATCGATCAGGCGCTCCTCGATGTGAGGCTCGCGGGTCTCGTCGCTCTCGCGATGCACGAACAGGATCGGCGGCGCGAATCCGCGGGAACCTCCCATCGGAACGGACAGCACGTTGTCGGGCGTGGCCACCGCAGCGACGATGATCTCGGGAGATGCTGATCTCTCCTCGTCCCGCCAGTGTGAAATATCCCTTGCCATCGCGACGCTGTGCCCGTCCTGCGCCAGGAGGGATTTGACCCCCGAGGTCCGATCCCTGTCATCGCCGACCAGCAGTACGTGGGCCACGTTGCGTCCCCCCGAATCGTTGCGAAATCTAGGGTCCGGTCCACGGTTTGTCACGTCACCGGACGGTCCGTGTCCCAGGGGGGGGGCTTCTGCTACCGTGACCCATCGATCACGAGGGAGAATCGTCATGACAGCAGCAGCCGGTTGGGTCCTCGTTGCGCTCGTCGGGGTGCTCGTCGCCGTCGCCATTCCCGTCCTCCTCCAGCTCAGAAAGACGCTAAAAACCACGGAAGAGACGCTGGAAGTAACAAGTCGGCACCTGAACGACGCGCTCGACCAACTCTCGATCACGTTAGAGCGCGTCAACCGGGCCGCCGACGAGATGGAGGGCGGCGTGAAGCGGGTGTCGTCGCTTCTTGCGGCCTTGGGCGGCATCGGCGACGCGCTCGTCAAGGTGCGCTCCACGGTGGGAACAGTGGCGTCTCTGGGTTCGATCCTGGGTGGCGCCCTCTTGGCGGCCTTCGGCCTCAGATCCCGTGATAGCGGCAAGGAGGCCGATCGGCAGGAATCGCCCGTGCCGGTCGAGCCCGCGCGATGAGCGACGACCGCGAAAACTCTGGAGGCAATCTCCTGCTTGCGTTTCTCGCAGGCGCCGCGGCGGGCGCCGTCGTAGCGCTTCTCACCTCGCCGAAAAACGGCAAGGACATGCGCGAGTCGCTGGCGTCGTGGTTACGCCAGAGCGGTGCGGGAGACGCTGTGGAGCGCGCGGTCCGCGTCGCGCGTGACGCGGTCGACGGCCGGCGAGACGGCTAGCCGGGTACGCCATCCCGCTCGAAGAACGTCAGCGCCGCCTCGGCCGCCCAGAATCGAGGCCGGAGCGCTCCCCAATAGCCGCAGTGGCCTCCCGCGCGAGGAAGGGCGAACCGCAAGGCGCCGGACGCAAGGCGGTGCGCGTCGAACATCGACACCGGCACGAACGGATCATCCTGGGCCGAAAGGATTAACGACCTGCGTTTGACCCCGGCCAGCACCGCAGCCGCCGAGGCGCCCCGGTAGTAGTCGGCGGCGCTCGCATAGCCGGCGTCGGGAGCGGTGAACAGATCGTCGAAGCCTCGGACGCCGCCGATCGTTCCGGGTGTCACCACGGGCCCGGGAACCTCGCGCACCGACCGGATCCGCCGCAGCTGGGCGCAGAGACTTCGGGTGAAGTAGGCGTGATAGAGCGCATTCCCAGAGCGCTCGATCGCGTCGATGCAGACCGGAAGATCGACGGGGGGGTTCACGCCGCAGACCGCGTCCGCCCGGCAGGCGCTTCCCGACCGCCCCGCATAGAGCAGCGCGATGTTCCCGCCCAAGGAGAAACCGAGCAGCGCGTACGGGCGCGGAAGGCCCCTCTCCTCGATCGCGCGCAAGACCACGTCGGCGTCGTCGCTTTGGCCCGCGTTGTAGAAGGTCGCGGCGAGCGCCTCCGTGCCGCCGCAATTGCGCAGATTGACCCGGACCACCGCCCATCCTCGCGCGTGCGCTTGAGCCGCGGTGCGCCGCATGTAGCCCGACTCCGCGGATCCACTCAGGCCGTGGAGCGCCACCAGAGTGCCGCGCGGCGTGGCGGGCGGTCGCGTGACGACGATCCTCACCCGAGTTCCGGCCGCGACGGGGACGTCCATCGTTTCAACCGCGCCGCGGACGGCCCGCGCGGGAAGAAACGACGGCACGATCGTCTGCGCGTGGGGTCCGCGCATCCAACGCGCGGGCCTGAAATCGGAGAAGCTCAAGAACGGCCGGACGATCAGGACGCCCGGGCCGCCACCACGACGGTGACGTCGTCGGCGGCCGCAGCTCCGGCCGCCCACGCAAGGACCGCCTTGCGGATCCCCTCGACGAGGTTCGCGGCGCCCCCGCGCCCGCTTTCGAGCAGGAGCCGCTGCAGCCGATCCTCGCCAAACTCCTCCCCGCTGGGGCTGTTCTCTTCGGTGACGCCGTCGCTGAAGAGCGTGAGAACGTCTCCCGGCATCAGGCGGGAGCTCTTCACCTCGTACCCCATCTCGGGAAAGATGCCGAGGATGGTGCCGCAGCTCGTGAGACGTTCGATGGAGTTGTCGGCGCGGACGAGAAAGGGTGGGTTGTGGCCGGCGTTGCAGTAGGTCAATTCACCCGACGCCGGATCGAGAATGCCGTAAAACAGCGTCACGAACCGGTTGCGCGGGAAATTCGCCGCGACCGTGCGATCGAGACGGGACATCAGCTTCGCGACGTCGTCGGGAGTCTCGCCGAACAAGACCTGCATCCCCCCCTTGACGGTGCTCATCAGGATCGCGGCCTGCATCCCCTTCCCGCTGACGTCGCCCAGGGCGAGCCCGATGCGCCCGTCCGCGTAGGGAAAGAAGTCGAAGTAGTCCCCTCCGACCGTCTGGCACGGCAGGTTGTGCCCCGCGAGTTCGTAGCCGGGGACGACCGGTGCCTCACGCGGGAGGAGGCGCCGCTGGATGTCCGCCGCCTGCTCGAGCTCTCGCGTGATGATCTGCTTCTGGAGCTCAACAACGGCCAAACGCTCGTTTTCGATGCGGATCGCTGCGACGTTGGCGAGGACGGTCAGGAGGTCGAGGTCGTCCGGGGTGAAGGGCCGCGCGAACGAGCGGGAATCGACGTTGATCAGACCGATGACGCGGTCGTTGGTCTGCAGCGGCACCGCCATCACGCTTTGGACCTGCTGGCCGACGATACTGTCCCTCGACTTGAAAGCCTCGTCGAGCGCCGTGTCGCGCACGAGCAGCGACGCGCGCTCGTTCAAGACGCGGTCCCTCACGGTCGTGCTGATCCTGAACCCCTCGCCCCGCACCGAGCGCACGACGAGGTCTTCCCCTTCGAGCGTCATCAGCACGCCGCGCTCCGCCCCGACCGCCTGAATCGACAGATCGAGGATCAGTTCGAACAGCTCGTCGAGCGGACGGTGGCCGGCAAGCTCTTGACCCGCCCGGATGAGCGCCGCCACGCCGGGATGCTCGAGGGGCAACCCCCGCCGCTCGCCGCGGGAGACGGGCTTCGAGACGCCCGGCATCGTGCTTTCGCGCGACAGCACGCCGCGCAGATTGGTCATCACCGTCGCGCGCAGAGGGCTCTCGTCCCCCCCTTGGGTGAACTCGACGGGGCCGGTCGACGTCTTTCCGCCAAAAACCACGACAACCTGGCCGGCGCTGATCCGGTCGCCGGCGACGAGCTGGGTTTTCCCCTCGATGCGCCGGCCGTTCAGCGTCGTGCGGTTCTTGGCGCCCAGATCCTCGACGCACCAACCGCCGTCGCGGCGTTCGAGGACGAGGTGATGCCGAGACAGACTCATGTCGCCGGGAAACGACAGGTCGTTGTCGCTCGACCTTCCGATGCGGATGCGGTCCCGGTCGAGCGGCACCTGACGCGTGTTGCCGCCCGGTTCGAGAATGGCAATTTCCTGAACCATCGAGAGTCTCCAGGTTGAGTCGCTACACTATACCCGTGCGCTGGCTACGTTTCTCTTACAAGCTCCCGGCCGCTCTTCTCGCGACGGCATTTTTCGCCGCGATCCCGGCACTCTTTCGCCTCGTCGCGCCCGGCCGCCGCCGGGCGGTCGGACGGGTCGGAGCGGAGTCCTGCCGCCTCTGGGGCAAGACGATGTGCGCGATCCTAGCGGTCCGGCGCGACGTCTTGGGTCCGGTGCCGCGCGAGGGGACGTTCCTCGTGGCCTCGAACCACGTGTCCTACCTCGACATCCTGGTGCTCGCGTCCCTCTACCCGAGCCTCTTTCTCGCCAAACGCGAGATCGCCTCCTGGCCGGTATTCGGATGGATCGCCCGAGGCGCCGGGACGGTCTTCATCAACCGGGATCAGCCCAAAGACGTCGTGCGCGCAGGACGGGAGCTGTCCGCTCGATTGGAGTTGGGCCTGCCGGTGACGATCTTCCCCGAGGGCCGGAGCTCGTGCGGTGTTGCGATCCTCCCGTTCCAGCCCTCCCTGCTCGAGCCCGCCGCCCGTGCGGACGTCCCCTGCTGGGCGGCCTCCATCTCCTACGAGACCGAGGGCTCGGCCCTGCCTCCGTCGCGCACGATTTGCTGGCACGACAGCGAGAGCCTCGCCGCCCACTTTCCCCGGCTGCTCGGCCTGAGGCGCGTGGTCGCCCGTGTGCGTTTCGCGGAGGCACCGGTCCACTCCGTCGATCGCAAGATCTTGGCGAGCTCACTGTGGGAAAAAGTCAACGCGTCGTTCACGCCGATACGGCAGGAGTGAACGAGCCAGGGACCTACTCTTTCGAGGGCTCCCAGATCTCCGCGCCGACGAGGTCCCACGGGAGGCGCCCTTCGTCGGTCGCCCCGGCCTCCGCGGAAAAAGGCACGTCGGTCATGTAGACGATGCGCGCCGTCTTGTCTCCCACGTTGCGGCAGCCGTGCGCGACGCCCGGAGGAATCCGTACGAGCGAGGATTGTCCGTCCCCGAGCAGCATCTTCGTGACGATCTTCTCGGTGGGCGAGCCGGCGCGGACATCGACGAGCACGAGCACGATGCGATCTTCCGGAGGGACGAACCAGATATCGGCCTGACGGTGGTGGAGGTGAAACGCCTTCACGACCTGGGGCTCAATCGTGCTGTAGTTGATCTGGGCGAGCGTGAAACCCGGGAAGGCGGCGGGAATGCCGCCGGTGAAGCGCGAAAGCTCGGTCATCGAACCGCCGTCTTCGACGCTCCGGCGGAGAACGGCGACGGAGACACCGTCGATCTGCGGCCGCTTCCCGTAGTCCTGAAACGTGAAGAGAGATTTCAACTCGTTGACCAACTTCATGATCACCTCGTCGCCCGCGCGGCGATACGATACTCGCAACCGGGAGAGCAGGAAAGTCCGTGCGGTGGCCAGGTGAGAACGCGCCCTCTATGATCCTCGCCCATGAGTGAAGCCGCCGCAAAGCCCACAGCCGATCCCGGATCCTCGGGTTCGCGCTTTGCCCTCCAGATCGGGTCCGTGCTCGGGATTCCGATCCGGATCCACGCGACCTTCCTCCTGATTCTCGTTTGGTTCGGGATGGCCGCAGCGGCGTCCTCCCGCAATGTGCCCCGGGAGATCGCCTTCGTGTTGGCGTTGTTCGCCTGCGTCTTGCTTCACGAGTTGGGGCACGCGGCGATGGCCCGTCGCTTCGGCGTCCGCACGCGCGAGATCGTGCTCTACCCGATCGGAGGCGTCGCCCGCCTCGACAGCATCCCCGGGGGGTGGGCCGAGTTGCTGATCGCGCTGGCGGGGCCTGCGGTGAACGTCGCCCTCGCCGGAGCGTGCGCGGCGGCGCTCATCGCTCTCGACGTCCCCCAGGCGTTTCGCCAGGCCATGCCGTGGCAGAACACCGGGCTGGTCCAGAAGCTCTTTTGGGCCAACGTCACCCTCGTCGTGTTCAACATGATCCCGGCGTTCCCGATGGACGGCGGCCGCGTGCTCCGCGCCGTGCTCGCCATCGGCCTGGGGCAGCAGCGGGCCACGCGCATCGCGGCCTTCATCGGCCAGACGATCGCGTTGTTTTTCGTCGTCGGGGGGATCTTCCAGGCGAACTTCTTCCTCGCCTTCATCGGGCTCTTCGTTTTTCTCGGCGCGTCCCAAGAGGTGGCGTTCCAGACCCGCCGGCAGGCCGTCGCCGGGCACACCGCCCACGAGGCGATGATCACGAAGTTCGAGACGCTCTCGCCGCAGGACACGTTGGGGCGCGCCGCGGAGTTGCTGCTCGCCACGCACCAGCACGATTTCCCCGTGCTCGACGCCTGGAACCGCGTCGCCGGAGTGCTCCCTCGCGCGCAACTGCTCGAGGGGCTCGCGCGCTCGGGCCGCGCCACGTCGGTTCTCGAGGTCATGTTGCGCGACCCGGTCGAGATCGCGCCCGCAACCGACCTCGAAGCCGTGTTGGCGCTCCTTCAGAACAACCCGTCGACTCCGCTGCTCGTGGTGGAAGCCGGCGCGCTGCGCGGCATGGTGACGTTCGAGAACCTCGCCGAGTTCATCGTCGTCGCCGGTCAGATCGCGCGATAAGAGCGTAGACCGGAAACGCGGACGCCAAAAGCGCGGCTCCCAAGAGCGCCCGCATCGGGTCCAGCGCGATGAGTTGAAAGGTCATACCCGCGCCGACCGCCAAGACGACGACCGGCGGAACAATGCCCAGCGGAGCCCGCCAGGGAACCGGCTCTCCGACGCGGCGGCGTCTCAGGATCAAAAGCGCCACCGCGGTGACGCCGTAGAAGATCCAAACGCTGAAGGTGAAGAGCGCCAGGATCCCCCGGAACGACCCGAAAACCACGTAGACCAGTGAAGCCGCCGTCAGCGCGAGGGTGGCCCGCGCCGGCGTACCCCACCTGGGGTGAAGCGTCGCCATTCCGCGGAGGAACGCGCCGCCCTGCGCCATCGCGAAGCCCAGACGCGACACGGTGAATACGGTCCCCAGGACCGATCCGAACGTGCTCACGACGACGAGCATCGAAACGGTTCGTCCGGCGGCCGCCCCCAAGGTCGCCTCGACGGCCGCCGCGACGGGCCGGGACGAGCCCGCAGCAAGCCCGCCGGGAAGCGCCGTCATGACGGCGACCTGAGTCAATCCGTAGAGCACCGCCAGGATCGTGGTCCCCAGCAGCACCGCGCGCCCGATGTTCCGTCCGGGATCCTTCACCTCCCCGGCAACGAGCGTGACGTCCGACCACCCGTCGTAAGCAAAAAGCATGATCATCAGGGCGGAGAGCCAGGCCGCCGCGGTCGCAGGCAACACGGGAGCGCTGGTGACGGGGGCAGCCGGCGCACCCTGCGCGTGCACGACCAAGGCCGCCACGGCCAGAGCAGCCAGCGCGAGGATCTTCGTCGAGGTCAGGACGATCTGGGCGCGAGGGCCCGTGCGCAGGCCGGCGACGTTCAAGATCGCGGCGAGGATGAGGGCCGCAGCAGCCGTCGTCCGCCCCCACCCGCCAAGACCGGTCGCCTGGGCCAGGTATTCGGAAAACACGAGCGCGATCGCCGCGATCGACGCAGGATAGGTCACGAAAATTGCCGCCCAGCCTCCGACGAACGCAACGGACGGGCCGTACGCCTCGCGATTGAAGACGAAAAACCCACCGTTCGACGGCACGCGCGCGGCGCACTCCGCGTAGCAGGACGCTCCGCAGGCCGCGACCACCGCGCCGCAGATCCACAGGCAAAACGCCGCGGGGATCGAAGGGATGGCCCCTGCTATCGCCGCCGGAGCGACGAAGATCCCCGAGCCGAGGAGGATCCCGGCGAACACCGCCGTCGCGTCCACCAGGCCGAGGTGTCTTCGGGGAACTTGGGAAGAGCCCGTCAATCGAGATAGGTGTACTGCGAGAGTCGAGCCGTGTAGTTTTCGAGAAACGCCACCGCGTCCTCTTCCGAGATCTCTCCGCGGTTCGTCCGCTCTCGCAGCTGCGCCTTCACGGCCTCGGCGAGATCGGCGCGGTCGTAACCGAAGCACGCGAGCGTCTCGCTCGCCGGTTCGCCGCGCCTGACGTCGGTCACGACCGGCGCGCCCTTGGGCCCCAGGATGACCTCGGCCTCGTTCACCCGGCCGAAGAGGTTGTGCATGTCGCCCATCGTGTCCTGGTAGGCGCCGACGAGCGCGAAGGCGAGGTAGTACGGCTCGCCTTCTTTCAACTCGTGAACCTCGAGGGCGTCCTTGATGTCTTTGAGATCGACGAATTTCTCGACCTCGCCGTCGGAATCGCAGGTGATGTCGGCGAGCGTCGCCTTCCGGGTCGGCGGCTCGTTCAACCGGTGGACCGGAATGATCGGGAAGAGCTGGTCGAGCGCCCAGTGGTCGGGGACCGACTGAAAGACGGAGAAATTGCAGATGTACTTGTCGTGGAGCTTGGTTTCGAGCTCCTGGAATTCGTCGGCGACGAACTTCGCCGATTTCGAGAAGCGCACCGCTTTCGTCGCAACCTCGCGGAAGAACATCTCCCCCTTGCCGCGCTCTTCGAGACCGAGCATGCCGAGGTTGAACAACGAGTACATCTGGTCCCGGTACTCGATCGCATCGTGGTAGAACTCGCGGTAGTTCTTCACCGAGATCTTCTTCGCCGCGTCGGCCAAATCCTGGACGATCTGCGCTTCGCGCCCCGTGAGCGCGGGAGGTTCGGGCTCCAGCCCCGACACCGCCGCCCTGACGTCGGTGACCAGCATCGCGTGGTAAGCGACCAGCATGCGCCCCGACTCGCTGACGATCCGAGGCGGCGGGACGTGCTCTTCGTCGCACACCTCTTGAATGCCGAAGACGACGTCGTTCGCATACTCTTGAACGGAATAGTTGACCGACGCGTCCGAGGAGGTCTTGGATCCGTCGTAGTCGATTCCGAGACCGCCTCCGACGTCGAGATACGAAACGTCCGCGCCGAGCTTCCGCACCTTCGCGTAGATTCGCGCCGCCTCGCGCACCGCCGTTTTGACCTTTCGAATCTCGGTGATCTGGCTGCCGATGTGGAAGTGCAGCAGAGCAAGCTGCGAGCGCAGCCCGCTGGCGGTCAGCTTCTCGAGCCCGCGCAGGAGCTGGAGCGTCGTCAGGCCGAACTTCGACGTGAAGCCGCCGGACTTCTCCCACATCCCCGAGCCCTTGGCCTGCAGGCGGATCCTGAAGCCGATCTTGAACAACACGGGCTCACGAGCCGCCATCTCGAGAATCTGGTCGACCTCGAAAGGCTTCTCGATGACGACCACCACCTGCTTGCCGAGCCGGCAGGCCGACGAGGCCATTTGGAGGTAGGCCTGGTCTTTGAAGCCGTTGCAAACGATGAGGGCGTCCGGCGACAGCTCGAGCGCGATCGCGGCGAGCAACTCGGGCCGGCTTCCCGCCTCGAGACCGAGGCCCGCGCTCCAGCCCGATCGCACCAGCCCCTCGACGACCCCCCGCTGCTGGTTGACCTTGATCGGGAACACCGGGTGATAGCGCTCGCGGTAGTTGTACTCACGGATGGCGTTCGCGAAACTCTGGGCCAGCTCGTTGACCTGCCCTTCGAGCAACTGGGGGAAGCGGAGGAGAACCGGCGTCTTGATGCCGCGCTTTGCGAGATCTTCGACCACGCGAAAGACGTCGATCGATCGCGCCGGCTCGCGGGTCGGCGTGACGAGCAGGTGTCCGTCCTCGCCGATCGCGAAGTAGCCGTTCCCCCAACCGTCGAGCCCGTAGATATTGACGGCGTCGTCGGTCGTGAAGCGTTCGGTGAACGAGACGTTCATGTCGGACTCTCCACACCCGGACCACTGATGGCAAGGGATGCCGGATTATAGGGCCGTCATCCCCCCTCGCAAGAGCGGAGCAGCTAGAGTTTACGTATGACCGCCCTCGCTCCGCCGCTCTCCCCCCGCCTCGCCGCGCTCGCGGAAGCGATCGTGCCGGGGAGCCGCGTCGCCGACGTCGGGAGCGACCACGGCTTGCTTCCGCTCTGGCTCGCAGCGAGCGGCCGGGCGGCCTGCTGCCTCGCGGTAGAAAAGACAGAGGAACTCCTCGCCGGGGTCGCCCGTCCTCCGGCCGGCGTCTCCTGGGCGGAGCGGCTCGCCTACCGGGCCGGAGACGGCCTCGGAGCGATTCGCCCGGACGACCGAATCGACACGGTCGTGCTCGCGGGACTGGGAGGGCGCACCATCGTGCGGCTCCTCGGGGCACAAGAAGCAGCGAGCCCGGCCCTGAGGCGGCTCGTGCTCCAACCCCGCTCGGAGCCCTTCTTGACGCGCC
>Ga0315283_10006829_pt1 | contig 10224 bp, 8 predicted proteins | sample YL17G09_0_MG_FD_204541 | JGI IMG/M metagenome (GOLD analysis project Ga0315283, IMG submission 204541) | Sediment microbial communities from Yellowstone Lake, YNP, Wyoming, USA - YL17G09_0 | ecosystem: Environmental > Aquatic > Freshwater > Lake > Sediment | place: USA: Wyoming | collected...
CGCTTATCCCGGAGGCTCTACTTCTGATCAACCGTCTCTCTGCCGAACGCCTCCGCCATGAGTTGGATCTGGTCCTGGAAGAAGAAAATGCCGCCTCCATGCTCGAGCGGCTGGCGGAGTTGGGTATCCTCGCCGCGGCGCATCCTGCCTTGAAATGGAACAAAGCCACCCAAACGCGTTTCGCGACTGGGATGGCTGCCGCGCAGACCCTTAAGCACCCGCCGGCGCAGCGCACACTTGGCTGGACGCTCTGGCTCATGGATGTTCCGCTTCCTGGCCTGGAGAGTATCGAAAAAAGGCTGCATTTTGAGTCTGGTTTACGGGATATGCTTCTGGCTGCCTCCGCCCTGTTCGCGAAAGTGAATTCTCTCGCCGGGGAAAAACCCAGCCGATGGGTAGCGGTTCTGGATGCCGTTCCGCTCAAGGCGGTCCAGGCAGTCTCTCTGGCTTTGCCAGCTGGTCCGGTACGACAAGAGCTACGCGCTTATATCGAAACCTGGCGGCAGGTCAAGCCAAAGACCAACGGTCACGACTTGAAAAAGCGCGGTCTCCTGCCGGGACCTGCGTACCAGTCCATCCTAAAAAGCCTGCGCGAAGCCTGGCTGGATGGGGAAGTAAAGACAGTCGATGATGAGATGGCGCTGCTGGAAAAATTGACAAGCAAGTTTAAATAGTACTGAAAAACAATAATATTCTGCCAATGCGCAGATGATAAAAGACTGGTAGTCAACCAATTGACTGCCAGTCTTTTTATTTCTGAAGTTCGGTAAATAAACCGGCCTCGGGTAGTCCCAGCGCTCTGGCAGACTCACCGTCCGTCACGGTGAACCACAGGTGTATTTCCTCTGTCCCGTGGACGAAGTATATCCCGAAAACATTAAATAAACCATCCCGGAAGTCCGAGATGGCTGAAGAAGTTGGTGTCTTTGTGAATTCCCGCGGTAGAGGGATAAATATGGGGATGTTGGGTGGGCGAAAAATGCCAAACCGACCCTGGTTATCCCTGCCTCCCGGAGAATTCCTGAGAGTCAATATTAACCAGGAAATTAAGGTTTAAGAATGGTTGACAAAAAGGAATTGACTTTTGGATGGCGCTGACGGGTGGCGATCACCCAGCCGCGGATGATTTGACCGTACATGCGGAATCGCCAGATAAACCCGTTCAACCCACCGCGATGAAATTCGCTGGGCGGATGCCAGACCCCTTTCAGAGGTACGATGTGCTTGTGAAAATTTTGCTGGCTGGCGGCGACTGTAAGGGCAACCTCGAAGCCGTACCCGGAAGCGGCTTCAGGCGAGATATGTTTCAGGATCTCGGCGCGCAGACCACGCTGACCGGTCAGGAAGGGCATAGCCCAGGAGGATAAATCAGTAATGATGTGTCCTCCCCAGAAGAGGCCAAGGGTCATATCAGCATCGCGGTTAAGCACGGGCGTCATCAGGGCGAGGACGTGGTCCGGAGTGAGTGCATGCAGGTCAGTGTCCAACAAGAGCAGATAGGGCGCTGTGGTGGCTGCCCATCCGGTGAAGATGGCCTGGCCTTTGCCTTTGTTTCGTTCATGCCGGATAACCCGCATACGCGGATCTGATGCAGCGAACTTGCGCGCAACCTCGACAGTATTATCCACTGATCCATCATCTACAATGATGATTTCATCGAGGATTTCGCTGAGGCGCAAGGCTTCGAGTACGCCAGCGATATTGCGTTCCTCGTTAAAAGTGGGCAGGATGGCCGCGATAAAAGGTTTGTGATGGTGGTTATTAAGTGAAGACATTGGTGTCCCTTTCCTCTATTCTGAGTATACCATTTGATAATTAACAAAACATTAGACCGACTGACAGGCGATCCCGAAAGACATATCCGGATTCACCCATCTTGATGAAGCGTTTCAATGTACGGCTAGCCAGTGTTATTGAGTATAATTCGTCCATTCCTATTCCCAACGGAGCCAGAATGATCCAGAAACCCACCGGCGCACAAATCCGCCAGACATTTATTGATTTCTTTGTCGAGCATAAGCATACCTTCGTTCCGTCTGCTTCGCTCGTGCCGGGTGAAGATGCTACACTTCTATTTACGAATGCAGGCATGGTTCAGTTTAAGGATGTTTTCCTCGGCACGGATAAGCGTCCCTACACCCGCGCGGTCGACTCGCAGAAAGTCCTGCGCGTAGCCGGCAAGCACAACGACCTTGATGAGGTCGGCCGGGACGACAGTCACCACACTTTCTTCGAGATGCTTGGCAACTGGTCTTTTGGCGATTATTACAAGAAAGAAGCCATTGCCTGGGCATGGCAATTGCTGACTGATGTCTGGGGCTTGCCAAAAGAACGGGTTTACGCCACTTGTTTCAAGGACGACAAGGGCAATATTCCCACCGACGATGAAGCCGCCGAAATCTGGAAGCAGCAGCCCGGCTTCGACCCGTCGCATGTACTCTTCTTCGGGCGCAAGGAAAACTTCTGGGAAATGGCCGAGACGGGTCCTTGCGGGCCATGTTCGGAAATCCACTTCGACCGGGGTGAGGAATTTGATAACCTGGCCGGGAAGCCGCACAATTGCGGCGTAAACGGTGAGTGCCAGCGCTATCTCGAACTGTGGAACAACGTCTTCATCCAATACAATCGCATCGACAAAGACAATCTCGAACTACTGCCGGCTAAACACGTGGATACCGGGATGGGCTTCGAGCGCATAGTGGCGGTCCTGCAGGATGTGGACTCGAACTATAAGATTGACCTGTTCAAGGGAGCGCTGGAGGCGGTGCGTTCCCTGACCGGCGACTCGCTCGAAAAAATGTATGCCGACTTCACTCCTTACCGTGTCATTGCGGACCACGCGCGCGCCGCGGCGTTCCTCATCGCGGACGGTGTCGTCCCCGGCAACGTAGGGCGCAATTACATCTGCCGGATGATCATCCGCCGGGCGGCCCGTTTCGGGACGAAACTCAATCTGCATGAACCCTTTCTGGCAAAGGTCGCCGAGGCGATTGTGGCTGCTTATGGCGATTTCTACCCGGAATTGGTCAAGAGCCGGGAGACTATCCTCGACAACCTGACCCGCGAAGAAGTGCGCTTCGCGCGCACGGTTGAATCCGGCACGGCTTATTTGCAGGGAATGCTGGACGAGTTACAGAAGTCAGGTGGCAAGACGCTGGATGGCCGCAAAGTCTTCGACTTGTATGCCACCTACGGCCTGCCGTTGGAGATCGCCCGTGACATTGCCCGCGAGCAGGGCCTGGATGTGGATGAGGCCGGGTTCAAAACCTCCATGGATGAGCATCGTCTCGCCTCGGGCGGTGGCAAAGCCATGGGCAAGACCGGCGGTGAAGATGCCGAGTTTTATAACGGGATAATGAAGGGACTGCAGAAAGAAGGCAAACTCGGCAAGGATGGGGTGGCGTATAACCCATATGAATGGATGCAGGTCGAAGGCCCGGTGCTTGCGCTGGCCGCACAGGGACAGCACCTCACCAAAGCCGGAGCCGGGGATCGGGTGGAGGTCCTGCTGCCTAAGACCGGTTTCTATGTCGAATCCGGTGGCCAGGTATCAGATATTGGTGTAATTAGTGCCAATGATGGATCCTGGGAGGTCGAAGTGGATGAGATGCGCAAGCCCTCGCCAGGCGCGATCGTCCATGTTGGTGAGGTGGTCTTTGGGCATCCGCAGGCCGGGGACTCGGCAACCGCCGCAGTGGACGCGGCCCGCCGCCACGATATCCGCCGCAACCACACCGCCACACATCTCCTGCATGCCGCTCTTCATCAAGTGCTGGGGGATAATGCCCGCCAGGCCGGGTCGTCGGTGACCCCCGACCGGTTCCGCTTTGACTTCAATCACCCCGATGCGATGACGGCTGAACAAGTGGAACGTGTTGAAAAACTGGTCAACGAGGCTGTTGCAGCGGATTATCCGGTCAAGCAGGTGGTCAAGTCGCGCGAGCAGGCAGTGGCCGAGGGGGCGATGGCGCTTTTCGGCGAGAAATACGGCGATACGGTGTGGACCATCAGTATCGGTGATGGATATTCGTATGAACTTTGCGGTGGGACGCACCTCGACCGCACCTCGGATGTGGGCGCGTTCATCCTTGTTTCCGAAAGTTCCGCCGCGGCGGGTGTGCGCCGTATCGAGGCTGTAACCGGGAGGGGCGCCTATGAATTGATTGCGAAGCGCTTCAAAATTCTCAAACAGTCTGCGGTTACGCTGAAATCTGCAGTGGACGAGCTGCCACAGAAGGCTGAACTGGTGCAGGACGAACTGGCCGCGGCCCGCAAGCAGATCGCCGCGCTCAAGACCGAACTGGCGCTCTCCAGTTTCAACATGCAGTTGGACAACCCGCAGAAAGTCAATGGAGTGATCCTTCTGGCGTTTGAACTCCCCGAGGCAGACAAGGACACCCTCGGCAAACTGGCCGACAAATTCCGTGAGAAGTATCCTGAAAACGGTGTGTGTGTGGTTGCAACAATTTCCAGCGGGCAGGTGATCGTCATGGCGACCGTGACGCAGGATCTGATCAAGAAGGGCATCAAGGCCGGGGATCTGGTCGGGCATGTTTCGCGTCAACTAGGTGCGGGCGGGGGTGGTGCGCCGCACCTGGCCTTCGGCGGCGGCAAGGAGGCCGGGAAACTCCCCGAAGCGCTGGCGAGTGTGCGTGCATGGGTGGAAGGGAAAATAAAATAAAACAGTAGGGACGACCATTTGGTTGTCCCTACTGTTTTCCCGGGCTGTACCCTTGCGGCCAAGTGATTTTTTATTCGGGTTATAATCACCTCCGATGAAGACACAAATCATCCAACTGGATCCGCATGACGATGTGACCTCCGTGCGGGATAAGATGTCGTGGGCCAAGACGGAGCGCATTCTGCTGGTCTTCCCGCACCGCTCCCGCATCCTGGCGCGCAGCCTGGACCTGCGCCTGCTCGAGCGGCATGCAACCACGCTGGGAGCGCAGCTCGCCATCGTGGCACAATCCGTTGAACTGCGTCACGCTGCCGGGTTACTTAACGTCCCGGTGTTTACTTCGGCTGCCTCTGCCCAGCGCCAGGTCTGGGAAAGGGAAAAGGCTCCGGCCAGACCGCGCCGCCTGGTTCGTCCCGATCTGCTCCAGATGCGCCGCGCAGCATTTCCTCCCGAAGCTCGCTGGCGGGCTCTTTTTTGGATACGTTTCTTGTTCTTTAGCCTGGCCGTTCTGGCAATTATCGCCGTTCTTTCGCTTTTCATTCCCTCTGCTACAATCCAACTGAGCCCTGCGACCCAACTGCAAAGCCTGACGTTCACCGTCAGGGCCAGCCCGAACGTGACCACCGTCAACCTGGCGGGAAGCCTGCCTGCGCGGCTAAGCTCGCTTGTTGTGGAACACAATAAAACGATCCAGGTCACCGGCTCGGTTAACATCCCCGATGCCCGGGCGCAGGGCTTGGAGAGCTTCCGCAACCTGACCAATACATTGACGAGCATCCCAGCCGGGACGGTTGTCAGCACCCAGACCAGCCCGCCTGCCCGGTTCGCCACGACGAGGGAGGCGGTCGTTGCGGCTGGCATCAACAAAACGGTGGATATCCCTATTCAGGCGCTTGAGGCGGGTTCCAGCGGCAACTTGCTCGCCGATATGCTGGTTGCGATCGAAGGTAACCTGGGAACCAGTCTGGCGGCGACAAATTCCGACCCAACAGTGGACGGCTCGGACCGTACCGCCTCCATCCAGACTGCTGCAGACCGGTCGCGTGTCCATGCGATTTTGCTGACCGAACTTCTCGAAGAGTGCAAAACAGGCCTTCAGCAAACGCTCACACCCGGGGATATTACCTTCCCGGATACTCTGGATGTTTCCCAGGTTCTATCCGAAACCTATTTTCCTGCCGAAGGCCAGAGCGGCGACACGCTCTCGCTGACGATGCGCCTGCAATGCCAGGTGCAATATGCCTCACTGGCGGATGTAAATGCCCTGGCGAAGATGTCGCTGGATGCCAACCTGCCGGCGGGCTTCGCCCCCGCGTCGGATGGACTGACAATGCTGCCTGCCAGCAGCCTGCTCACAGACGCGGATGGGGTCACGCGCTGGGAAGTGCAATCTCAGCGGCTTCTGCGCGCCCGGCTGGACCCGCTAACAGCTGTGCAACTTTCTATGGGTCATATTGTCGCCGAGGCTGTTCTGCGGCTGAACGAATCCCTGCCGCTGGCCGACTCGCCCATCATCCAGGTCAAACCCAAATGGTGGCCCTGGCTGCCGGTCATCCCTCTTCGTATCGATGTTTCCACTGGCGATTGATGAGAATACTGGCTGTAGACCCCGGTTCCAAACGCATCGGTCTGGCCATCAGCGACGCGACCGGCACCATTGCCAACCCGCTGACGGTGCTCAACCACGTTTCCCGCTTGCTGGATTCCGCGGCAGTGGCGGACCTGGCAAAAACGATGGGTGCGGGCCTTATCGTGATCGGCCAGTCGCTCGACGATGATGGCCATCCTACCTTCGAAGGCCGCCGGGCCGGGCGCTTTGCCGAAGCCCTGAAAACCCAGACCAACCTCCCGGCGGTTTTCTGGGACGAATCCTTCACCACTCAGGATGCGCGTGCGGCCCGCATCGCGATGGGTGTTTCGCGCAAAAACCGCCTCGGGCATCTGGACTCCATCGCTGCAACCATCCTCCTGCAATCCTACCTGGATGCCAACCCTCAAACCAACCTGTAAAAATGAAATCCCGCAAACCCTGCCTTCCATGGATGCTTCTGCTTGTCATGCTGATTGCCCTCGGCCTGGTAGCCGTGGCTTTTTACGTACCGCAAACAGCCCGGCAGTCTTTTGGGGAACCCAGCGCCTCCCTCAATTCCTGGCAACGCTTAAGTTATAGTTACGAACTAATCTGGAATGCCGGAGACCTGACCCAGCCGCGTGACCCTGCTGGAGCAGAGCAATTATTTGTCATCCAGCCGGACGAAAGCGTGATCTCCATTTCCAACCGGCTGGAACAGACCGGCATTATCCGCCGAGCCAGCGCCTTCCGCACTTACCTGCTGTGGGCCGGGCTGGATACAATCATCCAGAGCGGCACCTACCGCCTCAGCCCGGCGCAGACAGGGTTTGACATCGCCCAGATATTGAAATCCACCACCCTGACCGAGGTGAATTTCACCGTCCTGCCCGGCTGGCGGATGGAAGAAATCGCCGCTGCGCTCCCGACCTCCGGCCTGGAGTTCCCACCGGAGGCATTTTTAGCCGCGGCGGCTGCCCCAGCGATCTCCATGGACGTGATTCCTGAGGGTGGTTCAGCCGAGGGATTTCTCTACCCCAAAACTTACAGCCTGCCCCGCACGACGACGGCTGAACAGTTGGTTTCCATATTGTTACAGGAATTTACCTCCCAGGTCCCTGTAGAAACCCTGTCTGCTTATGCCAGCCACGGGCTGACAGTCTTTCAGGCAGTGGTCCTGGCATCCATAATCCAGCGGGAAGTAATAGTGGAGGATGAAATGCCTGCCATTGCATCAGTATTTTACAACCGGCTGGCAATCGGCATGAAGTTACAGACCGACCCGACGGTGCAGTATGCCCTTGGCTACAATGCTGCCCAGGGCACCTGGTGGACGAATCCGCTCAGTGTGAATGACCTGCAATTCGATTCCCCCTACAACACTTACCTCTATCCCGGCCTGCCGCCCGGACCGATCTCAAACCCTGGCCTTGCCGCGCTGGAGGCTGTGGCCCACCCGGCTGAGTCAGCTTATTACTACTTCCAGGCAAAATGTGACGGATCTGGCCTGCACAACTTTGCCGAGACGTTCGAACAACACCAGCAGAATTATTGCCCGTAGAATTCTGCGTGATGTACTTGGGAAATGTCACGTTGTCCGCTTATCAGACTTCGCAAGCGTGACCTATGGCACTTGGAAGGGGGGTTAGGTAATGCTGGTATTGGAAACGATATATTTCTCCAAATGGTCAATGACCACTTTTTGTTCTTCTATGAGAGATCTGACCAGATCGCCAATGGTGACAATCCCGATCAAGCGATTTTTTTCCATAACTGGCAGGTGGCGTATATGTTTGGCAGACATTAATGCCAGACCCTGTTCGACAGTATTATCCGGTTCAATAAAAATGGGCGGCGATGACATAATCTCACTGACGCGCATGTTCTTTGAACTCTTGCCCAGCAGAATAACCTTACGGGCGTAATCCCGTTCAGAAAACACACCGATCAGAGTTTTGCCGTCTACAACAAGTAACGCACCCACATCTTTTTCGGCCATAACTTGCAGAGCATCAATAACGCGCGCCGTGGGGCTTATCGTCCAGATCTTCCGCCCCTTCACCTTCAGGATTTGACGAATTGTTTTCATAGCGCCTCCAACTAATCCAGGATTTACCAGAGAATATGATAGAGGACCATGATATTGAGTGGAAAAAAGTGACTGTTTGATTGTGTTAAAGGCGAAAAGATAACCTAATTGTAGCATCAAACCAGCATAATCTTATTTCCCTTTTCTTTCAGTCCTGTAAAATATATTACTTTCTTATGGAACCGTCACTCCGTCGAAGAGTTGTTTCTCGGTCGGAATGCTGACATCCGGCGTGAAGAAGAAGTACAAGGTCTGACTGTCGGGCAGCAGAAAGGGGCTATCCTCCCCGCCTGAGGTGTTGACCGGTGCGATAGCGCGGTGCCGGTCTATGCCGAACAAGCCCTCCAGACCGAGGATTGCGCCGAGTAGTCCTAAAAAGGCGCTGGAACTGCCACAGACAAAAAGCGGTGTGCCGACCAGTTGGATCCACTTCTGGGTGCCTCCGGTCAGCGCGCACAGACCGCTGCTGAAAACCAGTGCGGCGGAGGTGATTCCCAGCCTGAGGCTGGCGTTTCCGAGCGCATGGGGGTGTTGTTCTTTTGACATGGATTCTCTTTCGTTATAAGAAAGAGACCGCCGGGCAAGCGGCGGTCATGGCGGGAATCAAGGCGCTGGCGTGGGCGGTGTAACGGGCACATCCGGTTCGGCCTTTATTTTGATAAAGGCTGAGCCAATCCAGGCTGCCAGACCGAGGACAAGCAAAATAATTGCCTGGAAGACAATATTTACTGATATGGTATGAACGAAAAAGCGGACCAGTTCATAGCCAATGCCGGCAATGTCAGCCGGGATAAAGGGTGGTATGCGGGGAATAATGAACACAATCCAGGCTGCGTTTATAGCCGGCAGTGTTGAAATCCCCAACCCGAGGGCGATCGTTCCAGAAACGAAGATGGGTATGCCCCACCAGAGCAGCCAACTTTTAAGAGATCGCACGGCGAAAACCATAACAAGCAGCAGAAATACCAGTGGCAACAGTGGGCTCAGGCGCATGATCAGCCGCAGCGTGCGGAGGGTGGTAATCGGGTCTGCGCCTAAGGGACCGGTCCCGGATGGCAACGAGCCGGGGGCAGGTGGTTTGATGATTGTGGCCTCATCCGGTAGCTTTGAGGCGACCGAGGTCAATTGGCCCTCTAATAGTGAGACCTCGAGAGGAAGCACATCCTCGGGAGGCTTGCATAAAAGCATGCCACCGTTGCTCGTTCCGCTGACGATCTGTGCCAGCATTTCCACGCTGCAAGTCGGCTGTGTGTTTATCAGTTGAAGGATGAGATCTGTACCAGCCGAGCCTGCCAGACGTTCTTTCAGTTTACCCAACGGGACAGTTACAGAGTCCGTCTCGCCGTTAAGATAGGCAAACATTTGATCGAGGGTACTATCGGACATGCTTTGCAGGTCATCTGGCGGAAGGATAATCGTAAGGATGGCCTGCCAGCCCGCGGCGGTGATATTCTGCATAAAGGGGGGCATCCCGCCTGCGCCACCCGTCCCCGATTGTTCGAGGCAGGGCGATATGAGTTGATTCTCGGTATCTGTCGGCAGACGCTGGTTATCAAATAATTCAGTATATGCCTGCTCCCCGATAGCCTGTTTGACACATGCCTGCACATCCGGAGATGCCTGGGGAAGAGTCTCCCCAGGTTGGAAGGCGCTGGCTGTTTGGTGAGAACCATACTGGTCCAGGCACGGTTGAGCGAGGAGAAGTTCCGTCTCGGTCGGGCTTCGCAGGCCGCTTCCAATCGCTTCGTATTCATCCGGCCCGAGGGCAGCCGTCAGGCAGGTCTGTAATTCAAGGGAAGCGCCATCAATGTTGCAGGCCAGCTGATTCTGGGCACAGGGATCACTCAAGTAGCTACTGGTTAATGCCACCCCAACAATTTCAGG
>Ga0315283_10006831_pt1 | contig 10223 bp, 9 predicted proteins | sample YL17G09_0_MG_FD_204541 | JGI IMG/M metagenome (GOLD analysis project Ga0315283, IMG submission 204541) | Sediment microbial communities from Yellowstone Lake, YNP, Wyoming, USA - YL17G09_0 | ecosystem: Environmental > Aquatic > Freshwater > Lake > Sediment | place: USA: Wyoming | collected...
CCAGGTCACCTCGAGCTTGAGGTTCCCGTGGATCGGGATGCCGGCCTCGTCCTCCGACTTGCGCCGGTACTTGATCGCGAAGTAGACCACCAGGCCCGAAATCAACAGCGTGAAGAAGGCCGTGAGCGCGATCAGAAAGAAGTAGAGGGCGTCCACCTGGGGCGCCATGGTGGAGGCCTGCGTCGGCAGAATCTGGGTCTGAGGCATACGCAATTACTGCGACACCGGCGGCGCAAGGGCCGCGGCGTTCTTCGTTTTCCGGCGATCCACGCTCCACATCGTCACGATGAACCCGCCAATCAGGGCCACCGTCAACAGGCCCGCCAGCCGGAGCACATTCATCACGACCATGCTGTATTTCCCCGAGTGCGGATCGTAGTGGAAGCAGTAGAGCAGGACCTGATCCACAGGGGTGCCGATCTTCCCGCCCGAGGCCTCGATGAGGCCCAGGCGCAGGTCCTTCGGCGGGTAGTCGATTCCGTAGAAGTACTTCGACACGCGGCCGTCGGGCGTCAGCACCATCAGGGCGCTGGCGTGCACGTACTGCTGAGAAGCCTTGTCGAAGGCGTAGCGGAACCCGACAGAGCCGGCCAGCGCGTCGATGGCGGGCTGTTCTCCCGTGAGGAAGTGCCAGCCATTCGCGCCCGCCGGGCGGCTGTACTTGGCGAGGTACGTCTGTTTTTTCGCCGAGGCCATCGCCGGCGTTTCCTTCGGGTTGAAGCTGAGGGTCACAACCTCGTACTCGTCCCCGACCGAAAAATTCAGCACCTTGAAGGCCGCCACCGCGCCGTTGAGCACCTGCGTGCACAGCATGGGGCACTCGTAATAGACGAGGGACAGCACCACCGGCCTCTTGCCGAAGTAATCGCCCAGCCTCACCTGCTGGCCCGTCTCGTCTCTGAACACGGCGTCGAGCGGCACCTGCGCGTTCAGTTTCTGGTCGATCCCCACCTTTTCGAGTATGTCAGGCACGAGCTCCGACGACGTTCCAGGAGGCGGACCTCCCACGTCGGCCCCGGTGAAACGCGGCGGTTGCGCCCAGGCGGTTGATGCCAGCGCCATGGTGAACGCCAGCCCAGCGGCCCACTTCTTCATTTCGACGCCTTCTTCGTGTGACCTTGCAACTGCTTCGGGAGTGCCGGCGTACCCGCCGCCGGGAGGGCGCTTTCGGGCTGACGAACGGGTAGCCCCTCTTCAAGAACCAGCCTCATCGCGACATCAATCGGCACACGCACCACGCCCGCCTTGGCGTCGACCCAGCCATAGGTGGTGAGCACGAGTTCTTCCTGGTCGCGAAGCACCTTCAGGTCGCCGGCAGGATTGGCCTGGATGCGCGGTTCCGGCGGGAGGCGTTCCTCGCCGGGGGCCTGCGGCTGCGCCAGAGACGCCGGCGCCAGTTGGGCATCCTGTCGTGCGGCCTGGCCGCTGAAGAAGCCGAGGAGGACGAAGATGATGAGGTACGACACCACGCCCATCACAGCGATGCCGGCGGCAAAGACGATCAGCGGGCGAAGCTTGATGTCCCGCGTCTCGTACGCCGTGCTGGCCGACTGGCCGCTGTCTTCGTCGTGTTCGTGCTTGTGCGCCATGGCCTCGCCCCGAATCCCGAACCCCGAACCCCGAGAGGCAGTTTCAGAACCCGTTCCCGCGGGATCGCGTCTCCCGCCGCACGCAGGTTCTGAAACCGGTCCTAATGATGCTCCGCGCGCAGCGCGTCCGCCAGCCCTGCGTCGTGGACGGGGAGCAGCGGCCGGCTCTTCAGGTTCGACGTGAAGATCGCCACCCAGATCCCGCCAAGACCGACCACGGCCGCCACGTCCAGCCAGTGGAAACTCAAGCCCTTCGTGTATGCTTCCGGCCCGATCAGGTAGAACAGGTCGAGGAACCGCGCGACGATCAGCCACAGGGCCATGCGAGCCAGCACCGTCGAATTCCGTTTCGTCCGGCGGGACAGCAGCACAATGAACGGCACCGCGAAGTGGAACGCCACCAGCGCGATCCCGAGATATTCCCAGCCGTGGCTCAACCGGTGCTGGTACCAGGGAATTTCCTCAGGCAGGTTCGCCGACCAGATGATCAGGAACTGTGAGAAGGACAGGTACGCCCAGACCATCGTGAACGCGAACAGCAGTTTGCCGAAGTCGTGGAAATGGCCGGCGTTGTAGACGCCGGACATCGGCGGTTCCGTCGACAGCCGGCGCGCGACGACAATCGCGACCGCCAGTCCCATCAGGGCCTGCCCGATCACGAACAGGAAGCCGTACATCGTCGAGAACCAGTGCGGCTCGAGGGACATCCCCCAGTCGATCGAGGCGAAAGTCATTGTCGCGACGTACAAAACCAGGCCGACCGCGCTCGTACTTTGCATGCGAATCGCGAGCTCCGGGTTGCCGGTCCTGTCCTGTTCGGCGGACCAGCGGGTCAGGACGAACGCCAGCCCGTTCCAGATCGCGAAGTAGAGGACGGCCCGGACAAGGAAGAAGGGCACGTTCAGGTAGAGCGTCTTCTCCTTCAGGATGTGGTCGCCCGCCACCATGGCGGTGTCGGTCCAGGGATACAGATCCGTGAGGCCGAACACGAGGGGCACGAAGAAGAGCGCCATCCAGGGCAGCGTGCGCGCGGACGCCTCGAAGATGCGGCGCAGCACCACGCCCCAGCCGCCCCCCGACAGGTGGTGGAGCATCGTCAGCGCCAGCCCGCCAAGGGCGGCCGCGAGCCAGAAGAGGAACGCCAGCAGGTACGAATGGAAGAACTGCGCCGGGCTGACCAGCGCACCCGCGCCGGCGGCGACGAGGCCCATGACTCCGATGACCAGGGATCGCTGGCGCAGGGCGTCCAGGCTGGCGGGCGGAGCGTATGTCGCGTCGTGCATGTGGTCAGTCGCCTGTCCCGTCGATACCATCAGCGTTTGTCGGCGGCGTCGAGCCGGGCCCGATCGGCGGCCGGCACGTTCTCGATCGTCGCCTGCTGGCTGCGCTGCAGGGCCTTCAGATATGCCACGATGGCCCAGCGATCCTCGACGGGAATCTGCTGCGCGTAGTCGGGCATGGCACCGAAGCCGTTAGAGATGACATCAAAAACATAGCCGGGTGCGGCCTGGCGCAGCCGGTCCTGATGAAACGTCGGCGGCTTCCGGTATCCGCGGCGCACGATCATGCCGTCGCCGGTGCCCGTGCGGCCGTGGCAGGGCGAGCAGAAGATGTCGTACCGCTCGTGCCCGCGCTCCATGAGGCCGGCCGTGATCGCGAACGGAAACACCTCGACCGGCTTGCCGGCGGCCTTGCCGGTGAAGAGCAGCGTGTCGTCACGCAGGTGGCCGCGGGCGATCGTGCCGTCCACGAGCGGGCGTGCCGAGCGCTGGTCCGCAAAGAAGTCGCTCTTCGCGTACGGCTTGAATTTCGGCTGATCGTGCATGTCCTGCCGGCAACCAGCGGCGAGCAAGCCGGCCGCCAGGCAGCATGCGACGAGCGGTGCGCGGATCTTAGCGTTCAACGTCGCTCACCTCTCGCGGCCCGAGGCTCTCGAGGAACCGCCGCGTCGTGGCCGGGTCGAATTTCGGGTCGTTCCACTCGATGCACAGGAAGAACCGGTCGCGGCTCGCCATCGCGAAGCGCTTCGAGTTGAACATCGGGTGATAGGGCATCGGCAGGCCGTTCAGGAGGATCATGCCCAGCACGGCGGCCAGCGCCGCGAACAGGATCGTCGTCTCGAAGGCCGGCACGATGAAGGACGGCCAGCTGTGCAGCGGTCGTCCGCCGATATTGAACGGGTAGGCGATCGTCGAGGCCCAGTACTCGAGGCCGTACCCGGCCAGGGCACCCGTCAGCCCGCCGCCGAGGACGATGTACGGCAGCTTCGTGTTGGGCATGCCCAGGGCACCGTGGAGCTCTTCGATAGGGATGGGCGAGTAGGCGTCCATCTTGCGGTAGCCCGCCTCGCGCGCCTTGTTGGCCGCGCGCACGAGAGCCGTTGGGCTCTCGAACTCGGCCACCAGTCCGTACGTTGCTTGTTGCTCCATAGCCAATCCGGTCGCCACTATCAGGGGCTAGGGCCTACGCGCTAGCTCCCGCTCCCGGGCAGGACTGAAGTCCTGCCCCACGAATACCAACACCGTTCGCGCGCCTCGCCTCCGTACCTGGCGCAGGACTTTCGCGCACCCCGCCACCGTACGTGGCGCAGACTTCAGTCCTGCGAAGCCGACGCGCGAAGCGCGTCTGACTAGCGCCTAGCGCCTAGCGCCGAGCCCCGAACCCCTATTCCTTCCGCACCCGCGCCGCCGGCACCATAGTGCGCATCTCGAAGATCGAGATCATGGGCAGGAAGCGGATGAACAGGAACAGCAGCGTCAGGAACAGCCCAATCGTCCCGATGTACGTCGACCAATCCCAGAACGACGGCGAGTACATGCCCCACGACGACGGGAGGAAGTCGCGGTGCAGGCTCGTCACGATGATCACGAACCGCTCCAGCCACATGCCGACGTTGATCACGATGGCCAGGCTCCAGAGCACCACGACATTCGTCCTGAAGCGCTCGAACCACAGAAGCTGCGGAATCAGCACGTTCGTGAGGATCAGGCCCCAGTAGGACCACCAGTACGGGCCCGTCATGCGGTTGAGCAGCATGAACCGCTCGTAGTGGTTGCCGCTGTACCAGGCCATGAACGCCTCGATCGAATAGCCGTAGGCGACGATGAGGCCCGTCGCCAGCATGACCTTCGCCATCACGTTCAGGTGCTTCATGGTGATGAAGTCCTGGAGCCCGTAAGCGGCCCGGATCGGGATGGCCAGCGTGAGCACCATCGCGAAGCCGGAGTAGATGGCGCCGGCCACGAAGTACGGCGGGAAGACCGTCGTGTGCCAGCCCGGCAGCACGGACACCGCGAAGTCGAAACTCACCACCGTGTGCACCGAGACCACGAGCGGCGTCGCGAGGCCCGCGAGCAGCAGGTAGGCCGTCTCGTAGCGGTGCCAGTGCATGGCCGACCCGCGCCATCCAAGCGCGAAGATGCCGTAGATGGTGCGGCCGATCTTCGACGTCGTGCGGTCGCGCAGGGTCGCGAGGTCCGGGATGAGTCCCACGTACCAGAAGAGCAGCGACACCGTGGCGTAGGTGGACACGGCGAAGACGTCCCAGATGAGCGGGCTGCGGAACTGCGGCCACACCCCCATGGTGTTGGGGATAGGCATCAGCCAGTAGGCGAGCCACGGGCGGCCGACGTGAATCAGCGGGAACATGCCCGCGCACGCGACGGCGAAGAGCGTCATGGCCTCCGCGAACCGGTTGATCGACGTGCGCCACTGCTGGCGGAGGAGCAGCAGGATGGCCGAAATCAGGGTGCCGGCGTGGCCGATACCGATCCACCAGACGAAGTTGGTGATGTCGAAGGCCCAGCCGACCGGGATGTTGTTGCCCCAGATCCCGATGCCCTTCACGAAGAGGTAGCTGACGGAGACAAGCAGCAGGCTGGCCAGCGAGGCCGAAATGCCCAGGCCGATCAGCCAGCCGACCGAGAACTTCTGCGTCAGGACAATCGAGCTGATCTTGTCGGTGACCGTCGCGAACGAGTGTCCCGGCGCGATGTACGCCGCCTGTTGCTCTCGTCCGCCGGCTGCTGGTGCCGTCACGTTGGTCTCAGCCATGCGCTACTTCTCTCCGTGCGCATCGCCCGCGGCCGCGTCGCCGGCGAGTTCCGGATTCACGTTCTTCAACGCCGCCAGGTACGTCGTGCGCGGCCGGGTGTTCAGGTCGCCGAGGAGCGAGTAGTTGAGCGACTCGGTCCGCAGCCTGGCGACACGACTGTTCGGTTCGTTGATGTCGCCGAACACGATCGCCTCGGCCGGGCAGACCTGCTGGCACGCCGTGACGATCTCGCCGTCGCGCACCTGGCGGTCTTCCTTCTCGCTCTCGATCTTGGCCCGAGTGATCCGCTGCACGCAGTACGTGCACTTCTCCATGACCCCGCGGCTGCGCACCGTGACGTCCGGGTTCCTGGCCATCTTCAGGCTTGGGGTGTCCCAGTCCTGGTAGAGCAGGAAGTTGAAACGCCGCACCTTGTACGGGCAGTTGTTGGAGCAGTACCGGGTGCCCACGCAGCGGTTGTAGACCATGTCGTTCAGGCCTTCATCGCTGTGGACCGTCGCGGCCACCGGACACACCACTTCGCACGGCGCGTTCTCGCATTGCTGGCACATCACGGGCTGGTGGTACGCCTCGGGAAGTCCGGCCGGACCCTTGAAGTAGGTGTCGACCCGGATCCACTGCATCTCCCGGCCCTTGGCGATCTGTTCCTTCCCGACGACCGGGATGTTGTTCTCGGACTGGCACGCCACGACGCAGGCATTGCACCCGACGCACGAGTTGATGTCGATCGCCATGCCCCAGGCGTAGCCCGGGTAGGGGTGGTCGGCATACATGGTGAGGGTCTTCGGCGGCTCGGGCTCCATCGCCTTGACGAAGTCGGGGTTCGCGCGGTATTGCTCGAGCGAGCCCGTCCTGATGATGGCGCGTCCCTCCATGTCGTGATGGAGCTGCGTGCTGGCCAGCGGGGTCCTGGCGCCAGTGGCGCGCAGCGTGACACCGGCTGCCGTCCACATCGCGCCGCTCGTCCGCACCTCGTACGCGTTGAACCCGACCTGGTTCCCCACACGCCCCGCGCGCGTGCGGCCGTAACCCAGGTGCACGGTCACCGTGTCGTCGGCCTGGCCGGGCATGATCCACGCCGGGCCTTTCACCGTCCGGCCGTTCACGGCGACCTCGACGACGTCCTCGTTCGTGATGCCGAGTCGCGCGGCCGATGCGGGGCTCAGCTGCACCGTGTTGTCCCAGGTCAGCTTGGTGAAGGGCTTCGGCAGTTCCTGGAGCCAGCCCAGGTTGGCGAACCGGCCGTCGTACACCGTCGGATCGGGGCGGAAGACGAGTTCGAGACCGGGCCCGGGCACTTCGCGGATGAAGCCGAAAACGTTGCCCACCGTCACGGACTTGGGCGCAAGTGCCGTGCCCGCCACCACGCCATCATGCACGGAGGTGCGCCAGTAACTCTCGGCGTCGATGACGCCGGCGCTGGCGGCCGCCTTCTTCCACGTATCGCGGATCACATCGTACGCCGGCCGGCCCGGCGTCTGCGTCAGGCCGATCAGCACGTCGTGCGCCGATCTGCCGCCGTAGAGCGGCGCGATCAGCGGCTGCATGATCGTGGCCGTGCCGTCCCACGCGCGCGCGTCGCTCCACGTCTCGAGGACGTGGGCCTCGGGAATGTGCCACTGGCAGAGCGCCGACGTCTCGTCTTCGTAGAGGCCGAGGTGCGCCGAAAAGGCCACCTTCTTCAGCGCGTCGCCGAAGCGGAGATCGCCCGGCGCGTTGTACGCGGGATTGCCGCCCAGGATCAGCAGCATGTCGACCTTGCCGCTGTTCATGTCGGCCACGAGATCGCGCAGCGACTGGAGCTGGTCGATCGGGGCCGCTTCGACGGGATCGGTGTAGATGATCGTGGCCCCGGTGTTTCCGAGGGCCTGGTTGATCGCATGGGCCAGCGCGTGGACGGCCGCCGGCTGCTCGTCGCCCGCGATGACGATCGATGCGCCCTTATGGGCCGCCAGGTCGCGCACCGCCGCGTCCAGGAACGTCTTCGCGGCGGCAGACACCGCTGCCGGTTGTGCGCCGGCCACGCCAACGCGGCCCGCCAGTGCCGTCGCGAACGCCTCCATGTCGCCGGGTTTGAGCGCGAGGCGGTGATCGGCCTTCGCCCCGGTGTTGGAGGCCGCGCTCTCCAGCGCGTAGAGGCGGCTCATCTCGACGGACGCGCCGCGCACGCGGCGCGTGGCGGCGAAGTCTCGGATGTAGCGCACCGATCCAGGCATCGTGCCAAGGAAGTCCGCGTCGAGGGACAGCACCACCCGTGCCTTGTCGAAAGCGTACCGCGTCTCGACATGGCTCCCGAAGGCCATCCGTGACCCGGCCCGCACGTTGTCGCGCCCGGCCGGCTCGAACTGGTGCCATCGCGCCGCCGGGAATTCGGCCAGGCATTCCGCGATCTGGCGCGCGAGCGTGGGCGACGACACGGTCTCCGTCAGGATCCGCATCCCGGCACCCTGTGCGGCCCGCTTGGTCTCGACCAGGGATCGCAGGGCGCCCAGAAAGGCGCTCCAGGTCCGGATATCGCCCAGGTGGCTCAGGGTCTGGGACCGATCGGGGTCGTAGAGACCGAGGATCGACGCCTGGGCAAACACGTCGGTCGCGCCCAGGCTGGCGGGGTGACCCGGGTTCCCTTCGATCTTCGTGGGCCGGCCTTCGTGGCTTTCCACCAGCACGCCCGTCGCGTAGCCGCCAAGGGTCACTGCCGTCGCGAAGTACAGTGGCTTGCCCGGGACCATCTCCTCGGGAGCCCTGACGTACGGCACGATGGCCTCGGCAGGCTGTTTCGTGCAGGCGCTCGCGCCGGCCAGCGCGAGCGAGGCGCCCATCAGCCGCAGGAACTGGCGCCGCCCGACCGGATCCGTGAACTCCGAGGCCTGCTCCGGGAACTCCCGGTGCAGGTACGCCTGGAAGGTCTCGGTGCTGGCGAGTTCCTCGAGGCTGCGCCAGTACTCCGGGCCGCTGGCGTCCGCCAGTGTCGCCCGGATCGCGGGAAGGTCGAAATCGTGATGTTCGCTCATTCGTGAATCCGACCGCGTATCAGCGATGGCACGTCGAACAACTGGTCAATCGCTTGACCTGGTAGTCCTTCACCAACTGGCTGCCGAGCGCGAGTTGATTGGCCGGCGGCTGATAGTCGACCTTGAAGACGGCCGACCGGGGCCTGACGTACTTCTCAGGGTTCCGGTGGCAGTCGAGGCACCACTCCATCTGGAGCGTCTTCACCGTCCACATCAGCGGCATCTGGTCGATCTGGCCGTGGCAGGTGGTGCAGCCGACGCCCTTGTTGAGGTGGATGCTGTGATTGAAATACACGAAATCCGGCAGGTCGTGGACCTTGACCCACTGGATGGAAACGTCGTTCGCGTAACTGGATCGGACCGGCTCGAGGTACGGGCTGCCGGCATGGATCTGCGAGTGGCAGTTCATGCAGGTCTTCGTCGGGGGAATGCCGGCGACGGCCGCCGTCTCGGCCGCGGTATGGCAGTAGCGGCAGTCCAGCCCGTTGCCCCCGACATGGCGTTCGTGGCTGAACTGGATCGGCTGCTGCCGAGCCTCGAATGCCCGTGTTACGTAGGTCGATTTACCGAGTTGGTACACGAGGATTCCACTGGCCGCGACCAGAACGATCAGGCCGTAGAGCATGATGCGGGCGATGCCGTTCGCGCTCGGATGAAAGATCTGAGACATGGGCGACAGTGTTTGGAAAGTGCCGAGTCCGGCAAGATTACTACAGAACCCGGCCTGAAATCGAGAGTCATGCAGGCCGTTGCATGAACACTCGTTCAGCCGTGCGGCACCGGAAACACCCTCGGATCGAAGACGACGCCAGCGACGCGGCCGAGTGTACTCCTGAGGCGGCGGTGTGTCACCCACATGGTGCGGTGCCGCCTTGAACGACCCGTCGCCACCTGCGCGTTGTCGCGACTGGACAGGGTATAATCACTCAATCACCCAGGCATCGTCTTTGCAACAGCGCAACCCCGGCGAGCGCACGTCGCGCTGAAACAGGAAGCTCCCATGAAACAGAATTGGGTCCGAACATCTCTAGCGGTGGTATTGGCGTCGGCCGTGCTGGTGTCTGCATGCGCCGAAAAGCACAGCGACGGCGAGGACGAATCGAGCCGAATGCCGACCTCACCCTCCGGAACCACAACCACGGGCACGCCCACGACGCCCACCACCCCCACGACGCCAACGACCGGGGCGGTCGCCTTCACCCAGGACATCAAGCCGATCGTGTCCGGTTGCGTTCGTTGCCACGGCAATTTCTCGACGTACCCGGGCGTGATGAGCGTGGTCGTCGCGGGCAGCGCGTCATCCCGGCTGGTGGTCAAGACACAGCCCGGTGGCTCGATGTACAACTACCTTCCCGCGGATCGGGCCACGAACGCCGGCCTGATCAAGCAGTGGGCGGTGGCAGGCGCGCCCGAGAATCGCTGACGGCCGCCAGCGAACCCTGTGATAGAGTGAGGCCGCCGCCGCGCGGCCGTTCTCGTTGTTCCCGCCTTGAAGCGTCCGTTTCGTGCCTGCCCCCTGACGCCTGTCCCGCGAGTGCCGACAGGGAGCGCATGCCATGAGCGACAGAA
>Ga0315283_10006837_pt1 | contig 10218 bp, 9 predicted proteins | sample YL17G09_0_MG_FD_204541 | JGI IMG/M metagenome (GOLD analysis project Ga0315283, IMG submission 204541) | Sediment microbial communities from Yellowstone Lake, YNP, Wyoming, USA - YL17G09_0 | ecosystem: Environmental > Aquatic > Freshwater > Lake > Sediment | place: USA: Wyoming | collected...
TCGGCGTCTGGCGCGAGCCGTTTGTCCAGTTGCGCATCCCGCTGCTGTTCAACCTCCGCCGCGATCCGTTCGAGAAGGCCCAGCACAACTCGAACACCTACAACGATTGGTTCCTCGATCGTCCCTTTGTGATCATCCCGCTCACCGAGATGGTCGGCAACTTCCTCAAGACCATGATCGAATATCCGCCCAGCGCGACGGCGGGTTCGTTCAACCTGACCAAGATGCAAAAGCAGATCGAAGAGATGTCGAAAGTCCGGTGATGCTGAACTGATTCGATTGTGAAACACGCGGGCGGGCCGAGTGGCCCGCCCGCGCGTACGTGGGCCAGTTCCTGACGACGTTCAAGGACTTGTAGAGCGGCACACAACCATGAGCACCGAACCCAAAGACCACGCCTCCCCAGAACCCGTCTCCCGTCGCGAATTCCTGGCCGGATCGGCGGCCGTGGGCGCGTCGCTCCTGCTCTCAGGCGACCTGACCGCCGCGCAATCCGGGAAGAAGACCTTCACCATCCTGCACACCAACGACATGCACTCGGCCTTCATCGGGATGGGGCCGGCCGCCGATTACACACCGTTCACGCTCAACGACGACCAGACCCGTGGCGGGTACGCGCGCCTGGCCAGCTTGATCACGCAGAGGAAGGCGGCGCGTCAGGCTCAGGGCCCGGTCCTCATACTGGATGGGGGCGACTACAGCATGGGGACCGCCTTCGGCGCGGCCGGCCGCGAAACCGGCGGCGAGCTGCAGATCATGTCCCGGATGGGATACGACGCCACGACGTTCGGCAACCATGAGTTCGACCTCGGACCCGACGGTCTGGGTACGTCCATCAGCGTGGCCGCCAAGGCGGGCCGGATTCCAGCCGTGGTCGTTTCGAACACGAGCTTCGCGAAGGCCGACGCGACGCTCGCCGACTTGCAGCGTCTGGCGAAGGCCGGCGTGCTGCGCCGCCACGTTGTGATCGAGCGCGGTGGCATGCGCTTCGGGATCTTCGGCGTGCTCGGCAAGGAAGCCCAGTTCTATACCGGAGGGGCCAGCCCGGCGACCTTCGCCGACGCCATCGAGACGGCCAAGGAGATGGTGAAGCTGCTGCGCGAGACGGAGAAGGTGGACGTGGTCATCTGTCTCAGCCACGGCGGCGTGCAGAAGGGGAAGGACGGGCGATTCAGCGAGGGCGACGACGTGGCCATCGCCAGGGCCGTGCCGGGCATCGACGTCGTGGTGGGCGGACACAGCCACACGGAGCTGCGAGAGCCGATCCTCGTCAACGGTCGCACGCCCGTGGTCCAGACCGGGAAAGAGGGGCAGAACCTCGGCGAACTGGTGATCACGGTGGACGGCGCCACGCTGACGGTGGATTCCTGCCGACTCTACCCTGTCGACGACACCGTCGCCGGGGACCGGGCTGTCGCCGGCGAGATCGAGGCGCTCAAGAAGGGTGTGACAGCGGCCGTGTTCGCGTCCCGCGGGTACAGCATCGATCAGCCCCTGGCCATTGCGCCGCAGGACCTGCCGAACACGTTCACCGACATCGCGGCGGGGACGCCCCTTGCGAACCTCGTCACCGATGCCTTCAGAGCCGCCACGAAGGCCGACATCGGGTTCAACGCCAACGGCGCGATGCGCGCGGGGTTCACCAGAGGCAAGTCAGGCGTGCAGACCGTCTACGACGTCTTTGGCGTGGCGCCGCTCGGCGCCGGCGTCGTGGATACGACGGCCGGCAGCGCGCTGGTGACCGCCTGGTTCACCGGCCAGGAACTGAAGCACATGCTCGAGTTTTTCCTCGTCGACAATCCGGCACACCCGGGCGAGTACTTCCCCCGCACGTCCGGCATGCGGTTCCGTTACGACTCGTCGCGTCCGAAGTTCGACGTCGTGACGGCGATCGAGCTGGGAGACCTCGATCGGGGCTATCGCGCGATCGACATCACCGGGAAGGACGGGCGTCTGTATAGCCTCACGTGCTCGCTGTATGTCGGTCTGATTCTCAACGCGATTCCGAAGTACACGAAGGGCCTGCTGGCCGTCGCCCCGAAGAACAAGGCGGGCCAGCCCCTGGCGTCGAGGGTCGAGGCGCTGGAGGACCCCCGCGGCAGCACGCCCTACCTTCTGCCGCCGTCGGGCACGACGGACAAGGCGAGTGTCGCCACGTCGGCCGGGACTGGTCCGCTCCGGGAGATCAAGGAATGGCAGGCGATCATGGATTACTTGCGCAGCCTGCCGGTGAAGACTAAGGGCGAACTGCCCACGATCCCGGTCGATGCGCGCGCCAGGGAGGTCCGCGCGATCAAGGCGGGCTGAGCTTCCGAGAGGTCATCCTGGTCGCCTCCCGGCGGCCCTCAAACTGGCGCCCCGGGCTGGGCCGTGGTGGACGAGAAACGGAAGTTGGAGGTAAACGACCGATGAAGTCATCTGCTAGCTCCCTCGTTGCGCTCTGTGTCCTGCTGCTGCCCGGGAGCTCCCTCGCCCAGACCGTCCCGCCGGCCGTGACCACGGCACCCCTCAACATCCTCGTGCCCAACTACAACAGCGTGGCTGTCGGCGAGCTCGGCAGCCTCGAGGCCAACGCGTTCCTGGCGCGCGCCAACGACGCCTCCTCCGCGTTCTTCAACCCGGCGGGCCTGACGCTGGCCACGCAGACGTCGGTCAGCGGCAGCGCGGGCGTCTATCAATTCGCAAGCATCACCCCCGAGAGCATTCCCGGCAAGGGCGGATCACTTCAGCAGATTCCGTCGCTGGTCGGCCTGGTCGTGCCCAGATTCCTCGGCAAGGAACGCTGGGCCGCAGGATTCTCGCTGTCGCGCGTGAACGCCTGGGCACAGTCCGCGGATCTCCAGAAGGAGATGACCGCGACCGGCTCACGCGAGCGTGTCGCGTACTCCAGCTCCTCATTCTTGTCGGGGATTCAGGCCAATCTCGGGGTCGGCTACTCGAACGCCAAGAAGCTCCGGGTCGGCGGATCGCTCGATCTGCAGATCACAGACTCGGAGAGAAGCCAGTCGGTGGGCAGCCAGTACGTGACTGGCACCGGGCTGAGTGCGCTGCTCGTCGAATCGCGCGGGAAAGCGGGCCTCTGGCACCTGCGGATGACCGCAGCCGCGCAATACGACATCACCCCGACGCTGCGGGTAGGGATGCTCTTGCGCACCCCAGGCGTGAAGGTCAAGAAGAGCGGGTCCTACACGTACGAGGGGCTCATCAAGTCCGGAGCGTCGACGACGACGGCGTCATTCTTCGACACCACTGTTGACGTCGATTACCGAATCCCGCTGGAGTTCAAGGCTGGTGTCGCGTGGACCGGCCCACGCGCGCAGGTGGAGGTCGACGTGCTGACCCACGCGGCTGGCGGCCGTTATTCCGCGTACAGCACAGACCAGACGTGGATTCTGGTGACGGATGCTGGCCTGGGCGGACAGCCGGTCGAGCAGCGGTCGGCCTTCACGACGCCCGTCGTGGACGCCCGCGCCGTCACCAACATCGCCATCGGAGGCCAGGTGCAGCTCAAGGAGGGCGGATCCTGGAGAGTGCACGGCGGATACGCCACCGACCGCTCTCCTGTCGGGACGGATGACACGCTGTTCACGCGTGTCAACATGCAGGTGGTCACCGCGGGTATCAGCGGCCAGGCGAAGTTCGTGCTCGCCTCGGTGGGTGTGCGCTATCAGGCGGGGACGACCGACCAGATCGTGCTCCGGCAGCTGCAGAACGGCCAGCAGTTCGGCACCAGGCTGAAGATCTCAAACCTGGGCCTCGTGTATTCACTGGCCGTGCGCTTCTGAGAGACAGCGGATCTCCAAGCGACGATGTCATCAGCGGCGTGAGCCGCCGGGTTCGCAGCGCAGGCCGTCTGTGTCAGAGCGTGGTTGAATATCAGCCACCAAGTGGCTAATATTCAGCCATGTTCAGGCGCGACGTTCGGTGCGCGGCATTGTAGATGTAGCCTCATGTAGCTATACTTCACGGATGATCTCTGCAGGCATCCGCGATCTGAAGAACAACCTCAGTCGCTACGTCCGCCGGGTCGAAACCGGCGAACGCGTCAGGGTCACGGCACACGGGCGCGTGGTGGCCGAACTCGGGCCGCCGACAACACCCGGCGGTACCGTGCGACAGGATCGGTTCGACGAACTGGTCGCCAAAGGGGTCATCCGCCCGCCTCTCGAATCGGGCGATCCGCTTCACGGCTGGCCGGTGCTTCGTCTCCCTGCCGGGACAGTCACGCGGCTCATCGAGGATGACCGTGGCGACGCGTAGGGCCATCCGACCGGCCGGTCGGAGCGCTCGCGGATCCTCCAGGGCGGCTGCCCGTGAGGGAGCGTCAACGGCCGTGCGTTACGTCGAATCGAGCGCGCTGCTGGCCGCGTTGCTCGAACACGACCAGGCTGCGCGGGCGCAGTTGCGGGCGTCGGGGCGACGGGTGACCTCCGCGCTCACATTCGCCGAAGGCGCGCGCGCCCTGATCCGGGCTCGGGTCGCCGGCCGCATCACCCCGGCGCAGGAACGGGCTGCGCATCGTGCGCTGCAGACCTTCGAGAGACGCTGCGCCGTCATTCCGGTCACCGACGTGGTCCTGGCACGGGTCGGCCGGCCGTTTCCGGTGGAGCCGATCCGCACCCTGGACGCCCTGCACCTGGCGACGGCGGAACTGCTCGGCGCGCCGCAACGGGTGACGATCATCACGCGCGACACCCGGGTTGCCGAGAACGCCCGGGCGCTTGGATACATGCTGGCGTAGCCGGGCAGGATGGCGCCGCCCATCCGGATCGTGAAGAACGGCCCCTCGTACTCGTTCTACTTCTCCAGTTTCCGCCTCGGCTTCGGCTTCGTCGGCTTCGAGGGTGTGGTCGAGGATGGCCGGTCCGGGACCAGACGGCCACCAACACCGTCAATCTGAATGGGAAGCGTGCCGTGTCCGGGAGGCATGTCGCCAACCCGGATTCTACAATGTCGGCGTGTCCACGCCTTCCGACACGCACCCCGTTTCGTTGGTTCACGACCGCATCGAGTTCGAGGCTCTTCTCTCGAACGTCTCCGCGCCGTTGGGGGCCGTCGATTCCGACCGGCTGGACGACATCGTAAGGTCAGCCCTGGAGGCCGTGCGGTTCTTCTTCGGCGCGGATCGCTGCGCCCTGTGCGCGATCACCGACAACCTCCAGACGTTCGCGCAGATCGTCACCTGGGTGAATGACGACCGCCGCATCACCCACGAGGAGGAGTGGACCGACGCCGACGAACTACGGGACCAGTTCGGGACGGAACGGTTCACGCGTCTGATGGCACTGCTCGAAACGGCGGCCGAACTCCCCGTCGTGGAGTTCCGCGTCATTGCGCGCATCCGGGCCGTCGGCGGCGATGTGCTAGTCTTTTCGAGCGGCCACTTCATACGGGTGCTGGCGGCGCGACGGGTCGGAGGCGACAACCTCACGCGTCCCGTGGTGCGCCTCTGGAACGACGACCGTCGTGTCGGCGACTGAACCGTGGCGGGCATTCACCTGGAAGCGAAAGGCGACCCTATGCGAGCGACGACGATCCTCCACGATCTGGGCCAGAGCATCTGGCTCGACAACATCACGCGGGACCTGCTCAACAACGGGACGCTCGAGACCTATATCGGCGAGCTGTCGGTCACCGGGTTGACCTCGAATCCGACGATCTTCAACCAGGCCATCAAGAGCAGCTCGGCCTACGACGCCGCGATCGCGGCCGGCCTCGCGAAGGGGCGGTCCGGCGAGGCGCTCTTCTTCGACCTCGCGCTCGACGACATCACGCGCGCGGCGGACCTGTTCAGGCCAGTCTGGGACCGGACCAACACGGTCGACGGCTGGGTGTCGCTCGAGGTGTCGCCGCTGCTGGCCTACGACACGGCGAGCACGCTGGCCGCCGCGAAGGAACTGTTCGCCCGCGCGAAGCGCCCGAATCTCTTCATCAAGATCCCCGGCACGACAGAGGGGTTGCCGGCCATCGAGGAAGCGATCTTCGCGGGGATCCCCATCAACGTGACGCTCCTCTTCTCGCGCGAGCAGTACCTCGCGGCGGCTGACGCGTACCTGCTCGGGATCGAGCGGCGGGTCGAGGCCGGCCTCGACCCGAACATCGGGTCGGTCGCGTCGGTCTTCATCAGCCGCTGGGACGGCGCGGTCGCGGGCAAGGTCCCCGAGCCGCTCAGGAACCGGCTTGGCATCGCGACGGCGGAACAGACCCACGCGGCGGCGCGAGCGCTGCTCGCCTCGCCCCGCTGCCAGCGCCTCTACAACTTCGGGGCGCGTCCGCAGCGCCTCCTCTGGGCCAGCACGGGAACGAAGGACCCGCAGGCCTCCGAGATCCTCTACGTAGAGACGCTGGCCGCCCCCTTCACGGTGAACACGATGCCCGAGGGGACGCTGAAGGCCCTGGCCGGCCACACGAAGCTGGGGCACATCATGGCGACCGACGGCGGCGGCTGCGAGGGTGTCCTCGGGGAGTTTGCCAGGGCGGGGGTCGATGTCGGAGCCCTGGCGGGCCGTCTGCAGGACGACGGCGCGAAGTCGTTCGTGGCGTCATGGAACGAACTGATGGCGGTCATCACCTCGAAGAGCGCCGCCCTGAAGAAGGGATGATGGAGGGATTCCCGATGAAAGCACGGGTGAAGGTTCTCGTCATCGACGTCGGAGGGACCAACGTCAAGATCCTGGCGAGCGGACAGAAGGAGTCGCGGAAGTTCCCGTCCGGTAAGGGCCTCACGCCCGCGCTCATGGTGGCGGGCGTCAAGAAACTCGCGAAGAGCTGGGATTACGACGTCGTCTCGATCGGGTATCCGGGCCCTGTCCGGAAGGGACGCCCGGCCGTCGAACCGCACAACCTGGGCCGAGGGTGGGTCGGGTTCGACTTCCAGGCGGCGTTCGGCCGTCCGGTGAAGATGCTCAACGACGCGGCCATGCAGGCGCTCGGGAGCTACCGGCGGGGCACGATGCTCTTCCTCGGCCTCGGGACGGGTCTCGGGACCGCGCTGGTCGTCAACGGCATCGTCGCGCCGCTGGAACTCGCGCATCTCTCGATCGGGAAGAAGACGTTCGAGGACGATCTCGGGCTCCGCGGGCTCAGGCGGCTGGGCCGGAAGAAGTGGCAGAAACGCGTCGAGGTGGTCACTGCACGATTCGTCTCCGCGTTCCTCCTTGACGAGGTCGTGATCGGCGGAGGGAACGCCAAGAAACTGGAGAAGCTGCCGACGGGATGCCGTATGGTGGCCAACGCGAACGCGTTTCTGGGCGGGTTCCGGCTTTGGAAGGATGCACGGCCATGAGTCCGACCGCGACTCCGCTCACCAGCCGCCCGGCGTGGAAGGCGCTCGAGGCGCACGCCCGGGCCATGCGCGACATGCATCTCCGGACGCTCTTCGCCGCCGACCCGTCGCGCGGCGAGCGACTGACCGCCGAAGGCGCCGGCCTCTTCCTCGACTACTCGAAGCACCGCGTCACCGATGAGACGATGGGGTTGCTGGTCCGGCTTGCAGAGGCGTCGGGGCTGCGGGCCCGGATCGACGCCATGTTCCGGGGGGACAAGATCAACGTCACCGAGAACCGGGCCGTGCTCCACGTCGCGCTGCGTGCGCCGAAGGACGCCTCGATCGTCGTCGACGGGAAGAACGTGGTCCCGGACGTGCACGCCGTCCTCGACAAGATGGCCGGCTTCGCCACCCGCGTCCGACGCGGCGAGTGGAAGGGCCAGACCGGCAAGCGCATCAGCAACGTCGTCAACATCGGCATTGGCGGGTCCGATCTCGGGCCCGTCATGGCCTACGAGGCCCTGCGCCACTACAGCGATCGCTCGATGACCTTCCGGTTCGTGTCGAACGTCGACGGCATCGACCTCGTCGAAGCGACGCGCGACCTCGACCCGGCGGAGACGCTCTTCATCGTGTCGTCGAAGACCTTTACCACGCTGGAGACGCTGACCAACGCGCTGAGCGCGCGCGACTGGTCGCTGCGCGGGCTCGGCGGCGACGCCAGGGCGGTGGCGAAGCACTTCGTCGCGGTCTCCACGAATGCCGAGAAGGTGGCCGCCTTCGGCATCGACACGGCGAACATGTTCGGCTTCTGGGACTGGGTGGGCGGCCGGTACTCCATGGTCTCGGCGATCGGCCTCTCCACCATGATCGCCATCGGGCCGGACCACTTCCGCGCGATGCTCGACGGCTTCCACGGGATGGATGATCACTTCCGCACCACGCCGTTCGAGCGAAACCTGCCGGTGCTGATGGGGCTGCTGACCGTCTGGAACACCGACTTCTTCGGCGCCCAGACGGTGGCCGTGCTCCCGTACGAGAACTACCTGAAGCGCTTCCCGGCCTACCTGCAGCAGTTGACGATGGAAAGCAACGGGAAGCACGTGACGCTGGACGGCGAGCCGGTCGCCTGCGAGACCAGCCCGATCTACTGGGGCGAGCCCGGCACCAACGGGCAGCACTCGTTCTACCAGCTGATTCACCAGGGCACGCGGCTGATTCCGTGCGATTTCATCGCCTTCGCTCACGCGCTCACGCCGCTGGGCCGGCATCACGACATCCTGCTGGCCAACGTTTTCGCCCAGGCCGAGGCGCTCGCATTCGGCAAGACCGCCGAGCAGGTGCAGGCCGAAGGCACGGCGCCGGCCCTGGTGCCGCATCGCGTCTTCGAGGGCAATCGCCCGTCGAACACGATTCTCGCGGACCGGCTCACGCCGGCGACGCTTGGCGCGCTCGTCGCGCTCTACGAGCACAGCGTCCTCACACAGGGCGCCATCTGGAACGTCAACCCGTTCGACCAGTGGGGCGTGGAACTGGGCAAGGCGCTCGCGCAGGCGATCGTGCCCGAGCTCGACGCGTCTGCGGAACCGGCGCTCGCGCACGACAGTTCAACCAACAGCCTGATCCGGCGATACCGCCGGATGCGATCGGCACGCTAAGACCGAGACCCGCGGCCGACGGCCCGTTGACGCCGAATCGTAGGGTGTCCGATTCGGACGGTGTTCAGGGAGACTCCGCGATGGAGATTCGTATCCTCGCCGACGCTGATGGCGTGGCCGCGGAAGCGGCCAGACGAATCGCGGCCGAGGCGCGCGCGGCGGTGGCCGCGCGCGGGCGGTTCGTCATGGCTGTCAGCGGCGGCCGCACGCCGTGGCAGATGCTGCGCGCGCTGGCGGACGAAGACGTGCCCTGGGCCGGCGTGCACGTGGTGCAGGTGGACGAGCGCATCTCGCCCGCTGGCGACGCCGACCGCAACCTGACCCACCTGCGCGAGAGCCTCGTCGGACGTGCACCGCTCCCGGCGGATCACATCTACGCGATGCCGGTCGAAGCGGCCGACCTCGACGAGGCCGCCGGCAGCTACGCGTGTCTCCTCGAGGAGATCGCCGGCACGCCGCCAGTGCTCGACCTTGCGCACCTCGGGCTCGGCCCCGACGGCCACACGGCCTCCCTGGTGCCTGGCGATCCCGTGCTGGACGTCGCCGACCGGGACGTGGCGCTGACCGGCATCTACATGAAACGGCGGCGCATGACGTTGACGTATCCGATGATCAACCGTTCGCGGCGGATCCTGTGGGTCGTCACCGGGGCAGGCAAGGCCGCGATGGTGTCCCGCCTTTGTGCCGCCGATGCCTCGATCCCGGCCGGACGCGTGCGTCAGGATCGGGGGTTGGTACTGGCCGACCGCTCCGCCGTCGGGCTTCACGATTCTTGACTACAATACCTACGCCGTCTGCGGCGACGGCTGCATGATGGAAGGCGCAGACGATGAACTCGCACGCAACCGACCCGGCAGCACGATTCAAGCAGGAGGCCGCGATGAAAGCGGTGGCCTTCGTGCAGCCGGGCATGAAGGTCGGCCTGGGCACCGGCAGCACGGCGATCTTCGCGACGTGGCGCATCGCCGAACTGCTGAAGGCGGGAACGTTGCACGACATTGTGGGCTTCGCCACCTCGAAGGCCACAGAGGACGAGGCGAGGCGTCTGGGCATCCCGCTGATGCCGGACGACCTGCCGCACGATCTCGACGTGACCATTGACGGCGCCGACGAGGTCGACCCGGAGCTGAACCTGATCAAGGGCGGCGGCGGTGCATTGCTGCGCGAGAAGATCGTGGCGCAGGCCAGCCGCCGCGTGATCATCGTCGTCGACCAGACCAAGCCGTCGCCACAACTGGGCACGCACTGGCCCGTGCCGGTCGAGGTGATGCCCTTTGCCTGGCGCAGCCAGTC
>Ga0315283_10006844_pt1 | contig 10213 bp, 10 predicted proteins | sample YL17G09_0_MG_FD_204541 | JGI IMG/M metagenome (GOLD analysis project Ga0315283, IMG submission 204541) | Sediment microbial communities from Yellowstone Lake, YNP, Wyoming, USA - YL17G09_0 | ecosystem: Environmental > Aquatic > Freshwater > Lake > Sediment | place: USA: Wyoming | collected...
TTTTGCCGGCTTCCTCCAAAATCTCCTTTGTCTCACTGATATGATTAGAAGTTGCCTCGGCCACAAGGAATGGGAGTTGATCGACCATGGCCTTTTTGTGGGCGGCGGAGAGGGATTTCCAGGAGTTTACGTTGGCGGCGAAGAGGAGGCTGGAGTTGTATTGGCCTAAAGGAAGATCAACAACAAATTTGGCAACATCCCAAAGGTTGTAGGAACGCAGCCAAACCCCGCCGGTGATGGCGCCATCTATCGCTCCGCGCTGCATCGCTTCGTAAACCTCTGCCGGCACGGTACTTACCGGGGTTGCGCCCATTGCCTTGGAAAAAACCGCAAAGGCCGACGCGGCCCGAATCGATTTCCCCTTCACATCCTTGAGGGAGTTTATGGGGGTGCGGCTCAGGAGATAAAAGGGTGCTACCCCGTTATAGGCGATTGGGCGAACCTTGACCCGGGAAAAGTCAGCGTCGCATTGGGGGCAGTTCAGGAGGAATACTTCATTCAAGGCTCCGGCCAGGGCCAAGGGGTGGCCGCTGATCATTGCCAAGTCCGTAATAACCATAGAAGATTTTAGCTCTGTGGTAAAAAAGGTGTCATAAATAAAACTGCCATCGACCAGAGCATCTCGTACGCCCGGCAAGGTCGCTCGGGCCTGTACCACCTGACCGTCGAAGGTGCGTTCAATCTTAAGCGTTCCGCCGGTTGCTTTTTCCACTTGATCAAAGTATTGAATAATCGCCCGAGCTTCAGGCCCTTTGCTCGGCGCGGGCGAACCATAAACGAACTTGGCTTGCGCAAACGCTCCCGTTGCCAAGGACAACAGCCCAAGGGCCACCACCACCTGAGTTAGCCATTTCATGACCTCTCTCCCTCCTTATGTTTTTTTCTGTTCCGGAATTGACGCCTTTCCCATCAGGAAAAACCAGGCCAAACCCTATTTTTTCAAAGAACCCACGATTTTTTGAATAAACTGTTCATAGGTCGTGGCTGGGCGATTTAGGAGCAAGCTGAGAACTTTGCTGTTCCCGCAGCGAAACCCGTATTGGTCATAATGACAAAACATGGTTTTCAGACGTTCCATCTCGTCCGGTTTGCGTCCCTGCCAGCGCGGAAGGCTCATGTATTTATCGAGGGGCATTGTTACGGCCTTCACCTCGCGGCCAATCACTTTCGAAATGATTGCAGCCATTTCATGCCGGGTGAGCGGTTTGTCCGTGCTGCAGAGTTGATACGTAGCCCCTTCGTGTCCCGGCTGGGTGAGAACGTTAGCCACGGCCTCTCCCAGGTCGTCCACGTCCAACCAGGAAATCGGCTGATCGGCAGAATAGGGCCAGATCAGCTCCCCCTTCTCCTCGATCCAATTCCAGTACCAGCCCACATTTTGCATATAGTTTGTAGGTTCGATGATCGTAAACGGACGACCGGAATGGAGGACCTCCACCTCTACCTTCATCTTCTCCCAGTGGAAGGCGATTTCTTGGATATGCGGGAAGATGACGCTGTGGTAGACAAAATGTCGCACCCCTTCGGCTTTGGCCGCTTCGATGGAATTCTTCCCCAACTGCAGCTCGTCGGCCTGCATACGCGGGGGAATGTGATAGACCACCCGAACCCCTTTCATGGCCGCCCGAACAGAGGCTACGTTCCGCATGTCCCCTACCATTGGCTCTGCCCCGAGGGCTCGAAGATTGTCCTGGGCGGCAGGAATATCTAAAGCCCTGACCTTCGCCCCCCTCGCCACTAAGTTACGGATGATCGCCTGACCGGTGATCCCGTTGGCGCCGATAATAAGAATCATGATTTTCCTCCCCTCCCAAAACGCAGATTTTCGCGAATACCCGCAGGTAAAAGCAAGGGATGAAAGTAACAAGAAACGGAAAAAATATGGCCATGGTTTGGGCCTTTATTCGGATTCCTCATAATCTGCTTTTATCTGCGTCCATACCCCTTTTCACAGAGATTTGGCGTCAAGCATCGTGGCCAGCAGGAGACATCGTTTGTCACTCCGGTTGGACCATGCATGATTGGTCCCCCTCTGAATCAACAGGTCTCCGGCTTTCAGATGGACTTCTCCTTCATCCAACATGCAGTAGATCTCTCCTTCGAGCACGATCACGTAGTCAAGGGTCTTCGTCTTGTGAAATCCCGGGTGCCTTTTCCCTTTTTGAACCGCCTCCCCATGGGCATCAATCGCCTTCAGATTGCTGAACGTCCGTTCGGAGTCGGGCGGGAGCTCCACGATCCGCAAAATCGAACCGTGCGGCGGAGTCTGCAGAACAATGGGCCGATCGGCGGCATCGGCATTCCCGGCATTCGAGGCCGGACATTCGTCGCTGTACCAGAAATCGGTCATGGCGACCTTTGGCTCGTCGGGCGGAATGCGGACGTTCTTGGCAATTCCATCAAAAAGCACGCATGCTTTCCCTTCCGCATTATGGCCGGTCACAACCCGGCGGAATTTCTTGTGCTGGTGTTCACTCATTTCTTCCTCCTTTGTTATTCTATAAAGTTTTTGGGATTTCATTTGTAGTCTTGCGGCGTCGCCCGCCGCCACCGGGCGATGGCAACTCGGCGGATTCCTTTTTCCTCGATGTAATTGGTCAACTCAATTTCTCCATTCTCCCGATACGTGATATACCGAAACTGATCCTGCCCGCTCCAATCCGGATATAGGCTAGGGCGGATCTTGTGCACGACCCGTTTCCCTCCCTCTTCGAGGTGATAAAATCCCATGTACGTGATATAACTGTCCCAAGCTTGGACTTTTTCCTCTACACTCGCCCCCAGACGGTCGCCGGTCTTGAAATTCGGGCGGTTATTGCGCATCATCACCCCCGCAGTGAATCCCTCCGGGCTGTAATAGATGTAGCCTTTAGCATCTTCCCCGAGAGGAAAGACCTCCCGTCCATCCGCCTCGAAGCGCACCCAGTATTTAACAAGTATCCAGAGTCCGACCAACGGATTTTCCGCTCTTTGAACCATAAACCACCTCGCAATTTATTGGTTTTGTCCCCGCGCTGTTGGATTGCGTAAAAGCAAATCTTTCCCTTGAACCTTTAGCCTTGCGCCTTTAGCCTCTTCTAAATAAAGCCATACGAGGTCCAGCCCCCGTCTATGCAAACAACTTCTCCGGTCATAAAACTCGCTTCATCGGAAACCATCAAGACCGCGGCGCCGAGTTGGTCTTCCACCTCTCCGAGACGGCCGAGGGGTGTTCTTTTCTTCAGGGCTTCGACATTCAATTTGCCGGCATCGATGAGGTTCTGGATTAACTCCGTCCGGGTGACGCCCGGGGCCAAGGCATTCACGTTTATGTGATATTTGGCCCATTCAATGGCCAGAACCTTCGTGAGCATGACAACTCCTGCCTTGGTCGTGCAGTACCCCGCGCGCTGGGGCGCGGCGACCAGGCCGTAACCCGAAGACATATTCAGAATCTTCCCGCCATGCCCCTGTTTGATCATTTGGCGGGCAGCAGCCTGGCAGCAATAAAATACCCCGTTTAAATTCACATCCAGGATTTTGAGCCAGTCCTCCGCGGGCAGTTCTTCCGAAGGGGAAACCTGAGTAAAACCAGCAATATTCGCCAGAATATCGAGTTTCCCAAATCGCTGGACCGCGGTATCAACCGTTTTCTGAATAGCTCCTCGATCGGTGACATTCATTTGAACGGCCAGCGCTTTCCCTCCTTTTTTCTCGATTTCCGCAGCATTTCTGTCGATCCATTCCTTATCCAAATCGGCCAGAATTACCTTGGCCCCCTCTTGAGCAAAACGGAGGGCCATGCCTTTGGCAATGCCTTTAGCCGCTCCGGTTACGATTGCCACTTTGTCCTTTAACTTCATCTTCTCCTCCCAAATTTTTAAAAAATCCTTGCTTGTCACCCAACCCCACGCCGACACTGCTATTCAAGCTAACGGCCATCCCGCCATGGCTCCGCCTTCGACATAGAAGCTCTGCCCGGTGATATAGCCCCCCGCATCGGAAACGAGCAGCAGAAGGGTGCCGGTCAAATCAATCGGGTCGCCGAGCCTTTTTATGGCCACTTTGCTGACGATCCGATCGTAGTTGGCCTTCACGGCGAGGAAATCCTTGTTGATATCCGTTTGGACGTAATATGGCCCGATGGCGTTGACGGTGATCCCGTACTGCGCCCATTCCAGCGCGCATACTTTCGTCAACTGCGCGGCCCCGGCCTTGGCGGTGCAGTAGATCCCCAGAATCGGGACCCCGATCACGGCAGCAGCGGAGGTGATATTGACGATTCGACCCCACTTCTGCTTCATCATCTCTTTCGCCGCAAATTGGGAGCAGAAGAAGAGGCCTTTCAGGTCCGTGGCCATGATTTTGTCGTACTGCTCTTCGACCACTTCAATCAGGGGGCCTCTTTCATTCATCCCGGCGTTGTTGACCAGGATGTCCACCTTGCCAAACGTTTCCACCGTTTTCCGGATCAGCCTTGCGCATTCCGGCACCCGGCTGATGTCTGCCTGGATTGCTAATCCCCGCCGTCCTTTTTCTTTGACCTGGTCAGCGGCTGTTTGAGCCTCGTTGAGATGCCGGCTCGCAATTACGACTTCGGCTCCGGCCTCAGCCAGATCCAGAGCCATTTGCAACCCGATTCCCTTGCTTCCCCCGGTGACAATCGCCACCTTTCCGGAAATGTCGAAAAGATTCCTCATCCTATTCCTCCCAGAAAAAATCTTTGATTTTAACCTGCCGCAATGAGCTCCTCGTTTTTAATCGTCGCCAAACCTCCCCCGAAACAGCGCCTTCCTCTGAAGCAAAGGGTATAATAGCAAAAATAGGGCAAGGATCATGAGGGTCAACGAGATGGGGCGAGTGAAAAAGATCAGGAAGCCGCCTTGGGACCCGAGAAGGGAACGAATAAAGGACCCCTCGATGAGCCCGCTTAAAACAAATCCCATGACTAAGGGGGCCGGTTCATAGGCGAATTTCCGCATGATGAACCCTACGAATCCAAAGAAAATGGCAATCCACATATCGAAAGGATTGTTGTCCAGGGTGTAGGCGCCGAAGAGACAGAAGAAGAGGATCAAGGGGAACAGGTAAGAATACGGCGTGCTGAGGAACCGGACCCAGACGCCGATCAGGGGAAGATTCAAAATCACCAGCATGACATTGCCCACATACATGCTGGCGATCACCCCCCAGAAGAATTGCGGATTTTTCTGGATCAGGAGGGGTCCGGGTTGGAGGCCGCCGATCAAAAGCGCGGCCAGAATGATCGCCATGATCGAATTCGTAGGGATCCCCAAAGTCATCAGCGGAATGAAATTGGCCGTGGAGGTGGCATTGTTTGCAGCTTCCGGGCCGGCAACCCCGGCGATTGCCCCCTTGCCGAATTCTTCCGGGTTTTTCGAAACTCTCTTTTCGATACTGTAAGAGGCAAACGTGGAGGCGATCCCCCCTCCTCCCGGAAGCAGGCCGACAAAGAATCCGATAAAGGATCCCCGAATAATCGCCCCGATGGAATCCCTCCAGTCTTTTTTCGTCGGCAGGAGATTGGAAACCCGTTTCTGGAAAATTTCCCTTTTTAACCCGGCTTCCAGATTGACCACCACCTCGGTGACTCCAAACAACCCCATGATCACCGGCACGATCCCGAGCCCCCCCAACAGGGAAGAGCCGTAAACAAACCGGCTGACCCCCGTGAAATGGTCTTCCCCGATCGTTCCCAGGAAGACCCCCAGGGAGGCCATCGCCAGAGCCTTGATTTGGGATCCTTGAGCCAGATAGGTCACCAAGGTTAAGGACACCATCATGAGGGCAAAGATTTCCGGTGGGCCGAACTTCAAGGCAAAGCGGGCCAGAGGTGGTGCCACCAGCATCAATCCCAGGGTTGAGATCGTTCCGGCGATGAAAGACCCGAAGGCCGCGATTCCCAAGGCAGGACCGGCCCTTCCCTTCCGGGCCATCTGGTACCCATCCAAACAGGTGGCCACCGAATCGGCCTCCCCCGGAATATTGAGGAGGATGGAGGTGGTTGATCCTCCGTATTTGGCGCCATAGTAAATACCCGCGATCATGATGATGCTGGTAACCGGTGATAGTTTGAAAGTCAAAGGGAGAAGAAGGGCAATGGTTGCCGCTGGCCCCAGTCCCGGCAGAACTCCGATCAACGTTCCCAGGACGACCCCAATGAAACAAAAAAGGAAGTTCATCGGTTGGGCGAGAACCGAAAAACCCAAATAGATATTATGGAAAAAATCCATCGACTTCCTTTAAAAAATCAGGGTTCTAAAAACCCCCTCCGGAAGCGGAGTGTTAAAAAGAGTTTTAAAGACCAGTTGGATCCCAATCGTACAGAGAGCAGTGAAGACAATGGCTTTTATCCAGCGCAGATGACAAGCATATTTGGTGATCAACAGGAAAAAAAGAACATTTGTTGCTAGGAACCCAAGAATCTCAAGGAAGAGGGCGTAGAACGCCAAAAGGCCAAAAGCCAGCACAATTCCTTTCTTATCCGCTTGGGGGAGCCAGAACCGATTTCCAGCAGCCCGCCTTTTTCGTCCTCCGACCCAGATTAGAACGGATAGAACCCCGACCGCCAGCCCGGAGACGAAGGGGAAAAATCCCGGCGCCGGAGCCTGCGGCGTGCCCACATCCAGCCGCAAGGCGCCGAAACAAATGAATATCGCCAGGCCAAAAAGAAATAATCCGCTTATGAAATCGGCTCTTTGCATAGATCCTCCGGATCTTACCGGATAAGTTCGTTTCCTATTGGCGGGCGCCCAATTCCTTCCGGATCTGGGCTGTGATGTTGTCGATATACTCCTTGTCGGACTTGCAAACCTCCCACAGTTCCGCGGGACCCAATATCGTCGGAATCGCCTCCAGATTCATGAACTTTTGCTTCATATCCTCTGCGCTGGCCGTCAACACTTCTTTTGTTCCCTGGTAAAGCTTATCGACGATCTCCTTGGGCGTCCCTTTGGGAACCGCAAAGCCAACGATTGAAGGCCTGACAACGTTGTACCCTAATTCCGCCAGAGTAGGAACATCGGGGAAATCCGGACGACGCTTGTCCGTGCAGATGGCAAGGGCCCGGACCGTGCCGCCGGTCACATGGCCCGCGCTTCCCAGTATCGAGGCCATGTCCACATGCCCCCCCAGAAGGGCCGTCATCGCGTCCCCGCTTCCTTTTTCAGGAATGTGAATGACCTTTACCCCCGCCTTTGTGAATATATCGGTGGCCACAATATGCCCTAAGCCGAAGTTGCCGTAACTGGCATATTTCATTTTTCCCGGATTTTTTCTGGCATCTTCGACGAAATCCTTAAAAGTCTTCCAGGGGGCTTCCTTTTTGACATGAAAAAAGACATGCGTTTCCGCATACCCGATGACGGGAACAAAGCTGTCAAACTGGAACTTCAATTCTCCCGGTTTGCGAGTGGCAATAAGTCCCCCGTAAACACTGTTGATGGAAAGAACGTTGTACCCATCCGGTTTCGCGTTGGCAACATAATTATGGGCCAGAATTCCAGCCGCTCCAGTTTTATTCACCACGATAAAAGGCTGTTTGAACTTCTTGTCCATCAAGGGAGCGACGATCCGGGCAAGAAGATCCGAATTGGACCCCGGCCCCCAGGGGACGATGATGTCCACGTTGCGGGTTGGATAGTCAAGGGCGAAGCTTGGGGAGGCAATCAAAAACATCCCCCAAACTACTGCGGCGATGAAAAAACAAAATCTTTTGTTCTTATGCATGTTTTCCTCCTTTCCAAGAAATCAAGAATTTGTCAAACCAAATTTTATTTGCCTTTTCCCTTCCCCGCCTCTTCTCGGGCCTTTTTCCTGAGCTCTTGTTTCAGGATTTTATTCGTGCCCCCTTTTGGCATTTCTTTAACAACTTCCGCCTCACGCAAAGACTTGAAGTGGGCCATATTTTCTCGGGTGAACTGGACGATCTCCGGGGGAGATAAAGAAAAGCCCGGTTTCAAAACCACATAGGCTTTCGGGATTTCTCCCCATTTCGGGTCCGGTTTGCCCACGACCGCGCACTCCAGGATTCCCGGGTGGGAATACAATACCTGTTCAATTTCCAGCGAAGAGATGTTCTCTCCACCGCTGATGATGATGTCCTTCTCGCGGTCCTTGACGAAAAGAGAGCCATCCGGTCCGATGGCGCAGAGGTCGCCGGTATGGAACCAGCCCCCCGCCATTGCTTTTTCCGTATCGATGGGTTTTTTGAAATATCCCTTCATGACCATATCCCCCCTTACCAGCAGCTCGCCTACGGATTCCCCGTCCCAGGGGAGATTTTCCTCCTCTTTATCCACGATTTTGATTTCGACTCCGACCATCGGAAATCCCCAGGTCTTCCAGGCTCGGTAACGCAGGGCCTCCTCGGGAAGTTTGGGGTCCAGTTCCGGAAATGTGATCGCCGGGCAGGTCTCGGTCATCCCGAAGGCCGAGAAAGCGATGCTTTGCGGGAAGATTTTTTGAAAGCGCTCGAACATGCCGCTCGGCGGCGGGGCTCCACCGATATCCACCTCCCCCACGCTGGAAATATTGAATTCCTTGACACGGGGGTGGTCGAGGATGGCGTTCACCATGATGGGTACAATAAAGAGCTTGGTCACCTTCTCCCGTTCGATGATCTCCAGGGTGTGGAGGGGATCGAATTTCTTCATCATGATATGGGTTCCCCCCTTGGCCGTAAGATAGTGAGGAAGACCCCACCCGTTGACGTGGAAGAGGGGCACCAAATGAACAACTGCATCCGCATCCGAAACGGTCATCGTCGTCAGGCAGGTCATGGCATGAAGGTAGAGATTGCGATGGGACAGCATGACTCCTTTGGGTTCCCCCGTCGTTCCGCTGGTGTAAAAAAGTTCGGCCATATCGTCTTCATGGAAAGGATATTGTCCGCTCGGGTAGGGCGGCTGGGAGGAAGATTTCGCCAATAACTTTTCATAAAACCCATCCACCCAGGACGGTCCCTCTTCGGCATCCAGGAGAATATATTTTTTTATGGATTGGATCTGGCTGCGAATCTGATCGATATGGGGAAGAAAATCTTTATCCAGGAAAAGAATCTTCGGCTCGGATTCCTTCAAAATATAAAGAAAGTCTTTCACCGAAAGGCGAATATTCAAGGACATCAGAACCGCCCCGATCATGGGAATCCCATAATAGGCCTCCAAAAGGCGGTGGCAGTTGTATCCCAAATACCCGATGATGTCGCCCTTGCCGATGCCCATGCCTTTCAGGCCGTTGGCCAGCTGAAGAACACGGCGACCATACTCTTCATAAGTAAAGCGTTTGTTCTCGCATATGACTCCTTCTTTCCTACCAAAAATCTTAAGTGTCCGTTCGAGAAAACGAATGGGGGTAAGCGGTAGATTCATTTTTCTTCCTCCTAATAGGGTTTAGCTGTTAGGGAAAACGGCCCCTCCTTTTTCATGGCCCTGGTTTAACGGGATTCAGCCCGAAACCGGTTCCGATGAATCCATTTTCCCTGAGCCTTGAGAGCGCGCGGACGGATCGCCTCGGTAGAATCGGGAACCCCGATATTGATCGCCGATACTTGTTTTTTTCCTTCGGGAACCTGTAAAAGGCTGTTCACTTCTTCTTCGGCCCAGTCCCAGAACGACAAGATTCTTGTCCCCAAACCCTCGGCTACGGCCGCCAAACAGATATTTTCCATGAGCAACCAGGCACTGCCGGCATCGTAGCGGCTTTCCCGTTCATTTTTTCCCAGCCGATGATAGACCATGAGCAAAGTGGAATTGACAAAGGCCGCTTTCTGGCGGAGGGCATGGTCCTCTATGGACCCTTCCACCGCCGACCCGAGTCCCCGATTCAACCGATATTTGATATCGGCGATCTTTTCGATGAGTCCCGGGTCATCCACGATCACGACATCCCATCCTTGGCGGTTGAACGCAGAGGGAGCCAAACCTCCCGCCCTGAGGACTCGTGGTAACTGTTCTTGCGTGGGAGGGGACTTGAACTTGCGAATGGATCGCCGTTTTTCAATCGCTTCATACAATTCCACGGAATTACCTCCTGACCGGTGAAAAGAGGATCTTGTCTCCTTCTTTTCTGCTCTTGGCTCCGGCTTCCTTGAGAACCATAGAAACGATGGTTCCCAAACGGGCGGGCCGGTTTGGGTATGCGAAAGTAACCTTCATACAAACCCATGGGTTGGTAGACTTGCGCATCTCCTGGACGATATCCGGGACGGTAG
>Ga0315283_10006846_pt1 | contig 10211 bp, 8 predicted proteins | sample YL17G09_0_MG_FD_204541 | JGI IMG/M metagenome (GOLD analysis project Ga0315283, IMG submission 204541) | Sediment microbial communities from Yellowstone Lake, YNP, Wyoming, USA - YL17G09_0 | ecosystem: Environmental > Aquatic > Freshwater > Lake > Sediment | place: USA: Wyoming | collected...
GGTTCGAAGCCTGGCCATGATTCACTGTGTGGGCAGCCGGCAGATCCCCGGTATTCATGAGGCGGATGAAGCCGGAGTCCTTAACGAATATTGCTCCCGCACCTGTTGCACCGCCACCATTCAGGCGGCGCTCCAGGTCCGAAAAAACTATCCGGGAACGCGCGTGTATGAATTCTATCGGGATATTCGAACCTATGGCCGGGGCCAGGAGGAGCTCTATCGGCAAGCCTCCAACAGCGGAGTCGTTTTCCTGCGCTTCCAGGCAGAAGAACCCCCCCTAGTGTCCCGATCGATCGACCGCAACGGTTTTCCCCTGCGGGTCACGGTCAAGGACACCCTGACCTTTGGCGAAGAGGTGGAAGTACCGGTGGACCTGGTGGTGCTCGCGGTGGGCATGGAGCCGAATCCAGTGCCTGACCTGGTGGAGATGATGAAGCTCCCGGTGGGCGTCGACCGTTTTTTATTGGAAGTGCACCCCAAGCTGCGACCGGTGGAGCTTTCCGTCTCCGGGATCCTGCTGGCCGGAACCTGCCAGGCCCCCATGGATATGGGAGAGGCCTGCGCCGGCGCCGGTGCGGCGGCGGTCAAGGCCTCGGGCATCCTTTCCCGGGGCTATGTGGAGTTGGATCCCTTCGTGGCCGAGGTGGATATTCATAAGTGTCGGGGAACGGGGGCTTGTGTGGAAGCCTGTCTGAATCCGGGGGCGTTGACGATGGTGGAGATCGAAGTCGAGGGGCGGTCGGTCCGGCAGGCTCGAGTGAATCCGGCCCTCTGCCGGGGTTGCGGCGCCTGTGTGGCGGTTTGTCCGGAAAACGCCATTCAGGTCAACGGGTGGACGCTGCGGCAATACGAGGAAATGGTGGATATGATCCTGGCCGATGAACTGATCTGCTGATAAAGAGAGAGAAAAGGTTCCGATGACAGCAGCCGAGACGGATAAAGAAGCACGGACTAAGCTCCGATTGGCCCGAAAAGGGGTGATCGCGCGAGTTGCGGGCCGGGTAAAGGAGCAGCAGGAGGCCGTCAAGGCCCTGAAGCAGTCGCTGCAGGCGGGCGGCAAAACGGTGCCGGAACTGGCTCTGGACACCGGCCTGCCCACTTCTGAGGTCTTGTGGTACCTGGCGGCCTTAAAAAAGTATGGTGAAATCGCCGAAGGGGCCAAAGCGGGGAGCTATTTTCGCTATATGTTGGCGGCCCCGCTTCCCAGCGAAAGGGCGGTAGACCAGGAGATTTCGGGAGGGGTCGCTAAATGATCACGGTTAACCCCTCGTTCGCGGAAGAGTTGGTCCGTTTTGGCGTCGATACCGCCCTGGATTGTTTTCACTGCGGGACCTGCGCCGCCATTTGCCCGTTGATTTACGAGCATTTTCCACGAAAGATGATTCGCTATATCCAGTTGGGTGCCAAGGAAAGGATTCTGGAAAAACCGAACGATCTGTGGCGTTGTCTCCACTGCGGACTTTGCACCCAAACCTGCCCGCGGAAAGCCGATCCCGGAGAACTGATCCTGGGCTTGAAGCGTTTTGTCGTGGACTACTGGAGGAATCATTAACATGTACCGCCCCCAGGATATCATCGAGGTGTTGGCCGGTAATGTACGCCGGACCCGGAGCCCCTTCGGCACCCCGAAATTTTTGGTGAACAACTGGTGGAAAGAACTGGGGCTTCGACAGCAGGGGGAGTCCCTGCTGTTTACGGGCCTGATGTACCAGTTTGTTCCCTATATCGAGAAAGCCACCAGCTACCTGGAAAAATTTGAAGATCAGCCACTGGCCGAATGGCTGCGCTTTGGGCGGTATCCGCCCAAACGATTGGCCGGTCTGGGGCTGGCCCTGATCACCCCCAGTGCGGCCAAGAAGAGCGCTCAGGCCACCCTCCGGAATATCGCCCGAATCCTCACCCAATCCGGAGTGGACTTTTTTTATCAACCGCAACTGGACGAATACAGCGGGATCCTGCTTTACGATCTGGGTGACCAGGAGAGCTTTGTGGCGCATGCCCGGCATGTGGCCGGCCGGCTAAAAAAAGCGGGGGTGCGAAAGATCATCACTGTGGACCCCCACACGACCTATGCCTTGAAGGTCCTCTATCCTCAATACGCCGGGGAGCATTTTGAAGTGAGGACTTATTTTGAACTGGCCAACGGTTCTTCCCAAAATGGCGGAGGCCGGGTTACCCTCCATGATCCTTGTTTTTACGGACGGTATCTGGAATTGTCCGCTGCGCCGCGAAAGGCCCTGGAAAGGTTAGGCATCGAATGCCTGGAGGTCCGGAACTCCGGCACCTTCACCCAATGCTGCGGAGGACCGGCCGAGTCCATCTCCCCCCATCTGGCCCGGGAGGTTATGGGGCGCAGGGTGGAAGAGCTGAAAGCCACCGGCGCTCCCCTGGTGGCCATGTGCCCCATCTGCCTGGGCAACCTGAGAAAGTCCGGGGCTGAGGTGGAGGACCTGTCGACTATCCTGGCCCGCGGCCTTCCGGCTTGAGGACCGGCCGGCAAATTCTGAATTGGCTGATGTCTTTGATTGTTGTTAATAAAACCCATTTCCAAGCAAAGAAAGGAGCATTATCATGGCAGAAAAAGAAGAAAAGATTCTGGTGATCGGCACCCATGCCTCAGACAATCCGGAGAAGGCGGCCATGCCTTTTGTCATGGCCATCGCGGCCCTGGCGATGGATGTTAAGGCCATGGTGGTGTTGCAGGGGGAAGGCGTCTACCTGGCCAAGAAGGGGTATATTGAAAACCTTGTTAAGCCGGGGGGCTTCAGCCCTTTCACCAAACTGATGGCCGACTTCATGGAACTGGGGGGATCCCTCAAGGTTTGCGTGCCCTGCATCAAGGAAAGGAACATCGAAGAGTCCGATCTGATCGAAGGGGCGCAGACCACAGCCGCCGGCCGCCTGATCACCGAAGCGCTCCAGGCGGACGCCGTTTTCACCTATTAGCACCTTTTGTCGAAATCCGGTTGGGTCCGGCCAGTGGCGGTCGAATACGGAAAATAATGGCCAAGGGGGGGAGCAAAGGACCCCCCCCATTATTGTTATTAATAGTAGATAAACAACCCAAGAGGTCTGGATTCCGGCTTTCGCCGGAATGACGGGCAAGAAATCATGGGTGTGGGTCGTCACCCCGGCGAAAGCCGGGGTCCAGACATTAATCTGGGATGAACTAAGATGTTGCTCCAATTAGGAGACCCTTAATAAATTGAGGAGCTATGGAACTTCGAGGGAAAAAGGTCATTATCTTAGCGGAGGAGATGTATAACGAGTTTGAGCTCTGGTATCCTTTTTTGCCATTAAAGACGACTTGATTCATGCCGGGGCGGAATGGGTCGATCAGGAGGTGGTGGTGGACGGCAACCTGATCACCAGCCGGAAACCGGACGACCTGCCGGCCTTCATGCGGGCCGTGATTACAGTTCTTAAGGGTTAGTACGAAAATAAAATCGATCACCGCTTCCGGGAAGTTGTTTTTGCCGTCATGCCGGACCTGATCCGGCATCCAGGGTATTCGAAGCTCAAAAGGCTCTGGATTCCGGATCTCGCTTCTCTCGTCCGGAATGACGACCTTTTTCCTTGCCAATCACTATTTTCATCCTTCGCGGGTACCTGCCCGAAGGAACTACACTTCTTAAGTTAGATTCTTTTTTTCCCCGATCACAGCCTTTGATTCTTACCTTTGAACTAGAATTCAAATATTAAAAGTAAAAAACATTTGACAGGTTAACTCAATATAACCATTATAGTCATAAAAATGGAAGGTGAAGTCGTTATGAAAACAGCACCCATCGCGGATCTAAAGGCCCGCCTGAGCGACTATTTAAATCAGGTCAAAAGCGGCACGGAGGTCCTGGTCACCGATCGGGGCAAACCCGTGGCCCGAATCATTCCGGTTTCGGGTAAAACCCGTACCCGGGGGGCCCTCCAAAAAATGGAAAAACAAGGCTTGATCAAACTGGGTTCAGGTCGACTGCCGCCGGATTTCTGGACCCGGCCTCGGGCCAAGGACCCCCAGGGGCTGGTCCTCCAGGCGCTTCTGGAAGAGCGGGAGCAGGGCCGATGAAATTCTGGGATTCTTCCGCGGTGATACCCTTAGTTCTGAAAGAAGGCTCATCGGAAAAAGTTAAGCAGGTGATCCAAGGGGATGAGGACCTGGTCGTCTGGTGGGCCACCCGGGTTGAGTGTCTTTCCGCCCTGGCCCGGCGCAGGAGAGAGGGAAAACTTTCCGTGGAAGCCGAAGGCGGAGCCAAGGGCTTATTGCTGGCCCTGGCTTTGAACTGGTCGGAAGTGCTCCCCGGCGAACTGGTTCGTCAAAGAACCGAAAGGTTGCTGGCCGTCCATCCCCTCCGGACCGCCGATGCCTTCCAACTGGCGGCCGCCCTGGTCTGGGCCGAAGAAAAGCCCCAGGGCCTGGAGATCGTCTGCCTGGATCAGAACCTGCGGGAGGCCGCCTTGAAAGAGGGATTCGAGGTTTTACCCTAATCCGTTAGAATATTTCAGAATATGATGAACTCAAAAAAGCAGAAACTGGAATTGACCTGGATCGGGAAAGAAAACCGGCCTCGGCTGGAGCCGAGGATTTTGCTGGAAGATCCGGAGAAGTCCTATCATGCGCCGCATAGGGTGACCAAGCACGATTTGTTCGATAATCGGCTTATCTTTGGCGACAATCTGTTGGCCCTGAAGGCATTGGAGCAGGAATTTGCAGGGAGGATAAAGTGCATTTACATTGATCCTCCTTTCAATACGGGGCAGGCTTTCGAATACTACGATGATGGGATTGAGCACTCACTGTGGTTGTCATTAATGCGGGACAGGTTAGAAATACTTCGAACGCTTCTTTCAAAAGACGGTTCTTTATTTGTAGAGATTGATGATACAGAAAGTAGCTATCTTCAGGTTTTGTTGGACGAATTATTTGGGCGACGTAATCGTGTGCTTACCGTGTCCATTAAACGAAGTGCAGCAACAGGGCACAAAGCCATCAACCCTACACCTGTGAATGTTACCGAATACGTCCATATTTACGCGAAAGATAAATCGGAATGGAATTACAAACCGACTTATGTTTCTCGAGTAGACTATGATTGGGCTTATTCAGTGCGATTAGTTAACCACTTGGATTCATTCTCTAAGTGGCATTTTGAACCTCTTGGAGAGTATGTGGCAACAATTTTAGGTTTTGAGTCGGCCAGACGCGCCAAGAAAGAACTCGGGAAGAAAGTATTTTTAGAAAAGTTTGTGGAATATGCTTTATCTCATCCAAAAGAAGTTGTTCGTTACGCCCAACCTAATTATTCCGGTGTGAGCCAAGCCGCTCGAGTTTTGATCGATAAATCGAAAAAGAACGGAGGATTCGTCCTCCGCCTTGAACGCAAAGAATACAGCGATATGTATTTTAAAGATGGCAATCGGATTCTATTTCTTGCTGATAAGGTTGAAGGAGATGGAGACACGGCTGGTCTTATTGAACCATTGACTAACTGGTGGAATGACATCCCTTGGCAGGGGATAGCCCGAGAAGGAGGCGTCGAGTTTCCTAAAAGTAAGAAACCAGAGAAGCTTATAAAACGAATACTCGATATGGCAACTAACCCCGGCGACATTGTTCTTGACTCTTTCGCCGGTTCTGGCACGACGGGCGCAGTCGCCCACAAGATGGGGAGGCGGTGGATTATGGTTGAGTTGGGTGATCATTGCCACACCCACATCATCCCCCGTCTAAAGAAAGTCGTTGATGGAGAAGACCAGGGCGGAATTTCTAAAGCCGTTAATTGGAAAGGGGGCGGAGGGTTCCGATATTATCGGCTGGCCCCGTCCCTCTTGGAGAAGGACAAGTGGGGCAACTGGGTCATCAATAAACAATACAATGCCGCCATGCTGGCCGAGGCGATTTGTAAGCTGGAAGGGTTCACTTATGCCCCGAGTGAGAGCATCTACTGGCAGCACGGGCAATCTACGGAACAGGATTATATTTATGTCACCACCCAGCACCTGGGTCATGAACAGCTTCAGGCTTTAAACGAGGAGGTGGGGGCCGGTCGCTCGCTGTTGGTTCTTTGTTCCGCCTTTCGGGGTAAGGCCGACCGGTTTTCAAACCTGACGATCAAAAAAATCCCCAATGCCGTCTTGAAGCGCTGCGAATGGGGGCATGACGATTACAGCCTGCGGGTGGAAAACCTCCCCAAGGCGCCGCCGAAGCCGGGACAGCTCTCTCTATTTGATGAAGAGGAGGAACCGTGAAGGAAAAGCCGAAAATCTCGCCGGTAAAGAAAAAACCCTCTCTTTATGATCGTATCCGGGAGATTCTGGAATCCGCCCGGACCCGGGTGGCCCGATCGGTCAATAGCACCCAGGTAGTAGCCAACTGGCTGGTTGGGCGAGAGATCGTGGAGGATGAGCAGAAAGGTCATAAGAGGGCTGAATATGGGGGCCAGCTTCTTGAAGAAATCTCTAAACGGCTGAAGATCGAGTTTGGCGCGGGGTATTCCGTAGATAATCTTGAATTGTTCCGGCGATTTTATTTGGTTTATCCACATCTGATTTCCGACGCAGTGCGTCGGAAATCTTTCGAAGATATAGGAAACAAGGGTTCGGAGAATGGTGACACAGGGCCTGACCAATTTATGGTCGCAGGATTTGCGAAGATCGAAAATCTTTACTTAATGCGTAAAGAATCTGATAATCCGGTCATTTCCGACGCAATGCCTCGGAATTTAGCCATAATCAATATTTCCCAAAATTTTGGAACAAGTAGCCCGTTGAACCGTGACCTTTGGCGACCGGGCCAATTGCACACAAATCTATCCTGGACCCATTATCGGCGACTCGTGCGCGTGGATAAGTCCGAAATCAGGGCTTTTTATGAAATTGAAACCGTCCGCAACAACTGGTCGGCCCGAGAATTGGAAAGGCAGATCAACAGCCTCCTGTATGAACGCCTGGCTTTGAGCAAGGACAAGAAAGGTTTGCTGCAGCTGGCCACTAAAGGACAGGAGGTCCGGTACCCCGGCGATGTTTTTAAAGACCCAATGGTCATAGAATTCCTGGGCTTGCCCGCTTCCCCCAAGCTCGTGGAGTCCGATCTGGAACAGGCCCTGATCGATAACCTGCAGGCTTTCCTGCTGGAGCTGGGTAAGGGATTTGCCTTCGTGTCCCGCCAGGAGCGGATCACCCTCGATGGTGATCACTTCTATATCGATCTGGTATTCTACCATATGATTCTCAAGTGCTTCGTGCTCATTGAACTTAAGGTGGGTAAACTGACCCATCAGGACCTGGGGCAGCTCCAGCTATACGTCAACTACTATGATTACGAGCGCCGGTCGGAGGGGGACAACCCGACCTTGGGGCTGATTCTCTGCACAGACAAGAATGATGCCGTGGTCCGGTATACTCTCGGGCCGGACCAGGAGAAGAAAATCTTTACCAGCCGCTACAAACTATATCTGCCCACCGAGGCCGAGCTCCAGGCCGAGATGCGCCGTGAACTGAGAGAAATTGGCCAACCATTTGCCCCCCGGAGAGACCAATGAACTCCCTGGTAAATTCCATCGCCGGCCGTTTAAGTCTGCGGCCTCCGCAACGGCGCTCTTTGGAGATCCTGGACCGCATCACGGAGATTGTTCCACCCCGAAAGGATAGCGATCTCCCCTCGGCATTGACGACAATCCAGAGTGAGTTTCCAGCGGTCACCGATTTCGAGCGGGAGTTTCCATCCCTATGCTTTGCCCTGGCAACCGGGGTGGGCAAGACCAGACTTATGGGGGCTTTTATCAGTTATCTGCATTTGGTCCACGGCATCAACCATTTTTTTGTGCTGGCGCCGAACCTGACCATTTATAACAAATTGATCACCGACTTTACTCCAAATACCTCCAAATATGTGTTCAAAGGCATAGCCGAGTTGGCCACCGAACCACCGGAAATCATTACCGGGGACAACTACGAGTCCGGAATCGGCGTCCGGCGCAGCCTGTTGCCGGGAATAAACCAGGGAATTCATGTCAATATCTTTAATATTTCCAAGATCAATTCCGAGGTTCGCGGCGGGAAAGCCCCCCGGATTAAGCGTCTGTCCGAATATATCGGTGAAAGTTACTTCGATTATCTGGCCGGACTGGAAGATCTGGTGCTCCTCATGGACGAGTCCCATCGCTATCGGGCATCGGCCGGTATTCGAGCCATCAATGAATTGAAACCGGTCCTGGGTCTGGAATTAACGGCCACCCCTTTTGTAGAAACGAGCCAGGGTCCGACGCCCTTTAAGAATGCCATCTACCATTATCCCCTTGGCCAGGCCATGGCCGATGGGTTTGTCAAGGAGCCGGCCGTAGTCACCCGGAAAAATTTCAACTCCCTGGGTATGTCCGCGGAGGAGATCGAAACGCTGAAACTCGAAGATGGGATACGTCTTCATGAAAAAATCAAGGTGGAATTGGAGACGTACGCTCAGCAGACCGGGCAGCCGATTGTAAAACCGTTCCTGCTGGTCATTGCCCGTGATACGACCCACGCCGGGCAGTTGATGCAGTTGATCCAGTCGGATGGTTTCTTCGAAGGGCGCTTTAAAGACAAGGTCATCCAGGTGGACTCCAGCCGAACCGGCACCGCGGAAGATGAGATGGTCCAACGGCTCCTGGCCGTGGAGAGCACCGAAGAGCCGACGGAGATCGTGATTCACGTCAATATGCTGAAGGAAGGCTGGGACGTGACAAACCTCTATACGATCGTCCCGTTGCGGGCGGCCAACGCCAGGACTCTAATCGAGCAATCCATCGGCCGGGGATTGAGGTTGCCCTATGGCCGGCGAACCGGGGTTTCCGCGGTGGACCGGCTGAATATCGTCGCCCATGATCGGTTTCAGGAGATCATTGACGAAGCCTCCAGGCCCGATTCTCTCATTCGTTTGCAGCAGGTAGTCCTTAGTCCCGAGGACCTCAACCGTAAAACCATCACGGTGGTTTCGCCCTCGCGATTGAACAGCCTGCTGGGCCTTAAACCCGACCGGGCCACACCAACCACACAGATTGCGGGTAGCGATGAGCCGCCGGTTTTCCGGACTCCCGAGGAACAGCAGGTAGCCCGTATGACCCACGCGGTGATTCGGACGCTGGAGGGTCAACCCCAACAGGTCCCGACCCTCTCCGATCTGAAAAATCCCGAGGTCCAGGCCTTGCTGAAGGAACGAGTCGAGAACGAATATCGCCTGGACCAGTTGGAATTTAAAGGGTTCATAACCCAGCCTGATATTGCGGCGGTGGTGGCTAAAACAACGGACCTGGTTATCGAACAGACCATTGCCATTCCTTGCATTTTTTTGGCGCCAAAAGGCGAGGTGAGATCAGGGTTCAAGGCCTTTACATTAGAAGTTGAAGCCCTTACCTACCCCGCCCCCTCTGAAGATCTCTGGATTCAGCACCTCCGGACCAGCCAAAGCGAAGTGCTGGAACTGATCAATAGTGGGATCGAAGAAGAGCGGCTTGAAGATTATATCATCAACGTCCTGGCGGACTTTGACGACGTGGCCTACGACGAACACGCCGATCTGCTTTACGACTTGGCCTGGCAAGCCGTAAAGCACTTTCGCAGCTATCTCTCCGAGGATGAGTTGAAGAAGGTGTTGCGGTTACACCATACGGAAATCGCCCGGATCATCTACGACCAGATGCAAAATAACTATTGGGAGGAGGCGGGGGGCTATGAGGTGAAGGTCAGCAAGGGATTTACGGAGTTAAAGCCAAGCGCCTATACCGTCTCAGCTCTGGAACCGACCCTCGATTTTCATCAGATGCCGGCGGATAAGAGCAACATGGCCAAGTATTTATTTGGCGGGTTTCAACGGTGTCTTTATTCGGTCCAGAAATTTCAATCGGACCCGGAACGAAAACTGGCCGTGATTTTGGACCGGGAGGCCCTCAAGTGGTTCAAACCGGCCAAAGGCCAATTCCAGATTCATTACCGCTGGGGGGCTGAACATCCGGAATATCTCCCGGATTTCGTGGTGGAGACGGAACAAGCTATTTTTATGTTGGAACCCAAGGCGCGGAATGAAATGGAGACCCCGGAGGTTCAGTCCAAAAAGGAGGCCGCCGTGAGTTGGTGCCGATTGGCCTCGGACTACAACCGGGCCTGTAATGGTAAGCCATGGAATTATCTATTGATACCGCACGACGTCCTGGCCGAAAATATGACCCTGGATTGCCTGGCCG
>Ga0315283_10006848_pt1 | contig 10210 bp, 6 predicted proteins | sample YL17G09_0_MG_FD_204541 | JGI IMG/M metagenome (GOLD analysis project Ga0315283, IMG submission 204541) | Sediment microbial communities from Yellowstone Lake, YNP, Wyoming, USA - YL17G09_0 | ecosystem: Environmental > Aquatic > Freshwater > Lake > Sediment | place: USA: Wyoming | collected...
CGTTCCCGTCCCGGCGCCGCCTCGCCAGCAGCCGCCGCCGCCGCCGCCGCAGAGGCCACGGCCCCCACAGCACATGGAGCGCGCCCTCCAGCAGCAGCAGCAGCAGCAGGGGCCTCCTGCCCCCCAGCACTTCCAGCAGCCGCAGCGGCCGCAGCAGCCGTTTCACCCGGGGCAGCGGCAGCAGCAGCAGCAGCAGCAGCACCCTTCCTTCCAGCAGCAGAGGCCCCCCTTCTTCCAGCAGCAGCAGCAGCACCACCAGCCCCTGCTCCCCGGGTCTCGCCCGCCTTTCCAGGGCCCCGGCGGGATGGTCGGCGGCGGCGGCGGAGGGAGGGGAGACGGCTTTGGCCGCGGCGTCGGGCGGGGCCGAGTAGGGGGGATGCTCCCTCCTCCTCCTCCTCCTCAACAGCAGCAGCAGCAGCAGCAGCGGCAGTTTTTCCCGCCCTCTTCTCAGCAGCAGCAGCAGCAGCAGCAGCAGTTTCCGCAGGGCCGAGGAGGAGGAGGAGGGCGGGGCTTCAGCCAGCACCCTCCTCCTCCGCCTCTGATGCAGCAGCAGCAGCTGCCGCCGCCGCAGCAGTTTCAGGTGCAGAGCAACGGCACCGGCGGCAGGGGCACCGGCGGCTTCGCCCCCCAGTCTCACACCGGCCAGCAGGGGGGTCACCGCCAGCACCAGGCGATGATGCAACCGCAGCAGCAGATGAACCTGCAGCACCAGCAGCAGCAGCCCCTCTCTGTCGACCCCGCGGCCGCGGCGGCCTTCGCCGCCGCCCGCGCCGCATACATCTCGCAGCAGCCTCCTCCTCCGCTGCCTCCTTCTTCTTCTTTGCAGCAGCAACAGCAGCGGCATCAGCAGGTCGAGGGCGGCGGCGGCGGCGGCGGTGGCGGCGGGGGCAACGCGGAGGCGCAGCAGCAGCTGCTCCTGATCCAGCGGCAGCAGCAGGCGCTGCTGAGGGCGCAGGGCGAGCTGCTGCAGCGGCAGGCTGCGGCGGTCGCCGCCGCCGCCGCTTCTGCCATCCCGCTGCCCTTCGCGGTTCAGCAGCAGCTTCAGCAGGAGCAGCGGCATCAGCAGCAGCGATTCGAGGAGGACGACGGCGGGAACGAGGTCGACGACGGCGGCGGCGAGGACGGCGACTTCGACGGCAGAAGGCGGGGCCGGCGGGGCGGCAGCGGCGGCGAAGAGCAACTGCAGCAGCAGCAGCAGCAGCAAGAGCACCAGCAGCACTTCCGCCATGGCGAGCAGCAGCAGCTGCAAGCTCCTCCTTCCTTCGGCCGAGGCGGTCGAGGTCGCGGCGAGTTCGTCCCGCGCGGCCGCGGCGGGAGGGGCGGCGGCGGCGGCGGCGGCAGAGAGGCCTTTGGCCGCGGCCGCGGGGGTGGGCGCGGGGGCGGCGCCGAAGCGGACCCGGCGGCGCCGCCGCCGCGGCGCGAGCTCACCGGCGCCGAGAAGCTAAAGCGGGACGAGCTCCTCGCCAAGGCCGCCGAGGCCGCCGACGCAGCCCGGCAGAGGAAGCTCCAGGAGGCCCGCGCTAGGATCGCGGCGCAGGCCGAGGAGAACAAGCGACTGCTCGCGGCGCGAGACGCTGCGCTCGCAAAGCCCCCTTCGGTGGGGTTGTCCCCTTCGGCTGCCGGCCGCGGCGGCCGCGGGAGGGGCAGAGGCGGCGGCGGGAGAGGCGCCGGCGCTGCTGCTGCTCCCGGAGCGGCGGAGCCGGAGGAGGTCGCGGCGCTGCGCGCGCGGCTGGCGGCGATGGAGGAGACGGTGCGGAGCCTCGCCGAGGCGAGGAGCGGGGCAGCAGCAGGAGGGGCAGGCGGGGGAGGGGCGAGCGAGGCTGCCGCCGTCGCCCCGGCGGCGGCAGCGGCGGCGGCGGCGAGAGCGGCCGAACAGAGTCTGCCCGCTGCTGCCCCTACGGCCGTCCCAGTCCCCTCTTCTGCTCCTGCTGCTGCTGCTGCTGCTCCTGCTGCTGCTCCTGCTGCTGCTCCTGCTGCTGCTGCTGCTGCTGCTGCTGCTCCTGCTGCGGAGGCAGCTTCTGTGGCTGCGTCTGCGGCGGCCGCGGCGGCAACGACGACGACGTCGACAGCGGCAGCAAAGGACGAAGAAACGGGAGAGCAGGGGGCGAAGCGCCCGGCGCACGCCACTGCCACCGCGAATGCTCCTCCTCCTCCCTCTCCTCCCCCTCCCTCCGCGGACGCTGAAGCCACAGGTGCTTCCGCGGAAGAGGCGACGACGAAGCCCGCAGCAGCGGCAGCATCAAAGCGCCCGACGAGAGCCGCCGCCGCCGCCGCCGCCTCTGCCCCCGCGGCCGCGGCGGCGCCGGCGGCAGCGAAGAGAGCAGCAAAGCGCAAGAAAGGAGAGGAGGAGGAGGAGGGGGAAGGCGCCGCAGCAGCAGGAGCCGGCGCGGAAGCGGAACCTGCGGCTGCTGCCGCTGCTGCTGCTCCCCCGGCGACGAGGAGATCGAAGAGGAGCGCCAAGTGAAAAGGGCAGGAGGAACGGTTGGAGTGATGAGCTGGAGGGGGGGGGGGGTGGTCGAGTGTAAAAAGCGAAGTCCAGTCCAGTGGAGCAAAAAAGGAAAAAGAAAAAAAGTGCTCTCGATCTCAGAAAAGCTCTCTCTTCCACCTCGCCCCCCTCGCCTCCCCGCGCCTGGGGCACTCAAACGCTCTCCCCACTCCGCTCCGCCCCCTTAAGAATGCAGATGAGCCCTCGAGCATAAAATTCAGAGCTTCAGTCAACCTGCGCGTGCGCGCGCGAGAGAGAGCTGCTTCGCCGAAAGAAAGTAAATGATGCGGGCAATGGCCGAGGCCGCTTCTCATGACTTTGATGATGGAGCCGTCATGGCAATGACGACCTCCTTCCCCCCGCACTCCTGCGCCCGCTCCCCTCCGCACCCATCTCTTAAGAGGAGGGGTATCACAAGGAGTTCTCCCTGCTGCGATGGCGCGTTCGAGAGGGCCGCGGCGGCCGCCGTGGCAGCAGCGGCGGATCTCGGAGCATTGCCGACACCGCCGACGTCAGGAACTGCGTCGCCCTTTGCCGGCGTCTTTGGCGGAACGATGCGGCCCGGCGGATCCCTTCCGGCCGCCTCCAACGAGGACATGGACAGCATCGCGGCTGCACTCGAGATCCCCGAGCTGGTGAGATCGCAATTTGGGAGGGAAAGGGGGGGAGAGAGAGGAACAAAAAGAGGCTGTTTCGTTCTTTCTTTTGGAACGTTTTCTTCTCCACTGGCGCCGCAAAGCGCCTCCCTTCTCGCTCTCTTGTTCTCCTTATTCATTCCCTTTCTTTCTCCCCCGAGACCCTTTTTCTTCCCCCTCCCAAAAAAACAACAACAACAGGCACACCACCCCTCGGCCGTCGCGTCCTGGGTCGCGGCTGCGATAGACGCCCGCGTCGCCGAGTCCGAGGAGAGGAGGGAGAGGTCCCTCTCCTCCGCTGCCTGCTGCTCCTCCTCCTCTGCCACCTCGTCCGGAGCGGAGGGGGAGGCGGCGGCGGACGAGGGGCGAGGCGGGAGGGGCCGCGACCGCGCGGCGGGGGCTCCGCTCTGCTCGTGCTCCTCCTCGTCGTCGCTGTCCTCGTCGTCGCCGACAGCGGCGCGAGCAGCAGAGGCACACGCAGCAGAGGCACACGCAGCAGAGGCACACGCACCAGAGGAACACGCAGCAGAGGCACACGCAGCAGAGGAACACGCATCGGAGGCAGCAGCGACACCGGCGGCGGGAGCGACGGCGGGAGGGGAGCCATTTCGTCCCCCTCCGCGCTCAGGCGCAGGCGCAGGCGGCGGCGTCGGCGGCAAGGAGCCGCGGCGGGGCAGCGGCGCCCCTCCCCCTCCCCCTTCCCCTCCTCACGCCCCTGCCCGCGGCCCCGGCCTCGGCCACCCCGCCCCCGACCCCTTGCCCCGTTCCTCGGCCCCCTACGCCCGCCCCCGCGGCCACCTGACCCCCTTCCACGGCGCCGCCCCGCCGCCGCTCTCGCTGGGCGCGTACGCCGAGCGCCTCGCCGCGCACCTGAGGCCCTCGCCGCTCGCGTTCGCGCACGCGCTCGAGCTGCTCGACAGGCTGGCTGCCGCGGACCCGCGCAGCGCCGCGGCCCCCGACACCGCGCACAGGCTGCTGCTCGCCGGCGTCGCCGTGGCGGCCAAGCTCACGGACGACCGCGTGCGCCGCGCCGAGGTCGTCGCGCGCGTCGGCGGGGTGCCGGCCTCGGAGCTCGCGGGGCTCGAGCTGGCCCTGCTCCGCGGCGTCGGGTTCAGGGCGCACGTCGCGCGGGGGGAGCTGCTGCAGCGGGTTCGCGAGCTCAAGGAGGTCGGCGGGAAGGGCCCTGCTGCCGCTGCTGCTGCCGCTGCTGCTGCTACGGCCGCTGCTGCTGCTGCTGCTGCCGCTGCTGCTGCCGCTGCCGCTGCCGCTCCTGCTGCTGCTGCCGCTGCTGGTGTCGCTGTGGAGGAGACCTAAAAAAAAGAAGAAAAAAGAGGAGACCGGAGCGAGCGCGTAAAGGGAAACGCCTCCTTTCGACCAAAAAAGCTCACAACGAATTATTTTTCTCTCTCTCTCTCTCTCTCCCCCTATCATCTTTATAAAGCCGGGATGCGAAAGGCGGCCTCGCGTCGCGCGCTCCTCGTCGTCCCCTTACCTCAGTCCCCCTCAGAGAGAAACGGAGAGAGAAAGTGGGACCTCTGCGTCTCGTTTTGGACGCCGGGGCTCCCGCCCTTTCTTCTCTTCTCCATTCTTTTCGCCCCCCTCTCCCCCCCGGTCCTCCTCCCCCCCCCAGTCCATCAAACTCGCGTTTTGTTTTTTGCTGTTGCGGCTTCATCTTCCCGTGGTCCCAAAGCAGCCCCAATTTACTATCAGGAGCGATAGAGATCAGCCCCCAACCCCCTCCCCCCCCCAAAAAAAATGTAAACAAAAAACCACGCGAAAGGAAAAAAAGGAAACGAAAGAAAGCACGTTGAACAGAAAAAAAACTCCACTCCCACTTGTCGAGATCCAAGGACGCCAAAGCTTTCGTCGATTCTTCCCTGTTCGTTTCGTATCCTCTTCCAGTTGTCTCTCTCTCTCCCTTCCAAATGTCTCGCCGCGAGAACGCGGTCGACCTGGCCAAGTTTGTGGACAAGGGCGTGCGGGTCAAGCTGAGCGGTGGGCGCGAGGGTAAGAGAGAGAGAGAGAGAGAAAGAAGAGAGATGAAAGAGGAGAGCGGATTGCATCGCCGGGCGCCGGACAAACAGCGGCCTGAAAAAAAAACGCCGGTGCGACGTCTCTCGACCCTCTTTCTCAACACCGTGCGCTCACCTCTTCCTCTCTCCTCCTCCTCTTCCCACAAAAAACCCAAAAAACAAAACGAAACAGTCGAGGGCGTCCTCAAGGGCTACGACCAGCTGCTCAACCTCGTCCTCGACGAAGCGATCGAGTACCACCGCAGCGCCGAGGACATCCTGACGGTGACGGACGAGACGCGGCCCCTCGGGCTCGTCGTCTGCCGCGGGACCGCCGTCATGGCGGTCGCGCCGACGGCGGGAGCCGAAGTCATGGCGTCGAACCCGTTCCTGAGCGCAACATCAGCAGGAGAGACAGAAGCAGAAGGCGGGGCAGGGGCAGCAGCGGCGGAGGAGGCGGCGACGGCATGAGTTCCTAGAGAAACGTTTTTTTCCCTCCATTTTTTCGAAAAAATGCAAAAAAAGAGAGGAAAAATTGCTGCAAAAAAAAAAGGGAAAACACTTTCCACCGCGACCTCCTTCTCTCTTCTTCATCTACTCCCTCTTCCCGTACTTCTCCTCGTCGTAGACCCAGTCCAGCCCGCTGCCGTACTCCCACGCCTCGAGCCTCCTCCTCGCCCTGAACTTGGCCTTTGGGCTGAGAAAGCCAGCGCCGTCGACCAAGGGCGCGAGCGGCCTCGCCGCGGTCGCGAGCGCCGCAAACGCGCCGAGCGCGACAAAGTGCCGCAGCCAGTCGAGCAGCGCCGCGACGCCCACGTGCGCGACGATGGCCGGCACGAGGTCGGGCCGCACGGCCACCTGCCTCGCCAGCGTCAAGCTCAGCCCGTCGAAGCGGACGACGTCCCGCAAGAAGGGCCTCAAAGTTCTGTCGCCCAGCGCCTGCATCGCCACGAAGTTGGCGGCGAGCAGGTCAGGCACGAGCCCCGGGTACGGGGGCGGCCGCTCGGGCCTCGCGGCCATCGCGCGCTGGAGCATCCAGGCGCCCGACAGGCCCGGCGAGTAGCAGCTGTTGATCAGGGCGAGGTCCGCCGCCGAGATGGCGTCGCAGGCGAGCGCGTCGGCGACCGCGCGCCGGACCCTCGCGGCGTGGCGGCTGAGGCTGCCCAGCCCGCCGAACGACAGCGGGGACTGCAGGCCCGCGGCGTCCCCGGCGGGCAGGTAGCGGTCCCAGGTCGGCGGCGGGCGGAGAGGGGAGTCCCGGAAGGTGTAGAAGACGCCGAACAGGACGCGCTCGACGAAGAAGGGGGGGGACTCGACGGCGAGGCCTCCGGGGCCGCTCCCGCCGCCGCCGGCCCCCTCCTCCCCGCCCTCGCCCTCGCCCTCGCCGGCGGGAGCGGCGGCGTCCAGGCCCTGGTAGCCGCGGACCCGGCGCCAGTACTCCTCGACGAACTCGACGAGCGAGGGCCGCAGGTCGGGCCGCGCGAGGTCCGAGTACTGAAACATGTAGGTCGTCCTCGTCGAGGCCCCCCCCTTGTCCTCCGCGCCCTCGCCGTCCCCGGCGCCGCCCTCGGCCCCCTCCTCCTCCCCCTCGCCCGCGGCCGCCGGGAACGACTCCCAGAAAAACTGCCCGGGGACGGATACGCCCTCCCCCAGGGCGGCCCCGTCGACCGCGGCGATGACGTCGGCGGCGAAGGGGGGCGGCGGCGGCGGCGGCGGCCCGCCCCCGCCGCCCCCGGTCGGCCCCGGGCCCCCGGGCGCGGGCCACGGCCCGCGCGCGCAGGTGCCCGCCACCATGCACACGCCGTCCGGCGTCGCCCCGGGGCCGCGGGCCTGCCTCGCGGCGGGCGACCCGGAGCCCATGCAGTCGACGAACAGGCGCGCCGTGATGGTCTCCGGGGCTGCTGCTTCTCCCCCCCGCTCGCCGCCCCCCTCGCCCCCTCCGCCGCCGCCCGCGCCGCCGTGCAGCGTCCGGCGGGCGAGCACGACGCCGTCGCCGCAGAGCGCGACCGTCGCCAGCGGCCACCGCTCGAAGACGCGGCCGGGCCTGCTGGCTCCCTCGAGGGCCCGCCGGGCACCGTTGATGAGCTTGTCCGGGGAGACGCCCTATTTGATCGGTTTTGGTTTTGAGTTTTTTTTCAATTTTGAGGTTTGGAGAGAGAGGGTCGATGCGCGTTTTTCCCCCTCTTTTTTGTTAAAATATTTCCTTTTTCTCTCTCTCTGCTCTCCCCCCTAAACACACACACAAACACAAAGAGCGCTCCCACTCACCAGATTCAAAACGTCCGTGGTGATGACGGAAGCGGCTGGAGGCTTTCCGACCTCCATCCCGAAGGCGCACCTCACGGGGTTGAACTCGCCGACGACGGCCCCCGCGGCGTCGGCCGCCGAGAGCGCGCCGGCCGCCACTAGCGCCTCGAGCTCCTCGCGGCAGATGTTCCACTCCTGGTCCCTGCCCCGGAGGGGGCCGGCCTCGACGACGGCGACGCGGAGGCCGGCGGAGGAGAGCGAGGCGGCGAGGAGGACTCCGAGGGTGCCGCCGGCGACGGCGACGTCGAAGGCCTCCAGAGGAGGTTGCGACGGCGACGACGAAGAGGAGGAAGAAGAGGCGGCGGCGGCGGCGACCGCCGCGGCGGTCTCGGAGCGCCGCAGCGAGATGAACTCTGGGGGAGGAGGCGAGGGAGGAGCCGCTGCTCGTCCACCTCTTCCTCGACTTCTGGCAGCGGCCTCTTTGACCCGGGCCCACGCGGCGTCGGCGCGGAGCAGGGCTCCCCAGGTCGTGGCGCCGCCGGCGCCTCCTGCCTGTTCCTGCTGCCGCGGCTCGCCCGCCGTCGACGACGACGACGACGCGGAGGACGTCGAAGATCGCCGCCGGGCGTCTATCTCGTCCAGGACGCGCTTCGTTATCGGCGCCAGGGAGGCCGCCCTGGCCTCGGCTTCTTCGGCCGCATTCTGCGCTATAGCCGCTGTTCCATACGGGAGAGCTGGACGGCGACGACGCGCGGTGGACGAGGGCCTCGTCGAGGGGAGACGGGGCGAGGATTTGAAGAGCATCTCGCTTTTTTTTTTCCAGCCTCGACGAAAGAGTGAACAGAGTCAGTGGTTCGACGACGAATTGAATTCGTCGAATTCGGGGGCTCGAGTCCCATGGCGACCACGCAGGACGATCAGTGGGCTCCCGCTGTCCCTGCGGCCCCGCCGCGAAAGCTGGAGTGGTTTTCGAATACAGTGGTGAGTAACGAAAGAGAAGAGAGGCGAGGAGAGGGAGAGAGAGCAAAGACCACATTGCGATGGGCCTTTCAACCTCGACCCCCACCAACTCTCTTTCCTCTCTCTTCTCTCCATCCGCTCTCTCCATCCCCCCCTCCCTCCGCAGCGCCGCGTCCGCCGCCGCTCCTTCCTGAAGAAAAACCCGGAGCAGCAGGCCGCCGAGGCCGTCCGCGTCGGCGAGCTCCCCCGCGTCCTAGGTCGGGCGGACCTCTACCTCCTAACTCTTGGCTCGGTCGTCGGCGCCGGCGTGTTCGTGCTCACGGGCGTCGCCGCCCGGGACCACGCGGGGCCGTCGGTGGCACTCGCGTACGCGTTCTCCGCCGCGGCGGCCCTGCTCTCCGCGGCCTGTTACCTGGAGTTCGCGGTCGAGGCCCCGCGCGCCGGTGGCGCCTTCAGCTACGTCAGCGTCGTCGGCGGCGAGCTGCCCGCCTGGATAGTCGCCTCGAACCTGCTCCTCGAGCACTCGCTCTCGATCGCCGCGGTCGCGCGCGCCGCGACGGCCTACGCCTGCACGCTCGCCGGCGCGAGCAGCCCCTCCGCGACGCTCATCGGGCTGGGAAGGAGGCGCTCCGACCCGTCCCTGCCGCTCGTGGAGCTCGACCCCCTGGCGGCGGCGGGCGTCCTCGCGCTCACGGCGCTGCTCGCCTCGGGGACGGCGGCGACCGCGCGCTTCAACGCCGTCGTGACGCTGATCAACCTGATCGCGATCGGCTACATCGTCGCCGCCGCGGCGCCGCTCGCGGACCCGGCGGCCAACCTCCGGCCGTTCGCCCCCGAGGGCCTGCGGGGCGTCTTCGCCGCCAGCTCGGTCGTCTTCTTCGCGTTCGTCGGCTTCGACACCGTCGCCGCGGCGGCGGAGGACGCGCTGGACCCGACCGCCGACCTCCCCGTCGCCATCGTCGGCGGCGTGGCCACCGCCGGCGCGCTGTACGCGGCCCTCGCCCTCGCGCTCTGCGCCGCCGTCCCACGCTCCGCGATCGACCGCGCCGCCCCCTTCTCCAGGCTGTTCCTCGACTACCGGGACAGAGTCTTCGGCCCCTCGCCCGCCAAGCACAGGCTCGCGTCGGCGCTCCTGGCGACATCGGGCCGCTTCGTCGGCTTCGGCGCGCTCTCGGGGCTCGTGACCGCCGCCCTCGTGACAGTGCTAGGCCAGGCGAGGCTCCTCCTGGTGCTGGGCCGCGAGAGGCTGCTCCCGGCCCCGCTGGCCAGGCTCAACGCCGCGGGGGTCCCCGGCCTGGCGACCTGGACGACGGGGATCACCTCCGCGGCGCTGGCGCTCTTCCTGGACCTCGGCGACCTCGCCTCGCTCGTCAGCATCGGGACCCTCTTCGTGTTCGCCTGCGTCGCGCTCGCGCTGCTCAAGAGGCGGCACTCGCTCCCGGGGCGCGGCGGCGCGCGCCAGTGCTCCGTCTCGCTTTCGTGCCTGGTGCTCTCAAGCCTCTTCCTCAGCCTCAGCTACGCCCACAGGGCTCCCCTCGCCGTCTCGCTGGCGGCACTTGCGCTCTGGGCCGCCTCGACGGCGAGCCTCTTCTGGCTGCCGAGGGCCTACGAGCCCCTCGCCGGGGGCTACCGCGCCCCGGGCGCGCCGCTGACGCCGGCGCTCGCCGTTTTGGCCGACGTCCACCTCATCGCGTCGCTCCCCCCCGTGGCGCACCTGCGCTTCGCGGTCTGTCTGGTCGCGGCGCTGCTGCTGTACGTGTTCTACGGATCCCGCAGCGCCGACGAGGCCGACGAGAAGGGCAGGGCCGGCGTGGCGTCCGTCGTCGAGCTCGGCGGCGGCGGCGGCTCGCTCTTCGGCGGCGGCCTCGGAG
>Ga0315283_10006851_pt1 | contig 10208 bp, 8 predicted proteins | sample YL17G09_0_MG_FD_204541 | JGI IMG/M metagenome (GOLD analysis project Ga0315283, IMG submission 204541) | Sediment microbial communities from Yellowstone Lake, YNP, Wyoming, USA - YL17G09_0 | ecosystem: Environmental > Aquatic > Freshwater > Lake > Sediment | place: USA: Wyoming | collected...
CGGAGAGACTTCAAAGGTTTTTCTAGGTGATACTCGATAAAGCAGGTCAATAGTTTTTTGCTCTCCTCTCGAGCCTGAGCGGTAAAAAAAAGACGCGTTACTTTATCAAGCTCAATGGTTTGGGCATGTTGCAATGTCTTGATTGTTCCCCCAGAAAGTGAAGGATACTCAGCAGAACCCTTAAAACACTGGGAGCAGACAAGTCCCCCTTTATCTAAATGAAAGCGCAGCTCCCTCTCGCCGTGTACCTCTCGTTTGCAGATCACACACCTTTTCAGTTCAGGTTGATACCCTGAGAGGGCAAGTAAACGGAGTTCAAATATCCGAATAAACTCCTCCCGAAAGGAAGCCTTATCGAGCAGAGTAAGGAAGGTAGTAAAGAGCATAAAGAGTTCTCTCTGCACCTCCCTCTCAGCAGTCATCTCATGTATCAATTCAGTCAAGTAGCTGGCATACCCCAGTTTCAGCACATCACCATGTATGCCAGGGTAGGCATCAATAATCTGACAGTACTCCAGCCGTGTTAAGTTTGACCTCTCCCGGTCAACAAAAGAGAGCGTGATAGAGGTGAGAGGCTCCAGTCCACTGCCAAATCTCTTCCTGCTCCTCTTTGCCCCTTTGGCAACCCCCTTCAATTTCCCGAAGTCTCTGGTAAAGAAGGTAGTTAGTTTATCCCACTCAGCTAAATCCTGGGAGTAGAGGACAATGGCCTGAGTGGTGTGGTGAGGCATTACATTTCCTTAACGGTATGCTGCGATAAGTTTCAAAAAGACGGTTGCGATACCTAAGTAAATGATAATTCCTATAATATCGTTGGCGGTAGTCACAAAAGGACCTGCCGCAATCGCCGGGTCAACCTTGATCTTTTTAAAAAAGGCAGGAACCAATGTTCCCATAGATGCAGAGGTAGTGATTGCTACCACCATAGCCAGCGCCACAATGGGACCCAACAGTGGGTTCCTATGCCACAGCATTGCCGCACATCCCGCTACCACCCCGCAGGCAATGCCCATGAGGAAGCCAATAGCCATCTCTTTCAATAAAAATCTTTTCAGGTTATTGAAATCCACACGGCCGATGGCAAAGCCTCGAATGATAATGGAAGAGGTCTGGATACCAATATTGCCGCCCATGGCGGTAATCACCGGAACAAAGGTGATGAGTGCCAGTACCTCATGCAAGGTAATTTTAAAGAGCCACATCAAATACCCGGTGAGCATACCACCACAAAGATTGGTGAGGAGCCAGGGAAGCCGAACCCGAGCAATTTTAAAGACGTGGCTCCCATAGACCAGCTCTTCCTCAGGAATACCTGCCATCTTCATAATATCTTCTGAGTCTTCCTTCTCAATGACATCCACCACATCATCAACCATAATTCTTCCCACCAACTTCCTCTGCTGATCCACCACCGGAAGAGAAATAATATCATACTTCCTGAACACCTCGGCAACCACCTCCTGATCCACTTCAGGAGTTATGCTCATAGGGTCACGGTCCATAATGGTTTCAATAACCGTATCAGGTGCAGCCAGGATCAACTTTCTTAAGGGAAGAACCCCCACCAAGGCACGTTCACGGTCCACCACGAACACATTATGAATGTCACCTACTTCATGCGCACCCTCCCGGACCTGCTCAATGGCATCTTTGACCGTCGCGGTCTGGGGTACCGCAACCATTTCGAGTTGCATGATACCGCCGGCAGTCTCCTTATCGTACTTGAGAAGCTCCCGTACCTCCCTGGAATCCTGTTCGTCAATTTGGGTGAGAATGCGCTGTGCCTGATCTCGCGGTAACTCTCTGATCAGATCAGTCGCATCATCGGACTCCATATCATCAACGATCTTGGTGAGTGTGTCGTGGGGAATATCCTCCATGATCAGCTCACGGGAAATCTCATCAATTTCCATGATGACATCGGAGGACGTTTCAATTTGGAGGAGTCCAAAGAGCTTCCTCTTCTTATCCTCCTCCAGGGCATCAATCACCTCAGCGATGTCGGCAGGGTGCAACCCGGAAATCAACTTAATGATGTCCAGTTCCCTTCCCTCATCGATGAGCTGATTTAATACCTGGAGATAATCTACTACCTTTTCCATCAAACACCCTTACTTTCCACAACACTATCGCGCTACCAAGGCAACTCAAAAAACTAGCTAAAAATATTTGAAATTTTCCCTCGCCCCATCCCTCTCCCTAGCCGGGCAGGCCCATGGGGAGAGGGGAAGGGTGAGGGGGCAAAAATTGTGAGAAGAAAATTCTCGGATGTGAACATGTAAGAATAGTCGTAATAGCTTAAAAACTACATAAATTCTTAAGAGTTGTCAATGAGGAATTGTTACGCAGCATTCCCGCTCACCGTTTCCCAGAGCTGCACTCACCACTTTTGCTTATGACAGAGCGAACCTTACTTTCAATAGAGATCGGCTTGTCACGACGGTCATCAATCTTGATGGTGGTATACACCCTGCCCATCCCCTTGAGAAATGGAACCTCATGCATGGTGAGCACACAGTTCATCACCTCGCGCAGGTCTCCCTCGATAATAGTCCCCATCGCCGTTAAGGTATAGTGTAATCCAGATCGCTTGAGTGGCTCCAATACTGATGCTACCTGCTCACTAAGGCTGGTGGAAGACAACCCCAAAGGAACTATACTCACCTCAACTATTGCCATATCGTTCCCCCTTTCTATCTTACCCTCCTATTGTTTCCAGTGTGTTCACTACCTCCGGTACATGGGTATAGGCAGGTCCTCCTGCCATCACTACCGCGACTGATGCAGCTTCCATAATCTCCTCCTTGGTGGCTCCCGCTCCATGGGCTGCGCGGGTGTGTAATCGGATACAGGGTATACAGTGGACTGCAACGGCAATTCCCAAGGCAATCAATTCCTTCTCCTTTTCCCCCAAAACGCCACTCTTCATCACCTGATCGTGGAGGGATCCGAACCCCTTGACCATCTGAGGAGAAGAGAGCGACATCTTCTGCACTGAGTGGGTAAAGTCTTTAAAAAAATTTTGTATTTCATGCTCCATAGCGTAGTACCTCCTTTCTTCGAACAGAGAGATTAACAAGTATATCTGATAAACTCCGCACACCTTCCTTGCGGGCAGATAAGCTGAACGGGAGAAGTCTCTTTGAGGAAAGTTAGTATCTAAGGAGGGGTGGATATATAGTAGAGAGTAAGCCTGTTGTGCAACACTTTTTCCAGTATTTTAACGACGCTCGTGCTCGTTTCCTCCATGAAAAAGTCGAGGAGAGAAAACCGTTTCTTTTCAGCATAGACAACCTTCGGCTCCCCTTGTATTCCTACCATCCCACCAGCCAGAGCTATTGCATCCTGTAAATTGCCTATGCTATCAACCAAACCGAGCTTGAGTGCTTGTACGCCGGTGAATATCCTGCCATCAGCAATCTTTAAGACCTCTTCAGGTGGCAGTCCTCTCCCCTCCGCCACCGCATCAATAAATTGGTGATAAATATCATCAGAAAATTCCTGCAGCAGTGTCTCCTCTTCCTCCGTCATCTCTCTGGTCATGGAACCGATATCTTTATACTTGCCGCTTTTAATAATCTTGCTTCTCAACCCCACCTTCTTTAAGAGCTCTTCAATATTGGCCAACTGGAGGATTACCCCGATGCTCCCCACCAGTGTTCCAGGGTTGGCAACAATCTTGTCAGCAGCACAGGCAACGTAGTAACCCCCCGATGCAGCAATAGACTCCATGGAGACTATAACCTTTTTTTCCTTACAGGTCCTCTTTACCTCCTGGTATATCTCCTGAGAAGGTGCAACCATTCCTCCCTCAGAATTAATCCGCAGGATAATAGCCTTTACACTCTTGCTCTTTCTAAACTTTACTATTCTCTCTATGGTGGGTTCTGCCTCTACAATAGTTCCCTCGATCTCCACTACCCCAACCTTATCCCCACCCACCATATAAGAATACTGGTCACCAAAGTGGCTGAGGCTAAACACCAGCACAAAGAACACAACACAGATGACAACCAAAATCAGAAAGGCTGCGAGGATGGGATGCTTTCTCATAATATCTCTACCGCCTGGTCATACTGTCAGTTTTTCTTAGAACAGCTTCTCATTATATCACTTTACCGGGGTAGCCGTGTGGTGGAACGGGGATAGTACTTACTCCTCTTTCGACTCAGAACTCGTTTCTTCTAAAGTGGTGGCATCCTCTCCCAGGGAGTGCGTTTCGTTTCCACCGGGTTCTTCAGCGGGGGCATTTTTCGCTTCTAACTTTTCTTGCAACGTTTCACCTAAGGTAGAAGAGGGTGCCTCTTGACTCCCCATATAGTCTTCAAGTTCTTTTCTCTCTGCTCCCTCTTTGAGCTGTTTTACACTGAGGCTCACCTTCCGTCCTCTTCTATCAATATTGGTAATCACTGCTACGCTGGTGTCTCCCAATTTATAATCTTCCAATTTAGTATCACCCAGCTCAGAGACGTGGATGAGGCCCTCAATTCCCTCTCTTAGTTCGAGGAATACACCAAAGCTGATAACATTGGTGATGGTTCCGGTAATCGTCTGCCCCTTCTGATAGTTTTCAGTGATACTCTCCCACGGGTCTTTCTCGAGCTGCTTGATACCAAGGGAAAACCTCTCATTCTCTTTGTCGATACTGAGCACGATTGCTCTTACCTCTTTCCCCTTCTTGTAGAACTCAGCGGGATGTTTTATCTTTTGAGTCCAGGAGATATCTGAGATATGCACTAAACCGTCTATCCCCTCATCAAATCCGATAAATATTCCAAAATCGGTTACATTCTTTACTTTCCCTTCCACTACCGTCCCTGGTGGATACTTCTCTGCTAACAGTTCCCAAGGATTTGCTTCCAGCTGTTTTAAACTGAGAGAAATCCTCTTCTTAGGCACATCCAGATTCAACACCATCGCCTCAACGATATCTCCTACCGATACCAGCTGAGAGGGATGCTTCATCTTTCTCACCCAGGACATCTCGGAAATGTGGATGAGTCCTTCAATGCCCTCTTCCAATTCAATGAAGGCACCATAGTTAGTGAGGTTTACTATCTTCCCTTTGACCCTCGCACCTACAGGATACTTATCATCTACCTTCTCCCAGGGGTCAGCCTTAATTTGCTTATATCCTAAGGACACCCGTTCATTTTCTCGGTCAAAATTGAGTACTTTTACCTTAACTTGCTCTCCGATTTTAAATATATCTGAGGGACTGGTAACTCGTCCCCAGGAAATATCCGTAATGTGGAGAAGACCATCAATGCCTCCCAAGTCAATAAATGCTCCATAGTCTGTAATGTTTTTGATGATGCCTTCAAGGATATCCCCTTGTTTAAGTGTCTTGACCGTCTCTTTTCTTAACTGCTCTCGCTCCTGTTCCAACAGTGTCCTGCGTGAGAGGACAATATTGCCCCTCCTTCTATTAAACTTAAGCACTTTAAACTTGAACGTTTTCCCAATCAATGATTCAAGGTTCCTCACTGGGTGGAGGTCAACCTGAGAACCTGGTAAAAAGGCAGGTACACCGATATCAACAGAGAGACCCCCTTTAATCAGGGCACTGACTTTTCCCTCTACTACACCGTCTTTTTCGAGCACCTTACTGATTTCTTCCCACACTCTCAGTTGATCTGCTTTGCCCTTGGAAAGGACAATTTCTCCATCCTCATCTTCCCATTCTTCCAGGAACACATAGACCTTCTCTCCCACCTTCACCGTCACCTGTCTCTTGCTATCGAAGAACTCAGCAATGGGAATCCTTCCCTCAGACTTATATCCAACATCCACAATGACATAGTCAGGCGTGATCTGAATTACCTGTCCCTGAATTATTTCTCCCTCCTTTAAATCCTTCACACTACTTTCAAAAATCTCTTGAAAGCTTTCCTCATCCCGCAGTTGACCTTCCTCACTCGAGGTAGCACATTCACTACCCTTGCTTTCAGAAGGTTCCTTTACCCCTGTACTCTTTACATCAGTAATTATTTCATCATGATGTTTCATTAATTCTTACCCCCTCAACAATTTATTTTGAAGAAGAGGGAAGACGGTGACTCACTACCTTTACCATCGCTTCCACTACTTCTTCAATGCCTATCGTGGTTGAATCAATTACCGTAGCATCGTCAGCAGGTGTGAGAGGTGCAAGTGCCCTCCGCGAGTCAGCTGCATCTCTTTTCTCAATTTCTGAGGTTATACGGCTACGGTCAAATACCTGTCCTTTTTCAAGATACTGTTTAAACCTCCTCTCCCCCCTCACCTCCAAGGATGCGTCGAGAAAAAATTTCACCTCTGCTCTAGGAAATACCACCGTACCCATGTCTCTCCCTTCTACCACCACGCCACCTCCTTGAGCAAGCTTTCGCTGAACAGTGAGGAGTGCGTCTCGTACTACCTTGTGAGCAGATACCTTGGAAGCAAGAAGGCTGATTTCTGGAGCTCTAATATCCTCGGTAATATCCTTCCCTTGAGAAAAAACTTTAATCTGACCATCTCTTTGACTGAAGGAAACATCGAGTCTGCGACACACCGTTCGGAGCCCCTCTTCACTCTCAGGATTGATATTTCCCTCTTTAAGCTTTAGTGCAACCACCCTGTAGAGTGCTCCTGTGTCGATGTACTTATAGTTAAGCTTTTGAGCAAGAATGTGGGCTACCGTGCTTTTCCCTGCTCCTGAAGGGCCATCAATGGTAATAATCAATTTTTCAACCATAAATATCCGAATAAAACATCACAAATGATCTGTTTTGTCAAGTCCCAAAAGCACCCCCCCTCCCCACCACCTCTATCTTTTACTACGAGGACCCTATGCAGCCAATTATAGAGAGCTCAGCACTTTGTTAATAAGAGGGGGGGCCTCCCCTGGGGTCAAGGTACCAAGGGCAGTGAAGACTTCACTTCATTAGCTCTTTAAACCTCTTTGACTTCTGAAACTCATCAAGTAGCTTTGTGGCATCTTCCCTGCGTATGGCCTCTTTTAACTCATCCAGGTACTCCTGAAAAAGCTCAATGGCAGGAAGAAGGTGTTCCTTGTTCATCAGGGCTATATCCATCCACATAACGGGGTGACTGGCTGCAATGCGAGTAAAATCCTTAAAACCACCGGCAGAGAAGGATAAGATATTCTTTTCAAAACCTTCTATGGTAAGCAGAGAGTTTACCATGCTGTAGGCAATGATGTGGGGAAGGTGACTTACCGCAGCGAATACCTTATCATGCTCATTACTATCCATACACACCACGTGTGAACCAACACTCACCCAGAGCTCCTTCATCTTTTCCAGCGCCTTTTGATGAGTGGTGTCCACAGGGGTAAGGATACACTTTCTCCCTTCAAAGAGTGTTGAGAACGATGCCTCATAACCAGAATTCTCGGTACCGGCGATAGGATGCCCTCCGACAAAATAGAGAGACTCAGGGATAAACCCTTCTACCTTCTCTACAATCTTCTTTTTCACACTGCCCACATCGGTAATAATGGTACCCTTTTTTAAAAGAGGAACCATTTTTTTGATGAGCTCAACAATTACCCCGACCGGGGTAGCAACCACAATTAAATCCACATCACCCAAGATTGTACCCATCTCCACGGCATACCTATCAATAATACCCATCTCCTGGGCTCTCCTCAATCGCTCTTCACTCCTCCCCAGGCACAGTACCTCCCCCACTAGCTTTCTCTCTTTCACCGCCCTCGCGAGGGATCCACCGATCAATCCTAAACCAACCAACGCCATCCGTTCAAAAAAGATACCCATGCGACTAGTTCCTCATACTATAATGACTCATGATACACGATGCAGAATGTTAACAAATCCGAAATTCGAATATCGAAAGCCGAAACTTCCCCAATCCCTCAATTCTTAAATCCTCAATTTCATCAAGTATCCAGTATCTAGCATCTCACATCCCATATCCCCCACTCTCACCTTCTATCCTTCTGAGAGCACCTTACCTAAGGCTTTTATAAACCTCTCATTTTCTAAAGGCAATCCCACGCTCACCCTCACATAGTGCTGCAATCCGTATTCCGCCAAGGTTCGAACAATTACCCCCTCACCCAGCAGCGCCTCATACACCTGAGGAGACCTCTCACCCATCTTCACTAAAAAAAAATTGGCTTGGGTGGGAAGATAGGTGACCCCTAACCTATCCAGCTCGGCATACAGGTAGTGTAACCCCTCCCGATTGTTGGTGAGAGACCTCTGCCGGTGCGCATCATCATCCAGTGCAGCCAGTGCCGCTGCCTGCGCCAGAGAATTGGTATTAAATGGTCCCCTGATCTTATTGAGATACCCTATAAGCTCTGGTTGACCAACACCATAGCCTATTCTTAAGCCCGCCAATCCATAGATCTTGGAAAAGGTACGCAGCATGAAGATTCTCTTCCCCTTCCCCAGATACTCCACAGAATTGGGAAAAGAGTTATCGGTTACATATTCGCCATAGGCCTCATCCATAATCACTATGACCTCAGAAGGAATCTGTTTCAAAAATTCCTCAAGCTCCCCTCGCGTCACCATAGTCCCGGTGGGATTAAGTGGATTATTAATAAAAATCAATTTAGTCTTCCGGGTAATATGATCAGCCATTGAAGGAAGATCATAGGAGAAACCTTTTAAAGGCACCTTAACCTCTTTACCTCCCGCAGTGGCAACTGCAATCTGATAGAACGAGAAGGCAGGATCACTCATTATCGCCTCATCTCCGGGAAAGAGAAAGGCCTGGGCAATGAGCTGGATAATCTCATCTGAACCGTTCCCTAATACGATAGAATCCGTTCCCACTCCAAGCTTCTGGGATAACTTCTCCTTCAAATAAAAACCATGAGCATCAGGATAGCGGTGCAGGTTGTTGAGCACCGCTTTGATACTCTCGAGGGCTTTGGGCGAGGGACCCAAAGGGTTTTCGTTAGAGGCAAGCTTTACTGCACCCTTAATACCATACTCTCGTTCTAGCTCCTCAATAGGCTTGCCAGGTCGATAGGAACTCAATCTTTTAATGCTTTCTTTCACCAACCGTTTCATAACAGATTCTTGCGCATGTAAATCTGAGAATTTACCAGCCTCGGGCTGGTTAATCTTTTGAGAATTATCTCATAAAGGTTCCTTCTCCCTTCAAGGGGAGAAGGTCAGGATGAGGGGTTGAAAAAGATTCAACGACCCCTCACCTCAATCCTCTCCCCCGAAGGAGAGAGGAAGTATATGGTCAGGATAGTTGTAACATATATTAAAATTTTAAATATCTTTGGCTAGGTTTTTGACTCACTCTTGGGATACGAGCCCAGAATTTTTAAGAACTGTGCGACCTCCTTGACCTCATTCAGCGCATGTTCAACATTGGCATCAGTAGTGTGGCCCTCCAGATCAATAAAGAAGATGTATTCCCATGGTCGCTGTTTGAAAGGCCGTGACTCAATTTTGGTGAGATTAATCCGATGCTCAGAAAAAGGTTTCAATGTTCTGTGGAGTGCACCCACCCCATCTTTAATCGACAGCATAATGGAGGTCTTATCCTCTCCGGTACTCCCGGTTAATTTCTTACCAATCACCCAAAAGCGGGTAAAATTTTGGGGGTTGTCTTCAATATTGCTAAAAATGCGCTTAAGACCATAAAATTTAGCCGCAAATTCACCCGCGATGGCTGCAATCCTATGATCCTTTGCTGCCGCCTGCGCCGCTTGTGCGGTACTGAACATTTCTGCCACAGGGATCGTGGGAACATTTCGTTCCAACCAATTACTACACTGGGCAATTGCCTGCGAATGTGAATAAATCTTTTTAATATCATCCACCCTTCCCTTCTTTGACAGCAGGTGGTGAGAAACCTCTAGCAACACCTCAGCGCAGATCTTCAAAGGAGAATCGATAAACATATCCAGCGTGGGGTTTACTACACCCTCGGTAGTGTTCTCAATAGGAACTACCCCATAATCACACTCATCACGCTCTACCAAATGAAAGATGTCCTTTAAACTTCTGGTCTGAACAAACATTGCCGAGTGACCAAATTGCTGGATAGAAGCAATGTGGCAAAAGGTTGCCTCAGGCCCCAGGTAGGCCACATGAAGTTCATGCTCCAGAGAGAGGGAGGCAGAGATAATCTCCCTAAACACTGGCCTTATGGAACCGCTAGGAAAAGGACCCTGGTTAAGCTTCACCAGCCTTTGGTAGATTCTTTGTTCTCTGTCAAGCACATGAAAA
>Ga0315283_10006855_pt1 | contig 10206 bp, 11 predicted proteins | sample YL17G09_0_MG_FD_204541 | JGI IMG/M metagenome (GOLD analysis project Ga0315283, IMG submission 204541) | Sediment microbial communities from Yellowstone Lake, YNP, Wyoming, USA - YL17G09_0 | ecosystem: Environmental > Aquatic > Freshwater > Lake > Sediment | place: USA: Wyoming | collected...
GCCCGTCTTGCGCCACAGGCGATAGCTGCCGGGTCGCGGCAGCTCGTCCACGTGCAGCGCATAGAGCCACGAGCGCTTCCACAGGTACTGCAGCTCCAGCTCGAGAAAGGCCGGGTCGGTGTAGCGACCGCCCGGAATCAGTGGCAGTTCGGGGAAGCCCGGTGGCGGACCCTCGCGGTCCTGCTCGTGCTTCATCCCGTCGTAGAGGCTGCGTTCGATTGCGACTTGCATGGTGACCCGTTTCTAGGTCCAACCGCGCCGACGGTCCATTCGTAGAGTCCGCAAACTCCGTCGCAGCCTGACACTGGCCGGACTGGCTACGCCGCGCAACCTCCGGCGTGGCCGCGGCGCACGCCGTACGCGCCGTCAATGCATGTGCAGCCCACCGTTGAGGGAGAAATCCGCCCCGGTCGCGTAACTGGCGTCCTCCGAAGCGAGCCAGGCGATGATCGAAGCGATCTCCGACGGCTTGCCCAGCCGGCCCACCGGCACCGTGGCGATGATCTTCTCGAGCGTCTCGGGCTTCACGGCCCGCATCATGTCGGTCTCGACGTAACCGGGCGAGACGGTATTCACGGTCACGCCCTTGCCGGCGACTTCCTGCGCCAGCGCCATCGTGAAGCCGTGGATTCCCGCCTTGGCGGTCGAGTAGTTCGTCTGTCCGAACTGGCCTTTCTGCCCGTTCACCGACGAGATGCTGATGACGCGCCCCCAGCCGCGCTCGATCATGCCGTCGATGACCTGCTTGGTGACGTGGAACAGGCTGTTGAGGTTGGTCTCGATCACCACGTGCCACTTTTCGTTCGACATCTTGCGGAAAGCCGAATCACGGGCGATGCCGGCGTTGTTGACCAGGATGTCGACCTCGCCGATCTCGGCGCGCACTTTCGCGAACGCGGCCTGGGTCGAGTCCCAGTCCGAGACATTGCCTTCCGAGGCGTGGATCTCGAAGCCGCGTTCTTTCATCTCGGCCAGCCAGCGTTGCTTGCGCGGCGACCCGGGGCCACAGCCGGCCACGACGACATGGCCGTCGCGATAGAGCCGCTCGCAGATCGAGGTGCCGATGCCACCCATGCCGCCAGTGACGTAGGCGACTCGCTTGCGCTGCTCCATCGGATCATCTCCCTGCTGTCCTGAACGAGGGCGTTTTACGCCCCATTGCCATCGTGTCGCGGCACAGTACCTAATCCGTCCTGCCTTGTCGTTACGGCAAAGGCCAGTGACGAAGACACGACCACTGGTATTCTTGCCGCAGTTTCGCAGCTGCCACAGGATTCCATGATGCAACGCAATATCCGCAGCCCAAGGCTGCTGTGGGCCGTACCCGTGCTACTGCTGCTGCAGACCGTTACCGCACCGGCGCTGGCGGCAGGTGGCTATCCGGAACTGCTCGTACTGTTTCGCGACTGGCAGGCCTTTGAACGGCCGGTGCAGCTCGACGGTGCGCCCGACTACACCGCACCGGCCATGCTCCGCCGGCAGGCGGAGCTGCGCAGCTACCAGTCACGGCTCGCTGCAATCGACCCGGCCAGCTGGCCGAAAGATCAGCGCATCGACTACGAGCTCGTGCGCGCGCAGATGAACGGGCTGGATTTCGAACTGCGCGTACTGCAGCCGTGGGCGCGCGATCCGGCCTTCTACCTGTCGGTCTGGACTGAAAAGAGCGACACGCCTGAACACGAGGGACCCACGCATCACGGCGTGGTCGAACTCTGGCAGTACCCGTTGCCGCTGTCGCGCGCCGACCAGCTCAAGCTCGCCCGTGAACTGCAGGTCGTGCCACCGCTGCTCGCGCAGGCGCGCCGCAACCTGACCGGCAACGCCCGCGACCTCTGGCTGACGGGCGTCGGCACGATGCAGGGACAGGTCGAGAGCCTCGACGACCTCGCCGGACGGACGAAAGACGCCGATCCGGAGCTCGGTCGCTCGATTGCCGCGGCCAGGTCGGCCAGCGCGGAGTTCGTCACCTGGCTCGAGGCGCAGGCGAAGTCCAGGACCGGCCCCTCGGGCGTCGGCAAGGAAGCCTACAACTGGAACCTGCGCCATGTGCACCTGGTCCCGCTGACCTGGGATGACGAGGTGATGCTGCTCAAACGCGAACTCGCGCGAGCGCATGCGTCGTTGCGCTTCGAGGAGCAGCGCAATCGCGGATTGCCGCAGCTCGCGGCCGCGTCGAGCCCGGCGGAGTGGGATCGCCGGGCGAACGAAGCCGTGACCAGATACCTGGCCTGGCTGAAGGCGAAGGATATCCTGGCCGTGGAAGACTACCTCGATCCGGCGCTGCGCTCGCACATCGGGCCGTACTCGCCGCCGGAGACGCGCAACTTCTTCAGCATTGCGAGTCACTACGAGCCAATCACGCTGTTCGCGCACTTCCAGCACTGGCTGGATCACGCCTGGCTCACGAACGCCCCGAACCCCAGCCCGATCCGCCGTGAGGCCTGGCTGTACAACGTCTGGGATTCGCGCGCCGAAGGCACCGCGACCGCGATGGAAGAACTCATCCTGCATGCGGGCTACTACGACGACAATCCGCGCGCGCGCGAAATCGTCTGGATCATGCTGGCGCAGCGCTGCGCCCGCGGACTGGCGTCGCTGTATGCACAGGCCAACCTGTTCGACCTGCAGCAGGCAAAAGCCTTCCAGGTGGAATGGACCCCGCGCGGCTGGATGCGACCGGACCTCGACCTGCTCGGGTTCGAGCAGCAGCTCTACCTGCGGCAACCGGGCTACGGCACGAGTTACGTGACCGGCAAGTACCTGTTCGACAACCTCGTCAAGGAGCGCTCCCACCAGCTCGGCGATGACTTCACGCTGCGCCGCTTCTTTGACGAGTTCAACGCCGCCGGCATGATGCCGGTCTCGCTGATCCACTGGCAGCTGACCGGCGATGCCGCCCTGGTGCCAGCGCCACCCGACTCACGCTAGCCGGCCTCGACGAACACGCGCAGCTCCACCCCCCGTTCGCTCCAGACCTTGGCGGCATCGCCGAGTATCGACAGCGCGGTGTCCAGCACTTCCGGCACCGATGCACGCAGTTGCGCGGCGCGGCGTATCACGATGACGTAGCCTTGTGCGCGCGGCTGCCAGCTCAGGTCCACCAGGCAATCGAACCACGCATCCCAGTTGAGGCCGAACCAGCCCGGAAAGGCCAGTGCGCGCGCCATGCGCTCGAGCAGATCGACCTTGTCGACGCAGCCGGCGAGATCCACGACATAGCAGGGCCGCTGCAGCGACTCCGCCAGCAGTTCGATGCCTCGTACGGTGTCCTCGCTCAGCTCGACGGTACGCACGGATTCGCTCATGGGCCGGCCGCCTCGATCCGCCGAAAACTGCGGTAGTGATCATCCGTGTAGAAGAACTCCGCTGGCGGATCGCCGCCGCTGACGATGCGGCGCGCGCCGCGGTCCCGGGACCCTGGCGTCGGCACGGTGTATTCGCGATAGTAGCCGCGCGGCCGCTCCGGCAGCCGGCCCTCGCGATTCTGGAACAGGGCGCCGTCACGGTCGTAGGGAAAGGGACCGCTGGCCTTGATCAGCTGCAGCGTGCGGATGGCCTCGGGCGGCAATCCCTGGCGGTCGGCCTGCGATGTGGGCCCGTGGCCCTGCGCCGTGGCAGCGGGCGAGACACGCTGCTCGCGGGGATTCTCACGCGACAGCCAGCCGCTCGCGGCGGCGGCGACCAGCCCGACCAGCAGGGCGATACGGATCCAGCGCATGACGCGCGCAGATTACCCCGCGGTTGATCGCGCCGGAAGCATCACTTGCGCATGAGAGTGCTTTTGCCGAACAGCGAGCCGATCAGGTCCACGGCGACCTCGGCCGTACGATTGCGCACGTCGAAGGCCGGATTCAGTTCGACGATGTCGAGCGAGGCGAGCTGGCCCGTATCCGACACCATTTCCATGCACAGCTGGGCTTCGCGATAGGTTGGCCCGCCGGCGACGGTCGTGCCCACGCCCGGCGCGATGTCCGGATCGAGGAAATCCACGTCGAGGCTCACGTGCAGATGGGTGTTCTCGTCCAGTCCCAGCAGTGCCTGCTCCAGCGTGTGGCGGATGCCCATCTCGTCGATGTAACGCATGTCGAAGACTTCGATACCCGCTTCGTGCACCAGGCGCTTCTCGCCGGCGTCGACACTGCGGATGCCGATCTGCCGCAACTGCGACGGCTCGATCGCAGGCGTGTGTCCGCCGATCGTCACCAGCTCGGCCGGACCATGACCGCACAGGCATGCGACCGGCATGCCGTGGATGTTGCCGCTCGGCGTGAGCACGTGGGTATTGAAATCGGCGTGCGCGTCGAACCACAGCACGCGCAGCTTGCGGCCGATCGCGCGACAGTGCCTGGCGACGGCACTGATCGAACCGATGGCGAGACTGTGATCGCCACCGAGCAGGATCGGCAAGCGCCCGCCGCGCAGCTCAGCGAGCACCGCCTCGTGCACCAGCCGGTTCCAGGCCGTGACTTCCGGCAGATGCCGGTAGCCGCGCTCCGGCGCAGACCACGGATTGGGCGGACCGCTCAGGTTGCCGCGGTCCAGCACTTCGACGCCCTGCGCCTGCAATACTGCCCAGAGCTGCGCCACGCGCAGCGCTTCCGGTCCCATCGAGGCGCCGCGCGCGCCCGCGCCGACATCGGTGGGTGCGCCGATCAAGGCGACGGATCGGCCGCTCATGGCGCGAGTTCAGGCCGTCTTGCGCCGGCGCGCGCGGGCGACGCCCTGCCCCGCGAGCGTGCCGCCATACAGGTCCTTGGGATCATCGAGCAACGGCACGAGATCCAGGTCGCGGCGGCCGAGGCGTTGCTCGGAGATGATCCCGTACAGGAAACGCAGCGACGAATAGTCCTCCAGCGCGAAGCCGACTGAATCGAACAGCGTCACCTCGCGATCGTCGCGGCGCCCGACCGCTTCACCGCGCAGGACGGCGGCCAGCTCGATCACCGGGTAGTCAGCCGGCATCTGCTGGACTTCGCCCTCGATCCGCGACTGCGGCTCGAACTCGACCACCACGCGCAGGTCCGGCATGCGCAGGATGTCCGGGTGCAACTCGGTCTTGCCGGGGCAATCCCCGCCCACGCCGTTGATGTGCATGCCGGGCGCGATCATCGGCGGCGTGAGGATCACGGCGTTGCGCTTGTCGGCCGTCACCGTGGTGACGATGTCGGCGCCCTTGCAGGCATCGGACGCTGAGCCAGCCCGCACCACGCTCAGGTCCGCCAGCTCGGGCATTGCCGCAAGGTTGCGCATCAGCTTGGTCGTCGCCTGGGCATCGACGTCGAACACGCGCAGCTCGCGTATGCCGCACAGGCGGTGGAAGGCGATCGCCTGGAATTCGCTCTGCGCGCCGTTGCCGATCAGCGCCATCACCCGGCTGTCGGGACGGGCGAGCTGCCGCGCCGCCAGCGCCGAGGTCGCCGCGGTGCGCAGCGCCGTGGTCACCGTGAGTTCCGACAGCAGCAGCGGATAGCCGGTGTCCACGTCGGCGAGCACGCCGAACGCGGTGACGGTGAGCAGGCCCTCGGCGGTATTCTTGGGATGCCCGTTGACGTACTTGAACGAGTAGAACTTGCCGTCGGTAGCCGGCATCAACTCGATCACGCCGACCGGCGAATGGCTGGCCAGCCGCGGCGAGTTCTCGAACTCCGGCCAGCGCCGATAGTCGGCTTCGATCTCGGCGGCCAGGCGCGCCATGAATTCGGCCGGTCCAAGCGCGCGCACGATGCGCTGGATGTCGCTGACGCCGATGTAGTCGACCATGTCCGAGTCCCCTGGAAAGGCCGGCCGCGACAAGCGACCGGGCCTGGGAGTTCATGATCCACCACCCCGGAGCCAACAGGAAGCCAGCATAACCACCAGTCTGCATTGCAATTTGATCATAATGTCACTCACACTTAGCATATCGTCAGTCATAGCCTGGGCTACCGATGGATGACCTCGACCGCCAGCTGCTGGCGCTGCTGCGCGGCAACGCCCGTCTGCCCGCCACCACCCTTGCGCGCTCCCTGCGTGTTGCACGCGGCACGGTGCAGAACCGCATCGCGAAACTCGAGCGGGAGGGTGTCATCGCCGGCTACACCGTGCGCCTCGCGGCTCCCGATGTGGACCGGCGCATCACCGCGCTGATGCTGATTGCCGTGGAGGGCAACAACGCAGAAAAGGTGCTGCGCTCCCTGCGCGGGGATGCGGCCGTCACGACCCTGCACACGACCAACGGCCGCTGGGACATCATCGCCGAGCTGCGCGCCGAGACGCTCGAGGAGTTCGACCGCGTGCTGGGCCGCATCCGACGCATCGAAGGCGTCGCCAGCTCCGAGACCAACCTGCTGCTGTCCACCCACAAGTACTGACCAACGACGGCTGTATCATCCAGCCCTCCGTATTGCGAGACAGGCCTCATGTACGAGCTCTACATCGGCAACAAGAACTACTCGTCCTGGTCGCTGCGGCCCTGGGTGCTGCTCAAGGAACGCGGCATCGCATTCCGGGAGCACATGAAGCCGTTCCGGTACGGTTCGAACTGGCAGACCTTCCGCGAGTTCTCGCCGTCCGGCAGGGTGCCCTGCCTGCGCGACGGCGAAACCGTGGTGTGGGACTCGCTCGGCATTGCCGAATTCCTGGCGGAACGTCATCCAGGCTTGTGGCCTTCTGCGCCGGTAGCCCGCAGCTGGGCGCGCTGCGCAGCGGCGGAGATGCACTCGGGCTTCGGCGCGCTGCGGCAGGTCTGCACGATGAACGTCGGCGTGCGCGTGCGCCTGCATGCGCAATCGCCGGCGCTGCAGGCCGACGTCAGCCGCATCGACGAGTTGTGGAACGAAGGGCTGGCGCGCTTCGGCGGCCCGTACCTCGCGGGCGACCAGTTCACGATCGTCGACGCATTCTATTGCCCGGTGGCCTGCCGCATCCGCACTTACAACCTGCAGCTGAGCGGCGCGGCAGCGCAGTACGCGACACGCCTGCTGGACCTGCCCGCGATGCGCGAGTGGGAAGCCGCGGCGTTGCAGGAGACCTTCCGCGAGAAGGACCATGAGGCCGATGTGCTGCAGGTTGGCACGATCGTCGCCGACTACCGCGTGCCCGAGGTCGCCGGATGAGCGACCGTGTCGAATCACTCGAGTTCAAGGTGGCGCATCTCGAGCGCTCGCTGCAGGAGCTGAGCGACGTGCTGTACCGCCAGCAGCGCGAGCTCGATTTGCTGGCACACCGCAACCAGCGGCTGGTCGAACAGCTGGAGCAGCTCGAGGATCGTGGCGGCGATCCGACCCGGGTCGAGATTCCTCCGCACTACTGAGCGCTGCAGCAATGCTGGGTGGAGCAAAGACCGGCTGGGTGGCGTATGCGGCGTTATTGACGTTCGGCGTGCTGGCCGGCGAGGCCGCCAACGTCTCGCGCAGCGGCCAGGTAAGCGCGCTGACGTTCGCCAACTGGATCCTGAGCGCGGCGCTGCTCACGGCCCTGTGGGGTTACGCGCTGCAACGCCGGATCGGCAGCGAAAAGTACTGGCGTGCGGTGTTCTGGCTGGTGCTGTTCGCCAATACCGTGATGCTGGTGCCGGTGCTGCTCGGCGGCGGCGAGATTGCGCTCTTCACCGGGGCGCTGACCCTGCTGATCGTGCCCGCCTACCTCGCGGCCTTCCGCTACGCCTATCGCAGTCCCGTGCTGTGGCGGCCCGCCCCTGCAGCGGGTTCTGCGGGGTGATCGGCCTGGCACGCGGCGCGTGCCTAGCCGGCGCTGAGCGACGCGCCCACCGCCAGCGATCCGCCCTGCTCGACGATTGCGTTCTGGCCGAAGGTGACGCCGTGCAGCGTGGTGTCCCAGCGATACGTCTTGAGCGTGCGCAGCGGCTCCTCGCCCTGCGGCACGCCCGACTGCTGGTCCGTGGTGGTGATGATGCAGCGCGCGCAGGGCTTCACCAGGCGTAACCGCAGCTCGCCACAGGCAAGCACGCGCAGCGCGTCCTCGGCATAGGCCGTACAGCCGTCGAGCAGCAGGTTGGGGCGGAAGCGATCGAGCGGCAGGGCCGCCGGCAGGCGTGCATTCAGGTCATCGAGCGACGCGCGTGACAGCACCAGCACGGGATAGCCGTCCGAGAAGGCACTGAAGCCGGGCAGGCCCTGCGACCAGGCCGGATCGGTCGGCCGGGGCCGCGCGTCGTCGAAACGCACCAGCCGCACCTCGCGGCCCAGGTGCTGGCTGAACCAGCGAGCCGCGGCATCCCCGGCATCCAGTGCAAGCACCCTGTCGCGCCAGACACTGACCTCGACGGTCGCACCCGAGTTGTCTGCCAGCGCAATCTCCAGCGTCGGCAGGCCCGGCGCCGACAGCGACAGGCGGTCGTCGGTCAGTGCTGTCGTCACCAGCGCCAGGCGCGGCGCCTCGCGCTGCGTGAGAAAACGCCCGTCAGCCGCCACCACCATCCATTCCCGGTCGTACTGCAGGCCACGTGCCGTGAGCCTTGCGCGCTGCAGCGCGATACCGCGGCAGGACTTGACCGGATAGACGAACAGCGCGGCGAGCGTGATCACGAGCCGAGCTTAGCCCGGGACCGGGACGCGGCGCGAGGGCTGCCGCGGTGAAAGGCAGGGGCAGGCGCCCGGTCAGCCCGCGAGCAGCAGCGGCATCGGGCGCCCGACCTGGTAGCCCTGCACGAAGTCCACGCCGATGCGACGCGCCGAGTCGAGCGCGCTCAGGTCCTCGACCTGTTCGGCAATCACCTGGAAGTTGAGCGAGCGGGCCAGCTTGATCATCGCCGTCACCATGGCCTGGTTGACGTTGTCGGAGGCCAGGTTGCGGATGAACGAGCCGTCGATCTTCAGGTAGTCGAGTGGCAGGTTCTTCAGGTTGGCGAACGAACTGAGGCCGCGGCCGAAATCGTCCAGCGCGAAGCTGCAGCCCATCCCGTGCAGGACCTCGATGAATCGACGGGCGTGCTCGATGTTGGTAATCACCGAATTCTCGGTGACTTCGAAGCAGACGCGGTCGGGAGCGACCCCGGTGCGGTCCAGGCAGTCGACGACGAACTCGAGGAAGACGCCGTCGCCAAGGGTCTGGCCGGAGAGGTTGATGCACAGGCTGCGGTCCGCCCCCAGGCGCACGGCGCCGCGACCGAGCGCGGTGAGTGAATTCTGCACGACCCAGCGATCGACCTGCGGCATCAGGCGATAGCGCTCGGCCGCGCGCATGAACTCGGATGGCGGCACCGCCACGCCATTGTCGTCCTTGAGACGCAACAGGATCTCGAGCCCCGGGCCGCCCTGCTGCGGTTGCAGCGAGGCGTGCAGGATCGGCTGTGCGTGCAGCTCGAAGCGGTCCTCCTTGAGCGCCGCTTGCAGCAGCTGCAACCAGTGGATTTCACCGCGCTGCCGCGCTGCCGCTTCGTCGCGCGCTGAATAGACGTGCACGCGGCCGCCCTGGTTCTTGGCGACATAGCAGGCCGAGTCCGCGGCGTGCAGCAGGTCCTCGATCGAAGTGCTCTCGGCCGTGACCTCGACCAGGCCGACGCTGACGCCGATGCTGAAGATCTTGTCCTTCCAGACGAAGCGATGATCGTTGACCGCACGCACGACGTCGTCGGCGATCTGGCGGGCCTTCTCCAGCGGGCACCCGGCCAGCAGGATGCCGAACTCGTCGCCGCCCAGCCGGCCGACGGTGTCGGAGTCGCGCACCGCATCCTTGATGAGTGCCGCGACCTCGCGCAGCATGCTGTCGCCGGCCACGTGCCCGCATTCGTCATTGACCGCCTTGAACCGATCGAGGTCGAGGTAGCACAGCACGTGCCGCGCGCCGCCCTGCGTCGACTGCAGCGCTTCCTCGAGGCGGCGCTCGAATTCGCGCCGATTGACCAGGCCGGTGAGCGCGTCGTGGCTCGCCTGATAGGACATCGTGCGCGTGAGGCCGCGCAGGTCGCTCACATCGCGCAACGCAATCACCGTGCCGTCGACGCGGCCGCTGGCGTCGCGCAGCGGCGAGACCGTGACTTCGATCGAGCGCTCGCCGTTGCTCTCGGCCGATACCAGCATGCCGCGTCGGCCGAGGTTCACGCGCGTGCCGGTGGTCAGGCTCTGCCGGACCGGATCGCTGAGCGCCTTGCGATCGCCCTCGTCCACCAGCTCGATGACGTCGCCCAGCGTGCGGCCGAGGATCTCGGCCGCAGGTTTGCCCAGCAGCTGCTCGCCGGCCGAGTTGACATAGACGATACGGCCCTCG
>Ga0315283_10006856_pt1 | contig 10206 bp, 8 predicted proteins | sample YL17G09_0_MG_FD_204541 | JGI IMG/M metagenome (GOLD analysis project Ga0315283, IMG submission 204541) | Sediment microbial communities from Yellowstone Lake, YNP, Wyoming, USA - YL17G09_0 | ecosystem: Environmental > Aquatic > Freshwater > Lake > Sediment | place: USA: Wyoming | collected...
CTTTTTGCCTTCGGCCGCGAACGTCTCAGTTTTTAAACTTGAAGGATTTGATGATTGTATCGTAAACCGGTTTGTACTTGTCGTAGGAAGTTAAAAGTGCATTGCAGCTGACCACATACCCGTTGCTGTTATTTGTAAACACATATTTGATCATTTTGGCATCCAGGTCAATTGTATCATAGGTAGCGCTGTTTACAGCATACACGGTTTGCAGATGAATTAATTTCTGGCTGGGTTCTCCATTGATGGTGGTATCTTTTGTAGATAACAGCGCAAAGGTTGTATCCGCCTCAAGTGCGGTAATAACCGCAGCATAATAGGTGTTCAGGGAGGTGGTTCCTATGGCCTCTTTCGTAATCAGGAGATCTTCCCTTATGGAATCCAAAGAACCTTCCTGCGGACTCTGCGCATAATATACCATGTTGTTCTGGTCTAACTTTATTACCAGCCAGGTGTCAGGCACGGTAATATCAAAATCAAGTTGTATCTCCCCATCCTCATTCTTGTTGCATGCCGATGCAAGCAAAACCATTCCTGTCAACATTAGAATCCCTTTGAATATTTCTTTTCTCATCTGTTTAATTTCTTAGTCCGTTCAAATAACACCCTACTGGGCTTTAAATGTAAAACTGTTTATAATATCATCGAAAACAGGTACATAATCATCAAAAGTTGTTTCAAGCGCGCTGAAACTCAGCACATACCCATTGTAATTCTTAACGAAAACATATTTGATATCCTTGGTGTACACGTTCATCGTGTCTTTGGTGGCACTGTAAATCATGAAGAGGGTTTGCAGGTGGGTAAGCTTCATGCATGTTTCTCCATTGATGGTATCCTGAACGGACGAAATTTCTTCATAGGAGGTGTCCTTCTCCATTTCATCAAGAACGGCTGCATAAAAGGAGGTCAGCGATGCTGTACCAACATAATCCTCGGTTATCAAAAGGTCCTCCAATATGGAATCAGTATCATATTCCTTGGGGCTTTGCGCGTAATAAACCATATTCTCAGTTTCCAGGGGATAGTATGTCCATTCACTGGGAACGGTGATGTTAAAATCGAGTTTGATTCCATCATCCTTTTTGTTACAGGCAGATGACAGCAATACAATTCCTAAAAGAAAAAGCGTACCGGTGAAAATTTCCTTGGTTCTCATCATTAAAGTATTATTCCGTTGTTAATATTCCGTTGCAACAATCCCGTCATCATCAGCAGCAAATGAAAAGGTTTCAATGCTTTGGTTTGTGAATTCATTAGAGTTCCTATTATAGTAAAACAAAAATAACCGGGATTTAGTATGGCAAATTTAGGCACAAAGGTAAAATTTTAAATTATAAATTTACATGAACCATTGAATATCCCTTAACCTATGAAAAATCGAAGCCTGCTGCTCCTTGTGCTGCTGATACCTTGTTTGTTTACAGGTTCCGCACAGTCGTCCCCTGAAGTCTTTCCGGTACGCGGATTTTGTATCCAGTCCCCTTCGCCCGACTACCTGGATGCCTTTATCCGGTTTATCGCCGAAGAACTTGCACCACGCAAGGTGAATACCCTTGTGTTGCGCGTTGATTTTGACTATCAGTACAAAAGCCATCCTGAACTGACAGACTCCCTTGCCCTGTCGGCCGATCAGGTAAAGCAACTCGTATCGGTGTGCAAGGCGCATCAGATCCGGATCATTCCACAGATTAATCTGCTGGGGCACCAGTCGTGGGACAGCAAGGTAACCAACCTCCTGAAGGCATACCCCCAGTTCGATGAAACGCCTTATGTTGTGATGCCTGAAGATTATACATGGCCCAATGCAGACGGACTTTACTGCAAAAGTTACTGCCCCCTTCACCCCGATGTACACCGCGTGGTTTTTGACCTCGTTGATGAAATCTGCGATGTTTTTGAAACCGATGCCTTTCATGCCGGTATGGATGAGGTGTTTTACATTGGCCATGACAGTTGCAGCCGTTGCGCAGGACTTGACAAAGCAGAACTTTTTGCCGGTGAAGTGCGGACCCTCCGCAACCACCTGCAGCAAAAGGGACGGCAGCTCTGGATCTGGGGCGACCGGCTCCTCGATGGCAAAACCACAGGCCTGGGAGAGTGGGAGGCCAGCTTCAACAATACCCACCGTGCGGTTGATATGATCCCAAAAGATGTGATGATCTGCGACTGGCATTACGAACGGGCCGACCAGACCCCGGTTTATTTTGCCATGAAGGGACTGAACGTGGTGACCTGTCCTTGGCGTATGCCCGCCATTGCCAAAGAACAGGCCAGGGATATGTTGCGGTTCAGGCAGCATTCAACACCGGAAATGCGCGACAGGTTTTGCGGCATGATGCAAACCGTATGGTCATCCGCCGGCGATTTCCTCGACGGATACTATAAAAGGACCTCCGCCGGCCAAACCGGTTTGAATACCCCCTGGAACTGCTTTATCACCCTGTTTGACACCATGAATGAACAAGCCATACAACAATGAACAACCGCATTTCATCCATTGACATCTTCAGGGCGCTTACCATGCTGCTCATGATTTTTGTGAATGACCTGTGGACATTGCATGCCATACCCGGCTGGCTGGAGCATACCGGTGCCCGTGAAGACGGAATGGGACTTGCCGACGTGGTTTTTCCGGCCTTTCTCTTTATTGTGGGACTTTCGATTCCGTTTGCCATCGATGCCCGGATCAAAAGAGGCGACTCCCGGAAGGACATCCTGCTGCATATATTTACCAGGACGCTGGCCCTGGTGCTGATGGGTTTTTATATGGTGAACTTCGAGAACATCAGGGATGACGTACCGTACTTCATAAGAACAACCTGGGAAGTGCTCATGCTCATTGCCTTTATGCTGATCTGGAACCAATACGGACAGAAACGGGCAGGACCTTTTCCGGTATGGTCGCTCCGGTTAACCGGAGTAATCATTCTGCTCATGCTGGCCGTGTTTTATAAGGGCGGTACCGTGGAAAACCCTGCCTGGATGAGCCCCCGCTGGTGGGGAATACTCGGACTTATCGGCTGGGCATACCTTGTATGCTCCCTGGTATACCTTGCCGCACACAACCGACCCTGGATCATTGTTGCCGGACTGCTTGTATTCCATGCCTTGAACATGCTTGAATTCGTCCCTTCCGGCATTCCGCTCCCCCGGTTCCTGCTAATGGTAAGTGCTTCCAACCATGCGCTTGTGATGAGCGGTGTTGTGGCCACCACACTTTTTATGCAACTTTCAGCCGTTAAGGGTCACCGTTTTGAACTGATCCTGCTGTCGCTGGCGATTGTTTCATTTTCATACGGATTCGCCGTACGGCCGTTATGGGGCATCTCAAAAATAATGGCTACCCCCTCATGGACTGCAATCTGTGCGGGCATATCCTTTGGAATGTACCTTGTCATATACCTCGTTGCAGATGTGTGGCATGTTACAGCCTGGTCTAAACCGATCATGCCTGCCGGCAGAAGCACACTCACATGTTACCTGCTGCCGGGATTGCTGTATCCCTTATTGTATCCGCTGCAGCAGCTGTTGCCCCCTGCATGGCTCGGAGGCTGGCCCGGCTTAGCCAAATCGCTTCTGTTTGCCCTGCTTGTTATAGTGCTGACCGGAGTGCTCGATAAGCGGAAGGTCCGCATGAAAATATAGTTTATTCACTTTTTTTCACTTATTTCGCACTATCAATAAAACCTGCTTCATGAAAAACTTCAGGCTCATCAACATCATTGCCGGTTGGTTTACATTTGTAATCGCCGCCTTTGTATACCTGTCCACCATTGAGCCCTCTGCAAGCTTCTGGGATTGCGGTGAGTTTATCTCTTCGGCCTTTAAACTCGAAGTGGGCCACCCTCCGGGAGCCCCCCTTTTCATGATCATGGGGCGCTTTTTTACGCTCTTTGCAGGCAACGATGTTACGCAGGTTGCTAAATTCGCCAATTCCATGTCGGCCCTGGCCAGCGCCTTTACCATCCTGTTCCTGTTCTGGACCATCACCCACCTGGCCCGGAAAATCCTTGCCTCAGCAGGTGAGATCTCATTGGGCAATACGGTTGCCATCATCGGAAGCGGATTGATCGGCGCCCTGGCGTATACATTTTCCGATACTTTCTGGTTTTCAGCCGTGGAAGGTGAAGTGTATGCCAGTTCTTCCCTTTTCACAGCCCTTGTCTTCTGGGCAATCCTTAAGTGGGAAAATGCAGCCGATGAACCCTATGCCAACCGCTGGCTTGTATTCATCGCCTACCTGATGGGGCTCTCTATTGGCGTGCACCTGCTCAACCTGCTTGCCATTCCGGCCATCGTGCTTGTTTATTATTTCAGAAAAAACGAGATCACCACCTCCGGCACAATTAAGGCCCTGGCCGCATCAGCCCTCATCCTCGCAGGCATTATGTATGTGGTAATTCCGGGTGCCATTAAATTGGCTTCCGTTTTTGAGCTGCTTTTTGTAAATACCTTCGGCCTGCCTTATTCCTCGGGTATTTTCTTCTACATAGCCCTGCTCATCGCAGCCATTGTATACGGACTGCTTTATACCCATAAACACCAGAAAGTGATCCTCAATACCATGATCCTTGTAATAACGGTGATCCTGATCGGCTATTCCTCCTATACGATCCTTGTGGTACGTTCCGCAGCCGATACCCCCATGGACCAGAACGATCCGGAAGACCTGTTCTCCCTGTTGTATTACCTGAACCGTGAACAATACGGCGACAGGCCGCTGTTCAGGGGTCAGTACTTCAATGCCCCCATTCTGAGCTCCAAAGAGGGAAAACCCTCCTACTACAAGGCCAACGGAAAATATGTGAAAACCAACTACCGGATCAACTATGTGTACGACAAGAATTTTGTCACCCTTTTCCCCCGCATGTGGAGCAGCGATGAAGAAGGAGGCCATACCGATGCATACATCCGCTGGGCAAACCTGAAAGAAAAAGACCTATTTCAAGCCAAAACCGATGCCAGTGGAAAAGTGGTGACCACCCAGGACGGTGCGGTGACCTACGACCATTCAAAAAGCAAAAAGAGTCCCAACTTTGTGCAAAACCTGACGTTTTTCTGGCGTTACCAAGTGGTTCAGATGTATTTCAGGTATTTCATGTGGAACTTTGCCGGACGGCAAAATGACATTCAGGCAAATTACAAGACCGAAATCAACAAAGGCAACTGGATCTCCGGCATCCCTTTCCTGGATGCTGCCAGGTTGGGCAACCAGCGCGATATGCCTCCTTCCATGCGCAATAACAAGGCCTACAACCGCTATTTCCTCCTCCCACTGCTGCTTGGACTGATCGGATTGTTTTACCAGCGCAGAAAACACCGCAAGGATTTCTGGACCGTAATGGTATTGTTCATCATGACCGGCCTTGCCATTGTGGTTTACCTGAACCAGAATCCCATGCAGCCGCGTGAGCGTGATTATGCCTATGCCGGTTCATTTTATGCATTTACCATATGGATTGGCCTAGGCGTGCTTGCCCTTTATGAATTGCAGAAAAAAATAATGCCTTCGTTGTCGTCGGCAGTACTGGCAACCCTGATCAGTCTGGTAGCCGTACCCGTAGTGATGGCAAAGGAGAACTGGGACGACCACGACCGGTCGGACCGTACCGTGGCACGCGATTTTGCATACAATTACCTGAACTCCTGTGATAAGAATGCCATTCTCTTTACCAATGGCGATAACGATACCTTCCCGCTCTGGTATGCACAGGAAGTGGAAGGCATCCGCACCGATGTAAGGGTTATGAACCTCAGCTACCTGGGAGCCGACTGGTATATTGAACAGATGCAGCGCAGGGCATACGAATCGGATCCGGTGCAGTTTTCGCTTACCCCGGATCAGTACAGGACCGGAAATCGCGATGTAGTGTATATCGTTGACAAGATCAAAGGATTTGCCGACCTGAAACAGGTGATGGAATTCGTGGCAAGCGATGATCCACGGACCAAACAATTGCCCGAGTTTACCACCGAAAAGATCGATTATATGCCCACCCGCAGTTTCGTGATCCCGGTGGATTCGGCAGCCATGATCAGCAGCGGCATTATACCGGATGCCTACAAGGGCAAAGTATCCTCCCAAATGGCCTGGCAACTTGAACCAGGAAGGAATTACATTACAAAGAACCACCTGATGATCCTCGACCTGCTGGCCAATAACAACTGGAAAAGGCCGGTGTATTATGCCATCACGGTATCGCAGGAAAATTACCTCAACCTTGAAAATCATTTTCAGATGGAGGGACTTGGTTACCGGATCGTTCCCTATACCGCCGAAGGTGACATATTCGGCCCCAGCGGTATGAACACCGCTGTGATGTATGAAAACCTTGTTAACAAATTCCGGTGGGGTGGTGTGGATAATCCAAACGTATACCTCGACGAGAATGTGCTGCGCATGCTGGGAAATTTCAGGAGCACCTTTGCACGCCTTGCACTGCAACTGATCAGTGAAAACAAACCCGACTCGGCCCGGAAAACCCTGGAAAAATGCCTGCAGGTAATCCCTGATCGCGTTATTCCTTACAATGTATACAATATTCTTATTGTGGAGGCTTATTACAGGCTGGGCGACATCGATAAGGCCAATGAAATTATAACCATCCTTAAGGGGAATGTGTATGCAGACATGAAATACTACATCAGCCTGGGACGAAAATACGCTTCATACCTGTTGTATGAAAAACGGGTTGCCTTTTACACGCTTGATGAAATGCGACGGCTTGCCGAAGCATACAACCAACCTGATCTGAAGAAGGAAATGGAGCAAAAACTGCAGGAATATTCCGCTTCGATGAATGTTGGCATGTAGGTTTATACAATGAATCTGGTGCGCATACCCCGGATACTGAGAATATTTTTTCCGGGTATGGTCTATCATCTGCCCGGTGATAAAGTATTGTATCTGACCTTTGATGACGGCCCTACGCCCGGCATCACCTCCGCAGTACTTTCAATATTGAAGGAATACAAAGCCCGTGCTACCTTTTTCTGCATTGGCAGAAACGCCGAACGCCATGCCGGCATCATGCATGAAATCAGGGAAAACGGACATGCCATCGGCAATCACACATACAGCCATTTGAAAGGATGGTATACCCCCGACAGGGAGTATTATGCCGACATCGGCCTGGCATCCCTGTTTGTTCCTTCCGGCTTGTTCCGTCCTGCCTACGGGTTGATCACCCCTGCCCAGGTTCGTTTCCTAAAAAATAAGTTCCGGATCGTAATGTGGGATGTGATGAGCTTTGATTTCAACAGGGGAACCACCCCGCAGCAATGCCTCAGCAATGTGCTGCAGAACGCCCGCCCGGGTTCCGTTGTGGTGTTCCACGATTCTGTAAAAGCCTCCGAAAAGGTGCTTTTTGCTTTGCCGAAAGTATTGGAACATTTTGGGAATTTGGGGTACAGGTTTGAAGCGATCCCTACTCCAGATCCACCGTATACAACTGATATTGATTAACATCCGTGATATAGGCTCCAAGCATCAGCGTGCTGTTACCGATCCATTCGATTTTGTTCCAGTTGGGATCTATGTATATGCCATATTGTCCGGTAACCTGTGTGTACGTTTCCGTTGCAAGGTCATACAGCCATAGCTGGTCGTAGCCTGACCGGTTGCTGAAAAAAGCAATCTTTGTATTATCGGGCGACACCGAGGGTGCCACATCACGCCATTGCGACTGAATAACCGCTACCGGTGCCCCGCCTTCGGCAGTGATCCTGAAAATTCCGCTTGCCGGGCTGTTATCATTGATCCTGTTAAAGTATATGGATGCACCGTCTCCTGACCACGAAGGCCTGCCCAATGCAATGTTCCCGTAATTGTTCCCGCTGAGGTTTGAACCCTGCGTGAGCTGTGTTTTCTGTGCCCCGTCGGTTGCCATTTTCCAAATTTCAAAGGTTCCCTCATGCCCTTCGTCGGAGGTATAGACGATCCACGCCCCATCGGGCGAGAATTCGGGATTGTCATTAAACCAGGAGCCCTGCGTCAGGTAGCTTGTCTGGGAAGTCTCCCTGTCATACAACGCAAGTTGCTGCGGCCTGCGATAATTTACCGTTAGCTCATGCTCGTCGGTACAATAAACAAGCTTCATGGCTACCGGCGACCAGTCAGGGAAGTATGCCATCGTATCAATGATGCCGGATTCCCTGGTTGTCCGGTCAACGGTAAACAGTGCCATGGCCCCGTACATCCCGTTTCCCCAGGTGAAATTTGGGTTTACATAAGCCACCGTTTGTCCGTCACTGCCCAGGGATCCTGATTCCATGGGGATTGCCTTGTCCGCAACAACGGGCACCAATGCAGCGTTGACGGAAGGAATGAACATGATCGTATTGCTCATCGAAGGCTTGCCCTGATACCCTACACTTTTAATGGCCGCGTAATAACAGGTCCCATTGGTTAAGCCTGTGAGATTATAGGAAGTGCTGTCAGCGCTATGAATTACAGCGATTCTCTCAAAGTGGTCGGGATCACCTTTGGATACATGGATCTCAAAGCCATCTGGTCTTGGACCGGTGGGAATTCCGAGACGACTGGAGTACCACATGAAGGGATCATACCACACTAGTTTTACGTTACCCTGGTTTCGTTCCGCAACCACATACACGGCCCGGTAAGTGTCCTTCTTCTCCTCATCTGGCTTTTCGCAGGCCAGGGCCACCATTATCAGTGCAAACAACATCAACATCCTGTTCATCGCGTCATCATTTGGTGTTATGATGAGAAACCGGGTGAAAAGGTTGCGTGGCAGGACGTACACTACCTAAAAAATAAAACTAACTTTTTAGTTGCATAACTAAATAATTAGTTGTATATTTGGTACACATTTTCGAACCATGGAAAACAACACCAACAAACCCGGATTAACCCGCGCAGAGGAAGAGATCATGCAAATCCTGTGGGAGATCAAAAAGGGTTTTGTAAAAAACATCGTTGAAAAGTTACCCGATCCCAAACCGGCTTACAATACGGTGTCCACCATTGTCAGGATCCTCGAGGCCAAAGGATTTGTAAGCCATACTGCCTATGGCAAAACCCATGAATACCACCCCCTGGTGGGCAAGGACGAATACCGCAAGCAGTTTCTGAACGTTATGCTGAACAATTACTTCGGCGGATCATTCAGGCAACTTGCTTCATTCTTTATGAAACATGAAAAACTCGAAATGCTTGAGCTCGAGGAGATCATGAAGCTGATGAAAAAGGAAATCGATCAAAAACCTTAAATAACACACGTTATGAATCCCTTTATTCTCTACCAGCTTAAGGTTGCCCTCTGCATCGGGGCGTTTACCAGCCTTTATTATGTACTGTTCCGGAAAGAGACCTACCACCGTTTTAACAGGTTTTACCTGGTTGCCTCCCTGTTATTATCCCTGGTACTGCCATTGCTGCAGTTCCATTTCAGTTCGCCCGCGGGCAACAATTTTCTGCCTGTATGGATGAAAACTGTTACGGTGGTTGCCAACAGGGTGTCAGACTCCAATGCACAAAGCACACAACCTGTCGACGTCCTTCTATGGCTTTATTTTTTATTTACCGCAGCCTTTGCCATTTACCTGCTCTGGCAACTCAGCCGGATGCTTGTTATGGTAATCCGCCATGGTGTATCCGGGCACGATGGAATCAGGCTTGTACGCCTGCCCGATGGCAACCAGTCCTTTTCTTTTTTCAACCTTGTTTTCATCCATCCTGGCGGTTCCAAACCCGGTGACCAGGAACAGATGATCCGGCACGAACAGGCCCATGCGCGGCAATTCCATTCGGCCGACGTAATGCTTGTTCAATGCATCAAAATATGCCAGTGGTTTAATCCATTTATCTATCTGATCGAAAAAACCATGCAAGAAACCCACGAGTACCTTGCGGACAAAGCCGTTTTGGAGCAGGACGGCAATGGACGCGGGTACCGCCTGCTCCTCCTCTCCCAGGTTTTTGGGGTACAACCCGGGATTTTCAGTTTTTTTAATCATTCACGCATTAAAAATCGCATTCTTATGATGACAAAACAAAAATCCCCGTCGCGCAACAGGCTCAAATACCTCGCGGCCCTGCCGCTGTTGTTGCTCCTGTTTTTTGTAATGTGCTGCAACCTCGACAAAAATGCAATCCCCGAAGATCTTGCACCGCCTCCGCCTCCGCCTCCACCGCCTGTTGAAGCTATAACGGATGGTGATGGGAGCTTTATTAAGGTT
>Ga0315283_10006858_pt1 | contig 10204 bp, 11 predicted proteins | sample YL17G09_0_MG_FD_204541 | JGI IMG/M metagenome (GOLD analysis project Ga0315283, IMG submission 204541) | Sediment microbial communities from Yellowstone Lake, YNP, Wyoming, USA - YL17G09_0 | ecosystem: Environmental > Aquatic > Freshwater > Lake > Sediment | place: USA: Wyoming | collected...
CTTGAGCTTCAAGCACTGCGCCCCGGTAATGGCCACGAACAGGGAGATCGGAATCTGCAGGACCAGGACCGGGAGGACGTAGCGGACCATGAACCGCAGGAAGGCCGTGTCCTGGAACTCGCCCGGAGGAAGGAGGAGCTTCCGCATCTGCTGGATGTTGGCGTAGGTCATGAACCCCAGGCTGCCCGCGAGAAGCGTGAACACGGCGCCGAGGATGTAGACCCAGCCGATGACCGTGATCGCAGTGTGCCTCCGGCTCATCTCATTTCACCGCGTCTTGAAGTCCTTCACCCGCAGCCGGGTCTCCTTCTTCCCCTGCCACTCATCCTCCTCCAGGACGCAGGCCACCGAGAGGCCGGCCTGGCCCGTGGCCAGAGCCCCGAACCTCTCCCCGGCATCAAAGGCGATGCCCCCCAGAACGGTCCGGTCCTGGCGCACCTTGAACTTGAGATGGTTCGCGCCCACGATCCGGGGCTCGCCCACCACCTGCAGGTCGCTGGCCAGAAACAGGGGCTCGCGGTTCCCCGGGCCGAAAGGAGCCATCCTTCGCAGGTCGCGCAGGAGATCCGGGGTCACCTCCGAAAGCACCAGCCAGGCGTCCAGGCTGAGCTTGGGCACAAGGTCCTCCTCCTTGAGGACCTCGCGGCCGATCCTGTTCATCTTCTCCCGGAATGCTCCGATCTTTCCCTTCTCGATGGAGAGTCCGGCCGCGAACTCGTGTCCCCCGAACCCGAGGAGCAGATCCTCGCAGCCCAAGAGTGCCTCGTAGAGGTGAAAGGCCGGGATGGAGCGGGCCGAGCCCCTCCCCTCCTCTCCATCCAGGGTGATCATCACCGTGGGCCGGTAGAAGGCTTCGGCGAGCTTGGAAGCCACGATCCCGATGACTCCCGGATGCCAGCCCTCCCGGGCCAAGACGAGCACACGGTCCCGCACCGGATCGAAGTCCCGCTTCGCCAGCTCCCGGGCCTCTTCAAAAACTCTGGAATCCAACTCCCGCCGCCTCAGGTTCTCGTCCTGGAGCACCTGGGCGATGGCGCGAGCTTCTTCCTCGTCCTCGGTGAGCATCAGGTTCACGGCCCTTCCCGCATCCCCCATCCGTCCCACGGCATTGATGCGCGGGGCGATGCCGTAGGCCACCTGCCAGTATCCCAGGGGCTTGCCTGCCCTCGGACCTTCGGGGCCCCGGAACCCGGCCACCTCAAGGAGCGCTGCCAGCCCGGGTTTGCGCGTCTCCCTCAGGACCTCCAGGCCCAACCGGACGATGATCCGGTTCTCGCCGATCAATGGAACGACGTCCGCGACCGTGCCCAATGCCACCAGGTCCAAGTGCTCGGCCAGCTCCTCCACGGGCCTTCCCAGCCTAAGAAACAAGGCCTGCAGGAACTTGAACGCCAGCCCCACTCCGGACAGTTCCAATCCCGGCAGGGGTACACAATCATCCTTTCCCGATCCCTGCTGTAGGTGCGGGTCGATCACGGCCACGGCATCAGGCCTCTCAGGACCGGGCTGGTGGTGGTCTATAACGATGACCTCCACGCCCAGGCTTTTAGCAAGGGCCGTCTCCTGGACCGCCGTGACCCCGCAGTCCACGGTGATGAGAAGGCTGGCCCCCCGGGCCTTGGCCTCTTTAACGCCTAGTTCCGAGAGGCCGTAGCCCTCTTGGAGCCGGTTCGGAATGTAGGAACTGACCCTGGCCCCGAGCCCTTTTAGCACACGCACCAGGAGGGCTGCCCCGGAGGTTCCGTCCACGTCATAGTCCCCATGGATGAAGATATCCTCTTTCCGGGAGAGCGCTTCCCTGACGCGGAGGACGGCCTTTTCCATCTCCGGGATCAGGAAAGGGTCGAAGAGGTGCTCCATTTTCGGATCGAGATACCGCTTGGCCTCCTCAACGTCGGTGAGCCCGCGGAGGGCAAGCAATTCAGCCGCCTTGAGGCACGCTCCGGTCCCGGAGGCCAGAGCGGCCACGATCCCCGGGTCAGGTGCTTTGGGTAGGATCCACTGCTTCTCCATGGGTCCTCGGTCGAGAGTCCTCTTGGGAAACCTTTGATCGGAAACCGATTTCGTTCATCAGTGCATCTATTATAACAGATTTCCCCGGCTGATTTCAAATCTTCCCTCTTGACTTCCACGGCAATAAAGGGGTAAGATATTATATTCTAATGGTCAAGCGAATCTCTTCCAGCGCCCTGGCGTCGGACCTCGCCCTCCTCGCGTTGAGCCTTCTTCTCCTCGCCGGCTGCCAGACCATGCAGCCCGCCGTGGATAAGAAGGTGGGAAAGAGCATCCCGGAGGCCAACACCGCCTTGGACAAGGCCCTGCAGGACTACGAGGCCATGCGCTATCAACAGGTCGTTGAGGAGGTCCAGGGCTTCCTATCCACCTGGCCCAATTCCGACAAGGTGGAGGACGCCCAGTTCATCCTGGCCCAGTGTTTTTACGCCCTTAGGGACTATCCCAGGACCGGGCAGGCCGCCGGCGACCTTTTGAAGAACTATCCCCGGTCCAAGCGCCGGGACGAGGCCTATGTCCTCCTGGGGAACGCCTTCCGCGGCCAGCACGATGACGCCAGGGCCGCCCCGGCCTACCTGGAGGCCTTCACCACAACCTCCGATGCCCTCCTCCGGGAGAGACTGCGCGGGCCCACCAAACGCGTCATCGAGGGACGAATCGGGAGCGAGGACCTGAAGAACCTCTACAAGCGTTACGGCAAGACCGAGGCCGCGCCGTGGATCCTTTTCTCCCTCGGTGCAAAGGAGGCTGAGGTCGAGCACGGGGCCGACGCGACCAAATATCTCCAGGAGTACCTGGACCGCTTCCCCTCCGGGGAGAGCGTCTCCCGGGCCAGGGAGCTTCTGGAACAGATGAAACTCGCCAAGCCCGGGAGCGCGCCGGAGACCAAAGGCCTCAAGATCGGACTGATTGCTCCCCTGACCGGCAAGTACTCCACCTACGGCAAAGCCGTCAAGGCCGGCGTAGAGCTGGCCTTGGAAGGGTACAACAAGGACGCCAGGGAGAAAGCGGAGCTCCGGGACATGGACTCCCAGGGTGACCCGATCGACGCTTTGAAAGCCGCCCGGACCCTGATTGAGAGGGAAGGGGTCCTGGCCCTGATCGGGGATGCGGTCTCTATGCCCACAATCGCGGCCGCGGCCGTCGCTGATGCCGAAAAGACTCCTCTCATCTCCCCTACGGCCACCGAGGAGCGAATTTCCACGATCGGACCCTATATCTTCCAGCTCAACGTGGGGCAGGAGAACCAAGCCACGATCCTGGCCAACTACGCCATCAAGTCCAGGAGGCTCTTTGAGATCGCCATCCTGGAGCCCAGCGAGCCCAAGGCCTTGGAGCTTGGCAAGGCCTTCTCGGACGAGGTCCTGCGCCTGGGCGGGACCATCGTGGCTGCCGAGAAGTACCCGCCCGGGACCACGGACTTCAAGGCCTACGTCGCCCGCTTGAAGCGTGCCAGCCCCCAGGCCGTGTTCGTTCCCGGGACCCCGGACGAGGTCCTGATGATCGCCCCCCAGTTCGCTTTTCATGACATGACCGTCGCCCTGCTTGGGACCGAGGGCTTCAATTCCCAGAAGGTCCTGGATATGGGCGGGGAAGCTGTGGAGGGGGCGGTCTTCACCGGGTACGTCGGAAGCACTGGCGTCTCCTCCCGTGAGTTCGAATCCCGCTACCGGGCCAAGTTCAGCGAGGACCCCTCCCTTCCCGCTGCCTTGGGATACGATGCGGCGGGCCTCCTCCTGGAGGCCGTGAAAGCCGGGGCCAGGGACCGCAATGGGATGCGCGATGCCCTCAAGGGCTTCTCGGATTACGAAGGCGCCACCGGCAAGCTGGACATCACAACCCGCAGCGCCTCCAAGCACGTCCGGATCTTGACCATCAAAAACAAGCAGGTGATCCCGCTCGAATAGGTCGGACGGTTAAATCTAAAATCTAAACTATTAAGAGGATTCATGGCCAAGAAAGTTCAGAAAAAAAAGCCTCCGGAGCAGAGACCGCAGGATAAAAAGAAAGCGAAGGCCGAGGAACCTGAGGGCTTCGCCTTCACCCGCTGGAACTACATTCTGTTCGCCATCGCCTTGGGCATGATTGCGCTGGGGTTCATCTTCCTCGGGACCGGTGACATCGTCATCGCGCCCTTCCTCCTAGTCGGAGGGTACGTCGTCCTGGTGCCGCTCTCCATCCTGTTCCGCGAGGATTGGCCGATCGTTCAGCGGCTCTTCGGGCCCAAGGCTCCTCCGGCGGCCCCGGCTCCGGCCGAGCCCAAGGAAGTCCCGACCGCCCCGTAATCGCGTCATGCTACGTCTCAGCGTCAACATCGACCATATCGCCACGCTTCGCGAGGCCCGCAAGACCTACGAGCCCGAGCCCGTTTTCGCGGCTGGAGAGGCCCTGCTGGGCGGGGCCGAGGGCATCACGGTCCATCTCCGCCAGGACCGCCGGCACATCAAGGACCGCGACCTCCTCATCCTCCGCCAGGTCGTGCCCTTCGGCCTGAACGTGGAGCACGCCATCCGGCGCGAGATGATCGAGATCATGAAGGTTCTAGTCCCGGATTCGGTGTGCTTCGTTCCCGAGAAATCCGAGGAGGTGACCACCGAGGGCGGGCTGAACCTGAAGGCCGTTTTCAAGGAGGCCAGGAAGGCGGCCGCAGACCTGAAGACACACCGCATCCGGATCACGGCCTTTATCGAGCCGGACGCGAGGCAGCTCAGGCTCGCCCGGGACATCGGCTGTGACAGCGTGGAGCTCTACACCCATCACTACGCCGGGGTCAGAGATCCCAAAGCCCGCGGGGAGTCCTTTAAGAAACTGGCTAAGGCCGCAGAGGAAGGACATAAACTCGGCCTGGAGATCCACGGCGGGCACGGCCTGAACTACACGAACGTCTCGCGCGTCGCCCGGCTCCCATGGATGGCCGAGCTTTCCATCGGCCACGCCATCATCGCCCGGGCCGTGTTCGTGGGCCTGAGACAGGCGGTTAGGGAGATGGCGGAGCTGGTGAAGACCTCATGAACACGCAGATTCAGCGAACCCTCAAGAAGAAAAAGATCGGCGTCCTGATGGGCGGGACCTCTCGGGAGCGCGAAATCTCCCTGCGCTCCGGCAGGAACGTCCTTCCCGCGCTGTTGCGCAAGGGCTTCCAGGCCGTGGGGATCGACGTGGACGCGGATATCGCCCTGAACCTCCGGAAGCAGAAGATCGAGGTCGCCTTCGTCGTCCTGCACGGCAAGCCCGGGGAGGACGGCACGATTCAGGGTCTCCTGGAGCTCATGGGCATCCCTTACACCGGCTCCGGGGTCCTGGCCTCGGCCCTGGCCCTGAACAAGCTGGCCTCCAAGAAGATCTTCGAGAGGGAGAAGATCCCTACGCCGCCGTACGCCTTCCTCCCGAGGAACAATTCCACTTCCGTGGCATCCCTCCCACGGAGCCTGGGCCTTCCCCTCGTGATCAAGCCCCTTGAGGAGGGCTCGAGCTACGGAGTGGTCATCCTGCACAGGGCGAAGGAAATCGCCCCCTCCCTCAAGAAAGGGCACCACGAGTACGGGGACCTCCTCGCCGAGAGATACATTCCGGGCATGAACGCGACCGTGGGCATCCTGGGCTGCGGCCATAAGACCCGCGCCCTGCCCGTGCTCGAGCTCGTGCCCCAAAACGAGTTCTACGACCTGGAGGCCAAATACACCCCCGGCCTGACCGAGTTCATCATCCCGGCCCGCCTGCCCCTGAAGCTCTATCACGAGCTTCAAAAGCAGGCCCTGCGGGCCCATCGCGCTCTGGGCTGCCACGGCTTCTCCCGGGTGGACGCCATCGTGGAGGCCCGGAAAGCGACGCCCTACATCCTGGAGGTCAACACTATCCCCGGCATGACCGACCTCTCCGACCTCCCGGCCGAGGCCAATGCCGCCGGCATCTCCTACGACGAGTTGGCCCTCGAAATGCTGGAAAGCGCCCTTTTACGCCCATGAGCCTTGACGAGATCCTGAAGCCCATCCAACCCGACCTCACCCGGGTGGAGAAAGGCTTGGAGCGCTTCCTGCGCTCGGACCTCAAGATCGCGGATGAGGTGGGACGTTTCCTCGTCCGGACCAAGGGCAAGCGCATCCGCCCGGCGCTCACCCTCCTGGCGTCAAGGGCCTCGGGCTACCGGGGGACGAGAGCTGCTAAGGCCGCGGTCGCCGTGGAGCTCATCCACACCGCCACCCTGGTGCATGACGACCTGGTGGACCGCTCCTCACGGCGTCGCGGGGTCCCGACAGTGAACGCGCGCTGGGGGGATTCCATCTCGGTCCTGATGGGCGACCTGCTCTTCTCCAAGGCCTTCGAGCTTTTGCGGGAGAAGCCCTTCCAGCGGGTATCCCTGCGCCTGATTCAGGCCGCTCATCAGATGAGCCACGGCGAGTTACGCCAGACCGAGAGCAAGGGCAGCCTGGACATCCGGGAGAAGGACTACCTCGCCATCATCCGGGAGAAGACCGCTTCCCTGTTCGCGGCCGCCGCGGAGTGCGGAGCCTATTTCGGCCGGACCTCCGGCGAGGCCCCCCTGGCCCGGTTCGGCCTGCAGTGGGGCACGGCTTTTCAGATCGTGGACGACGTGTTCGATTTCGTGGGCAACTCCCGCTTTCTGGGAAAACCCGTCGCCTCGGATGTCCGGGATGGGAAGATCACTCTGCCCCTTATTTACGCCCTGCAGAACGCGCCCCGGAAGGAAGCCGACAGGGCCCGGGCCATCATCCGGTCCAAACATATCCTCGACGGGGGGTTCGAGGACATCGTCCGCTTCACCCAAAATTGGGGTGGCATCGATTACGCCCTGGGCAAGGCCAGGGCCGCGACCGACCAGGCCCGAATGGCCCTCGAGGCCCTTCCCCGCAGCCCGGCCCGAGAGTCGCTCTGCGAGCTGGCGGACTATGTCATCGCCCGGCAGCGTTGAACGATGAACGCCCTCATGATGCCCGAGAACAGAACCAAGGTCGAGGCCGCCTATTACGAAAAGATGCCGGACGGAAAGGTCCGCTGCCGCCTCTGCCCCCACGACTGCCTCATCGCCGAGGGCAAATGCGGCATCTGTCGCATCCGCGCGAACGAGAAGGGAACGCTCCTCGCACAAGGCTACGGGGAGTGCACCTCGCTCTCCATGGACCCCATCGAGAAGAAGCCCCTGTATCACTTCCATCCCGGAAAGGATATCCTCTCCACCGGCCCCAACGGGTGCAATCTGACCTGCCGGTTCTGCCAAAACTGGACCATCTCCCAGGAGGAGTCCGTTACGGCTTACGTCGCGCCTGAGGACCTCGTGGCCCTGGCCGGGAAGCGCGGCTCCATCGGCATCTCCTACACCTATGCCGAGCCCATAATCTGGTTCGAGTACCTCCGCGATGCCGGGAGATTGGCTCACGAGGCCGGGCTGGTAAACGTGCTCGTGACCAACGGGTTCATCAATCCGGAACCGCTTCAAGAGCTCCTGCCCGTCGTGGACGCCATGAACATTGACCTCAAGGCCTCCGCTGAGGGTTTTTATCGCAAGATGTGCGGGGCGCGCCTGGACCCGGTTTTGGAGACCATCAAGGCTTCCTATAAAAAGTGCCACCTCGAATTGACCAATCTCGTCATCCCGACCTTGAACGACTCCGAGGAGGACCTGGACCGCCTCATCGCCTGGGTCGCGGACCTCGGGGTGGAGATCCCTTTGCACTTCTCGCGCTACTTTCCTCACCACAAGCTCGCCCTGCCCTCCACTCCCCCTGAGACCCTGATGCGGGCTTACGAGAAGGCCCGAAAACGCCTGCGCTACGTCTATCTGGGAAACCTCCACGTCGAGGGGACCTCGGACACTTTCTGCTACCAGTGCCGGGCCCTCTGGGTCAAGCGCCGGGGGTACCAGACCAGGATCGTGGGCCTCTCCGGGGGAAAATGCCTCTCCTGCGGGGCCCGGGCCGACTTCATCGGAGTTTCTTAATCGGCAGGAATGGTTTCGCTGGTGAATTTAAATGTTGATTTTCCAATTTTATAGGGTATTATTATATGGCCCTCCGTCGCCGTAGCTGGAGCATCCTGCTTCTCGCCGTGTTCATCGGCGCCCTTTTGGGCAGCGCCCTGGGCGAGCTCCTGGGTGCGGTCCTTCCCCAGGGCGTGGTCAAGGAGTTCTTCCTGCGGGCGGTGCAGCTCGGGGTGGACCCGGAACGGCCCCTGCACCTGAACCTCGCCTTCCTGATTTTGACTCTCGGCGGGGTCCTGAAGGTGAATATCCTGAGCATTTTGGGCATGGCCCTCGCCGCCTATATCATGAAGTAGAGTAGAATGGATCCCTGTTCCGTATTCAAAAATCAAAAGATCCGAAGGGGGGAGGTGACAAGGCATGTTCGGTAACATCGGCTGGGGCGAAGTCATCATCATCATGATCGTCATCCTCCTCCTGTTCGGGGCCCGGCGCATTCCCGAGGTCATGCGCTCCCTGGGACAGGGGGTCCGGGAGTTCAAGAAGTCCATGAACGAGGTCACGAGCGAGATCGAGAAACAGCCCGAGGAGAAGAAGGCCGGAGAGGAGAAGAAAGGGTAGCCATGGCGGATATCCTGAAGAAGATCACCCAGCTCAACAAAGAGAAGAAGCCCGAGGACAAAAGCCTCATAGAGGAGCTTTTTCCCCAGGTCTTGAAAGAGCCGCCTCCGGAGGAGACGGGCATCTCCAATCTCGGCACCCTCGGGAACCCGAACCTCAAGATGGCTCGGGACGGAAGCATCTCCGGGTTCCAGGAGGTAAGTTTCGGCGGCCCGGCGGCTCCGCCCTCCCCTCCCGCGGCAAATGAACGGGACAACATGTTCGGCGGGATGAAGGAGTTCACCTTGGACTCCCTGGGCGCGCCGCCCACAGAGGCTGGGGTCCAAGCTCCCGCCCCCCCGGCCCTGCCGAAGGCCCAGGACGGCGAGATTCACGAGCTGAGCCTGGAGGCCTTGAAACCAACCCCCGAGGACTCCTTCGGAGCCCTGGCCGCCCCTCCCCCGGATCCCAAGGCAGAGGAGCGTCAGCGCTTCATCATGCTCATCGCCGCCATGCTCAAGGAGGGGCGCTACGAGGCTGCTATAAACGCCGTCCGGGAAATGCGCCAGCAGATCGGCAAGCCCGGCTGATCCCGATTGTGAACCTGGGCCGCTTGACCGAAAAGGCCCTCTTGTTAAAACACATCCTCCTACGTTACTTCTTTACTCCTTTGCCTTCCGACCTGCCTCTTCCGACATCCTGCACCCGTCGCCCGACCCTCTCCTTTTTCAAGGGAATAAAACCCTAACATGCGCGGTAGTTATATTGAAAAGGACAGGGGATGAGCGAGGCCCCATTGAGCGAGCGGGGCCCCGTCTCGGAGCCCGCCGACGATCTTCTCATCTCCCAGACCCTCTCCGGCGACCAAAAGAGCTATGAGATTCTTGTTAAGCGTTATCAAAAAAGAGTTCACCGCCTGGCCCAGAGGCTCGTCCGCGACGCCGACGCCGCCGACGACGTGGCCCAGGAGGCTTTCATCCGGGCCTATTACGCCCTCAGCCGCTACGAGCAGGGGCGGAACTTCTACTTCTGGCTTTCCAGGATCGCCGTGAACCTGGCCCTGAACCATCTCTCCCGGGAGAAGCGGCTGGTCGCGCTGCCCGAGGACGACACGAACCTGGACCCTGCCCTGTCCACGGACCCCACGGCTGAAGCCGATGCCTCGCAGCTCAAAGCCCGAATCGGGGAGGCGATCGAGAAGCTCCCCTTGCATCAGCGCAGCGTGCTTTTGCTCCGGGCCCAGGAGGGTCTGTCTTATCAGGAGATCGCCCGGAATCTGGACATCTCCATCGGGACCGTGATGTCCCGCCTCTCCCGCGCCCGCCAGGCCCTGAAGGAGTTGCTGGGGGATACGGTCAACTTGAAGGGGTGCCGTTCTGATGGCGAACGCAGCGAAGCGAAGGAATCCCGTCGTACTTAGAGAGTCTCAACGATGAAGCATTTAACGCCTGAACAGCTGTCCGCCTTTCTGGATAACGAGCTCCGGGGCAAGGCCTCGGAAGAGGCTGAAGCCCACCTCGCCTCCTGCGCCGGGTGCCGGGAGGAACTGGCTCAGCTCGCCGCCCTGGAGAAGCTCACCCGGGAAGCCGAGCCCTCGCCCGCGGACGAATCCTATTTTGCGACCTTCTCCCAGCGGGTGCAGGAGGGCATCGCCAG
>Ga0315283_10006859_pt1 | contig 10202 bp, 9 predicted proteins | sample YL17G09_0_MG_FD_204541 | JGI IMG/M metagenome (GOLD analysis project Ga0315283, IMG submission 204541) | Sediment microbial communities from Yellowstone Lake, YNP, Wyoming, USA - YL17G09_0 | ecosystem: Environmental > Aquatic > Freshwater > Lake > Sediment | place: USA: Wyoming | collected...
ACCGACGACCAGAACTTCAACATCCTCCAGTTCTCGCGCCTCGGCGTGTCAATCTCGTGGGTGCTCGAAGCGACGGCAATGCTGGCCGGTGGCAAGCGGTTCAGCCGTGAGAAGATGTATCTCGCGATGGAGTTTCTCGCCGATCTGGAGCGCACTTGGCTCTTCGGTGACTACTCGGCGAGTTACGCCTCAAAGAACACTCAGACCGGTGCTCTCACGGGCTTCACCGGCGAGTATCCGACCACGCGTGGCCTCTACAACCTGGCTGCCAACAGCTACAACATGGAACAACAGATGACTTACGAGAAGCTGCGTAAGAATCTGCCCCTCGCCATGGGTGACACCATCAACGATAATCAGGATCTGATTGCGTTTTGTGGAAATGAAACCTACGCCCGGATGCAGGAGATCATTGACGTCAAGCACATCAGCAATGCCGCAGAGGGCGAGCTGAAGGAGTTCGGCATCAAGAGCGGCAAGCTGATCACCAGCGGACCCAACATCAATTTTGTTAAGCATTCGGCGTTCAACATCGCCGGTATTGACAACACGATGCTGATCTTCTGTCCCGAGAACGTCGGGTATGTGCATCTTGAGGGTCACGACGTGAGCCCCAACAACAAGATTGGCGGAAACGCGGACCACGGACAGACCGACGAACTCTATGCCTACCATGGTATCGAGACGCTGGACGCCGGGAAGTCTATCACTGTCGTCACGAACCTGTTCTAACAACTGGCGGGGTCAGAGATGGCCCCGCTTTCTTCACCATCAAGAAAGGCAATCTCATGAAAACGTTTCTCAGCTCTCTTCTTGCGGTTATCGTGTTGGCCTCGGTGGGCTACGCGGCAAATCCGACAGTGCCTACGTTCTCGAAGCAAAAGTGGGAAGTAGCGCCCCGCGCATCTTCAGACGCATGCGCAATCTGCAATGGTGGATCTTGGGTGCAGTCCACAGCGGTGCGAACTGCGACCACTGCAACCGGAACCATCTTCACCAAGTTTCCGCTTGAAGCCGGGTATCGGTACGCGCTCAGTATCCTCGACTCAGTTGTGACGGACTCGATGCGTGTTGTGTTGCAGGTCTATGGGTCTGATGGTTCTACGCTGATGAAGACCGTTGACATTGACACAATAAGCGCCGCCGAGACCTACCTCTGGGTAGCGGTGAAGAACGCGGACGCCTACATCGGCAACCGCGCGACTTTGACCGTGATTGGTATCGGCGCGACCGGGAAGAAGATCACCAGAACTGAACTTTGGCGCTCAAAGGTCAGCGAATAACCTGAAGGATGGGGCTGGCAACGGCCCCTCTTTCTAAATCTACCTTAACAAAAGGAAGTCGGTATGGCAAAGAGAATTGGCAGTGGAAATTCAGATGAGCCCGTGGTGGCAAAACCCAAGAAGCGCGTTCGCTACTATGCGCGGTATGCTCGGTACTCGTTCGACTACCCGGCGGTCAATGATGATGGCACGGTGAAGGTCAAGCGCAATGCGCAGGGCCAAGAGATGTACGATGCCGACGGCGCAGCGATTCCGATTCACAAGCACGCGATCTTCGTTGTGGATCAAAGCAAGATGTCGAAGGGTTTTCTTTCGCATTTTGACTACGACCCCAACGACGCGAGCGAGCAGAACAAGGTTCTCGGTGTAGCTCTTCAGAAGCTGGCCGATGACACGAGCCTGCCCGCTGTGATGACTGAGGACTCTTACGACGCGACGACCAACGCGCCCATGTACGCGGAGAAGAAACGCGCGGCAGAGCTCGAAGCAAAGGTCGAGATGCTTGAGCAGAAGTTGAACACGCCCGAGGAACTGGAAAAGCGGCTCGAAGAACTCACACGGGGGTGATGCGTGGGGTATTTCTCGGACACGTATGCGAATGATCTGCGGCTCCCGCTGCTTGATTGGCTGAGCCAGAGCGTCAAGGGGCAGAACGTCGCGGATCTTGTGTTGTCGCTTGCAAACCGGGCGCAGCGCAACTTGTGGGCGAAGAAGCCGTGGTCGGATCTGGCGACGGACGTTTCCGTCGTCGTTGACAGCACGGCTTCATACGTGTTTCCGGCCGACTTTGGGCGAATCATCCAGATATGGGGGAACCTCGACGGGACCGGGGTTCCCTCATATTGGTACTACGAGGGATTCAATCTCGAATCCGGCTACAAGCTCCGCGACCTGTGGACAAAAGCAACGGGGCACTCGTGGAAAATCACGTTCAACTACGCGCAGCCGACGAGCGTAGCGATGGTGTACCAGCGGTTGCTTGAGGATTTCGTGGGAACCGGTACCGAATACCTGTTCTTCCCGGCGAACCTGCTTCTTTTGGAGTGTCAGAAGATCAAGACGCGGGAGAAGGGACTCGGTGACGAATGGAAGATGGCGAACGCGGCGTTTGAGGACGAATACAAGGACTTCTGCAACGCGCACCAGTGGGTCAACCAGGACTCCCGCGCGCGTATCAATGACGCCAATGGTGCGCAGGTGTTCATGGAAAATTACTCCTGTGACGGTTCGATGTCCGGGGTAGGTTCTCCGCTTCCCAACTCGTATCTGAGGTAGGAATGCCGCTGCAAGCCGACAAAAAGACAAAGGTGTGGCCGTTCGGGGATTTCTCGGGCGGGCTCAACCTCAATGATCCCGCCATTGCGCTGCCGGAGAATCAGATTCCGACATGCCGCAACGTAATGCTGCTCAAAAAGGGCTTTAAGCGCTGGCATGGTGCTGCAAATATCACGACAAAAGACGCTTGCACCGACGTGTTTCGTGGCGAATGGATTCACCGCGAGATTTCGGGCACCGAGCATTTGTTTACCATGTTCGGAGGCGTGTTATACGAGGTAAACCAGACAACGGGCGCGCTCACGTCGCTTTCTACTCTCACGGGAACGGGACAGGCTGAGTCCGGATCTGCATTTGGAACTTTTTTCGTTTCCAATGGCGCGGCGGTGGTCAAAGTCGAAGGATCGACAGCGTATCAGGTCGGAATCAGTGCTCCGGTGGGCTCGATTACCTCCGTAGCTGCCGCAGGTGGCACGCTCGCCGCCGGGGTGTACAAGATCAAGGTCTGCTACGCGCGCAAGGTGGCGGGGCTCAACGTGCTCTACGGCGTGGGGCTGGACACAACCGCCAATGTTACCCTCGCCGGATCGCCGGGGAATGCGACGGTGGCCATCAGTGGCATCCCCGACAGCACGGACCCGCAGGTCAACAACAAAGTCGTGTTTATGACTTTGGCTAACGGATCGACATACTACCAGTTTGCTGAGACCGGCGACAACACGACGACCGCGGTCAACATCAGCTCCGACACGAGCAACAACGCGATTATCTACGACACCTCGGCGGCGACGAACTACCTGCCGGGCATGTTTGAGCACCTCCTGGTGTTCGATAACAGGGTTTGGGGATCGATAGGCAACATTCTCTACTACTCGCAGAAGGGCTACAGCAAGTACGATCTCGAAAAGTTCCCGGTGCTGAACCGCATCGAATATCCTTACCAGATCACGGGCCTGTTCTCTTTGGGTGCGGATCTGCACATCAACACGGCGGCGAATGGCGTTTTCACGCAGCCCAATGCCGATATAGGCGCTCAATACCTACACACCGAACAGCGGTACTCGTTCAAGTACATGAACACGGTTGCCGATTGGAACGGCATGAAAATCGGCGTGACGAATGACGGTTTGCAGCTTTTCAACGGCACGAATTTCCTTGAGTGGGATCTTTCGGCCGACATCCGGCCGGCAATGGAGCGCATGAGGGCTAACGCAACAGCCGACAACGGGCCGTGCGGGTTCGTGTACCGTCGTGACAACCGCATTGAGTATCAACTAAGCTTCATGGACACGGCAGTATCGGGGACCGTCAACAATCAAACCTACGTGCTCAACCTCTCTCAGTCGGTATACACGGACAACGTGACGTATCGCGCGCCGTGGGAATTGCTGTGGCGCGGGTTCAACTATGTCGCGGTGAATTCGGAGAACACGCCCTACTACGCGCAGAGCTTCGCGGGCAGTTCGCAGATCTACAAAGAGAACCTGAGCCACACGACAGAGCAGGGCATCTACAGTGCCGAGGGCACGTATTTGACCGCTGCTACCGACATGTTGGCGAGTCTGGACACGCGCATCGTTTTCGCAAACCTGTTCACGCTGATGATCGTCGAGGATTCGCGCATACTACTACAACTCGCGCACCCGGCGCAGCTCGCAGTGTCGTTCGTCGATGACCCGTCAAAGCGTACGAGCCAGACCACGGATCTTGATGACTCGTCAAGCTCGGTGTGGGATGACCTGGAGTGGGATGCGGACTCGTGGAGCGTGGAACGCCCGATGGTGGCCCGCGTGAAGCCGGGTGATGGCATGTGGGGCTACACGATACAGCTTCAGTTCTCTCAGACTGCCGACGACATTGACATGAACGTGGTCGAATTCGACGTACAAACAACTCTCGAAACGGGGCGCGCATTATGAGGACTCTTCTGGTGATTCTGGCGGCGGTTGCAGTTTGCTTAGCCATTGACGGGGCGACAACGCCCTACAATTTCAGCCCGGCAACGAAAGCATATTCGTCTCAGGTGAATGCGAACTTCGACAGCCTGCGCATTCCGCTGAACAAAATGAAAGACACGCTCAACCTGAAGATGGTGCGGTATGCGAAAGTATATCGCAACCACGACTCAACTTTCCAATGGATGAACATTGACACCATCAAGGGGCCGGTGCGGATTGATACTGCGAACATTGATACCGCGTATGTAGGGCGCGGGGTCGCGATTACGGCAGGGCTTTCGGTTGGCGCAGCTCTGAGCGGCTTGACAGGTTCGTTTTCCTCGTGGATCTACACGGCTGATTCAGTGCTTGCTGACGCTGGCGTCGTGACGCTTGGGCCGGTGAAGGGAGCAACGGGAGTATTTACATCGGCGGTTACCGTTGACTCGCTGAAATCGACAAAGGGCATCAGCGCCACAACGGGAACGTTCTCTGGTACAGTAACCGTTGACTCGTTGAAATCGACAAAAGGCATTTCGTACGCAGGAGCGGGCATAAATACGACCAATGGAATATTCTCGGGAAAAGTCACCGCGACCGATTCGATGAGGACCAACGGCTCGATGAGAGCCGCGACGGGAGTCTTCACTTCTACGCTGGCAGTAGACTCTCTCTATTCGACAAAAAGCATTGCGGGTCCGACCCTGAACACTGGGCAGGGCAATAATGAGCTTTACAGCATGAATCAGAATGTATTGACAACAAGTGCGGTTGTTTTCGATACGGTTACAAGCACGAAGGGAATAGCGGCCACAACCGGCAAGTTTTCTTCAACCGTGTCGGGGGATTCGGTCTATTCGACAAAGGCTATTCAGTGCCCCACGATCAATACCGGACAGGGCTCGAATGAAGTGTATGGGATGGATCAAAACGTCAAAACTACAAGCGCCGTCGAATTTAATAAATCCTCATCCGATACTGTTCAGATAGGAGCCGATCCTTTATGTGGGATGCTTCGCTTTGGCAATTATTACGAATCTACAATAAGTAACGATACTTTACATATAAACGGTTCTTCATTTTCCATGGCTGTTGACACTGGTGTTGTTAATCATATAACTGGCTGTGCCACTTCGCAGATTCTCTATTTGACAACTGGAAACGCTGCTGGAAACGTTACATTGACCGACGGTGCCGATCTTTTTCTAAATGGAAATTTTGTAATGTCTACTCAATATGTTGATTGGATTGTGCTCATAAATATCGGAATATTTACCTCGGTAAATAAATGGGCTGAACTCTGTCGATCTGACAACTAATACCATGCGCAAGCAATACACGTTTCAGCGCGTTCTCTTGAGTGCCTATGACACTCAGCTTGTCGGCAAGTACAGCGACAAGGCTGATACGGTCATGGTCGAAATCGACTCTTCGCTGAAATCGTTCTCGATTCAACTGCCGGACTTCATGTCTTCTATCGGCAAGCAGTTCGCGTTCAAGAATCTCGGCGCAAACGCGGTAACGCTGTTGACGAAAAACGGGCAGTACCTCGACTATCCGGGCACGTTCACAAAGTTGGTTGCGGCGTACTCGTTCTACTCGGTGGCGTCGAATGCTTTTGACAAGTGGTTATCGTTGGAGACACCCGCTCCGCCAAGCGGGCGCGGAGTTAGTCTTTCCATCGTGGATAGCGGAACGGCGGTTACGGTTGCGAATGGCACCGTCGCCTTCACCGTTCCGGCCTTCATCAATGGACTTAATCTTACTGCCGCAATTGCCTCTGTGCATACAAAGGGCGTGACGGGTGCAACTGATGTTCAGATTCGTCGCCGTCGCGTAGGAACCGATGCGGATATGCTTTCCACCAAAATCACAATTGGTGATGAGTTTTTTGCCGCAGATGGAACAATTGACACAAGCAACGATGATATCGCGACTGGCGATCAGATTTATGTCGATGTGGACGCGATTCATTCGGGAACAGCGCCAAAAGGGTTGAGTGTTACGCTTACTTTTGGGAGTTAGGCCATGGGCTATAGAGATACAGTCGGAGAAGAACTTTACGATGAGCGAATGGGCCTGATACTTTGGGGGAGAAGGTAAAGTGTCTACTAACTTTGAACCTCTAGGTCAAACGTCTAGACTTTGGTTTGGTATAGCTGTTGTTCCGAATGGAGATATTTATGCAGCCGTCTATAATGGAGATATTTACAAACAAACAGGAGGAGTAGGTGATTTTATATCTCTAGGTCAATCCAGAAATTGGTTCTGTATGGCTGCGGCTCCAAATGGGGATGTGTATGCCGGAACCGTTAAAATTGTCGCCGGAGCCCCTCCTGGAGATATTTACAAACAAACTGGAGGATCAGGCAACTTTGAACCTTTAGGTCAAACGTCTAGATCTTGGCGTGGTATGACGGTTGCACCGAATGGAGATGCTTATGCTTGTGTCTATGGTGGAGATACTTACAATGATGGAGATATTTACAAACAAACAGGAGGAGTAGGTAATTTTGTAAAGCTAAATCAAACGCCACGATCTTGGCGTACCATGGCAGCAGCTCCTAATGGAGATATTTATGCAGCAGAATACCTTGGAGGTATTTACAAACAAACTGGAGGTATAGGCGATTTTATATCTCTAGGTCAAACGTCCAGACGGTGGTTTGGTATGACGGCTGCACCGAATGGAGATGTTTATGCTTGCACCGGGGTTAGCACCGGAATTGGTGGAGATATTTATAAGCAAACTGGAGGCGTAGGTCACTTTAAGCCTTTGGGTCAAGCATTTGTATATTGGCTTGCTATGACGGCTGCACCAAATGGGGATGTGTATGCAGCAGTCTATAATGGAGATATTTACAAACTATCTCCCGGCATTGCACAAACCCGACTTCTCGGTATGATATTATGACAGACGCGAGTCGCCGAACTTGAGTCGCGATTGAGCAGTAGCGCGGGACACGGACTTTTCACGTAGGAGAATAGGTATGCCAGCAGTAAGCTCCCTCGACCCGAACAAGCAGAACCGCGCACAGACCGACCCCAACGCGGCGCAGGGGCAGGCCGGGGGCACGACGAACATGCAGGCCGGGACGTTGCTGCCTTCGGGTGGTGGCGCGGCTCCTGGTGGCTCCAACGTGCCCTACGTGACGAACAATAACCAGCTACTGCCAGTGACGCCTGCTCCGAAGCCTCCGAAGCCGCCGGCAACAGACGCGAGCCTTGCGCAGGGCAATCGCGACGTGTTGGGGACGGCTCAGGATGTGGCGATATCGGGCGCAACGCAGCAGAATCCCATCATGGGCATGGTGCAACAGGCGGTGCAGAACCTCATCACGAATTCCATGGGGCCGGGCTACGACCGCAACCGACAGCTCGAGCAGTACGACCGCAACCGCGCAAATGCCATGCAGGCCAACCAGCAGGCTTCTGCGGATGTCGCCAATACTGGCGTGAACATGGAGAAGGCCTACCAGTTCGCCATGCAAGGCGCTCAGGGGCGCTCGGATCTTGAGATGACGCAGGCCGAGACAGAGCGCAAGGCGCTGCTCGAATCTCTGGGGCTTGGCACCAAGACGGCGCAGGCGCAGAGCGGACTCGATGACGCGGCATTCAACCGGCTCATTACGGCGCGTGGGGCTGGCGAGGGCGAGCGGTCGCAGACTCAGGGCTTCCAAAATGACGTTGCGCTGTCGAATCTTGGCTTCGGTCAAGATGTCCAGATGGCGGCGATTACCAACGGATACGACCTTGGCAAGCTTAACGCTGAATACGGCTACGACATGGCGAAAATGGTTGCTCAGAACAATTGGACGGGCGTGGAAAATGAACTTGATCGTCAGTGGAAGACTGGCGACGCCAACGCGGCTCGCAACCACGATGCCTTCATGGCCGATCTCACAAGCAAGCTCGCAATCGCTCGTGACAACAACGACACGGTCAACCAAGAGAAGATTCTGCGAACTCAGGCGGATCTCACGGCAACGCGCGACCTCACACTCTATGGTTACGATGTGGCGAAGACGAACCTTGACGCCAGCATCGCTACGGCGGCTGCGAACAACGACACGGCCAACGAAGCAATTCTCATTCAGAAGCGTTGGGATGTTGAGGCAGAGCAGCGTATCGAGGACAACCGGCGCGCGGATCTCGCACTTGCGTATCAAGGCCGCACTGTGACGCTCGGAGAAAACCAATTCACATTCGAGCAGGTTGAGACCATGGTTGAAAATGGTCAGATGGCCCCAGAGACAGCTGTGGGCCTTTTCCGGCAACAGAACCCGGACGTGACTGTGGCCGCGCCGGACCCGAACGCGACTCAACAGGCGATCCGCGACGACTACGTAAACCAGCAGTACCAGTATGCACTGACGGCCCCGGGTGGACTTGATGCAGCGGCTAACTTCGACGCGCAGGGCAACTTTACGGGTCTCAAGTCAACTGCGCTGACGGCGTTCAACACGTATCTGCATGAGGCCAACTACCAGGGCGCAGGGGCATCTGTTACGGGTGGCACTCCGGGCGTGACGGTGCGCGACGGCAAGATCTACGACGCACAAGGTAATGAGGTGAACTACTCCTCTGCGACTCGGCCAGACGTGGCACTCAGAAACGCCAACGATCCCAACAACGCGAACCACGCCGCATACCAGACGCTTCTTGATGGGGCGTCGGGCTTCAATCCGCAGATAAGCAATGGTGCGCAGAACGTGTTGAGTGGCATCCCTGCAAATGGATCGATGGTCAGTTACGGCGGTCGCCTGTTTATGATCGGCGGCGTAGGGGTAACAGGCTCCGGCTTTGGTGGTGGCCGAGAGGCGGACGCGTTCACCATCACCGACGTGGCAACAGGCAAATCTCAGTCCTTCACGGGCCGCCGCTCGAATGGCAGTGGCGGCAAAACCGTGAACGAACTCGGCACATGGGTCAACGCACTGCCGCAGCCTGCGGCATAGGGGGCATAATGGGCAACCAATACGATATTTACAGAGAAGAACGCGAAAAGAAGCAGACCAACGGGAACTTTAATACCAGTGGTGGCGGTGGAATGGATATGCTGAGTGGTTTTACCAATCTTGGCGACAAGCTGCAAAACAACGGCATGAAGTCGATGCAGATGGGCCGCGATTGGGAGCAGCAGAACAAGGACAATCTGCGACAGGAGGGCCTGGACGAAGAAGAAAAGCGACGATTCGAGATTGAGAACCGGCGCGCGAATCAGTCGCAGGCGCTGAACTCGCAGGACTTTCTTTCGCGTCAACGGCAACAGGCGGGACAGATGGGTCGAATGGCGGTTCAGGCGTTCCACACCGGACTTCTGGGAGCGAGGGTATAACAATGGCACGACGACAGCAAGCCGTTGAAATGGAGACCGTGTACAAGAGCCGACGCCCTGAACTTGAGGGTATGGAATTCAGTAGTTGGCAGGAAGCCGCTGACGCTGAGGACCGCGTGCGCAAACTCAGCGACCCCATGGGCGCACTGGACCCCATCAAGCAGGAGGAGGCGCGACAGGCTCAGGCGGACGCGGCTTCGAGAACCGCTGGAGACGCTGCGGCTGCGGAGTACAGCAAGGTTGCCCCTGCCGTTGCCACGTACAAGGCCAACAAGCCTCTGGTTGAGATGGAGGACAAGCAGGCCATGGACCAGATTGCGGCGGCTGGTGCTGCGCGCAAGGCCAATCCGATCACGCTTGACGAATCGT
>Ga0315283_10006860_pt1 | contig 10202 bp, 7 predicted proteins | sample YL17G09_0_MG_FD_204541 | JGI IMG/M metagenome (GOLD analysis project Ga0315283, IMG submission 204541) | Sediment microbial communities from Yellowstone Lake, YNP, Wyoming, USA - YL17G09_0 | ecosystem: Environmental > Aquatic > Freshwater > Lake > Sediment | place: USA: Wyoming | collected...
TGGATGGGCTGGACGGCACTTTGGAAATCTGGGCGGCTGAGGGTGCCGTCGCGGATGCGGTGCCACAGGGCGAACAACTCCTGGGCCTGCTCCAAGAGCGCTTGGTTGTTAAGTCTACCTACATCTTGACGTTTGTGTCGAGCTGGTATAGGGTGACTCCTGTCGAGCGGATCACCCTCACATCCCCGGAGCATCCTGATGCGCACCGCACAAGAGTCAACCTGCGAATCGAAACAAGCGCCAGAACCGCACGCAGTAACGCAAAAGCCGGCTAAACGGCGTCAGCCCAAGGTCAGCAAGGCCCAAACACGCAGTGCCCGGCGGCAGGCCGACCCGGACCGGCGGGCATAACGGCGGGCCGGTGCGATGCGCAAGCATGAGCTGCGTCGCCAGTACAAGTTTCGGGTCCAAGTGGTGCGCCTGTACCGCCACTTGCGTACGCAAGTGGCGGTACAGCGGACCAGCGAGTTGACCCTGGCCACTACCAGCCCACGACGCCCGGCGACTTTCCGCTATGCGCCAGTAGCATCCGGCAATGGCATCGCCTGGCCGAGCAGGCGGGCTTTGGCGCACTGCGCCCCCAATCGACGCGGCCGCACACCATCCACCACCAAGTGCCGGAGGTGGTAGTGGGGATCATCTTCACCTTGCGGCGTCTGTTTGGCTGGGGCGGCCACCGCATTGCCGCCGAACTGAATGCCTGGGAGATCGGCCAGGTCAGCGGTCAGACGGTCTATAACATCTTCGACCGCTTGGGGCTGCCCGTCAAGGGCGACGCCTTCCCGGGGCGTGCGGACGGCATGCCCTACCAACGGTATGAAAAGCGCCGTGCTAATATCCAGTGGCACATTGCTCTCAAGCACACCACCTTGAGCGATGGCAGCACAGTGTACATCTGCATCCTCATGGATGATTATGCCCGCGATGCCCTGGCGGCCGTCGCAGGCACCTCGGCTACCACCGCATGGGTAGCCCAGATCGCGCAGGCAACCATCCAGCGCTGTGGTCGGCCAGAGCAGATCGTCAGCGACAACGGGCGTGAACTCGTTTCCGTCTGGGAAGACAGCCTGACCAAGTTGGGGCCGTTGCTCGCCGAGTCTGGCGCAGCGCATGTGAAATGCGCCCCCCATTCCCCCAGGGTAATGGCAAGGCGGAAGCCTTCATCAAGACCTTGGATCGCGCGGTGCTGGCTGGGCACACCTTTGGCACGCTCCAGGAGCTGCAAGTCGCCTTGGATCGCTACTTGACCTACTACAACAACTACCGTTTGCACGCGGCCCTGGGTTGGCAACCACCGGTCTCCCGTTACACTGGCCAAGCCATGACTATCAAAGGCCTGGCTGGCATCCCAGGGCTGGAACCGCTGGCGACCGCTCCCAAGTACGCCCCCTCCTACTGTGACCCCCCGGTAGAGATCAACGCCCGGACAGCGGGCAAGGCCCGAACCCAGGAAATCTGGCAGGAACCCGTTTCGGTAGCAGGGTGACGGGCCGTCAAGATGTGGGTAGACTTAACACCGCGTGTACATGTGGAATTCCTGCTTTGACAGGCGCGGAACGCTCTGCTATAGTCGGCGATATGGATGGGGGACGACGGACGACCGACGAAGGACCAAAGACGACGGACGACGGGCGACCGACGACGGACGACGCTCGTAGTTCCGAGCGTTCCTTACTCGTTACTCGTTACTCGTTTCTCCGTCCTGCCCCGCTCGCCGGCATCGCGCTCCTGCTGGCGTTCACGCTCCTCTACCTCGCCACCCTCGACAATGGCCTGCGTCCCGGCGAGCTGTTGGGCGGCGATCTGATCACACATCAGTATGCGCAGGTGCAGGGCCGCTTCAGCAATGCGCCGGGCTACCCGCTCTACACGATGGGCGGCTGGCTCTGGTTTCACCTGGGACGGGCGCTGGTCGGCCCCGATGCCAATCCCAGCGCCATACTCTCCAGCTACTCGGTGTTGTGGGCGCTGGTGTCGCTCGGCCTGCTCTACGCGCTGATCCTGCTGGTGACGGATCGGGGCCATGGCGGCAATTGGCCGGTCGCCTTCCTGACCGCCGCCTTCTACGGCGTGACCTACTTCTTCTGGTATTACGCGGTCACGACAGAGCAATACGCGTCGTCGGTGGCATGGACGCTAGCGGTCTTCTGGCTGGCATTCCGTTGGGAGCGCCAGCGCGACGCGCGCACGCGGCGTGATCGCTATCTGCTCGGCATGGCATTTCTGGGCGGCGGGGCCCTGGCCCATCAATTGACGCTGCCCATCGTGTTCTTGCCGCTGCTGTGGCTCGTGCTCAGCGGAGAGCCGGCGCTGCTGCGGAGGCCGAAGCTGCTCGCCGCCGCGATCGGGCTGGTGTTGCTGCCGCTGGTCAGTTACGCCTACATCTACGCGGCGGGCGCGAGTCATCCTGAGTGGCGTGGCGCTGGGCAGTGGGCCAGCACATGGGACTGGTTCTGGAGCTTCGTTTCCACGAGCCAGGGCCGCTCGGAGTTGACCTGGTCGTGGATGCCCTTGCTGACCGCCGAATTCCCTGCGCTGATCTGGCACGAGCTGACCGTGCCGGGGCTGATCGTCGGCCTGCTGGGCTGGATCACGCTGGGCCGGCGGCGCGCGATCGTCCTCTACGCGTCGTTGGCGCTCTATCTCGTCGTCTGCTGGATCGACCGGCTGGGCAACTGGTATCAGGTGATTATGCCGATCTACGGGCTGCTGGCGTTGGGCATCGGCGCGGGGGCGGATTGGCTGGGCCGGAGAGTGGGAGAACGGGAGAACGGGAGAGCGGGAGAGCGGGAGAGTGGGCGAAGAGAGAAACTGCTCCCCCGCTCTCGATCTCTCGTCCTCCTGTGTCTGGTCGGCCTTCTATGCTACCGCGCTGTCATCTCTTATCCGCTCGCCAACTCCCACAATCGTCCCGATGATACGGGTCTGGCACCCGGCTGGGCGATCCTGGCCGATGCTCCGCCGATCAGCACGGCTGTGTTTGGGACGGCGGCAGAGGAGGCGGCGCTCAATTATCTGACGCAAATCTGGGGGCAGCGACCTGATCTGCGCACGGTGACCAGCGATCAAGCGCGGGTGGTGCTTTCGCAGGGCGCGCCGCTGGCAGTAACTCAGGCCATTCTGCCGCTGGCGCCGCAAGAGGTCAGCCCGGAAGCGCGTTATAGTGCACTGGGACGAACTCTGATCGCACTCCATCGTGAACCAAACCGATCTGTCCCGGGCGGACTCCAACCCTGGGCGCATGACTTCGGCGCCGCGATGCGCTTGCTCGGCGGCAAAGCCGAGCGCAACCCGGCCACCGGCGAGATGGTCGTGCGGTTAGCATGGGAAGCGAAAGAGAAGCCGGCTCAGGACTGGTCGATATCGGTGCGCTTGACCCAGGACGGTCGAGAGATCGCTCAGGTCGATCAGGAGCATCCGGTCTTCGGCGTGTATCCGACAAGCCGCTGGTCGCCCGGCGAGGTGGTGAACGACGCGTATCCGCTCAAGCTGCCGCCCGACGCCAAAGCCGATGGGGTGACGGTGATCCTCTATCGAAAGACCCCTGAGGGCGGGTTTGTCAACCTGGATGTGGCGCGTTTCCCATTGTCCAAGTGAGACCGTGCGAAACAGATGAAAAGCCACGCGCCTGGCATCTCGCAGAGCCAGGCGCGTGGTGAGTGATGCCGCGGCTGTTTACTTGGTAGCCTTACCAGGCCGTTGCGCAAGTGGCAATCGCGGGGCGCGCCAACCGTTCTCCAGCCCCTTCAGCAGCCAATCGGCCCGTTCCTTGGCGATTTTGCCCTCGTCCAGCGCCTTCTGGATAGCCGCACGCGCTTGGGTTTCGCGCGCAGCCTTGACGGCATCCTGAACGACCTTCGTGTCGACGCCTTGGTTCTCGGCAATCTGCTTAAGCGTCATGCCGCCGTGTAGTTGCTCGAAGAGCTTGCTGGGGCTCAGCTTGAGCGCTTCGGCGACTGCATCGTAGATCTTCCAGTCGCCGAAGGGCAACGCGCCGCGCAACTCGGTGATCTTGTCGGGCAGGGTTCCCTTGGGTTTCGCCGGCGGGTGCGTCCCTTGAGCAAATGCCGCCCCGGCCACGATGAGCACGAGCAGCAAGCTCAGGCCCACGGTCAACAGCACCTTCTTCATCGTCGTCCTCCTGAGATTTGCCAGCCATCCGGCTTGAAGTGTTCGTCGGTCAACATACCGATCTGACCATGAGTCTAGCAGCAGATCCTGAGAGTATGATGAGAGACGCTGGACTTGGTCTGGCCGCTCAACGTGCGTTAGAATGACAGATGGAAGCAAAACTACTCCACTTGCGCGGAGAGTGCGGAGGTTTGGATGGACGCAACACTGGACGGGGTCAGGATCGCGTATCACGATCGCGGCCGGAGGCACGGCACAGCCCTGCTGCTGATCCACGGTTTCCCGCTCAATCATCGCATGTGGGCGCCCCAGCTCGTCGCGCTGTCGCCGGACGTGCGGGTGATCGCCCCCGATCTGCGCGGCTTCGGCCGCTCGGAGGTCACGCCGGGGCCGCTGACCATGGAGCAGCATGCCGACGATCTGGCCGCGCTGCTGGACCATCTGGCGGTCGAGCGCGCTGTCGTCGCCGGGTTGAGCATGGGCGGCTACATCGCGTTCGCCTTCTGGCGCCGGCATCGTGAGCGTGTGCAGGCGCTCATCTTGCTCGACACGCGCGCCGAGCCGGATTCGCCGCAGGCGAAGGCCAATCGCGACACGGCGGCAGCCAAAGTGCGGCAGGCAGGCTCGGCTGCCATTGCCGGCGAGATGTTGCCGCGGCTGCTCGCGCCGGCGAGTCTCTCGAACCGGCGGATCGCAGACCGGGCGCTGACCATGATGGCAGAACAGCCGGTGGAAGGCGTCGCCGGCGCGCTGGCAGGGCTGCGCGACCGCGCGGACAGCCGGCCAACGCTGCCGACCATCACCGTGCCGACCCTCGTTCTGGTCGGAGAGCATGATGCGCTCGCCCCGCCCGCCGACGCGGCGGCGATGACCGCGGCGATCCCAGGCGCGCGTCTGATCGTCGTGCCGCGTGCCGGACACCTCAGCACGCTGGAGAATCCGCGCGCGGTTAACGGGACGATGCGCGATTTCCTCCGAGAGATCGCGCCGAGATAATCGAGGCAGAGAAAGCTCACGCCAGACCGAGGAGCGTGAGGAGCACCTCGATGCGCGCGCGGACGTCCCGAAAGACGTGCTCCGGGATCGGCATCCGGCGCGGCCGCGGCGGCACGTGTCCGGTGCTTTCCAGGAACAGGGCTCGCGTAGCAGGGACAGCCAGGTCAGATGATACGGTCAGGCCAGCACCTACTCCGTGTCATGGTCAACTACCGAATTTGGGTGCGAGTGCTCTGAGGATTGCTTAAATGCTGAAGCTCTGCTATCCAGCATTCGGTAGCAGGGCTTCAATTCGCCCGAATCTATCGAGCCACTGGGAAGCATGCAATCGCAGCGCTCCCCGATGGTCGTCGCACGCATCATCGCCAAGCCGAGCATGACTGGCAAGCGCGCTCGGCGCGCAGGCGAAAGGTGGCACGTTCCCAACCGACTCTACACAACGCATCACAGATCAGCAGAGTGCCAACGAAGCCAATGCTGATGGGTAGGTCGCTGTCACACGCTCACTGCGCCAAGTAGGCGCAGATCGTAGGCAGGTCGAGGGTTTGATTCCCAACGGCCTTCAGCGCCCGACCAGGGTCATAACCGTCCGATGCAAATTCAAACTGTCCGCTCATGTGAACAACGGTGCCACTTCCGGGCATCTGGAGGCTGTAGATCAGGCCGGTTGCCCTGTAGATGCCCAGATAGGGATTGGCTTGCGAGACAACGTCATGGTGTCCTGTGATGTGATAGGTGTTGGGGATCGAGAAGCTTGGGTTGTTCTCGTTATAGAGGTAGCCCAAGCCGTCGTTGTCAATCAACAGCCGCACGACATTGCCGTTCCTGTCGTAGTAGGCCGTCTGCTTCTCATGACCGTGCTGATTGATCCAGATGGTGAAGTTGTATCCCTGCCCCAGAACACGACAATCGACATACGGCCAATCGCTCACAAAATCGAAATCCGCCCAGATCACGGGCTTGTCGGCATGCGCGGGGATCGCGGCCGCCAGGGTCAGCAGCAAAACCAACAGCAGAACAGTGAGCCTTTTCATGGTAGTTCCTCCGTGCAAATGTAGATTGTGACCAGTCAAACCGAAGACCCAACGGACAGGCTACGTCAATTGCATCACCTCCTTCCGACGGACAGGACGTAGAGCGAGTGTCGATGCAGAGGGAGCCGGCTTACGGTGTGGAGTGATGTAGGAGAGTCAGTTTCCGGCGTCACTCAATATGCGAAACTCGCAGTTGTGGCTGCATCTCAATTATCCCGATATCAGACACGCGTCGCAAAAACGTCGCAAGAACGCTGTTCATGCGCAACTGGTTGTATCATTCTTCGCCGTTCTGTCGTATAATCACGGCAGGTTCGTGAGGCGCCGCAATGCCTACTCTCCACATCACTCTCTTCGGCCCGCCCCGCGCCGAGCGCGAAGGCGTCCCGGTGAAGTTCCGGCGCCACCAGACGCTGGCGCTGCTCGCATACCTGGCGAGTACCGACCGGCCGCACGGCCGCGCCGCGCTCGCCGCGCTCTTCTGGCCGGAGCTGGACGAACAGGAGTCGCACGCGGCGCTCCGCCGCATTCTCTACGACCTCGGTCGGACGATCGGCAAGGGCTGGCGGGATCTAGGGGACGGTCACGTAGTGCTGCCTTCGCAGCCGGGTCTGTGGGTGGATGTCCGGCGCTTTCATACCCTGGTGGCGCAGGTGACAGCCCACGGCCATGCCGCTCACGCGCTGTGCGACTCGCACGGCGCGTCGCCTTGCGACAACTGCCTGGCCGCGCTAACCGAATCGGCTGGCCTCTACCGGGACGACTTCTTGGCCGGCTTCTCCCTGCGGGGGGCGGTGGAGTTCGACGCCTGGCAGACCTTCACGACCGAGAGCCTGCGCCTGGAACTAGCCACCGTGCTGGAGAAGCTGTCGGCCAGCCATGCGGGCCGCTCTCAGTACGACCTGGCCATGCGCTATGCCCTTCGCTGGCTGGCGCTCGACCTGCTCAACGAGTCCAGCCACCGCTTGCTAATGCAGTTGCACGCATCGTCCGGCGACCGGGCCGCAGCGGCCCGACAATACGAGCAATGCGCCAGGGTGCTGGCCGCAGAGCTCGGCATCGAGCCCGCGCCGGAAACAACCGCGCTTTACCACGAGCTGGTACCGGCCAAACTCGCCGCGGAAGGTGCGAGTGTCGGTGACCGGCCGGGGATGGCTCCCGCCGTTGCACAGCAAGTAGCATCTCCCGCACGAGTGTCTGAGATGCAGTCGTCCCCAGCGCCGCACAACCTGCCGCCTGATGTCACGCCGTTCATCGGCCGACGGGCCGCTTTGGGTCAGGTCGCCGAACGGCTGGCCGACCCGGCCTGCCGGCTGCTCACCGTCCTAGGCCCCGGCGGCATCGGCAAGACGCGCCTGGCCATCCAGGCCGCCCGCGGCGAGACGGAGCGCTTCCCTCACGGTATCTACTTCGTCGACCTCGCGCCGGTTCCATCGGCCGAGCTCCTATCGGCGGCTATCCTGCGGACCCTGCAAGTGCCCCAACACGCTGCGGCCGAGGCAGACCAGCATCTCCTCGATTTCGTGAAGGACAAGAGGATGCTCCTGGTGCTGGACAACTACGAGCATCTGTTGACCGGCCCGGAACCGGAGCGCCGGGATGGCTATGGCCTGATTACGAAGATGGCCGCGGCCGCGCCGCAGCTTAAGCTCCTGGTGACCTCGCGCTCGCGGCTCAATGTGCCCGCCGAATGTCTCGAGCCCCTCGAGGGGCTCGAGACGCCACCCTCAGCCCCACGAGCGAAGCTCGCTTCCTCTCCCTTCGAAGGAGAGGGAGACCCGGGCCTGGCTCCTCTTCCCGGTGGGGAGAGGTCGGGTGAGGGGCGACCCAGCGTACTCGCCACCACAGAACACGTCGAACCTGCGGCCGCCGAACGGCGTCGCTGGCCGGCGCGGGGCACGGCTGCGGCGCTCGGACGCTACAGCGCGACCGCCCTCTTCCTGGAGTGTGTCCGCCGCCTGCAGCCGGGTTTCCGGCCGGCCGCCGACGAGGCTCAGGCCATCGCCCACATCTGCCGCCTGCTGGAGGGAGTGCCGCTGGCCATCGAGCTGGCCGCCGCATGGACCCGCGTCTTGCCCCTCGATGAGATCACCCGTCGGCTGGAGCACGGGCTGGATCTACTCACGACCACGATGCGGGGCGTGCCGCCGCGACAGCGCAGCATGGTCGCGACATTCGACCATTCCTGGCGGCTACTCACCCCTCGTGAGCGGAGCATCCTGCGCCAGCTTTCGGTCTTCCGGGGTGGCTTCACCCTCGAGGCCGCGGCAGCGGTGGCCAGGGCCAGCCTGACCGAGTTGGCCAACCTGGTCGACGCCTCCTGGCTGGCCCTGGCGGCGTCAGGGCGGTATGCGATTCACGAGCTGGTGCGGCAGTATTGCGCCGACAAGCTGGAGCGCGAGCACCCGGTTTCGGCCGAAGCGGGCGAGACCGGCGACGAGGTGCGGCGACGGCATGCAGTGTACTTCCAGTCCCTTCTGGCATCTCGATGGGAACAGCTATTCCGTCGCATAGGGGCTATCGCTGACACAACCTCGGACCTGGGCAATTTGATGGTTGCCTGGGAGTGGTCGTTGATGCACGACGACTTGACGACAGTTTGGGGACTGGGGGACGGGCTGGGGTTGCTGGCCGACCGGCAGGGCTCGAACCCGGAGATCGCTCACGTGCTCGGGATCGGCATCGAGAGATTGCGCGCGGCCCAGGCCGCGGAGCGCGGCGGACAGGGACGTGTCCGGGAGCGAGCCACAGTCCTCGCCATGGTCCTGACAAACCAAAGCGAGAGGTTCTCCCGCCTGGGCAGGCTTGATGGCACGGAAGCATGCCTCAAAGAGGCCGCGGCCTGGCTGAACGAGGCGGACTCCGGGGACGCGCGCTGGGCCGAAGCAAGCTGGTTCTACCGGCGGATGGTAGCCTGGACGAAGCATGAGCGGGGCGATTTTGGTGGCTCCGAGAAGTTATTCCGCGATCTGCTATCCGAATTGCGTGCGGGTCAGATCTCAGTCTGGCCACACTCGGCCGACGCAACCTTGCTCTGGCAGCCCGAGCCGCACTGGGGGCAAGGGTTCAATGCCCTGGCGCTGGGCGACTTCGCAGAGGCCCGGCGCTTGGCCGAGGAAGGCATCGCCCTCGCAGAACAGCTCGGCTCTGGACTCGGCCGCGGGTTTGCCTCGCATCTGCTGGCATGGGCTTTGATCAACACCGGCGAATACAGGCGAGCGGAGCAGGAAGCGCGGCGGTTACTGAGTACAGCCAGCACGTTCGGGGACACGATCATGACGGCTGTGGCTCTCGTGGTGCTGGGCCGGGCACAGTTCGCCTTGTGCCAATATGACCGGGCGCGCACCTGGTGGCGCCGGGGCTTAGCCCTGGCGCGCAGGATAGGCCTGCAAGGCAACGTCACAACGTGTCTGATCGGACTAGGGGACATCGAGTTGGCGCTTGGCAACACGATCGCAGCGCGGCAGCTTTACGATGCGAGCCTCGCGCCCACCGGCCGGCCTCCTGCCGCCGCATCGCCCGACGTGCTGGCCGCCCTGATCGACCTGGGTCGGGTGGCGTTGTTCGAGGGCCGTCCGGCTGAAGCGCGAGAATGCCTCCGGCAGGTTCTATCTAGGCCGGGACGCTGGGCCGCGACGACGGCTGAGGCGATCGCATACACGGCGGAAGCGCTGCTCCGACAAGGCGAGCTGGCGCGGCCGGCCGAGCTGTGCGGCTTCATCCTGAGCTGGCATGGCACGCCATTCCACATCCGGGCAGCGGCGGAGAAGCTGCTGGGCGAGATAGAGGCCCGCCTTCCGCCGGAGAATCTGGCGACGGCGCTGGCGCGGGGACGGGTGAGGCGGGTGGACGAGGTAGTGGCGCAAATCGTCGGGTTGTAGGGGCGGGTTTGGTGCGCAAGAGAGTACTTCTCATCTGTGCAGCCATCGCCATAACGATCGGCCGGCCGCAGATGCGGAGAAACCCGCCCCTAGTATCATGCAACTGGGTGGCGGAGAGGCCGGACCCGCCCCAGGGTGATCGAGCCCCGTCCGTAGATCG
>Ga0315283_10006862_pt1 | contig 10202 bp, 8 predicted proteins | sample YL17G09_0_MG_FD_204541 | JGI IMG/M metagenome (GOLD analysis project Ga0315283, IMG submission 204541) | Sediment microbial communities from Yellowstone Lake, YNP, Wyoming, USA - YL17G09_0 | ecosystem: Environmental > Aquatic > Freshwater > Lake > Sediment | place: USA: Wyoming | collected...
CGCGTACAGTTACACCGCGTATGCGCCCACCGAGGGTTATTATTATGCCGATCTCCAGGGTTTACATAACGGGGTTTCTACCTCCCAGTTCCACAATGCCACCGGGCAGGCCGGCACCGTGGGGTCGATTCTGGAAACCGCGATAACCCTGGGAGCCGGAACGACATTTTCCTTTGATTGGGCCTTCCTGGGAAGTGATTTCAGGCCCTGGAATGATTTCGCCCTGTTTTACCTGAAAAACCAAAGTGGCAACATCGTGTTCTCTGAGGGCCTCGCCCAGATAGGTTCCGCCCCGGTAGTCCCGCTCCCGACGACCCTCCTGCTGGTGGGCTGCGGCATTTGCGGTTTGCTGGGTTTGGGTCGGAGGGGCAAGAGGCGGGTTGGATAGACGGTTGTGACTTGAGGCGAGGCAGGGGGCTTATCCTGATCATGCCGGCTGCTGCATGACCGGCGGGATGGACCCGGGGGCCAGCCAATTGGCTGACAGCAGGAGAGACTTAGGCTGGGTAACCGCCGGGAAGGGCTGGCTACAGGTCCGGGTCTCCGGCAGCGTCACCGGCCTGGCTGTCCATGGCTTCTTCCACCATTTGATCCACCTCCCCGGGGAAGTCTTCCCCCATCTCCTGGCCCATCCTTTTAAGCACTTTGGCGACGCTTTTGGGATCGTTCTCATCCACCCCGGACCAGGCGGAGGGGTCGGCCAGGCGTTCCAGGCGGGTTTCTTCGGAGAGTCGCACATGCACCCGGGAGAGGACTCGTTCCAGGGAGTGGCTGCCGCACTGCTTGCATACCGGGACCACAGGGTCTCTCAGATTCAATAGTAAGAAACTGGAAACCCGGCGACATTCCTGGCAGCGATATTCATATATCGGCATGATGTTTCTCCTGGTGCAGTGTGCAGTTGTAGGCAAAACTCTCTGCCATCCGCCTCACCGGGGTCTAATTACGTACCCTGACTTTCATTTTTTCCAGACGGGTCACTTGGGCCTGCACCTCGCGGTAATGGGAGTCATTGGGCGATAAGTTCTTTAAAGCTTTTTGAAAATGAAACATGGCGGTGGGCAGGGCCTTCACTTTAAGACTATGAAACCCTAAATAATAGTGAGCCAGGCCCATTTGCCCCTTCTCACCGTAAAGCGTCCCCAGGTTATAGTAGACTTCGCTAAAAGCGGGATTGAGCTTGTGTACCTTTTCAAACAGAGGTAAGGCCTGATCACGCTTTTTGCTTTCTTGATAAATCCGCCCCAGATAGTACAAGATCACGTCGTCCTGGGGATACCGATGGGAAAGCTCATTCAATCTTAGTAAAGCCTCAGGATACTGATTGCGGCTAAAATAGAAAATGGCTAAATCCCGTTTAATCAACCGGTTATCCGGGGCAAGCCGCAAGGCTTGCTGAAACGCAGCCAACGCCTCATCGTGCCGTTCCAATTTGGACAGAGCCAGGCCTCGGCCGTATTGGAAGGCGGGATTATGCGTCTCCCGCAGCCCCTCCTGGGTCATCCGCCGCAAGAGTTGATTCGGGTTGCCGCAAATCGATTCCAACTTGATGGAGAAGTATTCGAAATCAGGGTTGTTGCTTTCCGGTGGCAACTCCTTCTGATGTATAGCCAATTGGTGCGAAAGTTCCACGACCCGGTTATCCACATCCGGGTGGGTGCTGAGGTAGATGGGAACCTTGCCCCCTTCCAGCCACCGCTGTTTATTCATTTTGCTGAATATGGTCACCATATCCCGAGGATTATAGCCGGCTTTAACCATCCATTTAAACCCCAGGGAATCGGCCTCGCCTTCGCTGTCCCGGCTATATTTCAGCATGGCGCTTTCCCCGGCGGCCATGGAACCCACCAGCAGAGGCTGCGCCAGTGCCCCGCCCAGGAAAACCGACGCCAGCGCCGCAATTAAACTGGCGGCAGTGACAAGCCGGGATTTTTTCATCATCTTGGCCATATGCCGGGCATAGATGTGGGAAATTTCGTGGGCTAAGACAGCCGCCACTTCTCCTTCCCGCTCGGCCATGCGAATCATGCCGGTGTGGAGGAAGATATACCCCCCCGGCACCGCAAACGCATTCATCGAAGGGTCGATCACGATGAAAAACTTATAGTGAAAGGGCTGGGGGCCGGTTTGGGCCACCAGTTTCTGGCCCAATTGATTAAAATATGAGGTGACAAAGGGGTCTTCCACCAGGGGGTAATGTTGCTGCAGTTCCAGGAGAAACTCTTCCCCGATCTGCCTTTCCTTCTCGATGCTCAATTCCCCGCTCAAGGTATCTAGAAAAGCCCAGCCGGACCGGACCGGCCCAAAGAGCAGACTTGTAGCCAGAATAACCATGGCTACCTGCCTCCAGGGAGAACGTTTATTCATGATGGGGTTACTCGGGTGGCGTATCGGCGTCGGGCCGGGACTCCGAAGATGGGGGGGAAGTAGTTTGGGCGCTGCCATCGATGTCTATCTGGGTCTTGGGGACTTCAGACCACAGGTCTTCCAGGTTATAAAATTCGCGCCGCGGCTGCAGGAAGATATGGACGATCACGGTATTGTAATCCATCAACACCCACTGTCCTTCTTCACGACCTTCAACCCCCAACGGCTTAACGCCGGCCTGGGACAGGGCTTCCTCCACATGTTGGGCCAGGGCCAGCACGTGACGCTGCGACCCGCCGGAGCAGAGGATAAAGTAGTCCGCAAACGAACAAAACTTCGTGACTTCCAGGAGCACCGGTTCTATGCCCTTGTGGGCGACGATGGTCGTAACGACCAAATCTGCCAGTGCTGCCGTGGTGAGAGGGGGTAAAGTTGTCGCCGCTCGTTCCTCCTTAAAGATAAAGTTTATGCGTAATTATATATTCTCGAACGGCCTCCGGCAAGAGGTAGCGAATCGAATGCCCGTGGCGCACCATTTCCCGGATGCCGGTGCCCGAGATGTCCATCAGAGTAGTTGCCTGCAAGAGCACTTTATGCCCCGAAGGATGCTGAAAGCCCGGCTCCCCCTCGAGGGGCCGAAATCGGGGATGGACTTCCCCCAGGAGCACCTCTCCCAGCCGCTGGCGGTCATACCCGGGCCGATCCAACACCACAAAGTGACTCAAGGAGAAAAGATCTTTATAATCCTTCCAGGTGGCAATTTCTAAAATGGCATCCAGACCGAGGATAAAAAAGAGTTCCCAGGTAGGCCCCACTTCCTGACTGATCTGCCGCAAGGTTTCGATGGAGTAGGATCTTCCGGGGCGTTGCCCTTCCAGGTCGGATACCGACATCACCGGGTGGTCTCCCACTGCCAACCGGCTCATTTCCAGGCGCACCTCAAAGGGGGTAACTCCCTGGGCAGTCTTGTGGGGCGGTTGGCCCGCCGGAATAAACCAGAGGCGAGTCAGAGCCAGGGCCTGGCACACCTCTTCCGCCGACCGGAGGTGGCCGTAGTGCATGGGGTTGAAGGTGCCGCCGAAAAGCCCCAGACGCAGGGGAGCTTCAGATTCTGATTTGCCCGTTGCCATAGACGATAAACTTGGTGGTGGTCAGCTCTTCCAGCCCCATGGGACCGAAGGCGTGCAGTTTGGAGGTGTTGATGCCGATTTCCGCCCCTAATCCGAGTTCACCCCCGTCATTGAAGCGGGTGGAGGCGTTGACCAGGACCACGGATGAGTCCACCTCCTGTAAAAACCTCTGGGCCCGGGCATAATCCCGGGTGATGATGGCCTCGGTGTGGTTGGAACTGTAACGGGCGATGTGCTCCAGGGCCGCATTGAGGTCGGGCACCACCTTGACCGCCAAAATCAGGTCCAGAAATTCCGCTCCCCAATCCTCCGCCTGGGCCGGGTTTACCAAAGGATCGATCTCCCGGGTGCGGGGACAACCCCGCAATTCCACCTGGGCCTGGCGGAAGCGGGTATTCATCCGGGGCAAAAAATCCGGCGCCGCGGCTTCGTGGACCAGCATGGTCTCCATGGCGTTGCACACCCCCGGTCGCTGCACCTTGGCGTTGAAGCAGACCTCTTCCGCCATGTCCAGATCGGCGGACTCATCCACGAAGATATGGCACACCCCTTTGTAATGCTTCAACACCGGGATGCGGGAATGCTCCGCCACAAACCGGATCAGCCCTTCGCCGCCCCGGGGGATAATCAGGTCCACCAGTTCGTCCTGCTTCAGCAACTCCAGGGTGGCTTCCCGGGCCACGCTGGGAATGACCTGCACCGCGGCCTGGGGAACTCCGGCCTCGGCCAGGGCGTCCTGCATGAGCTGGGCCAGGGCCAGGTTGGAGTTAAGGGCCTCCTTGCCTCCCTTGAGAATCACGCTGTTCCCACTTTTCAGACAAAGGGCGGCGGCATCCACCGTGACATTGGGACGGGACTCATAAATAAAGCCGATCACCCCCAAGGCAATGCGCTGTCTCCCCACTTTCAGGCCGTTAGGCCGCACCCACATCCCGGTAACAGCGCCCACCGGGTCAGGCAGGGCCGCCACTTCCTTAAGCCCCTTGATCATGGAGGCGATTACCTTATCGGAAAGCGTCAGCCGGTCAATAAAGGCCGCGGCGTGGCCCTGGGCCTGGGCGGCTTCCACATCCAGACGGTTGGCCGCCTGAATCTGGGCCTGGCGCTCCTTAAGAAGTTCCGCCACCCGGAGGATGATCCGGTCTTTGACTTCCCGGGACAACGTGCCCAAATGCCGGGCCGCGCCTTTAGCTTCCCGGGCCATATGCTGCACCATTTCTGGAATATTCATAAATCCACTCCGTCTAAACTATTAGCCTGATCATAAAATATCATACTCAGGCTGGATTAAATATCTATCAATTTAATCCCTTCAGACGATGGTTATCCCCCGGGGGCTGCGGGTCAGCCATTCCACCCCGGCGGGGGTGATGCGGCCGGTATCCTCCTGCCCGATCATGCCGATCTCCGGCAGGAAAAATTTTGGTTCAAAGGCCAGCACCATGTCGGCCTCCAGGGGGTAGGGGAACCGGGCGGTGATGAAGGGGTATTCATCCAGTTCCAGGCCCACCCCGTGTCCCAGGAAACTGACCCGGTCGGCGCCCAGCCCCATGAAGAAATCCGCCAGGCCCCGGGTCCGGACGGCGTCCCAAAGAAGGTGAAAAATCTCCCCGGGACTGATCCCGGGCCTGGCCTCAAGGGTATAGAACTGATAGAGTTCCTCCACCGCCTCCCAGGCCTCCCAGGCCCGGGACGGCAGGGAACCCAGGGCATACATCCGGGTCATGTCCACCACGTAACCGTTGACGCAGGCGGCCAGATCGATGCTGATGGGCTCGTTGGGGGCCAGTTTTTTCAAGGACGGCCCCTGGGGGAAGGCGGGGCTGAACCCCGGGCCGCCGCTGGGGGTGTCGGTATAGGCCGCCAGCAATCCCGAGACGCCGGAAAGGACGTGGCCATAGAAGAGCTCCAACTCCCAGTTGCGCACCCGCACTAAACCCTGGTGGCCCAGGAGCCGCAGGCGGTATTCCAGGGCCGCGGACACCTCTAGTTCGGACATGCCCGGCTTAAGAAGCGCCGGCACCTGCGCATGGACCTGGTCCAGGATGGCCGCGGCCCGGTGCAGTTGGGTCAACTCGTAGGCGCTCTTGACCATGCGCTGGACCCGGATCAAAGGCGAGAGGTCGACGATGGGGTGGCCGGGAAAAAGCTGCTCCTGTATGCGCCTGAACAGGGCGGCAGGAATGACATCCAGTTCCAGCCCCACGGCGCCCCGGGGTTCCAGTCCCGCTTGACCAAGGATCTGGGGAAGTTCCTTCAAATCCCGGTACATGACCCGGGGCCAGGGGCCCGGAGTCGAGTGGTCCTGATGGTGAGGGCGGCGCACCAAAAGTGATGGCTGCCCCTGGGGGGCCACCGCCAGGAACCCGTCCACCAGCGTTCCGGCATAGTAGAACAGGTCTGCGGGTTGGCGGATCAGGGCCAGGCCGATGCCGGCCGGCGCCAGGGCTTTTTGCAGGGTCTGGACTCGAACGGTGATTTCCGCAACTGGCACCGGTTCCATCAAGCCTCCTCCTGGTACAGGAAAATCTCAAGGCTTAAAGGCCCCTGAGCGCCCAGCACCAGCACTTTTTCGATGTCCGCGGTTCGGCTGGGTCCGGTGAGCCAACTCACCAGGCCCGGTCCCCGGCCTCGGACATATTCCAGGGCCTGGGCCAGACTCAGGCAGGCACTATGCCGGGGCAGCAGGACGATCTGTTTTCCGGCCCGAAAGCCCAGGACGGCCCCGGGTCCGGCCCCGGAATCAACCAGGACGCTGCCGGTTTCCGGAATGGCCCCCAAACCCACAGTTACCGCGGTGCCGGCCATGGGGGCCCAATCAGCCTGGGCCGTGTGGGGCCTGACCCCCAGCTTTTCGAGCTCTCCGGCCACCGGGCGCAGCCAGGGATGATCCTCCAGCCACAAGGGCTCCGCTTCCGCCGCCAACCGCCGGGCCAGCTCGGCCGGGCCTTTCACCTCTGTGAGTGAACTGCCGGCTTCCCTAAGCCGTTCGGCCAACAGGGCGGTGAGAGAATCGGGGTCCAAGTTTTCTTTTGGCGCCACCCTCCCGGCTTCAGCTCCGTCAGGCGCAAGGGACCGGGGGGCCTGGCAAGTTGGCCGAGGGGGCCTTCCCTGATCAGCGTCACCCAAAAGGGGTTTACACCGGCAGTCCCGTTGTCGCCGATAGAAACTCTGCGGGGATAGGGCCGGGAGCCCGGGAAGGCCCCATCCCTGGAGGGCGGCGAGAACGGCCAGCCCTCGGGTGGCCGGCTCCAGGGCCCGGTACCAGCGGGGCCGGCTGAGCACCGCCCCAGCCGTGGTGGTCAAGGCCCGGAGCGGCCGAAAGCGGCGGCTGCGCCGGCGCAGTCCCCGGATCTTATCCGCCAGCCGGATGCCAACCGGACAGATCTCCTGACAGGCCCCGCATTGGGTGCAGAGATCGCAGATATCCCCCACCGGGGGCAGGTACGGGGCCAGCAGGATGCCGATGGCCCCGGGATAGACCCGGCCGTAAAGGTGGGCGGCGCCCACCTGAAAAATCGGACAGACATTGAGACAGGCCCCGCAGCGGAGGCAGTGGAGGGCCTCGGCCAACTCCGGGTCCGCAGCCAGGCGGCGCCGGCCGTTGTCCAGAATCACCAGATAAAAGATTTGGTTCCCCTGGGGCTGGCTCTTGAGCCCCTGGATAAAGTGGACCAGGGCCGTGAGGCGTTGGCCGGTGGCGCTGGCGGGCAACAGCCGCAGCATGACCTCCAGGTCGGACAAATGGGGAATGACTTTTTCCAGGCCCATCAAGGCCAGGTGAACTTTGGGGAGCGTGGCGGTGAAGCGCAGGTTGCTTTCATTTTCCAGGAGGACCAGGGTGCCCTCCGGGGTGGCGAAGTTGACTCCGGTGATGCCCATCTGGGCCGCGAAGAAATGCGGCTGGATATAGGTCGTCGCCAGCCGGGCCAGGGCCTCGGGTTCCGCCGGGGACCGGAGTCCCAGGTGGGCCGCAAATAGGTCGGCAATCTGGTGGCGATTCAGGTGGAGGGCCGGGGCGGTGAGATGGGCCGGGGGGTGGCCGGCCAGTTGGACAATAAACTCCCCCAGGTCCGTCTCCATGACCTGGAGGTTTGCTGCGGCCAGGGCCGGATTGAGGCCGATTTCCTCGGTGGTCATGGACTTGGCCTTGACCACCGTCTTGACCCCGTGTTCCCGGGCCACGTCGAGGATAAGCTGGCGGGCCTGGGCGGCGTCCCGGGCTCGGAGCACCCGGCCGCCCCAGGCGGTCACGGCCCGCTCCAAATCATCCAGGAGTTCATCCAGCCGGGCCACGGCCTCGGTTTTGGCTCTCCTGGCCTGACGGCGCCATGCTTCCCAAAGGGGATAGCCGGCAAGCAGCCGGTCCCGTGCGGCCAGGGCGCGGTGTGCCGCGGGCCGGACCGCAGGGGACCGGCCTAAGATGACGGCGGCACGGTGGGGGTCAGGGTGAGTAGTAGGGTCCAATGCCTTGGGAAGGTAGGCCGGGGCTACTTCTTCCCGGTGACGCTGTTTTCAAAATATGCCATCCATTCCGGAAAATGCAAGTCTTCGGGAGATTCCGTGGCCAGGCGGAGAAATTCGTTGACCTGTTCCTCGAGCCAGGGATGTTTCTCCAGATCATCCAGGGTTTTCCCCATCACCTCTTTAAAATCCGCGGGCAGGTTTCCATCAGCGGCCAGGCGGCTCTTCATGAACCCTACCATCAGGGAAAGTGAGATCAGCTTCTTTTCGACTCCCAATTGGCGCAAGGCATCCTTGATATCGTCCCGCACCCGATCGTTGGCGATATCACTGAGAAAGTGAAACGGGTTGACGCCGCTGACCAGAGATTGAAAGATATAAGAATAATAATAGAATCTCTTGCCTGAACTCCAGATGTCACGGAAAATCTCGTGCTTTTCCGGTTCCCGGACCAGATTGGCCAGGGCCTGGCGATACGGCTGTTCGATGCGAGCCTGAATCAGGCTGTAAAGAAAGTAGAAGTTGACCACGAACATGCCGAAAACGCTGAGGGTAAGCATCGACGAGGGAATCAGGGATGGCCAGACAATAGGCATCCAGGCGAAATAGATGAAGATAATCAACAGGATGGCTATCTTAATCAAACTGATTCCGCGCTTGTCGTGACGGTGAATGACAGCATACGCCACGAGCAAAACGAAAATGATGAGTTCGGTGAAAGGGGCGCCTAAAAAGCCAATCACACTCTGGAACATGTTATCTCCTCTCCATGGCCAGTGCCGGGAAGAAAACTATACGGATAAATTGGCAAACACGTCTGAGAATCCTCAGGTGCCGGTAGTTGCTCTATCTCTCCCGGAGTCCATTTTATCACATGTGAAGCGCCGAATCCGAGACAAATTTCCCCGGCGAACTGACGTCGCCCCGCCCGCCGGAATAGATGGCCTGGCGTTTTGGGGCACCGGTTAATCTTGAGACTGGACAAAAACCTGGATTTTGGCGCTCCGGCGCTCCCCGTCCAGCCAGGAGGCAAAGAGGAGCTGCTGCTTCTGGTTAAGAAACTGGGCTTGCATCTGGTCCCGCTCTTTTTGGAATTCCTGGGCATCCGGCTCCCGCCGGGCCTTAAAGGCCAGCAGGTAATACTGGTTCTGGAACCACAGGGGCTTCTCGGGATAGGGGTGCTGCCGGGAAAGTTGAAACGCGGCGCCGGTTATGGACTCGGCCTGCCGCTGCCCCTGAAAACCCTGGAACCGGGTAAAAAAGCCACTGTCCTTGACGGGCAAGCCGGCGGCGGCCGCTACCTGGCCCCAGGGCTTGCCTTGCCGGAGTTCCCCCAACAGCCGGGTGGCTTCCTGTTCCGCCTGCTTCCGGGCCAGATTTTTCTTCAACGCCGCCTTCACCTGGTCCTTGACCTGGGCCAGAGGAGGCAGGTGCGCGGCTTGATGTTCCACGCCTTTAAGGACGGCGAACCCCTCGGGCAGCTCCACCACCTTGCTGATCTCCTGGGGCTTAAGACGCAGGGCGGCCTGATTGAAAGCGGGTTGCATTCCCAGCCCCGGCACGGTTCCGGACAGGGCGATGAGCGGGGTCTCCTGGGGGGCCACTCCCAATTTCTGCGCCACCTGGGCCAGGGAACCCCCGGCCAGCTCTTCTCGGGCTTGCTGGGCTGCATCTTTGGCCAGTTGCCGGGCCTGCTCCTCCTTAAGGCGCGACTCTACCTGCTTGGCGGCGTCGGGGAGGGGCTCGGTTTCCTTGATTTCCTCCAGCTTGATCAGGTAGATCCCCTTGTCGGTGGCGGCCAAACCCATGGTTCCTGGTTTGAGGCCAAAGGCGACCTGATCCCATTGTGCGGCATTCTGACCCCGGCGGACCGAGCCCAGGTCCCCGCCCTTATCCCGGCTGGCGGCGTCCTGGGAGTGAGCCCGGGCCAGACCGGCGAAATCCTCCCCCGCCCTGGCCTTACCCAGCAATTCCTGGGCCTTTTGGGTCGCTTGCCGGCGCTCGGCGTCCGTGGCCTTGGGGGGCAGAGTGAGCAGGATCTGCTGCGCCCGAATCACCAGAGGCCGGGTGTATTCCTCCTGATGTTCCTTGAGGTAATCTGCCACGGCCGTGGGGGTGAGCTTGACCCGGTTGAGAAAATCCTGGGGCCGGAAGATCAGGTAACTCACCCGGGCCCGGTCCGGCAGACGAAACTCCGCCTCATTTTCCTGGTAATAGCGGGCCACCGCATCGTCGGCGGGG